>Ga0307514_10002649_pt1 | contig 18236 bp, 18 predicted proteins | sample 16_EM_MG_FD_203088 | JGI IMG/M metagenome (GOLD analysis project Ga0307514, IMG submission 203088) | Populus trichocarpa ectomycorrhiza microbial communities from riparian zone in the Pacific Northwest, United States - 16_EM | ecosystem: Host-associated > Plants > Roots > Unclassified | place... | reverse complement strand
TATCCGTCCGTCGCCGTCCCGCCTGAAAATGACGGCGCCGTTTCCGTCCTACCCTCGGACGGACGGCGGTTGGCCGTCCCGTCCCGTCTTGAGTAATTTCGGACGGACGGGACGGTTGAGAACACTGATGGCGAGGAGGAGGGCTCGGCACTGGTACTCGGCATTGGGCACCGGCTTTGGCAGTCGGCATTGGGTTTTCCTTCTCTCTCTTTCATATATAAGTCCATAGTTTTCCTTCTCTTTGGATAGACAGACAATTCATCATCTTCTCTTCTTCTCCATCATCTTCTCGTGTCAACAGATCGGGTATAGATCGATGAAAATCTCCTATCTTATCTGCATTGGGCGGATTTTCAGCCAGTCGCCCAGCGGGTCCATCTGTAGATTCCGATAATGCTCTTGTTTTTGTTGTTTGATAACGGTATGTTATCACAATTGCTAATTCAACATCCAGTAGTCTCTGTTTGCAAGGTTGCAGTTTGCGATATCGATGGTTTTGGAATGCTTGTTTATCCTTTTATATTTCGTATTTTGGCCTATAAAGGCGATCAATTGCTCTGTTTTGAGCTCAACTTTCCGCGTGATGCCATGATTACCCAATATGGAAGACCAAAAATTGTTGACACGCTGTTGACGCTCATTATCATGATGGGGTAACGTTGATGTCATGTACTGTTTTGCCTGAACAGGCCGCCATTACTTTGTATATGAATTATTGCCACAAAGCGACACTTAGATTACCCAAGATGCAAGACCAAAAATTGTTGAGACTGCGTTGACGTTCATTTTGATGATGGGGTAACGTCGATCAGGGCAACCGCATAAGTTCAACGCAGCGCGAATGACTGCATTCATCAACCGTGCAAGTTCACTGCAGCGCCATTGGGTACATTCATCATTCGTGTACATTCAGCGCAGAGCAATTGAGTACATACCAGTGCGTGCACATACATGCGAGCAGAGCAGAGCATTTGGAGTTTTTGACTAACTCCGCCAACGAACTGGACAGATCACAGAGGTGGGGTACGGACATCCATGAATAGACAGTTCATTCTCACACGGTGCGCTTCCATGAACTGACTAGGTACTCCGCGGAGATAATACCTCCGTACATGGACTAGAACATACAATGTACAAACCACAAGCTCGTTCGATGAGGAGTTCCAATAGCAAGTCAAATTGCTAGTATAATATGTGGTCCATGGATTCAATAATGGATTATATAGATATTATTGTTGGAGTTGCTAGCTGGAGTGACTGTCACGGGAATAACTGAGCTGATGGTCTGGACTGGGTCACAGACTATATTCGCCGATGAACATTGTCTTCATATATCCATTACTACGCGGAGTATGGACCATTCATATATGGTCGACATTTTGCTGTTAAGTCTTACATACAAATCACAGTATTAACTTTCAATGATTTGTCTGCCCAACCGCAGTCATGAAAGATTGTATTCTCCTCAGAGGCATAATTGTATAGGTACTCGTCGGATTTGCATGCAGAAAACCTAACCCTGGGGTATCATGTCAGTAAGAGCTGGTTTAGAGGTTTTGAAATTTACTTTATCAAACATTTGGCCCATATCACTTTGGCGCTATTCACGGTCTTCAGGCAACCTGTATATGTTACATGCTCCACCCCATAGTTAACAGAGTGCCACCACTCAGTAGGGGAAGGTCGAATTGTTAGCCGAGGTCCACCCCCTGGCATATAAACATCCATCCAGGGCACCTGAAATACCTCCTCTACCATGCACCATTTTGTTATCTTAAACAGCATTCCGGGCGGTAATCCGTAAAATTACTTGCAATCACGTTATGAATTGCCACCGTGCCTTAGAGGAACAGTTTGTTATGATCAAATTCCCTGAATACAAGCTTCCGAATCTGACAGTATTTGCTAACTTCAGATGCAGCCTTGTGAGATCTCCCAAAACAGTTTTGTGGAATGGTTGTAAGTATTCCATGTGGACAGCCATATCAGTACTCTATGAATATTGCAAAACTACATCAGCAGTAAGGTATGGTGCCACCACGTGGTCAGTCTATTGATTCTGGGCCAATCGGGGGTAAAGTTCGTGCAGGCAATTGCCCTATCTTTCCAAGACAGCTGGAGAAGGGAAGTGACTGAAGCTAGTTGTCCATCTGGAGGCACGATGGGCACAGTACATTCCTTGTCAGAGTGGACGTGGACGGACAGTATGGATGGTTACGACGGCACATTGCCCTCTACGGTTTGCGGCCATTCCTGGCAACATCCATTGACGATGGAACTCACTGTTGTAAAATAAGCTAAATAACACTGCTCCTCAAATTGATCCACACTAAGTACTGCAAAATCCTATCCATCATCACTGGTGAACGCAGCTGTAGCAATACGTTTCATCTGAATACATGATATCAAGTGCTGGTCGTTCCCGACGGTCCCCGGCCGCAATGATCAAAGATGGGTTGGATGGTACTAGCGCCTTCTGTTTCGTCCTCGAAGGATTTCGGGCAGTGTTCTGTGCCTGGCCGTCTCATTGGACGGTTACCAGTACTGGATAGCGATCACTGAGGAGCATATTTCCGTTCATAATTGCTCCAAAATTACAACTATATAATGTAGGGAATTGAAGTTGACAAATTTGATGCCATCGGTATCAACCACGGAGGTTCGTGACAATCATGCACTGTTGTCAACAGTCCTTTTCAATGCCTGGGGGTGGTGGGGCGTCTGAATCTTCTCCATGACGGACGGGACAGCGTATCCCCCGACAGTCCCGCCTTTACTTGATGCAGACTGTATGACTGTAATCGGTATGGTGACATACCGTCCCCAGGCCGATATTGTCTTTCCCCAGCCGAGATCCATTGTGGCCAGCCAACATCGCACATTTATGTGCTTTATATAGCTAGATATAAGAGAATCAATGGTATTTGATATAACTCTCAGTATATAATGTGTGTAAAATTGAGGGGTGGTATTTGATACCACATTGTACTATTTATAATTTCGTTATCAATGAAGATCGATATTTACCGAGGCCTACCGGGATCGACTACACATTTATAGGTACAAGTAGTTGCAAATGCTACCCGCATTCTGCTCTCCCAGTCCTGCTGATGTCTTATCCTGACTAGTACCGCATAGGCCGGTGGTCGTCACACTGCATTCCTTTCCCTTCTCCCTATCCCCTTCACTACTTCGCATCTTTTCCCCTTTCAGCTGACTTGTGAACTTCATTGTTCATCACCGGCTACGGCTTGGTTGGGTTCATGCAGCCTACCTACAAATTGGATTAGGCGAGTGTGAATGGTACCCAGCAGCACTGACATTCACTCGTACATCAGCCGAAACGGCAACGATACTTTGTGGTCTGTGACGAGCGGGATCTGTGGGTCTTGAGCATAGTGTTGCTTCGCATGTGCGAACCTGGGGTCTTGGGAGTCGAGTTGGTTGTGGGCGTAGTTGCTGCACTGGATGTTTTGTGGATTATTGCGATGACAAGCGTGATGAGCGGTGGAAGACTGCATGCATGATGTAGTTAGTTGAGCCACGGAAGTGGGGTTAACCGTGGGGTATAGAAGTTAAGAAGGGATGAGTTAGGAGAATGGGAAGAGGTTGTTGTTATTTTTTGCTTTGTTTTAGTATATTTTGCGTCGTGGATAGGTACATAGGCATGTACATACACAACTTGAACTGACCAAAGTGTATTAGCTCGTACAAGAAACGGTGGCAACTTCGCCACATTTTACAGCCCGGCTCGTGCAGAGCTGACCTTTCCGGCAGGCTCCGGGTATGCCCATCCCTACATCTCCTGCCATCTCCAGGCTAGCTCGTCTTCATCTGGATGGAGATCAGTGTGGCCCTTTATGCCGGATGCGAAGGTTATTATGGGCGTGGTGGAAGATATGGACGACCAAATAAACACTGGTGCACCTACTGCCAAATAGAAAATCATAATAGCGAAGTATGCAGAAGCCGAAGTGCGCTCAGAGTGGAGGAAACGGAATTGGCATTTCTGAAGGAGGCCATTCCTGAGGATACGGCGAGAGAACGTGCTACCAGTGTGGGCTCCCGGGCCACACCAGAGTCGACTGCATTCACTTCAAACATGCGACGGAGCGACGAAACATAGTCCGCAATGGCGCCGCATCAATTGCCACTGCGGGTAATCGAGATCTCATTTGAGTATCCGATCATGCTCTCACTGCAGCCACCTCCGCCCAAACAATCTGGGTTATCGATTCCGGAGCCTCTCATTACATGTGCAGCAATCGCAGCTCTTTCAAGTCATCCAATAACTACGCCGACCCATGCTCATTGAATTTAGCGATAACAAGGAAAGAGTAACTCATCGTGGACTTGTTGACACTATGCAGGGATACGAAATCGATGCTCTTTACACGCCTGCATTTTGACTTTCACTCTTCTCTGTTAATCAACATAACTCCGCCGGATTTACAGCCACGTTTGGCGGCGGCAAATGCTTTATATTATCATCATTAACCACAATCACCAGTCATTTTGTGAACGATCTTTACAACATATCGACCACCGTAAGCGCATATACAGCCTCAACTTCGAATCGACTTTCCAACGCACTTTCGATTATAGTTCCAAGCACTCTGTCGAGCACAGATTCAAGTACACTTGCAAGTTCATCCTCGAGCGCACTCACTGTTATGACCGCACCCCACAATTACCAAGTCTACTCGGAGGACGAGCAGTGTTCCTAAGCGGCCTGGCTGCTGCCAAGTCAGGCTGCTTTGGAACACTGAGGAAGTGAATACAGAGCGCATTCACTACCGCATATTCAAGCACACCCACCACCGTACCTCCAAGTCCACCTCCAAACACACCTTCGAGTGCACCTACATCTACCGCTGCAAGCACACCTACTATCCCATCTCCAAGCCCACCTACTGCCATCACAAAATCAAAGCCCACTCGAAAGGCTCACCATTTCAGAGACAAGACGAAGGCATCGCCGCTTCGCTCATATGTACCCTATTGCCGTATGATCTCACTCCCGAATTCACGCGTGATGACTCCATGTGCACGCATTGCATCGAAGCCAAGCAGCAGCAAAAGTTCATTCGAGTTAAGGTCAAGCACGCTTCGAAGCCTTTCGAGCTCGTACACTTGGATGTATACCGCCCATTCTCCACACCCACCTTCGGCAGCAACCGGCACTTCATACTATTCATCGATGACTACAGCCACTTCACATTCGTATGGATGCTCTCTGATTAGTGTGAGCCACGGGATGAAAACGGGATGGGATTACCGTTCAAAACCGTCACGTGCCAGGGCCAAACATGGTTTCTCCGGGCCTGGCAAGTAACACCGTATGCGGATGAGACTGTCTCCGCTGCTGTACTACCTCTCAAATACAGCAAATATGGCCGCCGCATATGAAGGGCTGCTCCTATTCAAGATCAGACACCATTGGCTAATACAACGCATCAAGCCGATTATTTGACGTCTGACCAGTGTCCATATCGAGCAAATATTCGTACAGTTGGCATGGTGGATGGCGGGCAGTGTTCCTAAGCGGCCAGGCCAGCTTTGCATAGGCCGGGCCTGGCCGGCCTTAGCGGCGGCTTTCAAATGAGGGCCGGGCCGGGCCTGCAGGCTTTTCCGGCCGGCCTCGTGGCTTTTCTTGGCGGACTAAGCCTCAACAGAATATTTGGTTCGAAAGATTCTCTGCCGCCTTTACTAAGAAAGTCTCTAAAGTATGAAACATGTTCTAGTCCAGTCACGGAGAATGTCCCTCTGCGGAGAGACCGGTTCATTCACAGAGTCCCACCCTCAGTGACTGGACTGGTTCGTTCGTGGAGGATGCCCCTGCACCCCAGCTCTGTGAATGGTCCGGTCCATTCACCGAGTATACACTTGGTGAATTCTCCGCACACATATTGACACGCATGTATGGACACTCAGCTGGCAATATCCAGCTGAGTTTAATGAATGCAACTGCCTTCAACCCAGAGCAGCTATGCAGATTCAGTCCACATCGCGAAACTCGACAGTATATTGAGAGTTCCTGATATTATGAGGTGCTTTCAGGCTTTTGGCTACGAATGCTCTTCCGCACCCTTTCAGGCTTGATGATTTTGTCCTCTTTTAGTGACTTTCGCTGCGGTGGCCCTTTCGCTAGAGTGGCTTGTTCTTTGCGGCTCCTCTTTCGCTGTATAATCTGTTTCGCACTCGATTGGTCTATCGAAGAGGCGCAACTGGTTTTTTCAACCGGACCTTGCAGTGTTGCCGCTGGTCTTTGGCACCCTGCAGAAGCGACCTTATCCACTATTTGTGAGTATTGAGAGGACTTCTGAAGCTAGGAATGAAAGGCATCTTCGACTGGGCTGTATAAGGTTCCGCGGCAGAAAAAGAGAGTTCTTGGGAATCAACTAGCTTAGTGGATTTACAGTTCATATTCACAAATCCTGATATTGATAGTCTTTTAGAAGAAGTTTAGTCCTGCGACTAACTAACTCCGCGACCAACTCAGGCACCCACACCAAAAGTGTCGGTCACAGAATCTCACGATATCCAATACCCATGGTGTTGAGGATTAATGGTACTGGTACTGGGTTCATGGCGATACTTGGACTCATAGGGAGAGCAGATCTCCGGATCAAATTTGGCAGCAGATTCTGCAGCTTGATTTTCAGGGTAATTATGCCGGTGTGAGTGCCAGCGTGAGTGCGAGTGTTGAATGCGAACATCAACATATAGTGATAATCGACAGTCTACTAGATCTTCAGGAACCTAGTGGTGACACTGATGGCTCTACAATAGTTAGTAATACCACTGCACTAGGACTTTATGTTGATATCAGAAACTGAGTTAAGTCCACATGCTAGAAGGCTGTCTAGTCTGCAGGCCAGAGCATTCAACGCTGGCTAGACCATCCACATTGGCCAGAGCTGCACCGTTGGCGAAAGCTTGAGCTTTGGATCGAGGCCAGGACTTCAGGTTCGCTTGCAAACCACTACTTCGGAATTGAATCCTAGCTGCTGAACCTGCAGTGTACGGTGCCGGATAACCCTCAGTATACTGCTGCTGCCTGAACTGCAAGAAAGTATGAAAGTGTATCTACGCGACAGGAAGTATGCAGCAAAACACGGCGACAAGTCTGACAGTTTGGCATAGTTTCAAAGTTCGATCCCATCTAAGTCCTGACACCTTCTGGGTTTGCTTTTGCACCAGTTCAAGCCTGAAAGAGCCTGAAAGGAACTAGTATGGATTTGCGATGGCGCGGAGGAAAACCACAATAGCGATTAGACACATCAGGATATTCAACAAGGAGAGGATGTTGAAGAGTACCAGGATGTGGGCGAGGACGATGTAGAGGACGAAGGCATCGAGGAAGAAAGCATCAAGGCAGAAGAACTGGTTTCAAGTCAGGATATGGACCATAGGGTAATGTAGTTGCACCACGGCGTGGAGTGTAATTAGCACATTGTATGTATGCTCCGCAAATGAACCAGTCCGGTCACGCAGGTGGAGCACAGGTGTACACTCCACGAATGAACCAGTCCAGACACTGGGGGTGTGACTCCGTGAATGGACCGGTCTCTCCGTGGAGGGACATCCTCCGTGACTGGACTGGAACAATTTTTCTGGCTTAAGAGACCCACTAATCTTTCAACATCAGACGTCCGTTTTTCAAGATTAAATGGAACAGTCAATCTTAGAATTTGTTTTAAATGGATCCTATGTTCGACATCCAAGCCAACAAGCGGCACTGATTCCATGAGCTGACAGGCAAAATCTTCGAGCTAATCACTGTGCTTGAGATTCTCAAGGGAGATGCCTGGTCCCACGGATGCGTCCAACATGTATTCTGTACTACTCTGCCAAATAGGCGCATCCGCGAGAATCCAAAGCCACGACATACCGAACGAGTAAATATCAGTCTTTTTAGTATCAGTAACTTTCAACTCCCCGAAGTGATGCTCTGGTGCGTTCCACGGTCGTGATTTCGAGAGAATTACCCTTCCTTCTTGACCAGTGGCGATAGTAGAGGAGCCGAAGTCAGTCATTTCGACCGTTGCCTTGCCGGTAGAGTCCTTGAAAGCTAGCACGTTTTGTGGCTTGATATCCCCATGGATTATGTCTATTCTCTTATTAGACTTCCAGAAGACAAAATCTATTTGGTAAAGGACAAACCATATGCATGTAAAGTCATAATGGCACTTCCAATGCCGGCACAGATTTTGAGCCGGCCATTGATCGACATGTTCTTTGCTTCACTCACATTCATGAACTGCTGAAGATTCCACACTGCTTTCTCAAAGACCAGCACAGGAACAGCTTTCTCGACCCTGGGTTTAATTTCCCAGCAGATCCCCACCAAGTTGAATATATTTGGGTGCCTTTGGACAGGAGGTTGACTTAAAATCAATACCTCCGATATCAATGGTAAAAGGTTACTGTCTGAATCGCTAGAATCTGAGACTCCGGATATGAATTACCGCTTGAATGCAAGTGGTATATTAGTGATGAGTGTGCATTGGCTTATCGTCCCAGAGCTACCCTGTCCGATTTTGAGAGTAAGTTGCCATGTATTGTCCAGGATGTCGACATTATATTTCTGGACAATTGATAGAAACGCAATCAGATCGCTTTGCTGATCAACATCGGTGTGACTTGGCGAGGCGGAGTAGCAGGTAAACATTCCTTTGGAATGTGATACCAGTGCAGACTTCCCGATGAAAACATAGTGTATGTACTTGGAGTAGTATGCAACAACAGCAACCGGTCAAGCGTGGGAGATTGCGGAATAGTATGTGTAGTCCTCTGATACTATATATTCAGTTAGTTCCACCACCCAGACCGTATAAAGATTGTACGTAAAGAGAAAGGGGAATTTGTGTATACCTACGGCCGAACAATGGGAAATGTAAGTATGCTAACATTATAATAGCTACTACGCTACTGCAGTATTTAATATAAGCAGTGGATGACCCAGTGTAACTAGAACAATCATCGGAAGCCCATATTGCGTAGGTGGGCGCTGCGCTCTGCGCGCAAGAAACTACTGCATAGCCTCGTTAGTAAGTAGGCCATTGAGATACATGCAGCAGCTCCTCCAAGATATGCACAGTAGTTGCGCCACAGAGTTAGGCAAAACGTCATGCATACAACACTTGATAAATTCTCCAAAGATTACATATTACCATTGTCAAGTAGGTAGTGTAAAAACTGCACTAAAATCAACTGCAGGGATAGTGAGAACTACTGGATGGTAACGGGACGGTATTGATGGTCTATTATCCAGGATTTGGGATGAGAAAATCGCGAAATCTCGTGCGGTATTGGACAGGATGCTGTCACATTCGTGTCACATTGGCAAAAACGGCCGCCAAGTAAGAACGGGTGCTCCCAATCAAGATTGAACAAGCGGGGACTAGTAGAGCTTATCGAGGAGATTATTGGACGTCTAGCAAGCGTCCTTATCAGACGAATATTCGTGGAGTTGGCATGGCAGGCTGGTGTGGGGGGCAAACATTCCATCAGCTCCCAACATCCACCCATGCCAACCGATCTTGATTTGGAGCACCCGTCCTGACTCGGCGGCCGTTAACGTGATTTTTGAGCGGTTGTTGAGCAGTGGAGACAATCCCGTCCACATACCATGCTTTGACCAGACCTCGAGAAATCCAAAGTTGTCACTAGTCCGGACGGACTCGGTCTGAGGTAGGGATTAGTACAGTCTAGTGTAGCACAGTTCTCTCATTGTCATCTTGATTTCAGCAGATATAAACCTAACCCTGAACACAGTCCAGGACCAGTCCAGAATTAGTCAGGATTGGTCTAATGAAAGGTTGCAGTGATCTGATTCCAGTCCAAAAAAATATTTGAATTGCACTGGACTAGACCCGGACGGTTCCAGTCCAGACTGGTCTTCCCCCGGACCAGTGACAACATTCGCGAAATCCCATCTTGGCACTTGCACGGGACGGATTTTGGGCGGTAATGTCGTCCTGTTTTCATCTGGTGATTCACACTATGCAGCAGGGATCGGATCTAGAAACACATAGTGTTTACCTACTCTGTACCAGCAACCGAACCACATTTGCGTAAGGCGCTCAGAACCTTACATCATTCCGGCAAAATTTCGCCGATGATTGGAAATCTTGAGTCAAAGTGATAAAGCGCTTGCAACACCTAAATCACAGATGTGCATATGAAACATTTTCTCCATGCAATAATCCTAATGGTATGTATGCGCGCGTCACGATCCGGCCGGGGCCGCAGGCAAGCCCCACAACCAACTATCACAAATTACAAAATGTCCACATTTAGCCCATATCTACTCAACTTCCTAGCACTTGGTTCGGAAATGCCATTTACATTTGCGGGGAAGGGTGGTGCTGTCGTCAGGGTCGTGTGTCGGTACACAACATGAAAATATTATGACTTGCAAAACAATATCATCGAACGCGTAGACGCGATCTCATTCGTTGGGTACCCGTAAATGGGTGGTGTCTGAACCTGAGTCATTGACAAACAACTACGTACGCATGCTGTAACTAGGTTGCATTAGTGCAATTGGTATTTTGCTCCCTTGATAAATTTGCTGTTTGTTGTTAGTGGGTCTGTTTGAGGCATAAAAGACGATATGAAATATCAGCGGCCTATATATCAAAAGCCCTCTCGCCATCCCGTCAGTATCAATACCACGCAGCTCTGATCGGTCCTTACACTCATCCCAGACACAGATTCCATCCAAACAGAATTCTTACTTAGGATTGAAAGCATGGTAGAAGAGACGCTTATTAAAAATCGCTACCTTGTGCTTCAGAGGCTCGTGCAGCTACTGGAGACATTATTTCACGACCAATGGAGCACCCAAGTACGTACCCCATTCCCACTACCGATAGGTACATCGGGACAAAGAAAATTAAGCTCATACTCCTCCAGATGTCTGGCGATTCAACACTAGTGACAGCGCCCAGAAAACTCACCCAGGTATAGTACCAAGTTTTGCAATAGAAAATACACTTGAACATGGCTAAGAGATTACAAGACTGAAATCGATTCCGTTCAAAAATTGGAGGACTGAATAAGAAAGTCTCATTTTCATCGCAGGAATTGCCTTAGGCTGAGGTCGTGTGAGCTGCATGGGCGCAATTGTATTTGGGATCAGTGGACCCATGCTTGGTAGTTTGTCTCGAATATAGGCTGTGTAAAATTTCTATCCACTTTCCTGATTATATAGAGCACTCAGAATGCAATAAATTGGGTGACTCGCATATATGGCAGGTTTTCTTGGTCTGATGTTCGAGTCGGAGGAAGAAGTACGCAACTGTGAACGCGAACCCAAATCACGCAAGTAGCCGCATAATTAGGTCGACGAGTTTTTCTCCGATTTTGGCACATGAATATATATAACATTACGGAATTCACATCACGATCTCCGATTTCTGATATCTGCTACATTCATTGCGCAGTGTTAGATTTCGTCCCAAAGATCGCTTACTATCGATGAAAATCGAATGTTTTCAACATCGGCTCGATGGGGATTATAGATTTGGCAAATCCGAGGCCAAGTACGAAATAGCGTACAACTATTGAATCAGTGATAGTGACAATGGTTTTCTCTAGAACCAATCAAACCTCGATTACAACTCCTCTGGAGCCATTTTCCTCAACACAGCCTGCGCCCATACAAAGTGGCCCGATGCCAATTCCACATAAGTTGAGCGAGCGAGGGTGCGGTTGAACACTGCCAAAAGCAGAAAAGGATTGGTGTGAGAAAACAGAATGTTGATAAGATCGCGGGGGGATTTAAAGTGCAGGAACCTACATTCTTTGCGCCCGCATATTGGACACTGCAGAAGCTAGTGAATTGTGGTTAGCCTCGAACGTGCTGGCAGGCAAGATGACCTTCAGCTCCTGCTCAACCAGCAAGCTAGGTCAACACTCGGATCCCTGCGAACCACACCTCTACGTCGTCTCATGCGGGAAACTAGGCTTACAGAGGCAGAAGTGCTATTAGAGTCTAGGCAACAATGATACACGTCGAGGTTAGGTAATACGTGTAAAATTGCTGAGAGACATTGTATTTTCGGACAACTGAAAGAAATGCGATCAAGTCACTTTGGAGGTCACTGTTGCGACAATTTGTCGAAGCGGAGCAACTGGTAATTATTTGATCGGAATGCGATGCTCGTGCATACCTGCAGGTCGAATACGTGGTGTATAGAGTATACTGGAGTACTTTCAATGGGATATAAAAGCTGCAACTGGCTGAGTTTCAAAAATGGCTGAATGGTATACTCACGTGATCACTTCTGCAGTCAGTTCCACCGTTTAGACTTTAAAATGACTGCGCGTCTGGCGAAGGGAAATTAAATTACTTTGTATCTCTTTGTCAACTTCTACTTAACTGAAGTACTATGAAAAGTAGCGATAGGGCAGTACAACTAAAATGCTAACGGAAACGCATCATGCATAACGCATACGCCAAGGCTCCTGAAACCGTCACACAGCCTCATCAGTTGGTAGGCGCATTGACACACTCCGGTGCATTATTCTGAGTGGCAGACCTACAGAAATGCCTCATGCATGCGCATGAAAGATGTAACAAGAGACCACTGATCCTGTTGTTGCCTTACCCCAATATGGCTAGCTTGCAGCATTTTGCGCATGTGATTGGGCTACAGTTACCTGCTCACATGAAACACTTGATAAAGTTCATAAACAATCGGGAGGTTGTGCACACAACTTAGCGCAAACCATCTGCTCGGGTCGGCTCGACAAACATGTAGCGTTCGGGTGTGGGCACAATCGCCTATAGCGCTCAGAACCTGAGATGATGTAGGCTAAATTCTGGCCTATTCAAATTACCAACACGACTCCCTCAAGGCGAATTGATAAGGCACTAAACAATACCCTAGCTCATTTGTGTAAATAAAGCATTCTTGAAGTATACATCCTACATACTCTTGTACTTAGGATATGTCGCCCAACGAGCAGGGAGGTCTGCGGTCCCACAACCAACTATCACAAACCACAAATAATGACTGTAGGATCTACTGCCACAGGTGTTACGATATGGAAGTTGGGGAGAACCGTGTGCGTGTATTCTATGGTACAGAGAAGAGAGAAGGAGAAAGACTCGAGATATATACAGGAGGCATCAGCCCCTGCAGCCGTGACCGTGTATCAGACCTGTAACATCATGTACATCTGTAACAACAGGCGCATGGACATAAAACTGGACGGCAGCTCACCGGGGATGTCATTTGCTTTCGCAGGGCAGCGCAGCTCCATCACCAGGGTAAGTTGCAAGTGCATACTATGTAGTCCGAAATATTATTCACTGTAGAACAAACCAAAGTTGCAACTAGACAGCTGTTGGAGAGAGTTTGGGTGCGGTTATCAAGCAGTATTGGCTTACGGTTGGGCGGCACAGCGAGATGTGACCTGCTAGCATGTACCCACCATTTTTGTTCAGTATTTAATAGAGCAGCATGCTACCACTTTAACATTATCTATTGTAACCGCAGCAAGTGCAATATAATTTTTTCGGCATTTTGCACAACGCTATCAAGCACAGCATGACATCAGTCTCGGGCGACCTCGAATCTAGTGGGATCCCGTTAGAACCCATAGGGTCACTCTCGTCTCCCCCGAACTGGATGTTACAATTGCCCCCAGATTTCAATGACTATGTCACCACATTTTACGACGGTCATGCGAATGTCCCGCAGAAGGTTACGCAGTGTAGTCGGGAACTTCAGGCAATAGTGCATAATGCAAAGCAGAGACATTTGCCCCTCTGTCATGGAGCCGATTTCTTCACTATTAGCTTGGGTTGGTCTTCTTTCGTCAATTGGTTAATAGTCACATGTTTACTTTAGCAGATGGCGTGATTCACACAAAACTGGAATGTTTTGTAGCCCCAAACACAACAACAGCGATGTAAGTGCTGTACCGGCTGCTCTTCTGGAGTGGCACCAATTAATACGATGTCAGTACTCTTCTGACCTGCCGGGAGCGAACACCGTTGCTTCTGTGGAATGTTGCGACCGCGATGAGAACACATGGCACAACACAGAGAGCGTATGCAAGACTTTTATTGGCCTTGACAATAATCGCTTGGAAGGTGGATCCGTTGCACTTTCTCCAGGACGGCTTTGGATTTGGTACCATATCATCTGGACACCTTAAACCATTCATGTCTGATTATGTTATTTCTTTGTCGTCTACATTACCCACAAGTACTATGCCCCAAGGTAGATACCTATTCTCCAGCTTCAACAGATTGTTATGTTGATTTTTCATCCGTTTCAACGAAGTTCATCGAGTAAGCTGGTTCCGGGTAGCACCAACCCTTTACACTGGCCTGAAACTGGCCACTCTCGGGGGACACGATTATTACGCTCATCGGGCCGCAGCAACACAAGTCACGATCCATACAACACCAGCAGACACTTCGCCTTGGAGACTAATATTTATGGCAAGTGATCGTACCATAACTAAGAACATTGTTAACAAATTGCATGGCGGAATTTGTGATTCGCTGCCTGATCTTTGCAGCAAATTTTGTCAGAAACTACTTGAATTAGTTATTGAAGATACCTGCGCTCTTCTTGCCAGTCTCGCTTGTGAGATTCACAAAGCAGTACGTATTTTCTATTATAAAGACTAGGTAACCAAGTACTAAGTCGAGAATGTCTCTTAGAAATATGAAGGAATTAGACACCCCAAGAGATCAAATACGGAGTTTCTAATTCTGGTCGAAGACTACCTTCGCGAGCTACCAGAAATCTTGTTCACTGCAGTCGAAACGATTCAGAAACTTGCAGAAGCAAATCCAAGTAGTACTACTTCACCGTGGGATGGGCGTGAAAACGATTGTAACCTTCTCAAGGAAAGGTCTGGGATTCTTTACAAAGAAGCGACAGCGGTAAAGCAGAGCGTATGCCCTCACCATATAAGTGACTGACACTAGCAATAATAATAGACGCTGACTGCCGACTGATAATTAGTTGATCGACCAAATAGCAGTGCAACAGATGGAGAAGACTCGCACTCTCACGGTCCTCGCTTCAACTTTCATCCCACTTTCATTCGTAACGGTTTGATCCCTAGCATGTAACGATTGCGATCAATGGTTTACTAAGGTGTCTTATCCTAGAGCTTTTTTGCCATGAATTTCCCCGACCTAAAGTCACCGGAAAAGCTGTCAAGTATTCCAGGTCACGGCCTGTTTTGGGCTATTGCAAGTCCTCTGGTGTTTATTACCATAGTATTACCACTAGTACTTAGCCGCATCGTACGGTGGCTACTGAATATCAACCTGAACATCATAGTTGCAATATTTCGGGACACAGTTACATTTATTCTCATCGTGGTCAATGAAGTCAAATGTTTCGATAGCATTTGTAGCGAATTCTCAGTATTCTTCGTATTTTTTAATATATGTCCTTCCGGGGCCTTATTCTGTCTAAAATGTTTCATACCCGTGTTCGAACTTTCAATGGTCGATGTTGTACGTCCTGATGTGCGACTGTTGTTTCAATGGGCATGGCGGGAGCGAATGGTTATATTAGACCTTACCTTTTCGTTCCTTATGGTTTTTTTTTATTGGAATATGTCCCATTCTGGCGATTCCAAAGCATTAAACTACATGCTTCTTACACTATTTTTACTTTGGAGGGTTGGCAGTATATGGCAGATGTATAGGGAGTTACTTGAGATTTCTGATTGTAGCAAGTTATCTTAATTGTTAGCAGCTTATAGTATTCCAAAGTGGTCATTGTATATGCCACAAGTGTTTCCAATTAATGAAGTGTTTTCGCATTCAGACTAAATCCGCAAACTACGAACTATGCTGTAGTATATCCGTGTACCCAAGTGGAGAGTGGGGTTAGCAGGGGGGAGAATCCCATCGACTCCCGCCATCGGTGTTCCTAAGCGGCCCCGCCTGGGTCAAAAGCCGGCCTGCACCTAATTTAGAAAGCCTGCATCGGCCTGCATAAGCCTTGGTCTGGTTGATGGATGCAATACGGCAATAGCAGGGCTACGATGATTGAGTTGAATATGGTTTATGTTTTATTCTAGTCCAGGCACGGAGGATGTCCCTCCGCGGAGAGACCGGGGCATTCACGGAGTCACACCCTCGGTGACATGACTGGTTCATTCGCGAAGTGTACCCCAGCACCCCACCAGTGTAACCGAACTGGGTCATTTGCGGAGCATACATACAAAGTGCTAATTACACTCCACGCCGTGGTGCAACTACATTACACTATGCTCCATATCCTGAATTGAAACCAGTTCTTCTTCCTGGATGCTTTCGGCCTCGATGCCTTCTTCTTCTACATCGTCCTCCTCGCCCACATCCTGGTACTCTTCAACAACCTCTCCTTGCTGAATATCCTGATGCGTCTAATCTGTAACACCGGGAGATCCACCGTAAGTCCTAATCAATAAAAGCCCCTAATCACTTCCGGGCTAATAAAGAGAAGAATGATTAAAGCTTCACTCAGGATGCGTATGAGGATTACTACCCAAGGTAACAAGGTAACTGTTCCATTCTCTGCTCCTGAAAGATAGTATCGACTAAAGAGTATCGTCTTACGCTCTCAATATACTAGAGCACACGATTCAAGAGTATCCTACTCAGAAGATCCTCTGGACTAACAAACTATCGTGCTTGTCCTCAGACTCCCTTCGGACTCAAGAGTCTCAGCCCAGCAACCGGCACATATACCCAACGACCGCCTGCCCTCCAGTACGACGACTCCAAGTATGGACTCGTCTTATAAGAAAAGCAAAGTAGTTTCGCCTCAGCAGAAGGAGTAGTGCCGACTCAGGAGTATCCGAGAAGAGGTATCCTTTAGACCATCACTTTATGGGGCTGGTTCTTCGGATCTCCCTTGGACTCTAAAGTATCGTCATGCTCTCTTCCTGATCAACGACTTACTTCGACGAAGGTACTAAGAATACCCAATTATAAAGAGTGATGGGTTATCCGTGATATAGAAGTGAAGAGGAACGTACAACTCTGGACTTCAATGGAGAAGTATCCTCGTTGACTTCGATACAGAACTAATAGATAACACACGGAAATCAAGTTAAGGCTTAACCTCCAGGTCGAGAAGGTCAATAGATATCCGTAGATGAATCTGAATGTAGATTGTATATTCGATAGAATGTTATCGATGTCCTTCCTCCATGTCGGTACACCGGGAAAAATGACCTTACGCGACGGGTAACTCATAGAGAAGCTGTTTTCGGGACGGTAATTCATAGCATATTTGACGCGTGGCACTATGAAGTCCTATGGACCTACGCTTTGACTAGATTACTATGATACGCATGCGATTTTGTGCGCTGGATACTATACATCACGCTACATACTATATACATCATGCTGCATACCAACCTGAAAGCAATCTGCCAGATGGACTTCATTGCACGCTCCCATGTACGCTCTGAAGTACACTCCTGATTGCACTCGATTGCACACTCCCAGCCTGCTTGACTGTACGCTCCCAATTGCTCTCGATGGCACGCTCCCAGCCTGCTTACCTTACGCTCTCAAGTAAGCTCTCAAGACGCTCCCAAGTACACTCCGAGTACGCTTCCAAGTACACATCCAAGTACGTTCTCAAGTACACTCCCGGGCATGATCTCAGGGACGCTCCCAATTGCACCCGATGGCACACTCCCAACCTGCTTGACTGTACGCTCCCAAGTAAGCTCTCAAGACACTCCCAAGTACACCGCCGAGTACGTTCTCAAGTACACTCCCGGGCATGCTCTCAAGGGCGCTCCCAATTGCACTCGATGGCACACTCCCAGCCTGCTTGACTGTACACTCCCAAGTAAACTCTCAACACGCTCTCAAGCACATTTCCAAGCACGCTCTCAATTACGCTCCCAATTACACTCGATGGTACACTCCCAATCTCACTGGACTATATGCTCCCATGTATGCTCCTGCATGCTTGATCCAGAGACTTGCTGAGTTGCAGATGCCAGGCACCGGGAGGTGTGAAGCTGGTGGTGTGTGGCAGGTGGCAGACGGCGTATGTTGGCCGAAATCATGACGTCGGCCGATATTATAGTCTGAAATTTATCTTTAGTGTGGCTGTTCTAGTCCATTCACGGAGGCGGTTCCTCCGCGGAGAGACCGGTCCATTCGCGGAGTCCCACCCTCCGTGAATGGACTGGTTCATTCGCTGAGTGTACCCCACCTCCGTGAATGGACTGGTTCA
>Ga0307514_10002648_pt1 | contig 18250 bp, 17 predicted proteins | sample 16_EM_MG_FD_203088 | JGI IMG/M metagenome (GOLD analysis project Ga0307514, IMG submission 203088) | Populus trichocarpa ectomycorrhiza microbial communities from riparian zone in the Pacific Northwest, United States - 16_EM | ecosystem: Host-associated > Plants > Roots > Unclassified | place... | reverse complement strand
TCGACCACTCCCAGGGCACTCCCCCACCTCAACATCACGAATACACGGGCTCGGATGGCGGAAGCGGCCCTGGGGTCATGGTAGACGGAATAGAGGCAGGTGGCACTAGAGAGGTTGAAATGCAACTGGAGCCACAAGCACATGAGGTAAGGATTCACCATCAATATTGCACTATCATCCTCTCTTTATCCGATGACCTACATTGCTGCAGGGAAGATTTACCAATTTCACTTCAATAATCATTCTTATAATCACCCAACGCGCGTATGCAAAAAGCTGACAGATAAGCATCCAAGGCTCCGATGTCTCTGCCCGATTCCTCAAATACTAGGACTACGCAGCCACCTCCACAGAAGCCTGAGCGCAGTAAAGCTCCCCAGAAGCCTGAGCATAGTACAGCTCCCCAGAAGGAGAGATATTCTCTGGATCGACACATCGATGCAGAATCAAATCTCATACCCCCTCAGCGCAAACCCGAGCCTCTGGGTCCAGGTATTGAGTGGCAAACACAACATAAAGTGCTGCAACGCCAGATAGAAACCCTCCATTTCGAGCGGCACAAACAACAAGACTTCATCGACCGGTTGAGGGGCGAGAATAGCTATCTCAAGAGTCAAGTAGAGGGTCTCCAGCATGACTACTTCGAACTAAAACATGCCAAAGATACAATGAGCAGGCAGTATGAAGAATGGCAGGGTCAACTGAAGGAAAAGGTACAGACTACAGAGAACGAGAAGCTCGAGCTTCAGGGGCAGTTAGCCAAGATGTCAGAGATTATTTCACAATTGAACAAGAAAGGACTTCCCCTACCGCCAGACGATAATTATCTCAGCCAGGCCTTCGATTCGCTAATTGCAGACACTAGGCAGTGGGCACGCTTGTTTACCAAAGGCCAGCCACCACTTACCATCGAGGCACTTCGTTCAGTGCCCTTCAGTACTGATATGATCACCCATCTGCAGGACTCATTTTTGAACCTCGAGAGCTTACTTAATTCAACCAGTGTGGGTTCAAAGGTTCGGACGAGATGTGTGGAAGCCCTTCTCCTCCGAACCTTCACCGGCCCGTGCCTGACAGGCCGTTACATCGGTTTCGACCCTGAGTTGTATGACAAGGTTCAAGCCACCTTAGACAGTTTTAGTAGATCTTCCGGTGAGCAAGCATTCTAGCCTAGTCAAAATTACTTCCAGGTCGAGCAGCCTTAGTGGCTGGGTATTTGCAAATTATCTGACAGAATTTCCTCATCATTAGAACAGGAAGACCAGTTTTGGTCAGCACTGACGAATCACCTGATGACCAAGGACAATGAAGGATTCGTCGAAAGACAGAATCGGGAGATCGATGAAATTACAAACCATCTGTATGACCAGCTCCTACCTTTGGGCGGATCTGGCAAGAGAGCGACCAAGCAATCATTGAAGGATCTCGTCACCAGAGTCGCAAAACTTGGGCATTTGATCGCGCAACTCCCGTTCCGTATCGTGGGCAAGAATGTCAAGCTGGGTACCAAGAGGTATTCACCAATTATCATGGAAAATATTGATGATGATATAGAGGGGGGCAGTACTGGCTCTCCGGTAACCATAATTTTGTGCGCATTTTGGATAAAAGAGACTTTTGATGACAACGGAGATGCAGTAGATTTCAAAAAGGCGGAAACGCACATCTATAGTAAGGCACGAGTGTCATGTCTCGCTTGAGAGGGATCATTATCAGATTTGAAGCTGTTGATCATGAATCTAATACACTTCAATGTTGCTGGCTGTATCATGTCGTTTTGGTTATTGATACTACCGCTGAATTATACTTCGTTCTATTACTCAACTCATAATGGACATTATCACTTGCAGTTACTCCTAGTAGTTTATATTACCCCACATAGTAAATGGTTCTCGTCCAGCGCTGTTCCAACTCAATTCACTCGCTGGCTGGTACTCTCCCTCGGCTATAGGTTGAGATATATATGTATATATCAATCCTGGGGCAACTCATGTCATTTTATGTATGACTACCAAATGTACACATGACAGCCTATCCTCAATGACACATATACATACCAGCAATGGCATTCACAGATCATAAGGTAGATATAGTGGAATCCTGGCTGAGTAGGTATCAGCATGCTAATATAATAAAAAGAATGTAAACTCTGCGAATGCTTCCCCCATTCCATTGAGATTCCCACCCTGTGGTTCGAGATATGCAAAAACAGGCAAAAGGCCTCAAAACTAAAGTTGAAAGATAGTTTCACTACTTCAGACTGGGAAGAGTACCCCTTCCTCCAGCTTCCAAGGTTCACCACAGATTAACCGCTAACTTCGAATTTTATCCAACTCCAAGAGACCACCTCTCACGACAGCATTTTACCGTGAGAGTATAACATTAGGGTTTCTCAGGTATCCGAGTCATCACCAAGGGTGCAAGTGCTTGCTCTCGAACTTCCCTCGGCCTGTTGGAACTCCAGCTCCACTGGATCTTGTACCTTTTCCCACACATTTTCCTTCTCATCGTTACCTCCCCCCCCAAATTGACTCCTCCAGCGTGAGATCTGTTCCATTTTCTGGCGCGAGAGAGTGCCCCCGAATACACTCTCTTGGGGAGTGTGTTGGCCCTCCTCGAGGCTAGTACTGGATCCAACATGGGAACTCGGAGTCTGTTGACCTGACTGCTCATCTGTCACGGTGCCGCTGCGTCCCTTGTGCAGTACATATTCATACTCGGATTCTTCCTTCTTCATAGTACACCCCGCTTCTAGTTGGTGCTTTTCTAGTCCATCCTGACCTCCTTCACACCAGACCAGACAGCGCTCACAAAAACCCCCATTCCGCTCCTGCCAGTATATCCCACACTCCATTTGGTGTTTTCGCAGCTCCAAGGGTGTTTGGAACTGGACTTTGCATGGTTCGCATACGTGAGGACAATGGACTGGATCGGACTTGTAATGCAGCCCCAAATCGTAGGATGTTGCAAACCAAAGGATGCAAGTGTCACAAAAAGGTCGCAGTTGGTACGGCATCGAGGTTGTGTGATTATCAGTCTCCATAGATTTAGGAGACGGAGTTGCGATGGTAATGGGAGCCTCACTTGAGGCCTGAGTTGTGGAGATACTTTATTCCGCCACGTGAACTGCTGCATTGCCAATATGCATATGTACATTTACAGTGCGGGAACGCGGCCGCCTTTGGGGGGACGGCGTATAGACTCAAAAAAAAATACATACTTACACAATACATGTATAAAATAAATACTGCTCCGAATTGACGAACTCGGTAACAGTCCTACTAGTATGGTACATATCAACGCAAACATACAGGCAATCCTTTCCCATTTGCAAAAGTCTGGGCAAATATACTTACCTGGCCCCCAATAATTGGTGGGCAGATAAATTATCTCTCGCTGCATGCATATGTCTCTGCTGTTGGGAACTCGAGATGGCAGCTTCATATTAAGCTTTTGTTACTGCCTTGAGCAATATATGACGTACTCAAACCGTAAATGGGATACCAGCGATGAAATCCCAACAATAGTCTACTCGTTACTTCAGTCTGTTTCTATAGTAACTGAAGGATTATACGCACGGCAGTCACTGCACTATTGCCCCGCGATTTCATAAGTCTTATATACTCTTAACCTAGGCTCTCATATCTTACCCCAGGAACTAGGACGGCAACAATCCATCGATCTCAAATCCAGTATGTAAGTAAGTTCAGGTAGGTCAGGGTTGCAATCTTATTGAAAGTACGTGCGACAGTGTCTCTGAGGATACGCTTGTGTTTCGTGCCCATCCGGACAAACAATATCATTACCCCCATATATTTCAAACCCAATAACGCCTGTTACTCTTGCTGTGACTAGCACGCCACGAGAGAACCATGACAACGCCAGTCCCAAAACATATTCCTGCAATCTAATTAGGTTAGTTATGGCGATTGATTTTTCGTTCGGTCTATGATACCTAGAGCTGACTCTATCATTAGATTCACATCATACACTATGTACTCGCGGGGCGAGCTTCCAACGGACTGAACTCTTCTGTTGTTTAATTCCCCCACCACGTCTTCAGCAATTATTTCACCACTGGAAGCCTGAGATTGTTGAGTCCATTGTGGTTGTTAATGAGCTAAGTAGAAATATACCTACTACTAAGTACCTACATACGGATAGCCTACTAGATAACACTCGAGCTTGGCCCAACCAGACTACCCAATCTGGGATTTTTGAGCACGTGACTACCCCCACCATTCATCACAACTATAATTGAGGCCTCTCGGGTTTTAAAACAACTGAAAATGTGACGCACCCACTAATTTACACTCATGGACTCTGAACCATATAGCAATATAAGAGGTCACAATCTTATACTCCACCCCAGCCGCGTAGTTTTTCACCTCCCAGCATCAAAATCCGAAAGCCGGACCCATTTGGCTCCCGTTGGGGCCCTTTTCATCGTTGAAGGAGGTGACCAGCCCCCAACGCTAGGTACCCAAAGGATGGCCTATGCCGAAGGCATATATATGACAGGTTTGTACTATCGTGATGGCCGTACGCGTGCTAGCCGTAATGGTGGCAGGGGTTCGCTAATGCTACCCCATGCATCCAATCCATCGTTCACTGGCGATGGCATAACGTCACCATCCTTGGGGTCTGGTGACAAGCCATAGTTCACAAGTGAAACTCGAGCTTTGATAATTGCAAAAATGCCTTCATCCACCGTCGTCTCCCCTGATTGTGTAAATGTTGCTTTCCTCCAAGGCGCATTCATGACGCATGTAACTGGCGCGTCTGGATTCCCTTCGTAAACTGCTTCTGAAGCCTCATCCATCAGCTCCATGTAATTCCTGTCGTATTTCTGTCCAACCTTCACTGAATAGGGTGCCATCGGCTGCAAATTCCATTCGGTAATCCGGCTGAATAAAACCCCCAGTTCAGCCATCATTCTGATAATGTTTTCGAGCTCTATTTTTAACTGGGGAACCTTTTCCTCAGGAGGGTTGGCGTAAGGCTCTAACTCGCTCCAGATAAGCTCCAACTCATTTTTTATCTCTCTGTCCAAACATTCCTTGAATTCCAGGCATGGAACTAAGTCAGACTTGTCGAAGTGAACCAACTCTACCCGTTTACTAAGCAGATGGACTGTTTGTGCTTTCCATCTATGTATTTCTTTGTCTGTCTTCAATTAGCAATTGGAAGATTAAGGATGAGAAGCGTTGCCTCCTCAGGTGGTATTCTAACATACCCGACCCATGAAACAATCGGAGAAGGACCTTTATTGCAATGTCTTCGTCCGAGTGCAGTGGAATACCCATTGGTGGAAATATGAAATACCGCTGAGAAAGGCCTCTGAGCATAATGATATTGACCAAGCGCCAGCTTAAATGCCGGGGGCCAAGGCATTCGACCAATTTCTTGGTACCCTGCTCAGTTAGGGGCCCGAAAGCCGGATTGAGGAACTTAATGTGTTCTAGGTTGTAGATTACCGGCATAGTCAACTTGGACTTTGTAAAGTGCCGAGAGAATGTGTTAATTGTCGCTACTATGTCATTGACTCTTCTCAAGAACTCGCTATCATCGAAGGGAAGTGGGATGTGCGTCTCTGTGAGAAGCCCAATCTTTCTCAAAGCCGTCATGTAAAGTCTCATAAGCCTCTCCTCGTTAGTCTCTTGCAGGCCCTTACCCTTTCCCTGAGGCTCATCATTGATATCAACTCGTTCCAGCTTCCGCCTGTGCAACTCCAGAAGATCGTAGTAGTCCTCTTTTGACTGATTTAGTTCGTCCAAGGTTTGGTTGAACTTGCCCTTCAGAAGATCAAATGCTTGTCCAAGAAATACAACATCTCTTACACTGAGCGGCTCGGGGATCATCTTGCTGCCGGACCGAAGTATAACGTGAACTCAGATCTGTTCTTATAAATGCGTAGTATATAGAACAGGCTCAGCTCTTCTTTCACTAACTGTGAGCGGAGAAAAAGTAGGACAGTGCGTGCCTGAGCCAAAGCTATCTGTTCAATAATGCTATAGATGTCGCTTGGGGAGAGCGGAGATTATAGTTTTCAGTTGGTGTTGGTCAGGGTCAAATTCCTGAATTGAACAGTCAGAACCGGGGGATTCTGGTAAACGTTTGACCAAACGAGAACAAAGCGCCTGATATGCTGGATACTCACTCCTTTGTTTGTTGAAGTCGTAGATATTTAGCTCCAGACCCCATGATGGTTCCCCAATGGCTGCATTTGGTTAAACAAAACCCACTTCAGATTATTTAACAATAACTCTGGTACAGTACCCATCAAAGGTTAGGGTGGAGTACCTGCTCCTTGTATTCTGGGGAGCAGTATTCTGGTTCCTATTCATAAAACTGTGCTTCAGTCGAGCTGTGATGGCATAGCATATCTAGGTGCCTACTACTTCTTGACTCTCCTGGAGGATATATCGATGCTAACTCATTTGGTATATCTCAACTTAAAATGGCAGTATGCACTGATGATGTATTCCTCTGTGCAGTCAGACTAGTATTCTCCTGTACTAGAGCAATCTCGAGAACTGATATCTAATGTACTGGGGTCACCCCTGTGTATGTATAAATGCACAACCTACCGTACCCAGTGCTTACTACTGAGGTTACTCATTATCAGGTGCCAAGCTGCTAGGCTCGGCCTGCTACTATATACCAGTAGTCTACGCCGTGTATATAAGGGGGCTCTCTAATTACTTTACAAATCAACCACCATGGCGGGGAAAAGCAAACCTATTACTATTGAAGCTGAATACGTCCATGCCTTTGAGGGAATTGAAAATTTTAGAGATGTTGGGGTCACTATCAATGAGTTTCTTGGAAAAAGGTGAGTCGCTACACTTAAACGTAACAACCCACTAGCAGGTTGACGAGTTAATTTGTTAACTGGTCTATAAGGGTAATGCGAGAGGGTTTCCTCTTTCGCTCTGGTCGACTCGGTAAAATACCTAAGGGACCATGTTTGGGCTTTAAATGGTTTACACCATCATGCTAAGTGATTTCGCAGACGGAGCCACCGCAGAAGATAAGCGAACCTTCAAAGAGGTTTACGATATCAAAACTGTCTTAGATCTACGCACTGAGTAAAGAACCCCACATTCTATAGTTTATTTTCGGGTGTTTGCTCTTTCTGAAAAATCTCTAATTGAGCAGTACTGAACGGATCGTGCGGTTTCGCCGAAATCCGGGTGCATATGATGAAAGCAAATCCCCCGACACTGTAGAATCGATAGCAGGGCTCGAAACGCACAGGATTCGCATCATCAGCTGGAATTTCGAAAAGGCTATGCTGAGGATGCTTGATTGGTGGAACTTGTTGTATGTTCTGAATTCTCTAAATGTCAATACATACTTAATCCCCCTAGCCGAAGCTTATACCTTGATGCGGTTAATCTAGCAAGGTGATCGTTTTCATGCTCTTTGGCTTCAGGATATCTGCAGTCAAGATAGTTTCCAAGGAGGTTATAGAGAGAGTAGGGCTGGTGGGAATGGGTACCATGGCCTTGGAAAACTCCGGAAATGAGATCAAGAAGGTACGTACATAAAAGTTATCTGGGTTTAGTATCCCTCTAAGATAAAATTATACTGGACTCTTAGCTGAGAGTCAGAATATAAAGCTGTTCGAAGTATTAATCTCTGAAAGCAACCACCCATACCCAGTTATTGCTCATTGCACACAAGGGAAGGACCGTACGGGGCTTGTTATCCTCCTCATCCTCCTATGCCTCCACACTAGCTCAGCGGCAGAACATATGACACTTGAAGCTATGTCACATGACTATACTCTAACCCAAGCTGGGTTACAGCGTATCCATGAGGGAATGATGGAAGAGATTGTAAATGATACAGGGCTTCCCCCATCATTCATCAATGTCGACCCTGACTTTGTCAATGCGGTTGTGGACTTCTTGAGGTTGAGGTATGGTGGCATAAGGGGGTATTTGGCGAGTCTTGGATTGGACGGGGACTTTGTAATTTGTAGGCTTCAAGAGACTTTGCTGGTCAGTCCATAGTATCTTAGCGGGTGGGATATTGTAACCATGAGCAGACCGATGGGCTTGATATAGGATATCCTCGCCCGCTTCATTACGTTGACCAGCATTGGCTGCAAACTCGGAGTCGAAGGCTTTAATACAAACGGGCAGGTACCTCCTGTTCCTGAAATACGATATGTATTTTGGGGGTGATGTTGCTGAGTTTGTAGTCCTAGATTCCCATGGATTTAAGGATGTTTGAAAGGGATATCGACCAGCTAACAGGAAATACAACCATCACTGCCTAGTTTGTTCCACAATGGCCATGATCTCTACACGTAGCCTGGAGGCTACGGCGGGAGCTTGAGAGGGAACCAAATTCACTAAATTCAAAGATGGGAATCTGCGAGCTGCCGCAGGGAGCTGGTACGGAACCAGATGACACATCGAGTTTGTAGCGGTATTTCTGTCTGGTTCGAGACTAATTGTTGTCCGAGATAAAACAAACCTGACGATAGGAAAGCGGGTTAATGGGGGGGGAAGTATCTACTGTTATAGCGAAGCGAGATTAGACACTACCCCTACTTTTCGTTTTCACCGTGTCTGGTATCGGGATCGCAAATTATAACTACCAATTCGTAACCTTATCTACCTATGCTCATTCCCATCATGCAGGAACCCACATCCCTGCCTGTGATCATACTCCGCCTCGAAGCCGACGAAACCTTGTACTGTACAGACTCCAGCTCGAGCCACTTCTTAAACAATTCCCATCTTTTGCAGTCGAGCTCGAGCTCTTTATCTCACTAACTACGTTGTATGTCATGCATATATGACTATATGGATTCGAACTGTACTAACTATGCCTCTGGAGACGAAGACGGCGACGGCGGTATACGTATCTGTACCAAGATGGTCAGCATCAGTTCAAAGTTGCCACGGTGCGATTGCAATCCGTTGCCTTTAATAGATTACACAGGCTACCTGAAGAAATTGCAAAGGGCAACGTGCAAGTTGTGATAATGGATCGGGGGAGTCAATTGCAACAACCAGACAAGCTGGCACCCAAGAGCCAGGGGGGGCTATCAAGTTACCAGGTTTTAGCATGTAGAAGGATATATTCCCCAAAGGTACGTTGTCGTAGTTGCAAGGCTTCGCCTACTCGTGTTATTAGCCCAGCCGAGCTGGTGGAGTATCTGGGAGACCTGACACCATGATTCCATTCAAAACTTCAAGAATTTGGATCAACGAAACTTCGGTGTGAGAAACGACGCCGACATGAGCCGCTGAATAGGAGGGCAACAGGAGTGCAAAAAGTTATACCAAAGTTTAGTAATATGGTACACAGCGGAGCTAACAAAGATATAGTCTCGCATCACAGTACTACTACACTATATCTACAACGTATTAAGCAGGCGCCCACTCGTCCATATCGCCTGGCCACCAGGCTTCCTGCCGCCCTCATTCATCTGGCTGTTGGCCCTACCCTTATCCGCACCACTAGTGACGACCTCTAATATGCCCAAATACCCAGTCCTTGAACCCAAGGACCCAATTCACCCAGATCAGGCCCAAAACAAGAATTATTAAATCTCTCAATATCCTCCCGTACCTGTTAAACCACCAACTAGTCCTATAGGCTACATTCAAGGCCTTGACGGCTCTCCTACTAAATGCCTCTATTTCCTCCAACCCGCCACCAATCTCTACGTCCTCTTCCATTTTTGGTCCTACAGCAACCATTCTTCCCATTATCCCACCATCCCCACAAAACCTCACAACAAGATTTGTGCATTGATCCATATCAATCAATTCATGCCCCACCAACATCATGCTAACAGCTGTGGCCATGATGGGAGTTTTAACGAAATAGGGACTGAGCATGTTTATTCGAACCTGATGGTGCGGCTGCGAGGTGAGACGAAGGGAGGCGAAGAGACCAATGAGACCGTGTTTGCTGGAGGAGTACAGGCAGGCTAAGGGGGAGTGGAGGAATCCGGCGAAGCTGCCCATTATGAGGAGGTGCCGGTCACCACTGGGGCTTTTGCGGAGGAAGTATTGTGCGAGACGGATAGTGTATAGTGCTCCAATATAGTTGACGTTGAAGGTTGCGAGATTCGGGGGTGGTGGAGGCTGGCGGGGATCTAAGCTCTTCACGTCAGCCAAAACTTTGAAAAATGAGGTACTGGAAGCAGAGAGCACAGAAAGGTAGGGAATGGGGGAGGGGGAGAAGTAAGATGGCAGGTAGTTACCTCTGTTCGGGTCATCCTCGGCTAGGAGACTTCCGACCTCTGAAATTCCGGCATTTGCGATCACACAGTTGATTACACCTCGACCAGCGGGGGACCACTCGAGGATGTTCACGAACATTTGTGACTGCGACTCCCAATTAGAGACATCGCAGCGAAAAAAACGAGCACTATGATTTTCATTAGATTTACCCTCAGAGTATTACTTGGAGGTAACTGGTTTTTTTTTTCTGATGGGGCATTATGACATTACCTCCCCCGTCCTTTAATGTCTCTAACTGATCTCTGGATAGCAGTCGCTACCTCTTCTCCTCTTTCCTGGTTCAAATCACATACGGCCACATGGGCTCTTTATACCTCGGGTTTAGTGTTAGCAGTAGGATCATGGGAGCAAGAAGGTCCACTCAGATGTAGCTAGGAACAGGATTGCTAACCCAAGCAGTGCCAATCTTCGGCAGCAAGCCTCACCGATCCCACTAGCTCCACCTGTAACAACGATAAGCTGACCGGCAACATTGCGGTTCAGCGTTGCAAGGGGAATATTGAAGTCAACACGAGAAGAAACTAGGACGTCGTGGGGATAATTGAGGCCTTGGGAGCTACCATAATTATGGTCCGAGAATTCCTTTGTTCTGGTGGATCTTCCTCCCCCTCCTCTAGGTGGTCGAGATCTAGACATTTTGATCACGGAAGAGATTCTGGCGAGGTTTGAGGGGGGCGATGCTGGATGACTATCGACGAAGACAGTCCCAAGACAAGAGACTGGACTCGGCGGGGAATTATAGCGAGTATTCGGAGGTGTAACAGCCTCGAGTTTATTGCAGCCTCAGGCCCAAAACTCAAACAAAGAGCACAAAGGATCCGACTTGCTAGAGCCTTGCTACGTTAGCCAGGATTGTGCCACAATGCTAACAAGGAACGTGGATGTAACCTGTCAAAGGGAGAGTTTAGAGCCCTGCAGTGGTGATGTGAAACCAGTTTCGATATCAGTCTGTCGAGACGAGCGTAACGGAGGTGGATCGATATCAATGGTGTAAGTATCCCCCGAGTTTCTTGTACGCCGCGCGACAGTCTCGGTACCGTATCTCGGCTATGGTATTTGGTTAAATTGTATTTCGTCTACCGGTATTGGATCCGCGTCAGGGTTCTGGTAGGTAAGTACAGGGGACAGGGATAAGATGTAGGAAAGCATAAGTAAGTATGTGGAGAACTCCAGATCTATGTACGAGGAACTGGTAGCCTCGTGATGGAGAGTTCAACTGCTTAACTTCTGACTGATTCCAGGTTCGAATTTGGAGAATACTGTAATTGTATTTTGGGGGTTTTGAGCACCGTCATCCAAGGATTATTTTTTCATTACTAATGTTTGTTGTGAGCTAAGATGCCTGCTGTCGCCCCAAAATATCATCCAGAGACAATTCATTGATAAATACACAAAGAGCAGAGAGAAATATAACGGCATATTAGGGAAGGAGATGGCGTAAGTCACCGAGGAATTGGAGATGTGGAGGACTAGAAGTCTCAATCTCCTAATTCCATCCCTACAATTCCACTCCCTCTAGCAGATACTCGAACGCATCATCCTCCCTCTCCCTAGGCGTAAACTCCATCAACCCAAATACCAACTCAATCAACCTCTGATCCGCCTCTAATCCCCCATCAACCTTTTTCGCCTTCAACCATGCAGCAACCATATCCATCCCCGCCGTCACTCCTGCACTAGTCCATACTCTCCCCCCATCACCTACAACCCACCTCCCACCCCTCTGCCACTCCACCCCCCATGTCTTCGCTTCGTCTAAAACTGACCGAAGCGCGGATTTATTGCTCGTTGCTTTTATCCCCCGGAGATGTCCTGCTCTTCCTAGCACCAAACTCCCTGTGCAGACTGCCAAGATGGTCGTTCCTGAGCTCGGGGCGCAGTGGTGGTCGAGGAACTTTTGGAGCTCAGGAGAGATCGCGAATGTGGGCGCGGGGCCGGGGATGATGAGGGCGGAGAGCTTGTCGGGGCAGGTTGTGAGGGTGTGGGTTGGGACGAGACGTGCACCAGCGGTGGCTGGGACGGGGGAGAGCTCTGGGGACAGGGTGATGTAGTAGAATGTTATTGGGAGCGGGGGGCAGGGAAGAGGGATCCCACTAGAGAGATACGAGGCGGAGAAGGAGCCGAGGATATCGGCAGGACCGGACTGGTCGAGGTATTGGTGGTTCGGGAGGAGGAGGACCCCGATGTGAATGGGGTCACGGTCAGGAGTGGTGTTTGAGGTCATTTTGGTAGCAATTGTCTAGTAAGTGGAAAGCCCCCGTGCTGCTAGTACGTTTCCTACTGATGGGAGACGGATTCGGGCCCTTGCTGATATGATCAATGGCAATGAGGGGGTGGGCAGTGGCGATTATATAGGCCCTCATCAAAATTTACTTCTTACCTTCCACATCTCCGTATGTCGTCATCCACTTCATCACGCTAAGGTCCTACCCCCGGCCAACTGAGATTTCTCCACTGGCATTCGCTCCTCAATGTCGATCTCACTGCATACATATCATTCCAAATACTCGGGGATCTTGCGGCACTTACGCACGATTATACCCTGCCTCTGGGCTGGGTTTACTGAAACAATCCTCACAAAATAATATTCCAATCTCCAATCTCCGTGGTGATATCTACAGTATCCCTAATCCAAGGCAAGACGTCAAGCCATGCATAGTATATATTAGTGGAAGTGTACTATCATGCTTTCTCTTTCTGCACCAAATGACAAAGCAAAGAAAGGAGACGTTTAACAGACTAAGTAGTGCCCCACGTGTGGGATGAGTATAATAAGTTCATCGGTTCGGGGCGAAAAGATAGATATATTGATACAAGGTTTGATTGGGACATATTAACGATTTATGGGGAATAGGTTTGTGTCACGTCGGTTATAGGGCGCGGGAAAATAAATGTCCCAGCTGTATGGAGTGGGGTAAGTATACATACTAACGCTGATTTGAAAGGCCAAATTAATAGGTATTGGACTTCTGCATTGTGCTGCCAACGGTGCCGGTGCCGGCAGATGAAACCAAAATCTGCAAGTATTTGTCAATAGAGCCATAGCACATACTCCGTAGACCTCCGCACATTCATTTATTACATGTCGACATCAAGATGTGGATCAACGGTTTTTAATACCTAGCCCCAAAGAGGAAAAGGGCCCCTACAACGTGAAACGTCCAATCCACCAAATTGTTTGATTTACCAAGTGGGGGTTCCCATGACCAGAGCACCCCGGCGCGTATAATTACAGGAGGTTCATATAAAAAGAAATGGAATTACCTCGGGGCTGGAGGTTACTGCGCTGGAAAAAGGAACATACAGAGGGAGCAGGGACTGGCTCTGTGGTGGGGACATACGTAGGTGCAGTCTCTCATCATAGCCTAGATAGATTGAATACGAGTAATGATTTTGCAAAGGAAAAAAAAAAAGGAATATACAACATATGATTAATACCATATTTAGACTGAGGGATCGTCTCCCGATATTGCCCCAATACAAAATCATCGGCAAGCAGACAAAAAAACGGGACTCTGCAGAATAAAGTCATGGATTAGGCTAGGCCTCCAGGGCGGAAGGAGCTGGCCGGATGTTGCCTACATATCAGAGCAAGATTCGGGGATCAAGCTACTTGCTTCCCGTGGACTTGATTTCGGGACAGCATTGCATGGTTCCGGACTGCCGACGCTTTTGTTATCGACCCCAACGATTACGAATCCTCCACATGCACTGCATGATTCACTTTCGGCGAAAGCCTAATGGGCTCCGCATCCAGGATTATCTAGCCACACGGTATATGTTATAGCTAAGGTTGCTCGACACTACCAGACCTCCACTGCGAAGATCCAATGGATGGTGAACAATATCCATGGACAAACAATATACTGGATCGCCTACAGGATTATGCCTTCACCAAAGGGTTTGCAGTCGTTACCTTGACTGGATCTGAGAAAAAAGGAGGGATGCGTTTTGGATGTGTACATCACGGAAAGCCACGGGATACTAGGAAGCTAGACAATCCTGTGACAGAAGCAACAGCTCGGAAGCGAGAGACAACAGCACAGGCAAAGGAGTGCAAGTGGGCAATAAATTGCATTCAGCGAGTAGATGAAGTACCTGGAATACAAATATACTACGAGCTCTACATAATATCGAAGCCCTATATTCCAGCTTAGAAGGAGAAACTGCAGAAAACTTTGTAAAGCAGGTTCAAGAAATGAATAAAGAACTATGTGAAAGGATTCGAACACAAAATTCAGGTCAAGCATGGTTCCCCGTCAATATGCTCCACCCGGATCTCACTCCACACTCCCTCAACGAAAACCCAAAGGAGAAGCTGCAGCACGTACTTACTCTCACAGGAGCTGAAATGGCAGTTCGTACATCTGAAGGCATGGAAAAACTCTGTCAGCATCAAGTTGTATGGTGATGCTCTCAAGTTTTTTTTTTTGAAAATCATTACTCGTATTCAGTCTATCTAGACTATGACGAGAGACCGGGCCTACAAGTAGGTTGCCCATCCCCAGGGCCCCTCCCACTGATATAATCTATCTACATAAAGGGCTCAACGACTCAGAACCCCGCTACACCACTCCGGGCCCTGCCTCGCCTCTTCCAGCGACCTTCCCTTCCCGTCTCCCACCAAGGGGCACCGCAGTAGGTGAGCTGCGTTCTGCGCTATCGTCATCCTCCGCCCTCCCTATAACCCACAATCATCGCCGCAGGGGTCCTCGGTCCGTGATGATGTAGGTGAGGTCCCGCAAGGCCTCCTATCCCACATCAAGTGTGCCGGCTTGGCGTGTAGGGGAAAGACTTGTCTGATATCTGCCGGTGTTGCAATCCCAGGCTCTGGTATCCACGCGCCAACCACCCCGTCTTTCGCGCCATCCTGTCCGTTGCCTTATTCCCGCTATGCCCTTTCACCCACATCAACTGTCGAGGCCCCCCCCCCTACTAAATCCTGCAGCTCCTCCTCAACTCACGAGCACCCGTGTAGCCTAGCTGACAGACTCTCGCAACTGCCCACTGAGCCACGAAATTCGCCCCCGACACGCCAGTGCCACTCCCGCCTCCTCTGCGTCCATAACCGTTGCATATCGGCCAAGGTACATCCCCTTCGATCTAGTGGCGGCCGCTGTCACCACCGCCCCTGGGCTGGGGCCCTCCGCTCTGCTCTCATCTGAGTATTCCTCTGCCTTCTTGTAGGAAGTGCCAGTGGCATATATCCGTTGGCTTGAGGACATTCGTCTTATCCAACGACCTGTCTACGTATCCGGCCCTGGGGGTAAAATTCGAATAGGAGTTGTTCGTCGGGCGTGGTAAAGCCACGGAAGCTACTGGGTGTAGTTTGAGGTGGTCATCGTATTGTTTGATTTCGTTGGCTAGGTTCCTCAGGCTTTGTGTTTCTCTAATATATCTATCCGCCTGTGCATCGTTGAATCGTGCCCGGATCCTGGAGACGTGCGTAGCCTCCAAGCTCTCAGGGAAGGCCTTCATCAGCATGTTTAGCTTCTGGAAGTAGTATATCAAGAAAGTCTCTGTAGGTTGTTTCTCTCTTGCTTCCGCTTCCCTCTGGGTAACTGCCATCGGTCTGGACCAGACGTCCCTCATCTTCTCTTGGAAATTTACCCAGCACCCTTCCTCCTTCGTCATATACGCATGATTCCTACCTCCCAGTATTGAATACCATATTTTAACCGGGTCTCCAGCTTCGAAGCAGTGCCAGGCCAGCGTGGGGCACACGACCGTCTCACCATGTGTGTCGATGAATTGCTGCACAGCCATGATCCATTCTTCAACGTCACCATCGTGTCTGAATTTTGGCAGAAGGTTTGGGTCGTAGCGTATTTTCTGTTCTCTCGTCTGGTTGTGGTTGTAAGGTATCATGGCATTGGATGAGCCTATCACGTCAAATGGGGCTTTCCAGGTTTTGTCTGCAATAGCCCTCAGTTCCTCGTCTGCATTTCTCTTCCTAGCTTCCAATGCTATCTTCCTATGTTCCATCCGTACTTCTAATGAGCTGCCTTGAGCTTTCTCAAGAGACTCAAGTTTGTCCTGCATCGGCTTCAGCAGTTCTTCCATCAAGGCTCTGATCTCCTGGCTTGTCATCTTGATAGGACATCCGTTGAATACCACTCGTGTGGGTGGTTTCACCGGTAGAATAGTAGGTAATGTGTGGATGAGTGGGGTTCGATCGGTTTCAGTCCTCGGTAGAGATGGGATTGTGGTTCTGGTGAAGTTGAGGCCTGGGTTGGGTTCATGGGTTTGCCATGGCCTGCCCCTGGTCCCCTCATTTCCCAATTGGGAACTATCGACCGTTTTGGTACTCGCATCCCTACCCAGGGCCCGCCGCATACTTGGCGGTCTCTCATCACATGACAGTCTCTTGCCTGGTGGTGGCTGAACATCCCACGTCCTTCGGTCCACCACTTCCCTTAGCCGCTTTGCCGCTGACTCCATGTCATCACCTAGCATGCTTGCAGGTCTCCGTTCCGGCCGCCTTGGCGTCACACTGCCCTGAGTCTCCGTATCGGTGGTGGCTTCGGGAGCCTCGTCCACTTCCATCTCCCTCGTCCCCAACACACTCGTTCCATCCCATATGTCGTCCCCCATGGTTGACTCCTGCGTGAGCTCCTTCGTTATCATCGCCGCTCTTTCTACCACCCCCACAAAGCCCGTTGACATATCCTAGGTCAATGCCGCGTTAGCCAATGATGATATGCCCCCGATGACCCTTGCCCCAACTGCAGCGCCCCTCAGTGCTGTCTCCACCGCCTGAGCCATCATCGTCGGGAAACTAGTGGCTTGTAGTTCCTGCATCGCCGGTGTCGTCAGCCTAGTGGTTTGTGGTTCATGTCCAGTCGACGTCGAGCTCGGTGGCATCGTCGTCCCCATCTGGGGGTCTGTACCCTCTCTGGGCTGCCACTCTGCCGGTTGTAGTCCCTGCGCTGTCGGCGCCCCGAGTCCTGGTAGCAGTCCCTGCGTTGCCGGCGTCCCGAGTCCTAGTAGCATCGTTATCCCTGCCTGTGTGTCTATGCCTCCCCCGGGTTGCCCTTCTGCCGGCTGTATTCCCTGGCTACCAGCTCCTGGTGGATCCTCCGCCATGACCATCGTTTCCCTGTGGATTTGCGTTGAAGGGGACTCGTTCGTCCCTCCTTGTCTTGTCCTAGCCGGTTTCCTAGTCTTGCCTCTCTTGTTCCTGCCGTCGTCGGAATCTCCATTCAGGAAAGCCTCTCTCCATCTCGTAAAATCAGCTACCTGCTTGGATGTTGGTATTGGGGGTCCTGCACCGGAGCGTGTGTTTCTCGTTGACTTCAGGTAGGTTGCCTTCTCCGTTTCTGTCATGGTGTCGATAATCGACATGATCTGACTGAAGAGTAGGCTGTCTGAGGCGGGTCTTAACGCTATGGGTATAGGCTTGACGTAGTTGTATATCAGTGCTGATACGTCTTTCAGTCTTTTGCTGGGGGTACGGTTTTCCCCCAGGGTGTGGGCACATGTAGAGTCTGAATCCGTCCTTGACGCCATGTGTAGGAAGTGCCAGTGGCATATATATCCTACGTATATAGAGTTCGTGACGTGATGTGTATATCTATTCTCTAAACTAAATGCTATCGGTTCTATCTCAACTATCTAGCGCTATCTAACTACTGACTAATCTATGCGCTATGTGTGTTATGCTATCAACCTACAGTAATCTATGTGCTATGCTAATCTATGTGCTATTATGCAACCCGATCCTCACACTTCTGCTCATAAAAGGCTACCACCTCCACCATCGCTCGCGCTCTCTGGCCGCCTCTCATCCATCCCAGTAACCTCCCATCCCTAGCCTCGTACCCAGAATAAACCGAACCACAGCCAGACTACCATGAACCCGCTTGGGATTTTGAGTGGCTCGTCATATGATCCTACTACAGATGACCGACAAAAGTCATGGGCCACCCTGGCCGTTGCAACCAATTTAGTGACACCAGGTAGGTAACATTCTTCAA
>Ga0307514_10002647_pt1 | contig 18263 bp, 17 predicted proteins | sample 16_EM_MG_FD_203088 | JGI IMG/M metagenome (GOLD analysis project Ga0307514, IMG submission 203088) | Populus trichocarpa ectomycorrhiza microbial communities from riparian zone in the Pacific Northwest, United States - 16_EM | ecosystem: Host-associated > Plants > Roots > Unclassified | place... | reverse complement strand
GGGCCCGCACCCCTCAGCCGTGTCGTGGTGTTGTCACGCACCGATCGCGTGCAGGCCGCCGTCCACGTGGACGATCTCGCCGGTGGTCTTGGGGAACCAGTCGCTCAGCAGCGCGACGACGCCCTTGCCGGCCGGCTCCGGGTCCTTGAGGTCCCACTCCAGCGGGGCGCGGTTGTCCCACACGGAGGCCAGCTCGGCGAAGCCCGGGATGGACTTGGCCGCCATCGAGCCGATAGGGCCCGCGGAGACGAGGTTGCAGCGGATGTTCTGCTTGCCCAGGTCGCGCGCCATGTAGCGGCTGGTGGCCTCGAGCGCGGCCTTGGCGGGGCCCATCCAGTCGTACTGCGGCCAGGCGTACTGCGCGTCGAAGGTGAGGCCGACGACGGAGCCGCCGTTCTGCATCAGCGGCAGACAGGCCATGGTCAGCGACTTCAGGGAGTACGCCGAGACGTGCATGGCCGTGGCGACCGACTCGAAGGGCGTGTTGAGGAAGTTGCCGCCGAGCGCGTCCTGCGGCGCGAAGCCGATGGAGTGGACGACGCCGTCGAGCCCGCCGAGCTCCTCACCGACGATGTCGGCGAGCCGGCCGAGGTGCTCGTCGTTGGTGACGTCGAGCTCGATGACCTTGGTGGGCTTCGGCAGCTTCCTGGCGATGCGCTCGGTCAGGGTGGGCCGCGGGAACGCGGTCAGGATGATCTCGGCGCCCTGCTCCTGAGCCAGCTTGGCGGTGTGGAAGGCGATGGAGGACTCCATCAGCACACCGGTGATCAGGACGCGCTTGCCCTCGAGAATTCCACTCATGGTGATCAGTGACCCATTCCCAGTCCGCCGTCAACGGGGATGACGGCTCCAGTGATGTACGAGGCGTCGTCCGAGGCGAGGAACCGCACCGCCGCGGCGACTTCCTCCGGCCGCGCGTACCGGCCGAGCGGCACCTGCGACACGATGCCGGCGCGCTGCTCGTCGGTGAGGATCTTCGTCATGTCGGTGTCGACGAAGCCGGGTGCGACGACGTTGAAGGTGATGTTGCGGGAGCCCAGCTCACGGGCGAGGGAGCGGGCGAAGCCGACCAGGGCGGCCTTGGAGGCGGCGTAGTTCGCCTGCCCCGGCGAGCCGAACAGCCCGACCACCGAGGAGATCAGTACGACACGGCCCTTCTTTGCGCGCAGCATGCCGCGGTTGGCACGCTTGACGACCCGGAAGGTGCCGGTGAGGTTGGTGTCGATGACCGAGGTGAAATCCTCCTCGGACATCCGCATCAGGAGCTGGTCCTTGGTGATGCCGGCATTGGCGATCAGCACCTCGACCGGGCCGTGCTCGGCCTCGATCTCCTTGTAGGCCTGCTCCACCTGCTCGGGGTCGGTGATGTCGCACTTGACTGCGAGGCAGCCCAGGTCCGTCAGGGCGGCCGGCGGCTCGCCCGAGCGGTACGTGATGGCGACCTTGTCGCCGGCGTCGGCGAACGCGTGGGCGATGGCGAGGCCGATGCCCCGGTTGCCTCCGGTGACGAGAACCGAGCGGCTCAACGGATCACCCTTTCGATAGCGGTCTGACACACCCGCCCCCACACCTGGATGACAGGCGGCTTCTCCCCGAAAACCTATCGGTCGAGGCCCATGCGCGGACAATCGGGCGCCCACAGTGGCTTACGGGCCGCACTGTCGGATCCCTACAGAAACATGCGGGCGCCGGTCGGAAACGTATGGTCCGCGAGCCGGACGGCACGACATGATCGGAGCGACCACGGACCACGACCACCACCATCACGTCGACAGAAAGAGACGCAGGTGCCTCATAGCATCGACGAAGCCTTCACGGCACTCCCTCTACGCGCCCTCGCCGACGCCGCGCTCGCCCGCGCCCGCGCCCTCGGCGCGCAGCACGCGGACTTCCGGTTCGAGCGGGTGCGCAGCGCGTCCTGGCGGTTGCGGGACGCCAAGCCCTCGGGTTCGTCGGACACCACCGACCTGGGCTACGCGGTGCGGGTGGTGCACGGCGGGACGTGGGGGTTCGCGTCCGGGGTGGATCTGAGCCTCGACGCCGCCGCAAGGGTCGCGTCGCAGGCCGTCCAGATGGCCAAGCTGTCCGCGCAGGTGATCAAGGCGGCCGGGTCGGACGAGCGGGTTGAGCTCGCCGACGAGCCGGTGCACGCCGAGAAGACGTGGGTCTCGTCGTACGAGATCGATCCGTTCGGCGTGCCCGACGAGGAGAAGTCGGGGCTGCTGGCCGAGTGGAGCGCGCGGCTGCTGGCGGCGAACGGGGTCAACCATGTCGACGCCTCGCTGCTCACCGTGCACGAGAACAAGTTCTACGCCGACACCGCCGGGACCGTCACCACCCAGCAGCGGGTTCGGCTGCACCCGCAGCTGACCGCCGTGTCGGTGGACGAGTCGAGCGGCGAGTTCGACTCCATGCGGACGGTCGCGCCGCCCGTGGGGCGTGGCTGGGAGTACCTCACGGGTACCGGCTGGGACTGGGAGAGCGAACTGGAGCAGATCCCCGAGCTGCTCGCCGAGAAGATGCGCGCGCCGAGCATCGAGGCGGGGCTGTACGACCTGGTCGTCGACCCGTCCAACCTGTGGCTGACCATCCACGAGTCCATCGGCCACGCGACGGAACTGGACCGGGCGCTGGGCTACGAGGCCGCCTACGCCGGCACCTCCTTCGCGACCTTCGACCAGTTGGGCAAGCTGCGCTACGGCTCCGAGCTGATGAACGTGACCGGCGACCGCACCGCCGAGCACGGCCTGGCGACCGTCGGATACGACGACGAGGGCGTCGAGGCGCAGAACTGGTCACTTGTGAAGGACGGCACGCTCGTCGGCTACCAGCTGGACCGGCGGATCTCGAGGCTGACCGGGTTCGAGCGGTCCAACGGGTGCGCGTTCGCGGACTCCCCCGGGCATGTGCCCGTGCAGCGGATGGCCAACGTGTCGCTCCAGCCGGACCCGGCCGGGATGTCGACCGAGGATCTCATCGGGAGCGTGGACCGCGGGATCTACGTCGTCGGTGACCGGTCCTGGTCGATCGACATGCAGCGCTACAACTTCCAGTTCACCGGGCAACGGTTCTTCAGGATCGAGAACGGGCGGATCACCGGGCAGCTGCGGGACGTCGCCTACCAGGCGACGACCACCGACTTCTGGGGCTCGATGGCCGCGGTGGGCGGTCCGCAGACGTATGTGCTGGGCGGCGCCTTCAACTGCGGCAAGGCCCAGCCGGGGCAGGTCGCGGCGGTCTCGCACGGCTGCCCGTCGGCTCTCTTCAGGGGCGTCAACATTCTCAACACCACGCAGGAGGCCGGTCGATGAGCCCTCGCACGAACAATCCGCACGAGATCGTCGAGCAGGCCCTCGACCTGTCCCGGGCCGACGGCTGTGTGGTGATCGCCGACGAGCAGTCGACGGCGAACCTGCGCTGGGCGGGCAACGCGCTCACCACCAACGGGGTCACGCGCGGGCGCACCCTCACCGTGATCGCGACCGTCGACGGGCAGGAGGGCACCGCCTCCGGGGTCGTGTCGCGGTCCGCGGTGACCGCGGCGGAACTGGAGCCGCTGGTGCGGGCCGCCGAGGCCGCCGCGCGCGGTGCCGGGCCCGCCGAGGACGCACGGCCGCTCGTGACCGGCGTACCGAACTCCCCCGACTTCCGGGACGCGCCCGGCGAGACCTCGTCCGCCGTGTTCGCCGACTTCGCGCCGGCGCTCGGTGAGGCGTTCGCACGCGCGCGTGCGGGTGGCCGCGAGTTGTACGGCTTCGCCAACCACGAGCTGGTCTCCAGCTACCTCGGCACGTCCACGGGACTGCGGCTGCGGCACGACCAGCCCAACGGGACGCTGGAGCTGAACGCCAAGTCGCCGGACCGGACACGTTCGGCGTGGGCGGGACGGTCCACACGGGACTTCAAGGACGTCGACCCGGCGGCACTGGACGCCGAACTCGCCGTACGTCTCGGCTGGGCCGAGCGGCGGATCGCGCTGCCCGCCGGACGGTACGAGACGCTGCTGCCGCCGACCGCCGTGGCGGACCTGCTGATCTACCAGATGTGGTCGTCGTCGGGCCGGGACGCGGTCGAGGGGCGCACGGTGTTCTCCCAGCCGGGCGGCGGCACACGCGTGGGCGAGAAGCTGAGCGAGCTGCCGCTGACGCTGCGCAGCGATCCGAACGAGCCGGGTCTGGAGTCCGCGCCCTTCGTGCTCGCGCACTCCTCCGGGGGCGACCAGTCGGTGTTCGACAACGGTCTGCCGCTCGCCCCCACCGAGTGGGTGCGCCAGGGAGAGCTGGGCAACCTGCTGACCAGCCGGCACAGCGCGGAGCTGACCGGGCTGCCGGTCGCGCCGGCGATCGACAACCTGATCCTCGACGGGGGTGCGGACCGCTCCCTGGAGGAGATGGTCGCGAACACCGAGCGCGGACTGCTGCTGACCTGCCTCTGGTACATCCGCGAGGTCGACCCGGCGACGCTGCTGCTCACCGGCCTGACCCGGGACGGCGTGTACCTCGTGGAGAACGGCGAGGTGAGCGGCGAGGTCAACAACTTCCGGTTCAACGAGTCCCCGATCGGTCTGCTGGGCCGGGCCGCCGAGGCCGGGCGCACCGAGAAGACCCTGCCGAGGGAGTGGAGCGACTACTTCACCAGGGCCGCGATGCCCGCGCTGCGGATCCCCGATTTCAATATGAGCTCTGTCAGTCAGGGCGTATAACCTCGTAGGCGGCTGTCACTCGACTGCCCGAAGGTCATCCAAGGAGATACGAGAACCGTGACGGACATCGTCGACGAGCTGAAGTGGCGTGGGCTGTGGGCCCTGTCCACTGACGAGGACGCTTTGCGCAAGGCGCTCGCGGACGGTCCCGTCACGTTCTATTGCGGTTTCGACCCGACGGCGGCCAGTCTCCACGTCGGCCACCTGGTGCAGGTCCTCACCATGCGCCGGCTCCAGCAGGCGGGCCTGCGTCCGCTGGCCCTGGTGGGCGGGGCGACCGGCCAGATCGGTGATCCGCGTCCCACGGCCGAGCGCACGCTGAACGACCCGGAGACGGTCGCGAACTGGGTGACCCGGCTGCGCGGGCAGATCGAGCCGTTCCTGGCCTTCGAGGGCGAGAACGCCGCGGTGATGGTGAACAACCTGGACTGGACGGCCGGCCTGTCCGCCATCGAGTTCCTCCGTGACATCGGCAAGCACTTCCGCGTCAACAAGATGCTCACCAAGGACTCCGTCGCCCGGCGCCTGGAGTCCCAGGAGGGCATCAGCTACACGGAGTTCAGCTACCAGCTGCTCCAGGGCATGGACTTCCTGGAGCTGTACCGCCGGTACGGCTGCACGCTCCAGCAGGGCGGCAGCGACCAGTGGGGCAACCTCACGGCGGGTCTCGACCTGATCCACAAGCTGGAGCCCGAGGCCGAGGCGCACTGCCTGGCGACGCCCCTGATGGTCAAGGCGGACGGCACCAAGTTCGGCAAGACCGAGGGCGGCGCCGTCTGGCTGGACCCGGAGATGACGACGCCGTACGCGTTCTACCAGTTCTGGCTGAACGTGGACGACCGGGACATCTCGACGTACCTGCGCATCCTGTCCTTCAGGTCCCGCGAGGAGCTGGAGGAGTTGGAGAAGCAGACCGAGGAGCATCCGCAGGCTCGTGCCGGGCAGCGCGCGCTGGCCGAGGAGCTGACCACGCTGGTGCACGGCGCCGACCAGACGGCCGCCGTGATCGCCGCGTCCAAGGCCCTTTTCGGTCAGGGCGAGCTGGCGGAGCTCGACGAGAGGACACTGGCCGCGGCCCTCTCGGAGGTGCCGCACATCCAGGTCGCCGAGCTCGCCGCGGTGGTCGACCTGTTCGCCGAGGTCGGCCTGGTCGCCAGCAAGTCGGCCGCGCGCCGGACGGTCAAGGAGGGCGGTGCCTACGTGAACAACGTGAAGGTGGCCGCCGAGGACTCCGTCCCCGCCAAGGAGGACCTGCTGCACGAGCGCTGGCTGGTGCTGCGCCGGGGCAAGAAGAACCTGGCGGCGGTCGAGGTCACGGGAGTCTAGACAGCACGACGGGGGCGGCATTCCTGAGGGAGGGCCGCCCCCGTTGTCGTACCGCCGGCGTTGTCGTACCGCCGGCTGTCAGGTCCGCTCCTTGTTACGGCCGAGCGTCGCCATGTACGCCATGTCGCCCAGGGCGACGATGATGACCGCGGCGACGAGCTGGAAGAGGTGCCGCCACCAGTCGATGCCGGAGGTGGCGTCGACGCCCGCCGCGCGCGCGATCGCGTTGCCGACGATGGCTCCGAGAATGCCGCAGATGGTGGTCAGCCAGAGAGGGCTGTGCTGCTTGCCGGGGATGATCGCCTTCGCGATCAGACCCAGCACGAATCCCACGATGATCGCCCACAACCAGCCCATGGCTGCCTCCTCGTACGGCTCGACGTGAGCATTACCGCCAGTGTCGGGCCGACTGCGGTACGCCGCATGTCGGGTGCCGCCGTACGCGGAGCGGCCGAAGCCGTTCGTCCTCGATGGATGCGCCCCGGTCTCGTAGGCGGCGCAGCCACGGCGTACCGTGGAAGTCGTCCGGGTTCTGCTCCGCGACCGGGGGCGGACCCGGGAAGGGGCGGGGAGGGCCGATGCGGGCGGATGGTGGAATGTGACGCGGAAGCAGCATGGCGGCGGCAACGCCCAGGTGTTCCGGATCACCGGAGCCCGGACGGGGCTGGAGGAGGACGTACGGGGACGGCAGCGCCGGTACGTCATCTCGATGACGATCCGTACGTTGTCGGTGATCCTCGCGGTCGTTCTCTGGAACGTGGAACGGCACGTCGCGATTGTCGCGCTGGTGCTGGGAGCCGTCCTGCCGTACATCGCTGTGGTCATCGCCAACGCCGGGCGGGAGAACGCGCCGTCGCTTCCGTCGACGTTCGTGGCCGTGCCGACGCGGCCGATGATCACACCGCCGGGGGCCGATGAGGGGTTCGCGGAACCCGGTGGGGAACCTCGCGAGGAAGACGTCAAGGCCGACTCCGGGCAGGGTGTGCGGAACGAGCCGCGCGACCGGGCGTGATCATGGCGCATCCCCGCCGGGTGCCTCGCAACCGGAAGTCAGTCCCCCACCAAGCTCAAGAAAAGCTCAGATCAATCATGTTGTTCCGGTGCCGGGCGACGGGCTACCCGTGACATACTTCGTAGGCGCTCCGCATCCCCCGTCGGAGCGACAGACCGACGCCGGGCAGCTCCCCCCGTGGCTGCTCGGCGTCGCCTTTTCTGTCTGCCGATCGGGTTAGGGTCGGGCTGTGATGGTCCCTGATCCTGAAACGCCGATCTGTTCCGCCAAGGGCTGCCGTGCCGCCGCCCTGTGGGTGCTCGCCTGGAACAACCCGAAGATCCACCCGCCGGAGCGCCGCAAGACATGGCTGGCGTGCGAGGAGCACCGGGAGCATCTGTCGCAGTTCCTCGGGGTACGGGGGTTCCTGAAGGACGTGGTGACGTTCGAGGACTGGGCGGCGCGGGAGAGCTCCTAGCACCCTTCTGGGTCCTGGTGCCTTGTTACTAGCCGCCGATCGCGGACATCGGCCGGTCCGGCTGGACGAACGTCGGGTCGTCCAGGCCCGCGCCCGCCTTCTTGCCCCACATCGCGAGACGCCAGATGCGGGCGATCTCCTCGTCGGGGGCGTCGGAGCGCAGGGCCGCGCGCAGGTCGGTCTCCTCACGGGCGAACAGACAGGTGCGTACCTGGCCGTCGGCCGTCAGACGGGTGCGGTCGCAGGCCGCGCAGAACGGGCGGGTGACGGACGCGATGACACCGACGCGGTGCGGACCGCCGTCCACGATCCAGCGCTCGGCGGGGGCCGAACCGCGCTCGTCGGAGCCCTCCGCGGTCAGGTCGAAGCGGGTGCGCAGGGAGGCGAGGATGTCTCCCGCGGTGATCATGCCGTCGCGCTTCCAGCCGTGCTGGGCGTCCAGGGGCATCTGCTCTATGAAGCGCAGTTCGTAGTCGTGCTCCACCGCCCAGGCCAGGAGGTCGGGTGCCTCGTCGTCGTTGAGTCCCGGCATCAGGACCGAGTTGACCTTGACCGGGGTCAGGCCCGCGTCGCGGGCGGCTTCCAGGCCCGCGATGACGTCCTGGTGGCGGTCCCTGCGGGTGAGGGTCTTGAAGACGTCCGGCCGCAGTGTGTCCAGGGAGACGTTGACCCGGTCCAGGCCGGCCGCCTTCAGGGCCGGTGCCGTACGCCTGAGGCCGATGCCGTTGGTGGTGAGGGACATCTGGGGGCGCGGTTCCAGGGCGGCGACCCGCTCGACGATGCCGACCAGTCCGGGGCGCAGCAGCGGTTCGCCGCCGGTGAAGCGGACCTCCTCGATGCCGAGGGTGGTGACGGCGATGTCGATCAGGCGGACGATCTCGTCGTCCGTGAGCAGGTCTGGCTTGGCCAGCCACTGCAGGCCCTCCTCGGGCATGCAGTAGGTGCAGCGCAGGTTGCACCGGTCCGTCAGCGAGACCCTCAGGTCGGTGGCCGTCCGGCCGTAGGTGTCGATGAGCACTGGGCCCCCTCCCTCCGCGGATCACAGGTTTTCCGACACTTGCGAGCCTACGCGACCGTACTGACATCCAAAGAGCCCGATCCCACGAGGCACGAAACGGCCGCGTCGTAGGGAGCTACGACGCGGCCGCTCAGAGGGCGGACCGGGGCGGGATCAGTGGGCGCCGGTACCGGTGAGGGACCGGACCTCCAGCTCCGCGTACTTGGCGGCGTCCGGCTCCTCCTTGGACAGGATCGTGCCGAGCCAGCCCATCAGGAAGCCGAACGGGATCGAGATGATGCCCGGGTTCTTCAGCGGGAACCAGGCGAAGTCGACGTCGGGGAACATCGCCTTGGGGTCACCGGAGACAACGGGCGAGAACAGCACCAGGGTGACGGCCACGACCAGGCCGCCGTAGATCGACCACAGGGCGCCCTGGGTGGTGAACCGCTTCCAGAACAGGCTGTAGAGGATCGTAGGCAGGTTGGCGGAGGCCGCGACCGCGAAGGCCAGCGCGACCAGCCCGGCGACGTTCAGGTCGCGGGCGAGGGCGCCCAGGAGGATGGAGACCGCACCGATGCCGATGGTCGCCAGCCGGGCCGCCCTCATCTCCTCCTTCTCGGTGGCCTGTCCCTTCTTGATGACGTTCGCGTAGATGTCGTGGGCGAACGACGAGGACGAGGCCAGGGTGAGGCCGGCGACCACGGCGAGGATCGTCGCGAAGGCCACCGCCGAGATCGTGGCGAGCAGGATCGCGCCCCAGGTCGAGTCGACGCCGCCGAGGTGGAGGGCGAGCAGGGGTGCCGCCGTGTTGCCGGACGGGTTGGACGCGATGATCTCGTCCTGGGAGATCAGCGCCGCGGCGCCGAAGCCGAGGGCGATGGTCATCAGGTAGAAGCCGCCGATGATGCCGATGGCCCAGTTCACGGACTTCCGGGCGGCCTTGGCGTTGGGCACCGTGTAGAAGCGGATCAGGATGTGCGGCAGGCCGGCGGTGCCGAGCACCAGGGCGATGCCCAGGGAGATGAAGTCCAGCTTGGTGGTGCCGGTCGCGCCGTACTGGAGACCGGGCTCCAGGAAGGCCGAGCCCTTGCCGCTGTTCTCGGCGGCCGTGCCCAGCAGGTCGGAGATGTTGAAGTTGAACTTCAGCAGCACCAGGAAGGTGATCAGGATGGTGCCGGTGATGAGCAGCACGGCCTTGACCATCTGGACCCAGGTGGTTCCCTTCATGCCGCCGATGGAGACGTACACGATCATCAGGACGCCGACCAGGGCGACGATGCCGATCTTGCCCGCGTCGGAGGTGATGCCGAGCAGCAGCGAGACGAGGACGCCCGCGCCCGCCATCTGGGCCAGCAGGTAGAAGATCGAGACGACGATCGTGGAGGTGCCGGCGGCGGTGCGGACCGGGCGCTGGCGCATGCGGTACGCGAGCACGTCGCCCATGGTGTAGCGGCCGGAGTTGCGCAGCGGTTCCGCGACCAGGAGCAGGGCCACCAGCCAGGCGACCAGGAAGCCGATGGAGTAGAGGAAGCCGTCGTATCCGAAGAGGGCGATGGCGCCCGCGATGCCGAGGAAGGACGCGGCCGACATGTAGTCGCCGGAGACCGCGAGGCCGTTCTGGAAGGCGCTGAACTGTCGGCCGCCGGCGTAGAAGTCGGCGGCGTCCTTGGTCTGGCGGCCCGCCCAGACGGTGATGACGAGCGTCGCGAGGACGAACACGGCGAACAGGGAGATGATCAGTGGCCGGTGCTCGCCGGCCTCGCCGGCCGCCAGGGTGATCGCGGGGCTCATGCGCCGCCCTCCATTCGGGACTTGATGGCCTCGGCCTTGGGGTCGAGCTTCGTGGCGGCGTGCCGCGAGTACCACCACGCGATGAGGAACGTGGTGAGGAACTGGGCGATGCCGAGGACGAGGGCCACGTTGATGTTGCCGAAGACCTTGGTGCCCATGAAGTCGCCCGCGTAGTTCGACAGCAGGACGTACAGCAGGTACCAGGCGATGAAGCCGATGGTCAGCGGAAAGGCGAAGGAGCGGTGGGAGCGGCGCAGTTCACCGAACTCCGCGCTCTCCTGCACCTCGGTGAACTCCTCGGGTGAGGGGAGTTTGTGTGTCTCTTTCGAGGGTGGCGGTGCGTCGGTGGCCACGGAGTCTCCTCGCGGTGCGGATGCGGTTGTGACGGGGATCGGGGGCGAGTGTCCTCGCGCTCCCTGCCCAAGGTCACGGCGGCGCGCAAGGGCCGGTTCAACAACGAGGGCGTCTTTCCTAAGTCACCTCGGGTAAGTCATTGCTGGCCAGCGACTTCGGAAGATAGCTTCGGGCCTGCACCACCCCGTCATGTACCTGCCCGAGCACCACCTGTGTCTCGGGCCGGTTTCGTTTCCGGATGATGTGGAGACCCCATGCCTCATCTGCGTTCCAGACGCCGTCTCGCCCTCGCCGTCCCCGTCGTGCTCTCGCTCACGGCCTCGCTCGGCTTCCTGCCGGCGGCGGCGTCGGCCGCGCCGAGTGTGGAAAGCGCCGCTCGGGCGACGAACGCGCCCGACCTGGCGTATGTCGTCAACACCAAGCTGGACCACCGCACGATCGCGTCGGTGAAGAAGGCCGTCCAGGCGGCCGACGGCACCGTCGTCACCACGTACGAGAAGATCGGCGTGATCGTCGTCCACTCGTCGAACCCCGAATTCGGCAAGGAGATAAGGGCCGTTCGCGGGGTGCGGTCGGCGGGTGCCACCCGCACCACGCCGCTGACCGCGGCGGGGACGACGGACGAGGGCGCGGCCCGGTTCCTGTCGAAGGAGCAGGCCGCGAAGGTGGCGAGCGCCTCCGCCGACGCGCCGGGCAGTGAGCCCCTGGAGGCCGATCAGTGGGACCTCCGCGCGATCGGCGCCGACAAGGCCGCGAAGATCAACCCGGGCAGCCGCAAGGTGACCGTCGCCGTGATCGACACCGGCGTCGACGACACCCACCCCGACCTCGCCCCGAACTTCTCCGCCGACCAGTCGGCCAACTGCGTCGGCGGTGTCGCGGACACCAGCGCGGGCGCCTGGCGCCCGTACACCGCGGAGGACTACCACGGCACCCATGTGGCCGGTGAGATAGCCGCGGCCCGCAACGGCATAGGCGTCGCCGGAGTCGCCCCCGGAGTCAAGGTCGCCGGCATCAAGGTGAGCGACCCGGACAACGGTCTCTTCTATCCCGAAAGCGTCGTGTGTGCCTTCGTGTTCGCCGCCGACCACGGCGTGGAGATCACGAACAACAGCTACTACGTTGATCCGTGGCTGTACAACTGCATGGACGATCCGGATCAGAAGGCGATCGTCGACGCGGTCAACAGGGCGCAGTCGTACGCCCAGAGGAAGGGCACGCTCAACCTGGCCTCGGCGGGCAACTCGAACGACGACCTGGACTCCGACGCCATCGTCGACGACAGCAGCCCCGACGACTCCACGCCGGTCGAGCGGACCATCGACCCGCACAAGTGCTTCGACGTGCCGACGCAGTTGCCCGGTGTCGTCACGGTCAGCGCGACGGGCGTACAGAACCTCAAGTCGTACTACTCCTCGTACGGCAAGGGTGTCGTGGACATCGCGGCGCCGGGCGGCGACCGGCTCTACCAGCTGCCGGACACACCCTCCAAGGACGGCCGCATCCTGTCGACGATGCCGAACGGCGCGTACGCCTTCCTGCAGGGCACGTCGATGGCCTCGCCGCACGCCGCCGGTGTCGCCGCGCTGCTGAAGTCGAAGTACCCGCACGCCACCCCGGCCGTGCTGCGGGCGCTGCTCAAGGCGCAGGCGGACAACCCCGGTTGCCCCGCGTCGTACGACCAGAACGGCGACGGAACGCAGGACGCGGTGTGCGAGGGCGGCAAGCGCGTCAACGGCTTCTACGGGTACGGCATCGTCAACGCGCTGCGCGCGGTGAAGTAGCCCCTTTCCGATGGCATCCCTTCCGGTGGCATCCCTTCTCCCTGGACATCCCCGCCGCTTCGGACTTCCCGCACGGCCTGCTCGTACCGCCAACGAACTGGAGACCCTGACACCATGACCGCGCCCCACTTGCGCTACCGCCGCGCGCTCTCCGTTCCGCTCGGAATGGCCATGGCCACGGCGGTGGCGTTCCTGCCCAACACCGCGGCCGCGGCGGACGCGCCCGTCGCCGACGTCACCGGTGCCGTGAACGACGTCCTCGCCTCGGCCACGGGGGCGGACGCGTCCGCGCTCAGCTACGTCGTCAACGTCCGTGCCGGGCACGGGCCTTCGGCGCACGTGAAGAAGGCCATCGCCGAGGCCGGCGGCACGATCGTGACGTCGTACGACCGGATAGGCGTGATCGTCGTCCACTCGTCGAACCCGGACTTCGCCAGGACGGTCCGCAAGGTGCGGGGGGTCGACTCGGCCGGCAACACGCGCAACGCGCCGCTGCCCGCGCAGTCGACGACCGACCTGGGCGCGCCGAAGGCGCTCAGCGCGACGGAGGTCGCCGCCGCCGAGGCCAGGTCCGCCGCCGGGCAGGACCCGCTGGAGTCCCTGCAGTGGGACCTGCCGGCCATCAAGGCGGACAAGGCGCACGAGAAGACGCTGGGCAGCAGCAAGGTGACGGTCGCGGTGATCGACACCGGTGTCGACGACACACACCCCGACATCGCGCCGAACTTCGACCGCGCCGCGTCCGTCAACTGTGTGACGGGCAAGCCGGACACGGCCGACGGGGCGTGGCGGCCCAGCTCGGCGGAGAGCCCGCACGGCACGCACGTGGCCGGTGAGATCGCGGCCTCGAAGAACGACGTCGGCATGACGGGCGTGGCGCCCGGGGTGAAGGTCGCCGGCATCAAGGTGTCGACCACCGCCGGCTACTTCTACACGGAGGCCGTGGTGTGCGGCTTCATGTGGGCGGCCACGCACGGTGTCGACGTCACCAACAACAGCTATTACACCGACCCCTGGTACTTCAACTGCACGAACGACCCGGACCAGAAGGCACTCGTGGACGCCGTCTCGCGGGCCTCGCGGTACGCGGAGAAGAAGGGCACGGTCAACGTCGCCGCGGCCGGAAACGAGAACTACGACCTCGCGGCCGACGAGATCACCGACCCGTCCTCACCGAACGACGGCACACCTTCGGACCGGGTGGTCGACCCGTCGAAGTGCCTTGACATACCGACCCAGTTGCCGGGTGTGGTGACGGTCGCGGCGACCGGTGCGAAGGGCATCAAGTCGTCCTTCTCCAACCACGGCCTGGGGATCATCGACGTCGCCGCTCCCGGTGGCGACTCGACGAGCTACCAGACGCCGGCGCCGCCCGCGACGAGCGGTCTGATCCTTGGCACGCTGCCCGGCGGCAAGTGGGGCTACATGGCGGGTACGTCGATGGCGAGCCCGCATGTGGCGGCCGTCGCCGCGTTGATCAAGTCGACGCACCCGCACGCCTCGCCGGCCCTGGTGAAGGCCCTGCTGTACGCCGAGGCCGACGCGACGCCGTGCACGAAGCCGTACGACATCGACGGCGACGGCAAGGTCGACGCGGTGTGTGAGGGCTCGAAGAACCGCAACGGTTTCTACGGCTGGGGCGTGGTGGACGCACTGGACGCGGTGACCAGGTAGGTCCACATGTTGATTGAGTCATGACCGCACAGTGCCGTCATGACTCGATCAAGTCGGCGTAGTCCGCGGTGGGCGGTGACCCCGCCCACCGCTCCCGCGTGTCGGGGTGCGCCGGGTCATACCCCCGCCGCTCCCAGCAACGCGCCCGCCGCGTAGGTCACCCCCATCGCCAGTGCGCCGCCCGCGACGTTGCGCAGCATCGCCTCGCCCGGCCTTGCCGCTCCCAGCCGGGCGCTGCTCCAGCCGGTCAGGGTGAGCGCGGCGAGGACCGACACCACCGTGACCGGGACCCGCCAGTCCGCGGGCGGCAGCACGATCGCCAGCAGCGGCAGCAACGCCCCGACCGTGAACGCGAGGAAGCTCGCCCACGCCGCGTGCCACGGGTTGGTGAGCTCGTCCGGGTCGATGCCGAGCTCCACGCGCGCGTGCGCCCGCAGCGCGTCGCGTTCCGTCAACTGGACGGCGGCTTCCCGGGCCACCTCCCGGGTGAGCCCCCGTTCCGCCAACAGCTGGGTCAGCTCCTCCAGCTCGGCCTCGGGCTGTTCGCGCAACTCCCGCTTCTCCAGCGCCAGGGCCGCCTTCTCCGAGTCGCGCTGGGTGGAGACGGACACGTACTCCCCCGCCGCCATCGACATGGAACCGGCCAGCAGACCCGCGAGGCCGGCCGTGAACAGCGTGGCGCGGTCCGCCGTGGCGCCGGCCACGCCGACCACGAGTCCGGCGGTGGAGACGATGCCGTCGTTCGCGCCCAGGACCGCCGCCCGCAGCCAGTTGAGGCGGGCGCCGAGCGCTCCGCCATGGGCCTCGTCATGAGTGGGTTCGGTCACACCCAAAGGATCGCACTCCCGTGCTCGACTGCCCCGCACCTACGCGGGCCGGCGTCGGGGGTCCGGGCGGCGGGCCGCGCACGGGACCGTGGCGGAGCGGCTCCGGGGCGGCGGCCGGGGCCGAACCCACCGCCGCACAGGGGGACTTCGGCGCGCGACGCTCCGACCGCCCCGTCGGGACTCGAACAGGCGGGCGTGGTCCGGTACCTGACGGACGGGTACCGGACGGCGCTGTCAGTCGTGGCCCGTATCCTCAGGGACCATGCTCGAAGACCTCACGACCGCAGCGTCCTCCGCCACGGGGTGGCCGGCCGCGTATCCGAAGGGATACGCGGTCGTTGACGTGGAGACCACCGGCCTCGCCCGCCACGACCGGATAATCTCCGCGGCCGTCTACCGCCTGGACGCGCGCGGCGAGGTCGAGGACCACTGGTACACGCTGGTCAACCCGGAGCGCGACCCGGGCCCTGTGTGGATCCACGGCCTCACGAACGACGTCCTGGAAGGCGCGCCCCTCTTCACGGACATCGCCGAGGAGTTCTCGACCCGCCTCGACGGCCGGGTGCTCGTCGCGCACAACGCGGTCTTCGACTGGCAGATGATCGCCCGGGAGTACGCGCGCGCGGAGCGCGAGGCTCCGGTGCGGCAGCGACTGTGCACCATCGCGCTGTCCAAGGAACTGGGCCTGCCCCTGCCCAACCACAAGCTGGAGACCCTCGCGGCGCACTTCGGCGTCGTACAGCAGCGTGCGCACCACGCGCTGGACGACGCGCGCGTGCTGGCGGAGGCGTTCCGGCCGAGCCTCAGGGCCGCGGCCACCGGCGGCGTACGACTGCCCCTGCACGAGTGCCGGCCGCTGACCGAGTGGTCGGACCTGGCCACGCCCCGGATCGGACAGCAGGCGGGCGCCGGCGGCTACCGGCCGACCAGTTGGCGCCCGGCCCGCAAGAGGCCCGCATGCCCCTATCCCAACCCGGGCCGCTACGAAGACAGCAAACCGCTCAAGCAGGGCATGCGGATCGCCTTCTCCGGGGACACGTCCATCGAGCGCGATCTCCTGGAGGACCGCGCGACCGAGGCCGGGCTGCATGTCGCCACCAGCATCTCCCGGCTGACCAGCCTGCTCGTCACCAACGACCCGGACTCGGGCACCTCGAAGGTGGTCAAGGCCCGGCAGTTCGGCACCCCGGTCGTCGACGAGGCGGCGTTCGGTCAGCTCCTCAGGGATGTCGAGCCGGCCACGGAGCCGTGACCGTACGGACGGGTGATTGCCGGGCGACTCGCCCGGCGTCGTCTCGCCCGCGCGGCGCCGACGGCCCACCCTGTGGCCCATGGCGACATGTGAAGTCTGCGGCAACAACTACGGAATGACCTTCGAGGTGCACGCGCAGGGCTCGGTGCACGTCTTCGACTGCTTCGCCTGCGCGATCCACCGCATGGCCCCCCTCTGCGAGCACTGTCGTGTACAGATCATCGGCCAGGGCGTCGACGTCGAGGGCCACTGGTACTGCGGCGCCCACTGCGCCCGCGCGGAGGGAAAGGCGGGCATCGTCGACAAGGTCTGACACCGAACGGTACGAAGCGGCCCCCACCGCCATACACCCCACGACCGAGTTGTACGGTCGTGGGGTGTACCGCTTCCTTCTGTCCCGGCAGTGGGTGATCCTCACGCTGGTCGCCCTCCTTCTCATCCCCACGATGATCAGGCTGGGCATCTGGCAGATGCACCGTTACGAGGAGCGCAGCGCCCGCAACCGGCTGGTCGCGAACGCGCTGTCCGCCGAGCCGGTGCCGGCGGAGAAGCTGACCTCCCCCGGACACGTCATCACCAGCGCCGAGCGCTACCACAACGTGACCGCGAAGGGCCGTTTCGACACCGATCACGAGGTCGTCGTGCGCCGCCGCACCAACTCAGACGACGAGGTCGGCTACCACGTCCTGACCCCGTTCGTCCTCGACGACGGCAAGGTCCTGCTGGTCAACCGGGGCTGGATCCCCTCCGACGGCCCGACCCAGACCGCGTTCCCCAAGATCCCCGCACCGGCCCGCGGGCAGACCACCGTCACCGGGCGGCTGATGCCCGACGAGACGACCGCGGCGAGCGGCATCAAGAACCTCGAGGGACTGCCCGACCGGCAGATCATGCTGATCAACAGCGAGCGGGAGGCCCGCCGCCTCGGCGCGGAGGTGCTCGGCGGCTACATCGCGCAGACGGCGCCGCAGCCGAAGGGCGACACCCCGGAGCTGGTCGGCAGGCCCGGCAACGAGGACGCGGCGCTGAACTACGCGTACGCCATCCAGTGGTGGCTGTTCGCCGCGGGCGTCCCGGTCGGCTGGCTGGTCCTGGTCCGGCGCGAGCTGCGCGACCGGCGCGAGGCGGAGGCCGAGGACCAAGCCACCGAGGAGACGGAACCGGCGGCGGTGTAGGCGCCCGCCCGACCACCGCCGCACGCGCGGCCCCACCCGCTCACCCCGCTCCACGCCCCACCGCTCCACCCGCCGCCGCACGGCACATCACCCGCCCGGCCCCGCCCCGGATTGCCGCGCCCGGGGCGCGGGAACCCGCACTGCGTGCACCCCCGTATCGAGGACTACGCCGTCATCGGCGACGAACAGACCGCCGCCCTGGTCGGCCTGGACGGCTCCGTCGACTGGCTCTGCCTGCCCCGCTTCGACTCGGCCGCCTGCTTCGCCAAGCTCCTCGGCGACGCGGAGAACGGCCACTGGCGGATCGCTCCCAAGGGCGTCACAGACCACTGCGCCCGGCGCGCCTACCGACCCGACACCCTTGTCCTCGACACCGAGTGGGAGACCGACGAGGGCAGCGTGCGGGTCACCGACCTGATGCCGCAGCGTGAGCTCGCCCCCGACCTCGTACGCGTGGTGGAGGGCCTCAGCGGCCGGGTCACCGTACGCAGCACGCTGCGGCTGCGCTTCGACTACGGCGCGGTCATGCCGTGGATGCGCCGGTCGGACGGCCATCGGGTGGCCGTCGCGGGACCCGACTCGGCGTGGCTGCGCAGCGAACCCGCGGTGCGCACCTGGGGCGAGGACTTCGGCACGCACTCGGAGTTCACGGTCGCCGAGGGCGAGAAGGTCGCGTTCGTGCTCACCTGGCATCCCTCGCACGAGCCGCGCCCGCCCCTCGTCGATCCGTACGAGGCGCTGGAGACCAGCGTCGCGGACTGGCGGGCGTGGGCCTCCCGCTGCCGCTACGACGGCCCGTACCGGGACGCCGTGGTGCGCTCACTGATCACCCTCAAGGCCCTCACCTACGCGCCGACCGGCGGCATCGTGGCCGCCGCGACCACCTCACTGCCCGAGGAGGCCGGCGGG
>Ga0307514_10002646_pt1 | contig 18269 bp, 13 predicted proteins | sample 16_EM_MG_FD_203088 | JGI IMG/M metagenome (GOLD analysis project Ga0307514, IMG submission 203088) | Populus trichocarpa ectomycorrhiza microbial communities from riparian zone in the Pacific Northwest, United States - 16_EM | ecosystem: Host-associated > Plants > Roots > Unclassified | place... | reverse complement strand
AAACTCATACCCCACTAAGCAAAAACTCATACAAAAACTCATACAAGGGTATGAGTTTTTTTGCCACCAAGCTGTACATGGGATACGGAATGACATGGGATACGGGGTCTACGGTAGTCCTCTAACAGGGGGGTTAGTGCAGGACGCACAGAATTGGCTAGAGCAAACAAAGGGGGCGGTGCGATGTGTGGTCCTGGTGTCTATCACCGAAAATAAGGACAGGCATGAATCTCACAAGCATACTCATGAAGAGGAGGGTGATGATATGGGCTACATTTCAGATGCAGAAAGCATAGAGAGTAGGGACTCAACGCAGTCGCGGAATAAATCTCTGCTAGAAGCATTCCGCTCTTTACCTGCCCTGGTCTCTCAGTACGCAGGTACCTTTACGGCCTTCGTTGAGGTCTGGCGATATAACTCTAAGAGAATGTTTCTCGCACAACCGAGAGTGGTATTTCCGCCCTATGTTAACTAGTCCCTTGTACCCTATGCTAATGTCGGAAGCGAGTAGGACCTGCTACCAAATTTATCGCAAGAAGCAAGCTTTACGATTCTACGAACCGACTTGGGCTTCGAGCCTAGAGCAGTGGGAGCTGGCCCGAACGAGTATCAGGTAGATCTACAAGGTTTGAGGGAGGACTTATCCGGGGAGGCCAGGACCTTGTTGGCGCATGATAGGTATATCGATATACAACAGCGGAGGAGAAGGGAGAGCGAGAACTAGAAAGAGGAGGGCATTGAGGGCAGAAAATCTATCCAACACATCGGCCGACGCAAGGGGTCTTCATTAATTGTATCTATGGAGAAACACGCAAGGCGTCAGATTAATTTAATGTCCTCACGAGCTCCTGGAGAAGCATACTAAAGGTTGTTCTCGTACCCGTGACCTCTAGCCTGATCTTGGCGTGCGCTTAAGGTATCCATTGGTCGTAAAGAGTTTTTAAAATAAATAAATTAATAAAACCACTGTGCTATACACTAAGGTCATTGTAAAGACTTCAAAAAAAAAAAAAAAACTCATTCTCTGTACCGACACAACATATAATTCTCATGCTCTGGGACAAATATCTGGGTCATAACTACCCCGTTGATTCTTGCCATTTTCGTCGCTAATGCGTCAATCCCGAAAACTTTACTCGTCAGATATCTTTCCATACATGCTTGCATTGTGGTTGCAACGGTAACCTTAGAAGTGTGCTTGCACGTGCACCAGCACCAAGCGTGCCAAGATTTCAGAGGCTGCCCCACAACCCCACTAGTACTGTAAACAGCTTTATAACTTTCTCGCCTGCCCTCGACAATAGCGCTTCTTCCCTTTCATGATGCCTGCGCCCACGGCTTTAATACGGCACAACAACGAGCGTCTGGTTGTACCAGCATCAGTTCCCAATGGTTGCCACTTTGCCTCCAATGCTGTTGTCACTCACATGCTAACCATATATTGTAGATGACGATGAAGTTCTAGTAGATGCCTCCACCGTCGAAACCTCCCTCCATGCCGCTACCCAGGCTCCTGGTGATACTGATATGCACATTGACGAGGAGGGAATACCTCGTTTTGCCCCGGACAAAGCCTTGGTACTTATTCAACCCCATCCTATCGTTGACGAGCCTTTCTGACACGCAATACAGGCCCCCCTCAGGAAATTCGAATCTCGAAAAGTCCCCATTCCACCTCACCGCATGACCCCCCTCAAAGGCTCCTGGGCGCGAATCTATCCTCCGCTAGTTGAGCATTTGAAATTACAAGTTCGAATGAACCTAAAGGACCGCGCCGTTGAGCTTCGATCATCAAAGTACACAACCGACGTATCTGCACTGCAGAAGGGTGCCGATTTCCTCCGGGCATTTTCCCTTGGTTTTGATGTCGATGATGCCATTGCGTTGCTCCGTCTTGATGACTTATACATTGAAACTTTTGAGGTGAAGGATGTCAAGACTCTGAACGGGGATCACCTGAGTCGTGCGATCGGGCGTATTGCAGGGAAAGATGGCAAGACAAAATTTGCGATTGAAAATACAACAAAGACTAGGGTAGTTTTGGCCGATAGCAAAATACATATATTGGGTGGTTTCCAGAACATAAGAATTGCACGAGAAGCAGTAGTGAGCTTGATTCTGGGTGCTCCACCAGTACGTCTACTCCCCGTCTTCAGCTGTCGGACCAGACATTGCTAACCCTTATGGGTCGTATAGGGTAAAGTGTATGGAAACTTACGAACGATTGCGGCGAGGCAAAAGGAGCGATTTTAAAATCATTTACTCTCCATGTCTTATTGGTGGTTTTCGTGTCAAGAGTTTCGGTACTTATAGTCTGGTTTGCACAGCACTCTCCGAAGGACAGTAATCATAATATTTCTGATACTGGGTTCGGGAAAGTACAGAATTGGGGTTAGCGGTTTGCCTGGGACATTCCAAATATGCACGGCGCCTTGTTTTCTCTGTGTTTTTCTTATGTTGTCCTACTTAGGTACCCTCAGCTGCAAATAATTGGAAGTATCTCACAAAGAAGCACGCCATTGTTACCTACGCGAGCCCAGCCCAACGATACCATCTCTTCTTCGCCCGAGCCCTATTTACCATGGGACCAGATTCACTGTTGCCATCATATCTGTGACATCTTGCATCCCTTTATCCGTGTCAATTTCCTTCACCTTCCCCTTGATGAAGGCATCGATGTATCATCAGACGTTGATCCATTTTGTCCCTGTTTACTTTTCGAATACCGCCGTGGAGTGCGTACTAAAGAATCGCAATTATCAATTCCGTAGTCCACCACTTACCCTGAAGTAGAAATCCCAAACAAAAACCATATAACAAAACTTCTTGATGGAATTACCTACCCTTGACGCCCAGATGCAGGGATCAAAGATGGGAAAGAGAGGCTAAAAGGGTCAAAACCTATGCAATAAAAGCGACTGGATCGTACCGTATGTTTCCGTTTTTGTTTAGATAGAGCATTCTGAAGCACAGTTAGTTAGCTTACCAAGCTTCGAATATACCTATATACCTACATACATCTTCTCCAGCTTCAGATCACCACGTCTTCCCTCATAGGTAGCCTTGTAATTCTTACACTCCTCTCCCTTCTCCTTCTTTAATTCATTGAACACATCATGGTTCTCAGCAATACATGTTAGCTCTCTGATGGAAACTTCCGATGACATTCATGACATGCTGTTTGTGGTGTAAGAATACAAGGTTATGAGGGGGAAGACATGGTAAATGAAGTCGAGGATTAGTGGAGACAAACAATATATTCGCAGCTAAGTACAGGACAGTGTAGTTATTGCGCTGCTCGGAGAAGTCTGTGTGCTCTAAGGAATAGACAATATCATTTAGGTGCGATCCTGTCGCTTATCTACGAGGGGCAGTGCAGCCAGACTAGAGCATGTACTCCGTAGTCAGCTCTCTAACCGGTGCCCGCAAGACTACTTATGTAGTAGCCAGGTTACTTACCCTTGACTTCCCCGATCTCTTGATAAGCCCACTCATAGATAACTCCCAACATATCGGTAGCATAAGGGAAAGGGAAGTCTCTTGTTGAGTACTGCTAGGGTTCGAGTCCTGGTTGAAGCTCACTTAATAAATAGGGTGGATCAGCCGGTCCTCGATCTGATAACCTGGTGGGGAGAGTAGCACGCTGGGACTCGTGAGAGCCGCGGGTTAACCTTTTTGTTACTTGGGTTACTTTCTATCTTTATTTTTTCTTTTTTTCTGAAGGGGATTTGATGTCGAAGCACCTTGTCAACTGCTTTGCATGTGCAGGTTGATAGGTTTATGTCATCTAATCAATTAATTGGTTGGGATGTCAAACAGCTACGTAGACAACCCATCTGGTTGGCACAAGCGGGCCTACGACAGACTACTATTCACAAAGCCTGGAATTGTCTGAGATGTGAATACAAGAGTGAATGAGTTGATCGAATTCTTCAATCTAGCAAGTATCCCGAGCTGTATCCTGGCACCGTGAATACGCTGCTATTACATGAAGAATGGAATATGCTGAACGCAGGCAGATTGCTGCAAGCGGTGGTGATTGTAACTAGAATAGAATCAACCCAATGGATTAGGCTTAAGGAAGTTTGATGTGATATTTCAACTACTCCGTACAATTTCCACAATTAAGAAGTGGCCACCCCAGCATTGTACTACACCTACGCATCAGCCAAGATATGGTAGCACAATCTATCAAATTTACCCTGAAGCGCAACCAACCAGGCTATGTATAAGGGCACGATACCTATGGAAGTGAATAGTGTAAGATCACGAGGTTATGACCGGGGGAATCATCGCTGACTTGCGAGAGTGGAATAAAGATATATTGTGCTTGTTTGGAAGCTAAACTATTGGGCTCTTCGGATACAGAGCTCTAAATACATGCGAAAACCTGCGTTTATTTCCTCCGTCTGTTTCCACGACTTTCTCCATGAAGATCACTTTCCACATTATTGTGCCCATGAGATCAAAAGGAAAGCCAATAAGAGAGCAAGTACATGTACTAATACCTACTGTATATAGAGTGCATACATTTGGAGAGCGCAGAGCCAATCAGACCTTGGCTAGTAATCTGTACTGTTAGAGCCAAGTAAAATTGGTAGGCAACCTGACACTCTACTATCCCCTCACACACCACACATTATACACGACACACAACACAACACAACACAACGACAACACCATCCCTAGTGATATTTACATATAAAACCATGGCCGAAGTATTAGGTGTGGTCGCAAGCGCGGTGACTGTGGTTGGAGCTGCTGGCAAGGTCTGGTCGACTGGCTGGAAATACTATCAGGTAAGAATCCCCCCAAAGCAATTTGAGTCAAAATCAGTAGTAAATAATTTTATATGGGGTTAGGATTCTAAGAATTCCCAATCCGAGATGAATGATCTTATGAATAGCATTATGGCTCTGCAAACTGCATTCCAACAAGTTAAAAACTTGGCAGAAGGTCCTGGTGCCACCAAGCTGATTGCATTGAAGCCGCTCCTCGAAAGTAGCTCTGTGGAACTTGAAAAGGAGTTTAACCGAATTCTTCGGATTTTGCAGCCAGGGCTAGGACAAAGGACAAAGAAAAAACTGCTGGGACAGAGGTTGAAGTGGCCATTTCAAAAGGCGGATGTGGAACAAATTCTCCAGTTACTTGAGCGGCATAAATCAGCTTTGACTTTGGCCATGAATTCTGACCAGATGTAAGAGCCTATCTTGTCTGGAGTCATAGTATATACTAATATCTACAACTAGGACGGCTGTTATTGAAATTAACAATCGAGTTGAGGAAAGTGATCTGTGGCAGTAATACACATAAAATCGCATAGTGCTAGTACTAACTAGTAGTACGTATACAGTCACAGCAACAAAGCACAAATATTGCGAAGCTACCATGCGCTGAAGGTGCTGCCTATAACGACTGGCTCCGGCGACATGAGGATCACTGTTTGCAAGATACACGAGTAGAGCTCCGTAAGCAGATTATGGACTGGTGTGATGATCCGAACAGTAAATGCATCTTCTGGCTTAACGGAATGGCTGGGACTGGCAAATCCACCATTTCTCGCACAATTGCTCGAGAGCTTGCAGAAAAGAAAAGACTTGCAGCGAGTTTCTTTTTTACCCGAGGCAAAAAGGATGTCAGTCACTCTGGCATGTTCTTCACTACAATTGCCGCCCAGCTTGCAATCAGTTTACCAGTACTCCGGGCACCCATCTCAGATGCCATCGACAACAATGCTCATATCTTTAAACAAGGACCTCGGGAACAATGGAACGAACTCATTCTTAATCCTTTGAAGAATGCCCCTACTCAACCAATACAACTGATTGTAGTAATTGATGCACTTGATGAATGTGACAGCATGCAAGATATCCAATTAATCCTCCTACTACTGGAAGAAGCCAAAGACCTCAAGACAGTTCGGCTCAAGATCTTCCTTACCAGCAGACCAGAAATCCCCATCTTTGATGGATTTCGTCAGTTATCTGGTGAAGTGTATCAGGATTTTATACTTCATAATATCCCGCTTGATACAGTTAATGCAGATATATCTACTTTCTTTCGGCAAAAGTTGTCGCCACTGAAAGCCAAACATGGGCTGGGGACACCATGGCCAGATGAGCTAATTATTGAACAATTGGTGGAAAGAGCAGCTGGGCTGTTTATCTATGCTGCAACAACGCTTCGATTTATTCAAGACGGCATAGATGGACCTGAAGAACCACTCTCCTTAGTTCTTGGTGCAACCAAGTCATCCTTGTCGGCAACCGAGCATCTTGATGGCATATATACAACACTACTCCAGCACTCAGTTCTTGGAAAGCGGGGTTATCAAGAGTGTGTGGGACGGTTTAGACAGGTGGTTGGATCTATTGTGGTAATGTTTAATACTCTGCCAGCTAGAAATCTAGCACAGCTGCTTCAAATACCATTCAAAATGGTTTCAAGCACTTTGGACTCTTTGCGTTCTATCCTCAATGTCCCAGTGGATGAAAGCCAGCCTGTCCGATTATTTCATCTATCCTTCCGTGACTTCCTACTGGATTTCCAGAGATGCAGTGATTCTCGGTTTCAGATAGATGAGAAAGAGCGACACACCAGCCTATTTCGAAAATGTATGGAGCATATATCTCAGCTCCAGGAAAATATATGCAATCTTTGGGGGCCAGGGGTTTTGATTACCGAGATTCCTGATGATACGATACAAAAAAGTATTCCACCACATGTTCGATATGCATGCCGTTATTGGCTTGATCACTGCCGACTTGGGAATCTAGTAGAAGAAGACATCAAGACTCTTCGGCAATTTCTGGAACAACACTTTCTACATTGGTTGGAGGGACTTAGCTTAATTGGAGAGGTGTCAAATGGAGCACACATGATAATAGCTCTTGAGGAAATACTATCTGTAAGTTACAATACTCATTAGTTTGTACAGAGAATATATAGTATTGACATTGAAAACAGGGACAATTGGGGGACTATGATGCAGGACTTGTATATGATGCTAAACGGTTTGTATTACATATGAGGTCAATTATTGAAATAGCACCTCTTCAGGTCTACTATTCGGGACTTTTGTTTACTCCAGTATCAAGCCCGATTCGAGTAGGATACTTAAAAAATATTCCTTGGGTTACTATGGAACCCAAAGTGGCAGATGTGTGGGGCTCATTGATACAAACACTAGAAGGCCATACCGGTGCAGTCACATCGGTTGTGTTTTCACCCGATGGAAAGCTTGTTGCGTCTGGATCCTGTGACAAAACGGTCAGATTATGGGATACTTCAACAGGAAAGCAATATGGAGTTTTGGAAGGTCATACCAATTGGGTCAATTCGGCTGTGTTTTCACCTGATGGAAAGCTTGTTGCGTCTGGATCCTGGGACAAAACGGTCAGATTATGGGATACTTCAACAGGAAAGCAATGTGGAGTTTTAGAAGGTCATACCGAATCTGTCAATTCGGCTGTGTTTTCACCCAATGGAAAGCTTGTTGCCTCTGCATCCGCCGACAAAACGGTCCGATTATGGGATACTTCAACAGGAAAGCAATATGGCGTTTTTGAAGGTCATACCAATTTTGTCACTTCGGTTGTGTTTTCACCTGATGGAAACCTTGTTGCGTCTGGATCCTGGGACAAAACGGTCATATTATGGGATACTTCAACAGGAAAGCAATGTGGAGTTTTAGAAGGTCATACCAATTCTGTCAATTCGGCTGTGTTTTCACCTGATGGAAAGCTTGTTGCGTCTGGATCCTTGGACCAAACGGTCAGATTATGGGATACTTCAACAGGGAAGCAATATGGAGTTTTGGAAGGTCATACCGATTTTGTCAATTCGGCTGTGTTTTCACCTGATGGAAAGCTTGTTGCGTCTGGATCCTGGGACCAAACGGTCAGATTATGGGATACTTCAACAGGGAAGCAATATGGAGTTTTGGAAGGTCATACCGATTTTGTCAATTCGGCTGTGTTTTCACCTGATGGAAAGCTTGTTGCCTCTGCATCCTTGGACAAAACGGTCAGATTATGGAGTACATCAGCAGGAAAGCAATGTGGAGTTTTAAGAGGTTATACTAATGTTAATTCGGTTGTATTTTCGCCTAATGGAAAGCTTGTTGCCTCTGCATCCACCAACAAAACGGTCCGATTATGGGATACTTCAACAGGAAAGCAATGTGGAGTTTTGAAAGGTCATACCTCGAATGTCAAATCAGCTGTCTTTTCACCCGATGGAAAGCTTGTTGCGTCTGGATCCTGGGACCAAACGGTCAGATTATGGGATACATCCACAGGAAAGCAATGTGGAGTTTTGGAAGGTCATACCAATCTTGTCAATTCGGCTGTGTTTTCACCTGATGGAAAGCTTGTTGCCTCTGCATCCTGGGACCAAACGGTCAGATTATGGGATACTTCAACAGGAAAGCAATGTGGAGTTTTGGAAGGTCATACCAATGTGGTCAATTCGGCTGTGTTTTCACCTGATGGAAAGCTTGTTGCCTCTGCATCCTTGGACAAAACGGTTAGATTATGGGATACATCAACAGGAAAGCAATGTGGAGTTTTGGAAGGTCATACCAATCCTGTCACTTCGGCTGTGTTTTCATCCAATGGAAAGCTTGTTGCCTCTGCATCCTGGGACAAAACGGTCAGATTATGGGATATTACAACAAAAACCACCATAGAAATCATAGAAACTCATGGCAGTATCAAGACTATGAAGTTTTCTAATGACGGAATGCATCTACATACGAGTTGCGGCATACTGCAGCTCAAGTCATCTCTCCACAGCGGCGGCAATCGGGCACTACCACACACGTTAACTCATTCCCTGTATGTTACTGATCAATGGATCACATGCAACATGAAGAAATTGCTCTGGCTTCCTGCCGACTACCGCCTATCCTGCGGTGCACTAAATGACAGTGCCAACCTTATTGTCATTGGATCTGGCTGCGGTAGAGTTATTTTCATTTCTTTTGATTTTACCGCTCTCCCGCCTGCGTATCTTCAGCCATCGGTTCCTGTCATACCGGTAGCAGGTAAGGGCTTCCTTGGACTTGTTCGTTATTAAAAGCTTTGATGGACTAATTCACTTGTTGGTATACCTCAGGTGCAAGCTAAATCAATGGAACCGCAGTTTGGGTATGGTAGGCTGGGAATTAGATGTTGGTATGTTTTTACGTGATGATTTGCATATGACCCACGCAGGAGTTATGTGAGTAAGGAGGGGGGGGGGGGGGTGGCGATGAAAGAAGTATCATGTCACAAAAGATTTCCTTAGTTATTCACTCTGTGATTACCTCTATTTGTACTTCAACCCAGAGTCAGAATTCACACTCCATGAGCGACAAGAGCAGGAATATTACCTCCACAGAGCTCGAGGCCTTTGTCTTGCGTGTCACCCACCCGCCCATCTAGGGAAGAATAAGCCTTTGGTTGACTGAGGATGATGTTGGGGGGAGCTGAGTAGCTCTCAAGACGGCTTCTTGGATCCTCCTGTACACTATCGATAGGTACTGAAAAAGCTCGAGGTCGCATAGGAGAAAGTGATATTGGGTGAAATTTACCACCGACTGACCTTTTTCCTACTAAAAATATAAAGAGTTACCCTGTAAGCACCCCTACTGTACAACAGCGTCTCCAGCCACAATTCATGATATTTCACGAGCATGGTGATTCTGGCTCTATACATACCTGTGCGCTCTACAACATGGTAATGCCTCCAGCTAGCATCTATACACCAGCGCTGAATCAGGAGTGTACGTACAGAGCGGTAAAATCGGAGCACCCCAACAAGGGGCACGCACACAGCACTAACTTGCATCAAAATATGCAATTCCGAGGGCGTTAGCTAAATCCTCCTCAGGTATTACCTCCTCACTACACTCAATCCCTCCCTCCCATTGACCCCTCCTCCAGTGAATGCATCACCAACAACCATAGACATGTCTCCAATAGCTCTAGAAGCTCTAATATCCCCCTCCATATTTAGGGCTGCAAAGGTCACTCTGCTTAGGGGGATATATCGGCGGCGGCAGCGGCGACCTCTCCCAGGGTTATCGTGATCCAGCATCTGCCAACAGCAGCCATATACGCAGCCCAAGCATGGTGGCCATCAGCGCAGGCTGCTGGAAAGGCTACTGAGCTAGGCACAGGACCTGATGCCGGGTCTGACACTGGATCGCGATTGAATAGATTAAACATTGGGTAGAATATTGGGTTGGATGCTGGATTACCTAGGTTTGGGGATGCGAGTTGCTGGGGGCACGCTCGTCCCGTGCTTGCTTGCTTGTCCAGTATCCCACCCCGCCACCTTGGCTCGGACATTCTCTGGTTGAGACCTCTTTCCCCGGGGAGCCATGGAAAATTCGCTCGCTTGAGGGGGAGGGGTGGTGCTGGTGGGTTAAGATGCAGCTCTCTCCAGTTGTTTTATTAAAACCACTTGAGGGGTGAGGGGTTGTACTTGATGCAACAGTTGCTGTGGCGGGGCTAGATCGCATCATTCCTTGAAGAGCCTGCCTGGGTCTTTCTTGGTGTGTGTGTCTTCAGTAGGGTTACGGGCATCAAAACGAAAGTTTATCTCGAGACCACATTCGACATCGCGTGCCGAGGTCTACTTACCCTGATATCGGGTACCTTCAGGGTAACTCTAGTGTGATGACACATCAAAATCATCGAGATTCCCCAACAGCTTGTGGAGACAACTGGGAAGGGATATCGATAAGCTGCCTACTATAGCAACTAGCGAGGATGGGTTGTGGATAATTTTGTCTCTGTTACGGCTGATATGCAGGCCCGGGGGTTCACCCCCGGCAGCATATGTTGGGTGGGCGGCCTAATACCCCGCTTCTTATATATATATATACCCTTCGTGTAGCTAGTTAGTTCTTCAGATTCCTAGCGAAGTTCTGTGTTCTCTGGAAATATACTCTTTACGTGCGGCCAGTTAGGCCCGAGCCGTGACCTAGACCGCTGCCTACCTATATGCTCTGACAGATATTTGCCCAATCACCGACTCGCCCCCAACAGTCTCATTTTTAGTCATGTAAGTAATATATTGATTGTATTATGAGTCTTCGAAAACTGGCAGTTTGAGAGTGTGAAACACAGGGTGATACGGCACTTTTGACCCACTGTAGACATTTATTCATTCATATCCATTAATCAGTACATAGATAGTTTCCTCAGTCCCTTGCCAAGTTCACAAACAAATTCAGGCGAAGATGTCACCACTGAACTTAGACATCATGTCCACAAGTTGCGGAATGCCTGCCACCCTCTTCATAGGTCCACTTGATGATACTCGGGTCCCAATCCTGCCGCCCCATAGTCAATGTAAGATTTTTCGGAATCAACTTCTCACCCTCCAGCGACAAAGTCGCTAGGACATGAGCTGCTGCTTTCGCATTTGCAGTTAGTATCGTCCCATTCGCATTGCTATATGTATCACATTTCTGGTGGTAACATGGGTCCTGTGCGACACCAGTACCTGTATGTAATCCACCAACTGGCTTGCGGAGGTTGCTCATGAAGGGGGCGTAGTCTGAGCCACCAGTAAAGACGGCAGGGGTGGTTTGAATTCCTACGGACTCGAAGTGCTTGTTGAAGAGAGACTCAATAACGTCGCTCCCGGGGGCACCGGCGAGACCGTGTGTGCTACCGTCGCCATCGAACACGCCATAGTAGCCACGGGAGACCATGTCGAAGTTGAGGTAGCAGAGAAGGTTGTTGATTTCGGTCGTGTTGAGATGCGATGTGTACCAGATAGAACCAAGGAGGCCCATTCTATAGGAAGGTCTTAGGGTATACAGTAGGAAGTGTGGGGGAAGGCGGTTACGTACTCTTCAGCACCCCACCAAGCGAAACGGACTTTGTTCTTGACCCGGTATTTTCTGAGACCGGCTAATTGTTTCAGTAGTGCATTAGTGCTTGCCCTCAATCCGGGGGGAAGTTTCATACTCAATAATTCCATGATCAAACTGGTTCCACTGCCATTATCATTGATACCAGGCCCTGCCTGTACGGAATCCAAGTGCGCTCCCAACATAATAATGTTTTTTGGATCACCCCCTTTAGTCTCTGCAAAAATGTTCTTGGTAATACGAGTCTCTATGATCTGAGTTTGCTGAAAGTATGCAGTAAGCTGCTCTCCAGCAAGCAATCTCGCCTTAAGTTTCTTTCCGTCAGACTGATTGATAAAGCCACTTGACCTAAATCCTACTGGGTCTGGCGCACTCAGAGTCCCTCCGGTAACGGGGGTAGAGACGTTATTATAAATGATAACGTTGGAAGCACCAGCAGCAACCGCTGGCCTCACTCTTCCCGCAAGAGTACCTCCGGTAGGGCATATCCACCGCTCAATCAACACAATCTTATCCTTGACATCCAAGTCCTTATAGCCGTCTACAGAACACCCAGCCGCACCTTCAGGACCAAGAACAAGTGGTGCAGTGACACCTTCTGGGGTTGTCGATGGGGAGTATGTAAGTCCGTAGACGTAGATGTCCTCATCCCCAACCTTAAACTTAATACTCTCGACTTTGCTGAAGAGAGCGGGGAACTCTTGGACCCAGGTGTCAATTGTTTGGGAGAAGTGGCGTGCACGCTTTAGAACGTACTCCACGGAGGCCTCATAACCAGGGAACCCGAATGCACGGTTACCACCATTGTCGCGGGCAATGCGGTCAAGCTGGTTTAGGTTCTTCAACAGCCTTTGCAGACGAAAATTAGCCGGAGGAGCCAGAAAAAGATACAATCAAATACAGAAACATACTCAGACTCCTTGATGGCTGCTTGCAACCTCTTGCTCGAAACAAACTCAGTGCTAATAACAGTTTGTGCGAAGCTGGCTGCCGCTACAACTGCGCAGGCGGTCTTAGAGAACTTCATGATATCTTGTTATAAGATGCAGAATTCGTGGCAACTGGTATGATGGTCCTGCCAGTGAAGGTCATTGGGGGTATTTAACTGTGCCGAAACTGTAGAGTCCCCCCAACATATGCACCTTGGGCCTAAGCCCCATAGCTCGGTATACCAGGCCCGGCTTACCCGCAGCTTTGAGGAAGCTGGGGGCTCCCTTCTATTGGTTTTCGGACATATCACAAGGCAAACGGTTTGCTGTACGCCCTTGCAAGCCATGCTGTGTACGGTACCCGGGCCCATACCCCAACCCTGGCAACCGTTAGCATGTTCGATATTCTTCCTGCTAACACAACTTATCTGTGTAGCTACCAAGACCGCGGCTGGAATAAGGCCACTGTTCACCTAGGTGCCCTGGCCACACGCCTTGAAGCTCTTGTATACGATCAACTGTCGCACATATGGTTGTAGTGAGTAAGGCGGCCAAGGCAGATATGACCAACTCCTGCGGTGGGACAAGGTGCGGTCTCTCGCCATAGACTCGATAGCCCGAATGCGAGTAATAATTTCCCCCAAAAAAAGAAAAGTGATTGACCAAACCCTGCTCACTTGGCAACGGTCCTCGGGCCTGCCGACTTGACTGGAATACGTAATTGGAATTTGCTGCACACACTGGGCCATACGATTGCAGTCCAGTCGTGAGCAGGAAATTTCTTGACTGGCCCGGCTCCTGGCAGGAAGTGCTGCGGTACCCGATGTTGCACACTTGGCAACGGGCTGCGGCTCCGTTTTACTAGATGTAGTAGCTATAGTATTAATGTTAGGAGTAGTGACCAGGGAGCTAGAAATTTACCTTTCGCTATTCTCGTGCCCAGACCGATTTATTTTTGTTAGAAACACCACTAAAAATGATCGCCTCCTACTCGAGTATCAATATACAGCGACGGCAATCGCAGGAGGTGCAATCGCCGTTGCAGGCTGTTCAGTAGTAGCTGTAGACTGTTAGGTATATAGACCCCCCTTCTAGGACCCTTACGCTTAATCTGTGCATCCTATAACATGTCTAGTAGCTATTTCTATCATCACAAATACGTTCCAATTTACTATTGGCCTCGTAGTTGTTGAGATATCTGCTCCTGACTGGAATCCGTGTTTATTAATTACACTAGGCAGGGGACCGGGGTTTCCACCACTCTGCAGTTGGTTGCGAAATGTTCCACACTCTCCTACCAGCAGCTATTCCACCAGCTATTCCAGCTCCTCACCGCCAGCAAGTAACTAATTGGCAGAGAAAAGCAAAGATCCTCAGGTGGCTTCTCGTAGAGAACCTCTGGTTGTGAGAGTATGAGCTTGTTGTTAGCCGAAAATTTGAGAGGTTCTGCACCCTTGCACGCTAGATATCTCACAACCCAGTCAGCCCGAAAGTGTGAAATAATGACATCGCTCGTTACACCAACGTGCAACGACATCGGACGAGCTCATGTTGGGGGTAGAGCAGTGATGAAGATGACAATAGATCCCCCTCAATATCGAGATCCAATTGCATATGAGAAGGAGTTGTCACTGGCAGGTTCAGGGTGTGGGGCTACTGAGTGCCTTGAATACCTACGGTGTCTCAAGAGCCGAGATTATGGAACTTATCAATCATCTGGGGCTTGTGCGGAATGGGTTGATTCACCAGTTAAAACACTGGGGCGATATGCCAAGTGTACGGAGTAAGCAAAGAAACACAAGAAACCTGTACCCAGGCCACTGTACAGCTCATGGCACCAAGAAAAGCAGCGATTGCTGAACCAATGAGTGCCATTGCGTAAAGCTCAACTTGCCGGGTCTGATGTTGAAATAAACTTTTGAGAGGTCTGGGGATTTAATTTGTTTATGTTTTGGAGTACGTAGGGAACACTTGAAAACCACGTGATGCCAAGGGACACGACGAATGGGGACAGGACCAGGTACCTAATGTCCAAATGGAGACAATTCCAGGTTTTATGAATAGTACCTAGTCTCAGTCCCATAGTAGGGGTTGTCTACGTAGCTGTTTGACAACTCAACCAATTAATTGATTAGATGACATAAACATATCAATCTGCGTATGCAAAGCTCATCTCCCAGTTGACGAGGTGCTTCGGCATCAAATCCCCTTCAGAAAAAAAAGATTAAAAAAAAGATAAAAAGGAAGCCCAAATAACAAAAGAGTTAGCCCGCGGCTCTCACGGGTCCCAACGTGCTACTCTCCCCACCAGGTTATCAGATCGAGGACCGGCTGACCCACCTTATTTATTAAGTGAGCTCCAACCGGGACTCGAACCCTGGCAGTACTCCTCAACCTTTTCGCATGGTCATCAAGGGACTTCCCTTTCCCTTATGCTACCGAGGCTGGGCATATGTTGGGAGTATCTATAAGTGGGCTTATCAAGAGGTCGAGGAAGCCAGCAACTGCGAGACTAGGGTAAGGGTACCAATGTTAAGTAACCTGGCTACTAGCCTGGCAGGCACCAGCCTCATAGAGACCTGACTACTTATGTATGTACATCCTCCAGCTCCCACGCTCAAGCTTTCCCAGGGTTTTTATCCAGCAGCGAGTTACCCCAAACGAAACCCTCACTCATGGCATCATCGGCTCCAGTAAACCCCATGACCACAAAAACTGCGGTAGGCAAATCCTTCATATGAGAGAAGTCACGATGGATGGAGGAGAACCAGGAGGCTTTAAGAGGTAGTTGGATAAAGGATTTTAAGGAGCAGGAGAGCGTATTGGATTGTTCTTCTAACAACCCCTAGTACTTATATAGGCGAGAGGATCGCACCTCATGTTTTTCTGAAATTTCTTTCTATAGAGCATTCTTACTATTTAAGTCTTGTCAAGTACTACAGAGCAAATGAACTCTCAGATCCGTCTGCCTTCTCTCCTCTTACACTAACTCATACCTTTTACATACACGGCAGTCGAACGAGCCTTGGCATTGACTTCCCAGACAGCAGGGTAGCAAAAAAAGGTGGCCTTATGCAAGCTACGTGCATGTCTTACACTTATGTAGCGCGCATACTCTACAGATATGTAGTAACATCTAGTGTTACCAACACGACACGGCGAGGCATTAAGTTATAGAGACTCTCCAATAGCCTCTGAAATATCCTTCCAAATCTCTTGCATGCAGCGGAACCTTTTATGAAGTTGACGCTTCATGTATGCCCAAATATGTTCAACTGGATTTAGGTTGGGAGAGCAGGCTGGCATCATTAATGAAAGGATGGGCTTTGGGCACCCTGTAGCTGGAATCAGGGATAGTCCAGAAGCACAATGAACCACTCCGGCTTTGGCACAGGCTCGGTTTCCCACCAGAAAAAGCCCGACACACATGGAAGAGGGGCAGACATTGGCGGCGGCGGAGGCTTCCTGGGTGAGGATGATAGCTTGATGGAGTTCAATGACAAGGAGCTTTGAGAGCATTACGGTCCCCTTCGGCATTTTGGCTTTTATTCTGTGTTTCTTGTGTTTTTCTGGGGTTTTGATATACATAATACGGCGTTGACTGGGTTAAGGTAAACCCTCGAGCCTATCCTCTCTTTTTCCAGTATTTTTTCAATGCACAAACTCCCTCTATTCAACCGGGGGTTGAGATGGGTGAGAGGAGGTGGGTTCAGGTGGATGCTGGAGATGTGAATGGAATGATACTGGCTTTGCGTTAACTACTAAGGGATTTGATATGCTGTGTTGCGGAGTTGGTATGAATGATGTGCGGAGGTGAGAGGGGACCGGCAGGCATCCGACAAGCCTATCAGTTACACTCCAAAGCGCCTGCCCACCTGAGATGGTCCCGACAAGCAATAAGGGGCCTCACCTACCTCGAAACGGACAAGGGTCCCCAGAGGCAATGGCTGAAGGAGATTGGGAAGGTTGAGGATGTGAGTTGCGTATGTGACGGATGGACCCCGCAAAACGCGGCTCATTTGTACGTATGCTCCTGGGTGGGAGATGGCGTTGGGAGATCAAGGGAGCAAGCGAGGAAGGATGAGCGGTGGTGCGAGGCGGTGGCGAGTTTCGTGCGATGAGGAGGTGACATGGGTGTAAGGCCGGGGGGCGTATGAATTTATATTTTCGTGCTTCTTGTAGATAGTGGGGAGGGCAGGGACTGGCCCGGTAGGGGAGAGAGGCATCTGGGACCAGAAGGCTGCAGTCCATCGTCATAGTCTAGATAGGCTCAATACAATTAATGAATCCTTAAAAAAAAAACGGGTGGGAGCGGGGTCGTGTTCCCAATATCTATGGAGTAATGCCTGCCATCGCGTGAGTATGGATAATATTTGTGTTACCCTGAATCCTCTTCGACGGTGGTACGTTTTTTTTTTATTATTATTATTATTTTTAAAAATAATCATTGATCGTATGTAGGCTATGGCGATGGACTGCAGCTCCTAGGCCGCCGCAGGTGGCCTCTCTCCTCCCCACGAGCCAGTCCCTGCTACGTTGCTAAGAGTAAAATTCTTCATTATATCAGTGGTCATGGTAGGTCATGCACATTCACATTACCACAGTAATACAGGTATGTGTGGCATACTGCGTAGCATATCAAGCAAGAAAAGACACCACAATTTATATTGTAAAGGCGTATGCCCCAGGCTGCTCCCCGCGAGTGGTAACAGGGCATAGCTATCTCATTCTTCCCCCTCCAACAACCGAACAGAATCCATGGCGGCCCTTAATTCACTATCAACTATGCAAACCGTCTCATAGGAAACCGAGAATACCACGTAGTAGAGTTGTCTAACTTGCGGCTGCAGCGGTCGCGGGGGCATTGTATTCCGGAAATCGACAACCAAATAGTCCAATATCAGACCTGAGGCGACCCATGCGCCATAGGCACCACTACAGTCGCCACTCTCCACCCTATCATCAAACCGAACCTCTTAAGATGGTCACGTAGCCGATTCCCATTTCGTAGGAATTCGAACTCCCACCGGACACCCGGAGTGGTGCAGGGAAGGGGCGAGGTGTTGCGACCACTAATCATGTGAGCGTGGGGGAATAAGGATGGAATATCATTTTGCGACAGGAATATAGAACGTGGGGTATTTCATGTGACGTAGGGTATGACGTGGGATGTGATATGCCGAGTGGGGCCAAGGCTTTGTGAAGAAGAAGGGGTTTATATACCGAGCTGTTTCCCGACTATGTTATGTTTTCTTTGAATAAACCCCCTCCCCCACTGGTGAAGACACCCTCGGATCACCGTACTGCGAACAGTACAACTATCTCACGCTGATAATATACGCTGTAACAAACTATGAGAGTTGTGTTAGGCACAGCGGAGTAGTAGGTGTATATGCTAGGCGCAGACTTGTACGAGGCTGGGGCACGGTGGTAGTCGAGTGCGTAGATGGTAATGTACGAACGAGACAGTA
>Ga0307514_10002645_pt1 | contig 18275 bp, 16 predicted proteins | sample 16_EM_MG_FD_203088 | JGI IMG/M metagenome (GOLD analysis project Ga0307514, IMG submission 203088) | Populus trichocarpa ectomycorrhiza microbial communities from riparian zone in the Pacific Northwest, United States - 16_EM | ecosystem: Host-associated > Plants > Roots > Unclassified | place... | reverse complement strand
ATTCCCCGTGCCCCTACCCCCCCCCCCCCCCCCCCCACTTCTCTTATGGCAGCAAATGATATACTCAAAATGGAGTGTGCCGGCGCTGTCATCCTGTTGACGTGGACTGGACTGGAGATGAGATCTGAATGTGGAACTGACGAGCCCTACCTAGTGTTATACAGAGCTTGTTCTGATACGGCACCCACCTGTATGTGTGGGACGGGACTTCACTGGGTCAAATACACCTAGGTATTCTAATCACATCGCCTTGATAACTGACTCACCTCTAACACCTGGCCAGTATGACTCCGACTTCCGTTTTCTTCCAGTGGCTGGCGGCTTCATTAGGACACCCCCAAAAATAGTTCACTGTTTATTCACTTCCGAACCCATACAATAAAACTCCAAGGAACGATCGAAGATTCTCCTGTTTCACTATTGTATAATTGATTTGCTCAATTTTCTGGACATTATTGCAGGTAGCACAGATTTTGAGGGTTTCAATAATGTAGAGCTGCACTTGGCTATTGATGAATCTGCGTAGTCGATGTGTGGATTCTTTAGCAGTAAAGATAAGTACTTAATATGTTTGTTGCAAGGGAAAACTGTAGGGCAAGTGATTATATAATATGGCGACTGCAGATGTTTAAAACAAGAGATACTTTAATGGATCGATGACTTCTGGTAAAACCCAGGAGCTAGGTGCCAACCAGACTAGTATATTTATTAAAGCTACAACGGGCATATCTGGATCATATCAAATGTTTGCTCCGGGTCTGTTTGGTTCTATTACGTATAGCACTTGACCCTCGACGGCCGGAGGCATAGACTCTTCAACAGCGTGTCTCTTGCAACGCATCTTCAGTGATACTGCTAGCCCCCAGGCATATTCAACAAATCAGGGAAGTTGGCATTTCATATATGACCAAGTCGAGAGAACATGCAGGGTGATCGGTAACACCATTGGCGTGCGAGTTTAAGCCAATCTTGCACTTGCTGTCGTGGGAGATTTTCTGGCTATCCACTTTCCCTCGAAGCATGCGAATATTGTTTAACTCTGGGATTTGGAGGGTCATCTGTATACAACCTCCTTCAATCAAGTCAAGAGTTACTTTTTCAGCGTCCCCCGAAATCTTCTTAGGATGTCCAGTACTTACCCATTCTCATGGTCAATATAGTGGATTTTGGTCGACCAATATGGTCTGATATCCCCACCTTAAACTTGCCTTTCTCAAAGTGCTTAGTATGTTTAGATAAGAAATATCGGCATGACCTGTAAGAATGATACCCATGTCGCAACATGGCACCAAAGTGCTAAAAAGCGTTACTTTCTCTCCTTAGTAATCATCAACGTACATAAAGCAGCAATACATGCCATGGCGGGTGTGACGAACACCACCACAGATAGGTACTATGGTCATGTGAGCTCTGGCACCTAGCGCAATTTACCAGTGTCCTTGCAGCAGATATATCTCCGATGATGGTGATGACAGTCCTAAATTTAGATAGTTGTGACATTGTGGGGATTTCTTCACAGCTAGAGGTTTGTTATTGGAAGAACTACAAAAGATTATCAATATCAATATGATACTTTTTTACCCTCTTCGGAGGGCTTGTGCCAACCAGACTATATACCTTTTTACCCTGCCCGTCTCAAGCATGAACCCGGTAGTACAGGAGGTGCATTAGCTCGTGGTGTTTACTGTACATAGTAACAACTAGGCTTACAGGGGTCCAAACCCTCTCTCTCAGCATCACCCTGGGATCCATCTGGCGAGTGTTGGCAGGAAAGCAAGACATACACAAATTTGTGATAGTTGCGATTTGACGCCCTCAAGCGCGCTGCATGCCCAGTCGTGTCGGGGCAGCCCTTTGAAGTATAGATTGAAAAAAAAAAAAAAAAAAAAAAGGCCGCCCATGGCTGCCTCAGGCCAGGCTGCATATGATAATGATGGAATGGAAAATTAGGGAAAAAGGCCTCCAATGGTGGTACTCAAAATGTGAGGATCAGCCAAAGCACCCGCAGGCTCTGGGGAGGAGTTTAAGTATCACAAGATCCAGCTGTATTCTATCAATATCCCAGTATATCGAGAAACCTATCCTCGGTGTCGAGATTTTTTAGTAAAAAGTCGAAATGGATTCCAAGACGAGCAATGAGGTAGCGGCAGCCTCGCCACAGGTAGTGGATACTACCAAGGGTGACAAAATCAGGGACTTCCTGACCACCAAAAAGATTCAGTCATGGGTCGGACTTGCTGAAGTGCAGAAGAAGGTAAGACCCATGGCCAGTCCTCACCAAATCTCCACCATCCCAAGGTTGTGGAATAGTGGTGCTGACTGGCTGACCCACGGGTCACCTAGGTTTGGCAGTCCGAAAAAGCAAACAAACACTTTGAAAGGCAACGAGAGAATGCGGATAGCTCTATAAACAATATAGATACCCAAGTGAGCTTCTTCAAGATGATGTTTGGGGTCGCGAGGGAAATTCAAGGAAGCACTGGCGTCTTCACAAGTGCCAGGCCTAAGAATCCTAAGTCCGTCCTTGCGAAACCCATCCGCTGCCTCGATACCGCCATGGCGGCTGGTGCGTTTGCTCATTATTTCTTGAGCCAGAATCCCCGCGCAGCCGTTGATGGGTTATCATTGCCCGTTGAAAGCGGTGGCCATCCTATGCTTATTCAGGATGCCGATCAAATCCTCGGCGTGAAGCCTGGGCTGCAAGGTAAAGGTACCGCTAATATTACCTGGACCGACGTGACACTCCATCCTTTCTTCCTTCCACAAGGGAAAAAGTATCCTGAAGAATTTCCTGACAAGCTTGCGTTTGATAACAACCAACCATTGCCTCCACACCTTCAGTCTCCACCAAGCAAACCCTCAGATCGAGTATACAATATTGTGTTCTGCGATGGTGCGTACCTCCGCACTCACCAGCATGCTCAGCTCCGGCGTTGGGAAGCGGCTCGCCTGCTAGTTTCCCAGCTTATCCTCGGGCTGAGCTTCATTAAATCAGGAGGCTCTATGTTGGTCTTGCTACACCAGTTCGAGACTTGGAATACGGCTGCAACCGTGTACAACTTTAGCAGGTTTGCAAATATCAGGCTGTACAAACCTGAGTTTGCTCATGCTATAAGATCCAGCTTCTATCTAATTGCCACCAAGGTGCAGCCGGAGTTGGATGTGTGTCAGGCGTGGGTTGAAGAGCTGAAACGGGCTTGGTACACCATGACATTTGGAGGAGAAGAGGGCCTTGGTCGCATGGTGGAGGCTGGTGAAGGGATAGATGTAGACAAAATGTTGGATGAATGGGGTGGGGAGTTTATCATGCTAGGTGAGGAGGTATGGAAGAGGCAGCGAGACGCGTTGAAGGGAAGGGGCTGGGTAGAGTGACCAGTCTGCGGGATACGATCCTCGATGGTGCTGGGTAGTACATTGTGAGGTACAAGGTACTTATATGTAAATCGAGTAGTAACTTACATTCAGACATGACGCCAATCCTTCCTGTGCTCCATTGTAGCTCTTAGTTTTTAGCATTTCTCCAGTTGTATTCAGCATTTTTCAATACATAATGGCGGTTTAACATCGATAGTCAACACAATGCTACTCCCTACAGCTGCTACACGTCATTCGTTCGCGTGGGCCATACGGTAGCAGTAATGCAGGTGTGAAGGGGAAGCCAGGGTAGTGAGATATCATGGAGGGAGGAGGGACTGGTCCGGGACTATGTAGAGGTTCCAAAAAGAAAGAAAGAAGAGTCTGACTGCACAACCCCTCGTCCCACTGTTCACTCATACAAAAAAAGAAGGATCCTTCGGCTAGAATACATAGTATGCTTTCGGTCTCGGGCCCATTTGTCTCTTTCGAGGCCCTGGGCCCGAGACTGGCGAAATTTGTACACTGATATAAGTACACTGATATTAGGTATGGACAGGGACGTCTAATACCATACGCGTGTAACAACTACTTTCTCTATTCTCTTACGAGAGGCTGGTGCCCGCCGGACTATGTGGGCTACCAGACTAGATACTACGCTTGGGCCATATATATTAATATGACTGCCAAGCATTGACTTATGAGGGTTAGATATTAACGAGGGCAAGCTGTCATTTAGTGCTCTCATGGGGGCGAATATATAACACAACCTCCCTTCGTTCGAATTCCTGTTCAACTTTGCTGCCATTACAAACCCTCTTCAATACAACCAAGTATGTCACTCCACATTCCGACCCCAACCCATACCCAGCAAACACGGTGAGACCGAGTAAACACTGATACTGGGCCCCACTCCCATACTTCATCCTTTCTTAAGCTTGACCCGCAGCTGCTACAAGCCCACACAACATTACTAAGCATGGAGTCTTAGTAACATCAAGCAGCTCTCAAGCAAGTTATGTTTCCGACTTTTTCGGTCAACAGCGATATGTTTCGGTAGCTGTGTGGCATAGGTTTGCAATGCAACGTAGAGCCTCCTCCCTCTGTCTAAGTTTCCTCTTTAGGTCCCTCACTTGGTCTTTGAGGTCTTTGATCTCATCCTTCAAATCCCGACCCTTTTCCTGCATCTCGCTAAGCTCCATATCCCGGGCGACAACTTTCTCCCTTAGTTGTTGGGGTGTGGCGGCTCGGAGGTCAGCAAGATAGTCCTTCACCTCTGGCTTCAGCTTTGTGGAGACTTTCGAACAAGTGGGCCCTTCTACGATGTCGACAGGCCCGTACGTGGGTGGCATGCTTGTCGAGGTCGGTTGAATGTTGGCCTGAAGCTGGTGAAAGCTGTGTTCGGTATTAGCTGGCCAAGTTTTCTAAGGTCAGAGCAAACATACTCACGTAAAAAAAAAGTTTTTGCAGCCAAGGGCGACACGGACCTGACCATCGACAGTATATATTCGCTCAAATGAATAAGGGTCAGGAGAGCGATGCTTTTCTTCGGTTGGCCTAAACCTGCAGACAGCTACAGACATGCAGAGAGGTTGCTTGTCGACTTGCTGCTCCAGCTGACAGATTGAACTTGAGAACGACTATATGTTCCTAAGTAGGGGTCGGGACTGTGAGGATAGGATACAGTTGCATAGGATACAGTAGCATAGGGAGTAGCATAGGGTAGCATAGAATGATCACTAGCATAGCATATAGCGCACTTAGTAGTCAGCATTTAGAATAGTCACGTGTAGCCTAGCTAGAGGGAGAGTTAGAAACATCATCATCACATGAATACATCTATTTAGGCTTCGTCCTACCGGCTCTGTCCGCAACTTGTGATGACGCCCATGGCGTCCTCACATATGGCGTCAAAACAAGATTCGAACACCGAGCATGCAGCTTCCCCCCAGAAGACCCCGCGTAGAAAGCCACGAAGACAGGAACAACCCCCGATACCACTACGACGACTGGCCGTGAGGATATACCAGTATTTGAAACCGAGGACGAACAGATCACGGTCGGAACACATACTGTTTTCCGAGACGGTTGCCATTATCGACCGTTTGAATCCCACGGAGAGGGCCGCCCTGATGGCCACCAGGGAGACGAGAAGTGGGCAGAAGCCGGACCCCCCCTCCCCCAAGGAGATAGCAGAGTTTACGGAAATGAGAGACCTACCGGCTCTGTCCGCAACTTGTGATGACGCCCATGGCGTCCTCACAGGGACACTCTAAGGGAAAGGGGAGGCACATGAACTAGAGCACAGCGTACGAGGTAGAAAGGTTCACCTGCATCCCAGGGGCCCATTGTCTCGACTACCCATCGGGTAACTAAACTTTGTACCTGGTGGGCCCGTGGACGGGCTGTGGAGGTAAACTGGCCAGACCCAGCTGCGGTATGCGCCGGGAATCTATGGCGATACACCAGGCATGTGGGGTGTTCTGCTATAAGTCCCCATGAACATGTAGATTAACGGCTGTATGCGCACGCCGGATTACAGTAGGTAGCGGAGATGCACGAGCTGCACCCGCCTCGGTAAAATGCATGGCATCCCCAATGCAGAGGGCCCAAACAACTTTAAGGTGGCAATTAATTAAAGTTGCGGGATATTCCAAGATTGTGACCTTCCGTTGGGCCTGGCATGCAGATCTAATTTATTCAACTGCAGTTAATTAATGCTCAGGTGGGTCATACCTATTGTTATGCCTGTGATGAGGGACAGAGGAAGTTAACCCTTGCCTTGGTGACTATATAAGCCCATACCCGCACTGAGGGGACCAAGATAACTGGATTTTGCAGACACACGAAATTGAGCCAGGCATCAAGCCGAATTAGGCCTGTCGATACTACTCATTTCCTCACAGGTTACAGAAATCGAATGAGAGAAGGATGAGCCACAGTGTCCTCTTTCTGTTGGCAGTCCTTGTTGATATCACATTGGCAGCCTTCGAACTCACCATTTGCCAACACCAGAACTTTGGGAAATGCAACTCCTACACCAGAACCAGCAATGGAGGTAGCCTTGTACCAAGTGGAACCTGCAGATCTGTGCCTTGGAATGATGCGATCAGTAGCTTCAGAGTCACGGACGGCGGGTGCGAGTTCTTCCGTGACTATGGTTGCCGGTATAAGCTTTTTATCGAGGTTAATGCAGAGAATATCGCAGTCGCGACTGTCAACAAAAAGGTTTCGAGTTTCCGGTGCTATTATTAGGAAGCAGGGTTGTGCATGCTCCAAACCTTGGAAAGAGCATGGTAGACTAGTGGATCTCTATAAAAGCAAGTTACGATCAATCCTTACAACTTTATCTGTGCTCACTCGTGGTCTCGCGCAACCAGACTAGTGGAGCCCTATCTAAATTTCAGAAGGTCCTCACTCCCCGCCCAATCAGGGCATCGTAAGCTAGCTCAAGCCACATTTTTTGACTTACTGCGTCAACTCGCCTACCCGACTTGCCAGAAGCGAAGTCTCCCGTGGCCAGTTCGTTACCAGCACTGGTGGCGTCCAAACAGAGGAGCCCACAAGCACTTTGTGGATTGGGTGGGGTATGTATGATTGGCAAGCCCGGGATCAAGGATTGCAATGCAGGATATGGTACCTACATCTATATGAACTGTACTCGAGTATACGGTATACTGTCGCACATCTTGGGCACCGCGCATTATATACACGCTCATCAACAAACAGCTGAGGTCGCATCGTGTCACATTTGGGAATTTTTGCTTGGCTTTGAACGGGATCCCCCTGCGCCATTTTCTCATGAATCAAACCTTTCCTTTGTCTGCTCCTTTCATGTACCTGGTAGGTGGTACGTACTGTCAGTATTGTGTCGTGCAGGCTGCAAAATTCGTGGATTGTGTAACCATAGACCAACTGTTTAAGGAAAATGAATGTGTTGTATCAACCAAGTCAACATTAACTGCATTTCGAAGAGATAACATGGAACCTGCTGTGACATGGTACCTGTTGTGGCATGAAAGACATGGTGGCGGCTCCTCATCAATAAAGCAATTACAAAGTAATTGGGTGAAGCCAGCCTCTGCTTTTGTAGGCCATCAGGTTGGATCGAGCACCTAAGCCTCGGGGGTCTGCATGTGTACAGCTACCAGTCAACAGTCAACACCAGTACCGTGCTCATCGATGTTTTGTATTTACTATAGGTGTATGCAGTTTTGTTGATGTAGGAAGTGTGATGTACAGTCCTCCTGGCCTCCGTGGCATCCCTCACTCTGGTGGACTAGGTACTTTTCCAGCCCTTGCTTTCAGCCTGAACTCACCTTCGGCTTTTTGATCTTCATCTGGATACGTACGTAGCTTATAAAAGAAATTTGCTGACGGCCCTTCCCTCACGACTCTTTCTCTATAAGAACACTGTATTTGTCTTCCAGGTTCAGTCCTTGTTCCCCAAGTAGCTTAACTTCACCTGTTCACTCTTTCTCCACTTCACAGCCCCCAAGGCCCTTCAGAAAGCTCTTTGTCGAAAATCGACTCTATACCACCACAATGAAGTTCTTTACTCTTCTTGCTCTCGGTGCCATCACGGTGACTGGGGTAATTGCCCAAAAATGCACCACTACAGTCAGAATTACCAGTATCATTTATGTTACTTCGACGGTTCCACCACCTGCCACCACAACAACAACCAAGACTTGGATGAGTACCGTCCCAGAGATTGATGTTTGTGGTGCGCAATCGAATGGGATTTCCTGCCCCGGTGCCGGATCTGGCGGATACTTCTATAGATGTTGTGTAAGTTCTCAAGGCTTTATTTCACTGTTACACAGTCGTTACCTGAACATGTAAGCTGATATACCTGGCGATATAGTCCTCCGCTGGTCACTGTGGCCCCAAGAATACTGAGCAAGACAGCGCGATGTACTGCGGAGCAGGGTGCCAACCTGGGTATGGCTTGTGCGATCCTGGCAGACCTGCTCCACCGAACCCAACTACCCCACCAACAACCTCGACGGACTCGACTTGTGGACCAATTGTGAATAAGAAGTGCCCTAGCGGACAGTGCTGTTCCGGAAGTAACTTCTGCGGCACAGGCGTAGACTGTAAGTTCCATGAACCCATAATGCCGATGCGGTGACAGGCTAATGTGTTTCTTTTTTTTTTTCCAACAGTCTGTGGTGCTGCAAACTGGTGCCAGGTTGCTTACGGTACTTGCCAAAGGTGATGGGATTCAAAGGATCGGGGTTTGGGAAAGGTTTTAAACGGCTGGGTTCTTTACATTGGATATGTTTCTTTTGTGGGTTAAGGTATTGCATGAAGGCTTTTGGCTGGTGCATGCATATGACACTGAAGTATATACGAAAGGGGAAATGGATTTGATAGGATAATAAAAAATCAACTTTTGGTGCTCTATTACTGAAACCTAAATTGTTATACGAATGAAGAAAAGCCTCGAAGTTTGCCCAAAGCCAATTTCACTTATCAAGTATTATTATAATATTTGTCTGCGTCTAGGAAACACGTGTTGTTGGGGGAAAAAAAAGTAGTTCATAATGGGTAAGATGAAAAAAAAAAAACACCAAAGGGGTTAATAGTGTGACTGTAAGGGAATATACATTGAGTAATGGATGCCGAATCAGGGTAAAGAAATACATTGAAGTCATGAAGATCCATACGGTGTGGTAGGTGGTGAGATGGCTGAACCCCCCCTGTTATACATTACACCCGCTCTGCTCAATCAGAACCAACCTCCTCTCCTGAGTCGTCGCCTGTCATCAACCACATATCCTTTCTCTCTGACCACAACCCTCTCATTCCTCCTATAAATGAACAACGCCAACAGCGCTGAAATAAAGAACAATGCAGCGCTAACAATCCCCAATGCCCAAGCAGACTTCAACATCATGCAGCGACGTTTGATAGAAACGTCCCATCCATTCCCATTATCCCACGACCAATTATTATCTCCCCAGGTTATACTAATTGGCACGGAGAGGGATTCGCAGTCTTGGTTCCGGACGCCCCGGAGGAGGACGACTCCTGCAATTAGCCCGCCGAGAATGATCATATCCATGACGAATACGAGGATGCTGATGCCGATGGAGTGGTGGAATTGGAAGAAGGAGACGAGGGCCCAGGCGGTCCCTACTAGGGATGCGATGAAGAGGACGAGGATCTCGGCGGGGATGGGTTGGTTGTCACGATCGTATTGATGGACGAACCAGGCAAGCATGCCCCAGGTGGGGATGAGGGCGAGGAGTTGAAAGGCCCGGACGATTGGGAAGAGGACTTTACTGATTGCCATTTTGGGGTTACTCCACTTTGCTTGTTTGGGTATATGAGGACTGAGTGAGGCCTTCGAGCGACGGAGCTGGTAGATGCTTCAAACTTAACACTGCTCAAAGCAGCCAACAATCGTGTTTTGTGACTTGAAGTTCGGATACTGAATGGTGGAACCTGGAAATGGTTGTGCTATATACTTGTATGTAGTTGACATTTGGTACTCCACACAGCCTCCGAACCCCCCCTACACCAGGCTGTGAGGGGTAAAAAAAACCTGATATAGGGCATTGCAGTCTACGTATGGGGAGTATACGTACATCTCACTTGGCCAAGACAAAAAATATGGACAATGTTCTTGCGGTATTTGTACAGAGTAAAGATACCTACTTTCAGGTTTTAAAGCTGTGCATGACATCAATTCAGAAGATGACGTACCCGCGAGGATAGCGTATGCAACATCCCTTGCTCTATTTGTTCGTGGCTATACAAGGGGCAACTCTGTGATCGACGTCGACGTCGTCAGTTACATTTGAAAATTGAACTTGCTTTCGTGCACAGCCACATACTTTATATATTAAGCCTACAATACTCTTCATAGAGTAGTAGCCTAGACCACGCGATCTCTGATTTCAAACTGGGGTTACTTAGCCAACTACTTAGAATGGAAATTGGCTGCCATAGGCATTCGTCATAGACAGGGATATCGAAGTCCACAAGACCTTGGGAGCTTTTTTTTTTTTGAAGTCTATCCCTTCAAGGGGGAGCCCGTGGCCATGAGGCGGATCCTTCCCGCGCCTTTAAAGTCTGAGACCTTGGGAGCTCTTCAGGTAAAAATGTAAGTATATGTATGCTTATGTATGTTCTTCAGACATATCAATAAATATTCCATGCGGGTGGAGACAAAATTTTTTTGAGTCTAGATCTACAAGTTATTGCATATAGGCATTTTTTTTTATACCATCCCCACGTGACTTTCTGCGTAACCTCTGCATATGCCTCTCAATCCCCTAATAAAAATCGCCACCACACCGACTTTGCTATGGACAAGGCAAGGCGGAAATTATGAATGTGTTGAGCCCCTCACAGAGCACAGTTTTCAAATATCATCCACCGTCCGAACCCCAAGCGATGTGTTTCCCCCTAATCCCTCCTCAGTTATGTATCACCAAAGTAACATTTCCAGCTACTTATCTGATTATTCGTAATCCCAAAAAGCGTCCCCTTCCGCTCATTACACGCCACCAAAAGTCTCCCCCCCTTACAGCCGAACCCCCGGTGAAACTCACAACACCCATTCCTTATTTCCAAGCTCGAAATTCGATCGTTGAACCCGCCAGGAACTTCTGTGCAGCTGCGTTGTACTGAGTTAGGCATTTCTACAAGGGTGGTGCAGTCCTCGTAGTAGTCCCGGCGACAGACCGTGATTGAGCCAGGAAAGCTGTAGGATGGGGCATTTGCAAATTCATGTGGGACTTTGCGAATGGGAGAGGCGGGGCGTAGCATGAGGGGGTTTGCCAAGACGGGGGGTGGAATTTGCAAGAATTGGGTGAAGATGGGAGAAGAGATGTAGAAGGTCATGAGTTTGTATAAGGCCATAAGGCGGAAGCTACCAGGGGAACTAACGCTATAGATCCTCATATTGATGCTTACCAACAGTCTAACTGCACTAGCGGGTGACAACTCCCAGATAGCCAGAGGGACCCAACTATTGGTAGGAAGGTACTATCTGAATGTGCTCTCCTGGGTGATGGGGTAGTAGTTGAAAGGGGAGGTGCTCGAGCTTTAGATGAGACGTCAACTTGCCAGTCTTGTTGGTGCCAACTGGGATTCGCACATAAAAAGTAAATACTCCGCAGGTGGTTCTGCTCTGATATATATAAACAAAACACTCCACTACCTGTGGGTTCAAGCGAGACGAGTATAAGATGAGTATTATGAACGTGTCGGTATGCAGAGCCCCCAGAATGACACCGGGCAATATGTGAGTACTACACACCCTTACAAAGGACGGACCATAGCCAACACATCTTTCTGGCTGTACCTGCTAAATATCTGCAACAAGTCATGTCAGCACTCATGTGGGCATCTGGCGTGACAGTTATAAAAGCCGTAACGTGTATACCAGCTGATATCATGAGGGACTTTACCCATAAGCTGTTTTGTAACCTTGTTTTATGGTGGCTGGCGCACTTGCACGCTTTTTTTTAATCGCATTCAGCCTATCTAGACTATGGCGATGGGCTGCAGCTTCCCGGTTGCCCAGGTGCCTCTCTTTTTTTTTTTTTTTTGGAATCATTAATCGTATTTAGCCTATCTAGACTATGGCGATGGACTGTGGCGTACTATTGCCAGCTGCCTCTCTCACCTACCGGACCAGTCCCTGCCCACTATCTACTTGTCTATTTACACGATTTCAGTGTATGAACCTTGCTACTGCCTCGCACCATTTCTCATCCTCATATGCTTGTTTCCACGATCTTCCCATCCCGTCTCCTATCCACGGGCATTAATGTAAGTATTACGAGGTTATGAGGGGAAGACGTCGTGGAGACTTGATAAAGAGGTGTATTTCGCTACTTAGCTAGTGGACAGTTCGCTATAATGTGTAGCTTAAGGGGAGTATCTGAAGATTGCTCTATCTAACGGAACTCTAAATACATGCGATAATCCAGCGCTTATATCCTTCGTCTGTTTTATCAATTGGCCTGTTCTGGATACCCTGCCATTTTGGTTGTTTGGCCTGTTTAGGCAACAGTCCAAACATCACGTGGAGACGAGGGTATTTCCCCACAATTAATGCATTTTGCGGAGTCCATCCATCGCATACGCAACTAGGGTCATCCGTTTCCCCCATCTCCATCATCCACTGCCGTTGGGGAGCCTTGTCTGTGGCTAGGTATGTGAGCCCCCTTACAGGTGCGCTGGTGCTTTTGAGTGTAGCGGGAACGCCTGTCAGATGCCTGCCGGCTGCCGGTGTCACAATGTCAGGCACACATGCACGCTTGAATATTGTATGGTTTAAGGTTCGCGGAAACATACAGCAGACATCGACTCATGTACTGCATATCAGTATTGGAAGGTGCACTGGTAGATGTATCTTGCTCGATGTGTATTGGTGTTTATTTAGACTTGTACACCACTATAATTAGTAGATGGTGGTATAATTTATTTAACCACAGACTGAGCCTGGTTTGGGCACAGGAAAGTAGGGGGACTCTCCTTTCTTCAGAGACGCCCGAGCCCGAGTACAAAAGATAGGTACGGGTACTTGGCTCGTGCCCTCAGTACGAACAGCGTGTACAAGGCGGTTTTTAGTTTGTAATAGTATATTGCCAACACTAGTACCTTGGGTGGTTTATTCGTTTTCTCTTTGGCCCCAGATGCCCCTCTTGTTATTCATGTTATGTGTACTCGCCGAAGGCACTACCCACCGAATACTAGCTACTGAGTATAGTGGCGTGCGAGTCTAGTTAAATGAACACCAATACACTTATTATTGGGACTTGCTCCATAACCCCCCAGAAGTAGTATGTACAAGAATTAATCAGTAAAGGTGGTGATGAAATTGATACGTCGACATCAATTCTACTGCGCCATTCATGACTCATTGCTATATATACAACTTTCAAAGCCTGGGGGCCACTGACTGGGTCGAGATTTGGTAACCAGCGCCCGTCAGGGGCTTTTTTTTTTGTAAACCACTACTCGTATTCAGTCTATCTAGACTACGACGGGAGGCCACATCTACTAGTAGGTTATCCAGCCCCGGGCCGGTCCCTGCCCACCCGTCAGGGTAGTCAATTGCTTGACCAGAATAGTGTCTTTGAGTCTGCCCCCAAGCCACTCTCAGCAGCGACCTGTACACTTACAATGTACACCTACAACTTGTGTGCATTGCACCATGGCCTAATATGTACGTCATTGCCAACGCAGCTTCGGTTAAATGCCTCCAGAGTGAACGCTTGGCGGTGGGGGTTTATTGGGGAGAGTGGCCTGAGTGGTATTGCAGTATAAAATAGGGGGTTTATTGGGGCGCGATTTGCAGATTCGGTGTGTGTACTGAATTAGTTATGGATTTTATTCTCACAAAATTGCCCCATATATTTCTCGCAGGTGTGTTACTTTGTTTGTATTTGACGCGTGTGTAGCACGGGGATTTATTAATTAAGAAAAAGACGCGTGTGTAGTTGTGATGATTGGTATCCAATTCGTGACTTCGTTTCAGGGTAACATACGTCCTAACTATAGCACCTCCCTTTTTTTATTATTTTTTAAATACTCATTAATCGTATGCAGCCCTAGTGGGAGGGATATGGCGAGCCACCTGGGAGTCTGCACCGCCCGGGAAGGAACCCTAGGATGTGGGGTTTGTGTTTCCCATAACGGGCTGAGCAAAGCATTGGCGCAAGACTAGGTACTGGGCAAAGACCCACACACTAACTAGTAGAGCATATGGCTGGCTGATCAGTCTTCACACTTGCCATCAGGCTTTCCCCCAAAACGCTATGGCGGAGGAAATTTTTTTTTTGAGAATCATTACTCACATTCGGACTACGGGTGACTTTCGTTACAAGCATATCCCCCAGGCCGGAGATAGTATGCTTGTAGCCAACATAGGCTTATATCGAGAAAGAATTTATAATCATGGAATAAGATGAGCGGAATGGTAGGAAAGCCTGTGGAATGACACAAGTTCCTCTCCATGCAAAACAAACTTCTTAATATTATATCTCTTCTTAAATGCACTCAATCACCCTTGTGAAACTTTGGCATTATGCACTCCGCATATAGAGGTATTTGAAGAACTCATTATTAAAGCAATTGGAAATTCAGTAGAGTTAGTTGAGTATGGTTGGCACAACACCCTTGCGTAAAGTTGTGGTTATTTTTTCGGAAATTATCTATAATGCCACCCGTTTGCCAAGCAAATGTTTACACTGCCACAGGATTTTTATAATGTAACGGAGTGAGGACAAATACAACACAACACAACATACATAAAGTAACAAGTTGCGTACAAGAATTTATGTCTTTTGAAGGCTTCAAACATGCTATGAATAAGTGGGCAATTGTCTTTTTAGAAAATCGAGAACTACCTCTGCTTAAACTGCTAGATTCTATTTGGCATAAGCTTATGGCAGAGACTTCAAGCAGCTACAGCAATAGGTACCATTCCACCTGCTTACTCCATATGGACAAAAGCTACTTCAGCAAGCTTTATCTAATGCATGACAGTATATCTAGTCTAATAACAAGACTACAGCATATCCCACAAATACACTCCCAAGTTGAGGGTCACATTAGAGAAACTAATGGAACAGTATACCTAGTCCATCTGGAGAATCGGACTTGTAGATGCTATAGCTTTCAAGATGGAGATTCACCTTGCAGTCATGGGATTGCAGCTATCTATACAACTTATCAAGCTCCCATTGACTTCATGCTGATTTATCTTTGTCGTACTACATACCTTGAGATGTATGAGCAAAACCTATTAGCGAAAGTAACTCCGATATTCAGCCGAGCATAGCTCCAATCACTCGTACTCAGAAAGGAAGACTACGAAAGTAGACATTGCGTGCTGGTGAAGTAAGAACTCGGAATACTACTATGGAGAAGCTGGGCATAATACACGCAGTTGTCAGCACTCTCACATGTTAACTCTGTCACAGCTTCTTTATGTAGCTTGTTATATAACCTGACAGGCACCAGTCTCTCATATATACTTATCGTATACTTGTTATTATCCCGTGCCATTATAAAAACCTGTAGCATTGTAAATATTTGCTTGACAAACGGGTGGCATTATAGATAATTTCCGTTATCTTCTTTAAGCCATCCCCCGGTGGGAGCCTTAGGCTATGAGATGGCTGGTTATTTTTTTTTGGGGGGGGTCTACAGGATACGCCTTTCCCCGAAGGGAGGCTTAGGCTATGAAGAGTCGTGGTTATTAAGCCCGATTTATTGTTATTAAAGATAGATATTAGCATAGAGCTAGTGCCTAGAGTGGCTAAGAGCTGACTAAGGGAAAGTGGGATAAAAAGGTCAAAGGGGAGTAAGGACTAGACAATAGAGCTCGAGGAATAACTTTTATGCACTGAGACAGAAATCACCCTCTCTAAGGTCATGAGCCCTTTGTGCTTTTACTGTGCCTATATCTATTGTCAACCATAGACTCTTCGGCAAGTCTATACCTCTTGAAAAACATACTGTACTAATATCTAGGAAAACTGACTCACAGGCAAACTAGGTAGGTCAAGAGATTCCATCCGTAGGGGTGAGTCAAGGTACTGTCTCAGAAATCATAGACCAGTGGACTCTGAAGACATTGAAGATGACGAGGAAGAGGTAAATACATGTCTTATACAAGCCATGGCTGACAAGGATTTTACATCCCTTATTGGAAAAATTACTAAGTTCAAAAGGGACTCAAACTATAGGATATAGGCTAAGAACATGGAGATGTGTCTGCTTTGTAATAAATACTGGGATGTGGTCACTTCTGTAGTACCTGCAGAAGCAGCCCGACCTGAAGAATGGAAAACTAAGGATAACTGGGCCAGAGATGAGATACACCTGTGTTGTGAAGCTGATATACAGGATATTATCATCGACTCCGAACATGCCTATGAATTATGGACATTACTATAGAATGAATATTGCAAGAAGGGTGAACTGAAAGTGAGGAGATTGAAAAAGGAGCTCTACTCGGTATCTATGACAGAGAGTAGTTGTGGAGAATACATGAAGAGAGTTAGAAGAATCATCTCTGAATTGAAAGAGTGTAGAGAGAAGATAAAAGATGAGGATATTACATACACTATTCTGCTGGGTTTGAGAGAGAAGTACAGTCCTTTAGTGGTGACATTAACAAACATGGCAACACCAGAGCATCCCCTATCAATGGCTCAAGTTAGTGAACAGATATTGACTGAAGAACAAAGACTGAATCAATTCAATTCACCTCAACAAAAGCCTGACCAGAATGTCAACAACCCCTTAGCATACAAGCAGGACATGTCATTCAAAGGAGACCTATTGCATACTGCATTTGTTGCATGTACGAATACAGGGTCCTATAGACAGAATCTATATCCCCAGAGAGGAGCGTTTAGAGGAAGAGGCGGATATCCAGGAACAAGATTTAGCTCGTCACAAGCCACATCTGTCACAGTACAACAAATGACAAAACCCCAAGAACCTGGTGCACCAGATACAACACATACTTGGTCCCAACATCAATGGATATAGGCTTATGTCCCCTGGCAATATAGAAATCTCCCATGGGCTACAGTACCCTGGTAACCAAGAGCCTACCAATACACCGAAGCGATACAATCCCCTATACAATTACCATTACCTGATCACCAACAGTATCAAGCGAGAGATGAGAGGCAATATTATACATGCGGCACATGGGGTCATACAAGGAGAAACTGCTGGCAGGAACATCCAGAGTTACATCCTGCAAACAAACAATGGGTAATGCAGCAGCTAGTATTACTGGGTTGAGAAGAAGGAGAAGGAGAAAAGGGTTTGGTACAAAAGACAATTGAATACAACCCTCAAGCAAATATTATGCATGAGGAACAAGCAGACAGGATGAGAGAAGAACATCCATTCGAACTGAACATGGTGATACAAGAAGAGACCATTATAGCAGCAAGATTGCACTGTTTCTCAACAGAAGAAGAAGAAGGGAGTCAGGACCAATGCCTGTATAAATACCCAGGGAACATATCAGATAACAGAGTACTTATCGCTGGTGTGGTATACGAGAAAGAGTTAGATGTGGAAAACAGAAAGAGAAGACTTGATATCGATAGACGATGGCTAGTAGACAGCGGCGCTAGCTCCCACTACATCAAAGAGATATCAAAATTCAGAGCTTATAAGTGGCTACCTAAAGCTGTGAAAATCAACATGGGAAAGGGTCCAATCTGGGGAATAGCGAGAGGGGAGGTAGATATTGGAATGGTAATAGGAAAAGTGGTCATTGGTAATGTGCCACTAGTACCAGATCTGGATGTGGAATCAGACCTACTATTTGTTACAGTATTGATGCAAGCAGGGTTCGGGGTGAACTTTGAGAGAGGCCTAGCAGAGATACATAAGGACAAGCAGACATGGGGAGTGGCTTCACCAACTAGTAAAAATGATGGTAGTCTCTGCTATCTAGAAGAATATGAAAAAGTTCAACATTACGCTCTGGCAATATAATGTATTGATACCCAAACCCTACAAACCTGGCACAAAAGACTCGGACACCTTAACAACAGAGTGATCAGATCCTTGATACCTATGGTCACAGGCATAAAAATCGGTGATCCTTACATGAGGATTGGAGAACGCAATATTGACTACATTGATTGTCTCAAGGGTACTCAATATCAGACAATCTCGAGGTTCCCATTTACAAAAGCAACAAGGCCCCTTGTTACGGGGCCACTATTATCTCTTTATGCTTGAACTTCAGCAGATAAATAGCGGGGCCGAATATTAATCCTACAACAGAAGTAACCCGCAACTCAGGTTAAGTCTTTGAGGATATAAAGTTCAGTACGATTTCAATACAAGTCGAACTCAACAAGTATTTTCCTAACTAGGTGAAATCTGTATTCCAACGTTAACTTAGAACTTTG
>Ga0307514_10002644_pt1 | contig 18276 bp, 19 predicted proteins | sample 16_EM_MG_FD_203088 | JGI IMG/M metagenome (GOLD analysis project Ga0307514, IMG submission 203088) | Populus trichocarpa ectomycorrhiza microbial communities from riparian zone in the Pacific Northwest, United States - 16_EM | ecosystem: Host-associated > Plants > Roots > Unclassified | place... | reverse complement strand
CTGCGCTGCTGCATTTCCCGGCTGCGCCAGCGCCCCGCCGCTGGCACAGCCAGCCCGTAAGAAGGCCCGTAGGGGGTATTTCCCCTACCGGTAAGCCCTTTGCGCCGAGCGACGAAGTATGAGGAGTCGGCGCGCCCTTTGGATTGGCCCATTAACCCCGTAGAGCGCCTTTGCCCGTCGCAAGCCGCTCCGGCTTGTGCCTGCCTTTGAGCTCCTGCGGTAAGAGCGCCCTCGTGCGGCAGTAGCGCTGGCTAGCAAATTCGATCCTCTGCGTCAAGCGTAAATCGACATTTACGTATCGACGATTTTCGATTGAGGCGGGCGTCGCCCTTCGGAACACTGATTGGCACTGGCGACGCGGATGCGTCACTTTCGCCCGAACGGCTTCAACCGATCGGGCGCTTTTTACGCCGACCAATCAGGGAGAACCGATGGCGCTGCGCCGCACCTTTTTGCATTTCCTGGCAGTCCCGGGCCTGTCCTCCGTGTTGACGGCACAGGCTCAGCCGTCCCGCTCTCCGGCGCTCGCGGACGGCGGCAAGGAGACGGTGCTCGGCCGGTACAGCACCTCCTCTGCGGCGCCGCCGCCCGAGTTGGCCGAGCCGCTGGAGATCGTGGCGACCGTAACCTTCCCGCGCGCAACTGTGCGCACGGTGGGCGAAGCTGTGCGGCACATGCTCGCCCGCACGGGCTACAGGTTGCACGGCAATGCCATGACCACGCCGCCCGGAGTCAACGAGTTCCTCGACCTCCCGCTTCCTGAATCGCAGCGGCAGATCGGGCCTTACCGCGTCAGGTCGATCCTGGATGTGCTGCTCGGCTCGGCATGGCAATGGCACAGCGACCCGCTCAAGCGCGTCGTCTGGTTTAGTCCGTCGTCGCCGGATTCCAGCCATGCCGCTGCCCCCGAGTTGCCGGTGCAAGGACTGTCCGAGCCGGCCACTGCCACGCCCATACCGGTGCGTGAGGTCGCGCCTTTGGGCAGCTAGGGCTGACCCAGGCGATCGATTCTTTCGAATCCTCAGGAACTACCGTCCATGAATCAAGATAACGACCTCCAGAACGAGCGCATGCAGCAGGACGAGAGCCACTCCGACTCGCAGCGCAACGAATCGGCGATCCGGAAACCGGCATTTGGGCGGTACACACCGTCGTGGAACACCACCCGAGATGCAGGCGCAACGCCGGACCTTCCGCGCACGGCCAGAAAAAGCGGTGTGCGCTCGGCCGGCCTCTATGCTCTGCTTGCGCTCGCGCTGGCCAGTGCCTTCTGGTTCTTTTTCTTGCGCGAGCGTGACGCGCGGCTGCCCGGTATGGGCGACGAAGCGGCATTGCCTACTGCTGACAAGGGCCCAGGCGCAGCGAACAAGAATGATCGCGCTTCAGCGTTCGCCGAGGCCCTGAGCCAGGGCACGAAAGCCTCGTCCGAGAAGAACGACCTCAGTGGCGATCAGCCCAAGCCTGACGATCACGCAGCACCGCGGTCCATCGACCCCGCGTCCGCCGACGCTGCCGCAGAGGTCTTGCGTGCCGAAGATCGCACGAGCAACGCGGCCGGCACCGCCGGTGCCGCATCGCCGCTCCCCGGGGTGCCCTCCGAGCCCGCTGCCATCCACTCGACGCCGAGCACCATGGCCGGCACCGTGCCGCCGGCCGCTCAGACCTCCACCGCCGAGCGCACCCCTGCCCCACCTGTCGGCAACGAAGAGCCGACCCGCAAGCAGATCGATGAGCGCTTGCAGCGCATCGAATCGATCATCCAGGAACTGCGCGTCAGGCTCGAGACGCTGACGTCGACCGGAGCGCGCCTCGCATCCGACAAGCCGGAGCAAGGCACCACGGCAACTGGTCGCGCACTGGCACCGACACCGGTGCGCCGGCCGCAGCGCCCTGCCGTGGCCAAGGCATCGCCTCCCCCGCAGCCGCCAGCGCAACCGCTCATGCTGGGCGGACAACTGCTTGCCGTCGACATCTGGAACGGCGAGGCCTCGGTGGTCGTCGGCACGGGCCTGCCAGGCGACGATCGCACGCGCGTGCTGCGCCCTGGCGACGTCTATAACGGCCTCGCCCTGCAAGCGGCGGATCCCGCCACCGGCACGGCGACTTTCATGGTGCCGGGTGGCCGCAAGTTCACCCTCTCGACGCAGCAGGGAGGCTGACGCATGCTCGCCCGTGTCGCTGCGTTTCTGTTCGTCGCTTCCTTCGTCCTCGGCGCGGGCACAGCTCACGCGCAGACCCAGACGCTCCAGACGCAGCGCCAGGCCACGCAGACGCGGATCGAGCGCACACAGGCGCAGGCCGGTGAGCGCTTGGTTTCGGATCTCGATGCACGCGACCGGCTCGTCGCCGACATCTGGGGCCTGTCCCACGACGAAATGGCGCGCGCGAAGGCGCTCATGCAAGGGCCGCGCGCCTCGTTCTCCGTGCAGAACCTCTCGCCGGTCGAGGCGCTGGGCATTCACGCACGCAACGATGCGGAGCGCAGCAAATACGCGGACCTGTTCGCGAAAGCCTTCTATGCCGACGTGCAGCGCTCCCTGGCCTGGAACAGCGCCTTCCAGGAGTCGATCAACAAGCTGACCGTCAACGATCCGATCGTCAGTTTCGAGGGCCTGCAGAAGGTCCAGGCACCAATCGGCTCGGCCGATGCGATGAACGTGCCGCGCTCGCTCGTGGTCGAGCCCGGCATGTCCGGTCCTTCGTCGCGCGCGCGCAATGCGCCGCCGCTGTTGACGCAGCCGGCGGCGCAGCAAGGTCGCTGACGCGGCCGGAATCGTCACGCATGGATCCGCTGACTCTCTCTCGCCGGCAATGGCTCAAGGGCTCTGCCCTTGCGATCGGCTGCGCCGCAGGACTGGAGCCGGCCGGCGCCGCCGGCGACGCGCATTCGTGGCTGTCCTACGACTTGAGCGAGGTCAAGATCCTGCTGCCCACATCGCCGGCGGCGCGCGCAGCCATGGTCGGCGAGTTCCTGCAGCCGCAGGTGCATCCAATGCCCGGCATGCGGCGCATCGAACCGAAGGTCTCGGCCTCGGCACCACCCTCGCCGTCCAGCCGTGCGCCGCGCTACGTCACGCGCGGCGACTTGCCGGCGCGGATGCTGCGCGAGCCGCCCACCGCCTATGTGCTGACGGCGCAGAGAGCCGGCGTCCCCGCCTGGCTGCTGTTCGGCGTCGCGTTGCAGGAATCGCAGCTCGCATTCGGGAAGGCGACGGTGCCCTTCCCCTGGACGTTGTGCGTGCGCGGGCGTGGCGAGCGCCACAACAGCTACCAGGCCGTCAGGGATGCGCTGCAGGGATATCTGCGCGCGGGCGTGACGAACGTCGACTGTGGCGCCATGCAGGTGAACTGGCACTGGCACAGCGACAAGCTGCAGAGCGTCGATCGGGCGCTCGACCCATACCCGAATCTCGCCGTCGGCGCATCGATCCTGCTCGGTCACTACCGCGACACCGGCGACTGGCGCACGGCTGTGGGCCTGTATCACACCGGTTCGGCCGATTCGGGAGACAAGCGCGACCGTGCGGCTAGCTATCGTGCCGGCGTGGCGCGAAGACTGGCCGCGAGCGGTGTGAGCATGGAGAGTGTCATCGCGGCTCATGCCCGCAATGCGCGCATGGCCAGCGGTGGCGGAGGTTCCGCACATGCGTGACCGGCGAGCCGCTCTCTTCCCGCTGCCGGGCGCTTCGATGGCCGCGATCGTCTGTCTGACGCTTGCCGGAACCGCCGCGGTCGCGGACGTTCGGGCCGGTTCGCACGGTGGCCATCCCGCGCAAGAGCCACCCGGCCTGGTCGGCGGCAAGCCTGTGCAGATGGACGTGCTGCACGACAGCGGCAAGAGCATTCCGCTCGCGCCCTATCTCACCTACTTGGTCAGCAGCGACCCGAAGGCCGTGGGCAGCGTGATGCCCAACCTGCGGTTTCCGATTGGCTCGCGGCTGAAGCCGGGCGTGCTTGACCACGAGCGCAAAGTCTTCGATGCGCAATGGCTGGTGCAGCCGATCTTTCTCGTCGGCGCGGATCGCGCGTCGATCCAATGGCTGGTCCACAACCGCGAGCGCCTCGCGGCGATCAAGGCCTGGGGATTGGTGATGCAGGCGGCCACGCAGGAGCAGTTCCGGTCAATCCAGGCCGCGGCGCCGGAGCTGCGCTTCGCGCCTTCGATAGGCGCGTCGGCGCCCGGAGGCGCCGCCTGGCTCGATGAACGTCTCGCTTCGTTGGGCATTCGCGTCTATCCCGTGCTCATCGATACGGCCGGCACCGCCCGCCAGATCCTGCCGGCTGACCAGTTCGGGAATGGAGGTCAGCCGTGAAGGGGCATGCCGTGATGGAGGCGCTGTTGCGCCCTCCGATCGAGCTCTGGAGCACGGCGATCGCGTGGGGCATCGCCATCATCGCGTTGGTCGCGCCATGGGCCTTGATGATGCCGCCGATGCTGGGGGTGGCCGCTGCGCTGATTGCGGGCGGCTTCGGCTGGATTCGCATGCGCGAGGCGCTGCAGGTTCTGCGCTACCAGCGTGGGCTCAAGTTCTCGCGGATCACTCGCGTGGCGCCGAGCCGGCTTCCCGTCGCACGCGACCAGCTCTATCTCGGCCAAGGCTTCGAGTGGACCCAGCAGAACACCCAGCGCAAGCTGGATGCGCAGCGCAAGGAAGCCGAGCCCTACGTTCGTCCCACGCCGCTGGAACTGCGCCTGTCAGCGCTCGGCGGGCGGCTGCTGGACTCGATCGCCGACGAAGTGTCCAAGGCTGAGAACACGGGCGGCGACCTGAGCCGGCGCGCGAGGCGCCTGCGCCAACTCGTGAACGCCGGTGGCCCGCTCAACCCGCTGTATCCGAACGTCGACCTGGGCGGCTCGCCGATCCTGCACGGCACCGGCAGCCTCGATGAGAAGCCGATCGCGCTGCGCCAGTCCGCGCGCAACGGCCACCTGCTGGTCATGGGCACGACGCGCGTGGGCAAGACGCGGCTGCTGGAGCTCCTTGCCACGCAGGACATCCACAGCGGCCACGTCGTGATCGTCATCGATCCGAAGGGCGACGCCGAACTGATGCTGCGCCTCTACGCCGAGGCGCGCCGCGCCGGCCGCGAGGACCAGTTCTACCTGTTCCATCTGGGCTACCCGGAGATTTCCGCGCGCTACAACGGCATCGGCAACTTCGCGCGCATCACAGAAGTGGCCGGGCGCGCCACCAACGCCCTGCCCTCGTCAGGCAATTCGGCCGCTTTCAAAGAATTCTCGTGGCGCTTCACCAACATCGTGGCGCAGGCCCAGGTGGCGCTCGGACGCATTCCGACTTACGAGACGCTGCTGCGCGACGTGACCGGCATCGAGCCGCTGTTCATGGAGTACGCGCACATGGTCTACCGCAGCCATGCGCAGCGGGGCCAGTACACGAACTACCTGGAGCGACTCGAGACGATCGAGGGCCTGGTACAGGCCAAGAAGATCGCCGTCGACCGGCCGATCTCGACGCGCACGCCGGACGTGGTGGCGATGATCCACTGGATCAAGGAATCGCGCATCGCCGACAACGTAATGCACGGCCTGGTCGGTGCCGTCAGCTATGACCGCTCGTTCTACGAGAAGATCATCGCGTCGCTCGGCCCCTTCTTGGAAAAGCTCACCAGCGGCGCCGTGGGCAAGCTCATTAGCCCCGACTACTTCGACCCGGAGGATACCCGGCCGATCTTCGACTGGATGAGCGTCATGCGCCAGGGCGGCATCGTCTACGCCGGACTCGACGCGCTCTCGGACTCGGTGGTGTCGTCGGCCGTCGGCAACTCGATGCTCGCCGACTTGGTGAGCGTCGGTGGCAAGCTCTACAAGACAGGCCTGGATCCGCACCGCGCGGACGGCAAGCTCATCCTGCCCACGGTGTGCTGCCACTTCGATGAAGTGAACGAGATCGCGGGCCCGGAGTTCGTGCCGATGGTCAACAAGCTCGGCGGCTCAGGCTTTCGGATCACGGCCTACACGCAGTCGATGTTCGACATCGAGGCCAAGGTGGGCGATCGCGCCAAGGCCGGACAGATCCTGGACAACTTCAACCACTTGGTGATGCTGCGGGTGCGCAGCGTGGCCACGGCGAACCTGCTGGCCGAGCAGGTGCCGCAGGTGAACGTGCTGCATCTAACACCGATGTCGGGCGTCACCGACACGGCGGCACAGGGCACGGGCGTGGATTTCACGAGCCGCAACGACGACATCGTGACCACGACCAAGGTGCCGCTGATCGAGCCGGCGGACATCCTGGAACTGCCGCAGGGGCAGGCCTTCGCGCTGCTGGAGGGCAACCGCCGCTTCAAGATCCGCATTCCGCTGGCGGACGCCACCAACGACCCCTTCGTTCCCGAGTCGCTGCGCAAGGTGGCGACAGACATGAAGCGGCGCTACCGCACGAGCGAACGCTGGGCCAGCGAAACCGACTGGATGGGCCAGCAGCCGCTGGGCGCCGCCGCAGGCGGCCTGATCGCGACCGACCTGGCGGAGCCGGTTGACGCGGCCGAGGACTCGCCTGCAACTCGCAATGGTGGTGGCGACGACAGCCGCGGCGTGCTCGCCGACAGCGCCGTGATGGGCAATCTCATGGGGCATCAGGGATGACGCCGGCACGCGGTCCCGTTCGACCGGCCACGCGCGGTCCGATCGTGCTGTTGCTCGAACTAGGCATCGGCCTGGTCTTCGTCGCCCTCTTCGCCTGGTTCATCGGCGTGGTGATCGAGATCGCTGGCAGCTACACGCTCTGGAAGGACGAAGGCGAAGCGCATGCGCAGCGGCTCGTGCGCGAGGACCTGGAGCACATCGCGGCCGCGCCACGAAGCATCCTGGTGGGCGACACCATTGCGTTCTCGCATCGGGTGATCCAGCTCATTGAGATGCCCTACCGCAAGCTCGGCATCATCAAGTGGTACCTGGGGCACCACGGTCCCCAGGCGCGGGAGCAGGTCGATCCGTCCCGCGGCGGCACGGGCAACAAGATCCTGCAGCGAGGCATCGGCAATGCGACCGCCTCCCTCAGCCGGACCTTCAGCCGCGTCGCCATCGTGAGCATGCTGATCGCGCAGGATGTGCTGCTGCGCATGTCGGTGGCGGTGTTCGCCCTGCCCGCCTTCGTGCTGGCTTGCCTGTTGGGCGCGATCGACGGCCTGGTGCGGCGCGATCTGCGCCGCTGGGGCGGCGGACGCGAGTCCTCCTTCGTCTACCACCACGCCAAACGCTACACCGCCTGGGCAATGACAGGCGGCTTCGGGCTGTACCTGTCCTGGCCCTTCGGCGGCTTCAACCCGGCCTACATGGTCCTGGTCTTCAGCGTGTTGGTGGCCGCTTCGCTGTCCACCACGGTGGCTGCATTCAAGAAATACGTCTGAACCAACCCTCATTTCAAGACAGGAACCCATCCATGCTCATTCTTCCCTTCAGAAACACCCTGATGTCTCGGCTGCTCTCGGCGGCGCTGGTGTCGGCCGGTGCATGCCTGCCGGCCGCGGCCGACGACGAGCTGGAGCGCGAGAAGCTCGCGCGCATCGCGCATGAGCTCGAGCGCGTCCAGGCCATGGTCAGCGAGGCCTCGCAGATCGCTCCCACGGGCCAGCGAGTGAAGTTCCGCTATGACTGGCTGCAGCGCGATCTGGAACTGATGCGCTCGGGCATCGTGCAGCACGTCGATTCACCGCGTCAGCCGCGTCCGGTGGCACCGCTGCGCGGCGACTACCGCCAGTGAGGACTCAGCGCGATGAACAGCCAGATGGCAGCGGGCTTCCAGGCGGGCTCGGGCGTCCCGCCTTCCGCCATGAAGCTGGTGGTGATGAGCATCAGCGCCGGCGTGATCCTGGTGATCTTCGCCTGGATCGTCACGCGGCTGATCGATGGCTACCGAAACGACGAGATCTCCGCCGCCGAGATTGCCAAGACCAGCGTGTTGGCCGTGATCGCGCTCTGCACGCTGTTCACCTTCCTCGCGCTGCTGTAGAGCTGGCCATGGCTGCTTCGAACCGCCCCGGATACCTGCCTGAATCCTGCGCAGGAAGGGCTCGCCGCGAGCCAGGAACTTCCCAGGAGTCGTCAATGAAGAACAAGCCTCAGTCCATCGTTTCACTGTCGCACCACACGCGTGGGCACGTGCGCCCGGCACTGGACGGGCCCGTCCATGGGCAGCGAGGCCTCGCGCCATGAAGCTGGTCTTGATGAGCGTCACTGCCGGGATGCTCCTGGTGGGCTTCGCCTGGATCGTCACGGGGCTGCTCGACGGCTACCGCAACGACCAGATCTCGGCCCGCGAGGTTGTGAAGAACGGCGTGCTGGCCGTGATCGCGTTGAGCGCGCTGTTCTCCCTCGTGGCGCTGCTGTAGTCCGGCCATGGCTGCCTTCCGAACTCCCCAGATCCCTGCCCGAATCCTGCGCGGGCATGGTCCGCCGCGCCTCCGCGCGCGCGGCGCATCCGTTCGCAGGCATTCCGTTCGCCAAGAACTTCCCAGGAGTCGTCAATGAAGAAAAAGCTTCAGTCCATCGTTTCGCTGTCACATCGCGCCCATGAGCGCGCACGCCAGGCACTGCTGGTGCCCGTCGTCGCGCTCATGACCCATCCGGCATTCGCCGCGCTTCCGAACCTGACCACGCCCACCGAAGGGATCGGCGGCACCACCGTCGCGCAGGGCGACTGGCTCGGTGCCATGGGGGCGTACTTCAAGATCGGCTTGACCATCCTCGGCCTGGTCCTCGGCGGCCTCGGCTTCCTGACCGTGGTGTCGGGCGGGCTGGGCAAGTGGAAGCAGTACAGCGCCGGCCGGATCGAGATCGGCGACTTGAAGGAGTACTTCATCATGGGCGCGGTGCTGGCCGTGTTCCTCGTGGTAATGGTGACGTACGCCTTCCAGACCATCGCCTGATCGACATTCGATCGGCCCCGCAGCGAGTGAACCGATGAGCGGCAAGTCCAGCCCATCCGCCTCCGGCGCCAACGCGCCGCAGGAGGCGGTGCGCGCTCCGCGCGCGCCCGTCACCGATCGCGTCAACTCCGAGCCGGCCATCCTCAACGGGATGACGGTCACGGAAGCTGGGTGGATTGCGGGCTTGTCGCTGGTGGGCTATGTGCTGGTGGCTGCCTTCGTGTTCCTCGTGTCGGGCTTCTGGCAAACCATGCTGATCCTGCCTCTGTTCGGCACCGGCCTCACGCTGTGGTTCGCGTCGCAGTACCTGCAGAACGTCAAGCGCGGACGGCCGGACAGCTACTACACCCAGGCCATCCACCTGTGGATGGCCGACCGCGGCATCGTGAAGCCGAAGTTCCTGCGCCATGAAGGCTACTGGAGCCTGGGCCGCACGCTGGATTTTTCGCTGGTCAGTCCCTTGAACCCGGAACCCGAGCAGCCCGACCCCGCGGCTTCGCTCGCGTCCCACAACAACGACAAGCACTCCTCATGAGCGGCTCCAAGTACCTCGATGCGCTCTCCGCAGAGCGCCGCCATGCAGCCATGCTGCGCAACGTCGTCTACGCGGTCGCAGGCCTCGGCGCGCTCGCGACCTGGGTGGCCTGGCAGGTGCCCAAGAAGATCGATGTCCATCTGCTGCCCAGCGTGACGGCGGGCACCACGGTCCACGTGGCGGACGGCGAATCCGTCGTGCCGCCGGCGAACGTCTACGGCTTCGCCTACTACATCTGGCAGCAGATCAACCGCTGGAACCAGGACGGCGCAAAGGACTATGGCCAGCAGGTGTTCCGCATGCAGAACTATGTCACGCCGCGCTGCGTGGCGCAGCTCACGGCCGACATGGAGAGCCGCCAGCGCGCCGGCGAACTGCGAAACCGCACCCGGCAGATCAGCGAGATTCCGGGTTTCACCTTTGCCAGCAACCGCGTCATCGCCGATGCCGCAGGTTCGACCTGGACGGTCTTCCTGGACATGCAGGTGCAGGAGACGTTCCGGGGCGACTCCGTCAAGGACGTGTTCATTCGTTATCCGATCCGGGTGGTGCGCTTCGACATCGACCGCGAACGCAACCCCTGGCAGCTCGCCGTGGACTGCTACGGCACGAACCGGCCGGCGCGCCTTTCGGAGGCAGATCTCCGTGGCGAGAACCCGGCGACGCGCGAGAAGCAGTTGAAGGTGCCGACCCTGCCGAGCGAGATCGCGCCGGCCGCGCTGCCCGACGCCACGCCGATCGATGCCGCACCTGCGAACGCGGCGCCGGTCGCCAAACCCGCAGCTCAATCCTGATCCATGACCCTTGATCCATTCGGAAGCGCAATGAAGAAGAACGCAACGCCTTGCCGGCTGTGGCTGTCGGCCCTTGTGCCGATCTTGATCGCCGGCGCCGTCCACGCGCAACAGGTGCAGGAACTGAACCTGCGCGGCGTGCCGCCGGACATGATCCAGGAAGGTGCGCCGCCGAGCCCGCCGTTGTCCGGCCAGGCGCGCACGGTTCAATACCAACAGACCCGCCAGCTACAGACCGCCGCGCAGCCGCGCGGGCCTGATGCGGTCGACCTGGGCGAGAACATCGCAAGCACCTCGACGACGGCCGATGCGGCGGCAAGCTCCGCGGCCGGCAATGGACTGCAGACGGCCAGTGCCTCGCGCAATGCCACTTCCCCTGCCCTGCGCGCAGCCCAGGGTGCCCGGGTTGGCGCGGTGCGCCGGGTGACCCGCGCCGGCGCCGCGGGGATCGAGCGGGCGGTCTTCGAACGCGAGCCGGTGCGCGTCACCCTGCCGGTCGGCCGCGAGCGGCTCATCACGCTGCCGGCGACCGCTGCGCTGCATGTGCCGACGGACATCGAGCAGGTGGCACGCATCGAGGTCATCGACCGCACGATGTACGTCACGGCGATGGTCCCGTTCCTGCCGATCCGAATCGTGGCCGAGCTCATCGACAGCGGCCAGCAGATCCCGATGGATTTCGTGGCCGACCGGACCACGGCGGCGTCCACCGCCGAGCTGGAGGTGTCGGTGGTGGATTCCAAGGGTGCAGGCGACGACGCTTCGCCGCAGCACCCAAGCGCCGACATGGTGGAGCTCACCCGCCACGCGGCGCGGCAGCTCTACGCGCCTCGCCGGCTCGCCTGGGCGTCCTCGGGCGTCAACCAGGTGGGCGTGAGCACCACGCCGGTGCCCGGCCTGATCCGTGGGGTCGACGCGGACATCGTTCCGCTGGGCCAGTGGAAGGCGGGCCGGCTCTACGTCACGGCCGTTCGCGTGACCAACCGTTCGAAGTTCCCGCTCGAAGTCCCCCTGGAACAGGTGCGTGGCCGCTGGATCGCGGCCACCGCCCAGCACGGGCGCGTCGGTCCCGCGGGCACGGAGACAGACACGACGGCCGTGTATCTCGTGTGCGACCGGTCCTTCGAGGCCTGTCTCTGAAGGAGGAAGCGACTCATGGCCATCACACGCAACAAGCTCATTCCCGTTCTCGGCATCGGCGGCATCGCGATCATCGGCACCATCGCCTGGATGCAGATCGGCGGCTCCGCTGCAGACCGGGTGCGCGCCGGCGCACCGCTGGCTCGAGCGCCGTCGGCGCTGCCCGATGCCAAGGGCGCCGACCAGGACACGCCGACCGAAACGCTGCGCACCGTGGTCACGAGCAATGCCGCATTGCGCGAGGACGTGCAGCGCGTGCTCAAGGAGAACGAGGAACTGCGCAAGAAGATGGACAAGGAGGGCCGGCGCGGCAACGGGGCCAATGCAGCGTCCCCGGCCACCGGCGAATCGGCCGCAACTTCGCCCACGCCGCCAGAGGCACGTGGCGCGATGGACGTGTTCGGCGATGCGATCGACCGCGCGAGCCAGGTGGCCGGCAGCGTCGCGGGCAGCCTGCCGGATGGCGCTCCGTTTGCCCGGCCCAGGACGCCGCCGTTGGAGCGCTCCGCAGCGCGCAACTCGGCGAATGCGGGCGATGCCCTAGGCGCGCCTGCGGAGGCGCCGCCGGACGGCTCGGTCCAATACAAGGTCAAGCCGCCGATGGGCTATTCGCTGCACACGACCGAGCAGCGCGGGCGCAATGCTGGCCCGCCGATCACGACCATCGTGCGGACGTCGAATCCGGGCGGCGCCGCTCTCGGCGAGGACGGGCAGCCCGGCCCCGCGGGGCGGGCCGCGCAAGGCGCACAGGCAGTGCGGAGTGCCGGGGGCAAGCCGGAGATCGAGCGCTTCTTCACGATCCCGGAGAACTCCACGCTGGCCGGCGTCTCGGCGATGACCAGCATCATCGGCCGCGTTCCGATCGACGGCAAAGTGACGGATCCGATGCAGTGGAAGGCCGTCGTCGGCCGCGACAACCTTGCGGCCAGCGGTTTCGAATTGCCCGAGGACTTGGCCGGAATGATCGTCTCGGGCATCGCGATCGGCGACATGGCGCTGTCGTGCTCGGAGGGCAAGGTTCGTTCGCTGACCTTCATCTTCAACGACGGCGCCATCCGAACCGTCTCGGCCCGCCGCGGCTCCTTCGCGGAGAACCGCATCGGCTCCGGCGGCGGAGGCGCCGCGGGCAACGATGACCTGGGCTACATCAGCGATCTGCACGGCAACCCCTGCATCGCGGGCAAGTTCGTCACCAACGCCCCCGCCTATCTCACCGACATCGTGGGCGTGAAGACGCTGGAGGTCGCGGGCCAGGCCTACGCCGAGGCGCAGCGCACAGTGTCCAACAGCCCGTTCGGCGGCACCACCTCCGCCGTCACTGGCTCAGTTGGCGACTATGCGCTCGGCCAAGCCGTCAGCGGCGCCGCCGACGAGGTGTCGAAGTGGCTCATGTCGCGCCTGAAGAACAGCTTCGATGCGGTGGTCACGCCTTCGGGCGAGCGCCTGGTGATTCACCTCGACCAAGAGATCCGCATCGACAAGAGCAGCAACGCGCGCAAGGTGGTGCACCGCACCCAGCCGCAATCCCAGCAACTCGCTCGTGGAGCCCACCATGGCCTCGAATGAAATCCGCCCCGCCCTGTTGTTCGTTCTGATCGCTTCAGCGGCGCTGGCAGGCTGCTCCGTCAGCGGCCCTCGCGAGTCGCCGATCGTCGCAGCCACGCGCGGCAGTCCCACGGTGGTCGACGTCTACCGCGGCCAGGGCAATGTGACGAACCTTTCGAGCCAGCCCGGCCAGCAGTCGAAGGACACCGCGCGCGACAGCCTGCGCCGCCAGTCCGTGGCGCGCGGCGTCGACCAGGGCGACGGCGACACGCAGCGCTACTGGTCGGCCATCGAGCCGATGCGCCAGCGCTTCTCGCGCCTGCCGAACCCGGATCTGGTGATGGTGGTCTATCCGCACTTGGCCAAGGGCCAGTATCCGGTGCCGGGCTATGTCACCGTCTTCCCGATGTACGAGCAGGCGAACCTTTATGCGCTGCCGGGCGAGGTCGAGGAAGACCTGTTGCAGGGCCGCTCGGCCTTTGCGCCTTCGGCTTCGAAGGAAGGCCGCTGACATGTCGATGATCGCGCGCATGGGTTTCAGCGAGCTCGCCGGGCTGCTTCCGGAAAGCCTGGGCGGCACGAAGGGCACGTCGGGCCGCCTGGAGCCCTCTCCGCCTCCAGGCGTGCCGCGTGGAAAGAACACCGGGAAAGAGCGGCGCAAGCCTTCGAAGCAGTCCATGGAGCCTGTGTCTCAGCGCAAGCGCCTGGCGCTGCGGCCACCCTCCTTCACCGACCTGCTGCCGTACGTGGCCTATGCGCCCGATGAGCGCGTCTTCGTGCTCAAGGATGGCGCCAGCCTGGGCGCGATGTTCGAACTCGGCGCGGTGCCGACGGAAGCGCAGCCACTGTCCTACCTGGTCGACCGCGCAGCCAAGATCCAGGAAGCCCTGCAGGCGATCCCAGAATCCGACCAGTCGCCATGGATCGTCCAGTTCTTTCTGAACGACGACCGCAACATCGAGGGCCTCAACGGCTACCTGCGCGACTACATCGCCGAGCAGCACAAGCGCTATCCAGAACGCGCCAAGGAGATCCTGGAGTCTCCCTTCACGCAGGCCGTGCTGGAGGAATTCCGCAAGCACCTGGCACAGGTGTCCAAGCCCGAAGGGCTGTTTGTCGACACCGAGGTCACCGGCCAGATCTGGCGCGGCCAGCAGCGGCGCGTGCGCTGCTGCATCTACAAGCGCTTCGACAGCAAGATTGCCGATGACACGAGTCCGGCCACGGCGCAGGTGGAGGCGATGGCCGTCACCATCGAGGCCACGCTGGCCGAGGCCGGCGTGAGCGTGCGGCGCTGCACCGGGAGGGACCTCTACGAGTGGCTGCTGCCGTTCTTCAACCGAAAGGTGCCGTGGGCGCGCGACATTGCCGACATGCTCGGCATGGCGCCGTATCCGGGCGACCGCATGCCTGCCGGCGATGCGGAAGCCTCGGGGGTCGAGGGCGCAAGCTCGGCACCGATCTTCGGGTGGGATTTCGCGGAGCTTCTCAACTTCTCGGAGCCCTACAGCGACCTGGCCAATGGCGTCTTCGAGTTCGATGGCCAGCCGGTCAAGGTGCTCACGCTGCAGAACATGCGCACCCAGCCGCAGATCGGCCACTTCTCGGCCGAACTGCGTTCCGGCAAGGAGAGCTTCGCGCGCTTCGATCGCCTGCCGCCCGGCAGCATGCTGTCGATCTCCGTGACCGTGCGGCCGCAGCATCTGGTGGAACGCCACATCGAGCGCATGCGCGATGCATCGCGTGCCAAGACGGCCGCGGCTTCCGAGACCTACCGCGAGTGCGAGATGGTGCTGGACCGCATGATCCTGGGCGACAAGCTGTTCCCGATGCTCCTGACCCTGTATCTCACGGGAAAGAACATGGAGGAAGTGGATTCAGCCATCGCGCAGACCAACGCGCTGCTGGTGCCCACGGGCCTGCGCTTCGTTGCGCCGCGGCAGGACCTGGTGCCGCTGGACGCCTTCATGCGCGGCCTGCCGTTCAACTACGACCCGGCCTTCGACGAGCGCAGCCTCAAGCGCTCGCGCCTGACCTTCGCGTCCCAGCTCGCGGCGCTGCTGCCGGTGTACGGCCGCGCCCGCGGCACGCCGCACCCGGGCATGTGGTTCTGGAACCGGGGCGGCGAGCCGCTGTGGATGGACCCGCTGAACCGGCTGGACCGCAAGAAGAACGCCCACATGCTGGTCCTCGGGCCCACGGGTGCGGGCAAGTCCGCCACGCTGAACTACCTGTCCATGCTGTGCATGGCGATCCATCGCCCGCGCCTGGTGATCGTGGACGCGGGCAAGTCCTTTGCGCTGCTGGTCGAGTACTTCCGCACCATGGGCCTGTCCACCCACAGTGTCACCCTGACCAGCTCGGCCGATGTGTCGCTTCCGCCCTTCGTGCATGCCTTCCAGCTGCTCGAGGACCAGGACGTGATGGGCTCCTTCACCGCTGCCGAGCAGCAGACGGATTCGGCGGCTCCCGTCGACGACGGCCTGCCCGACGAGGAGCAGATGGACGCGGTTCTGAGCAAGGCGCACACCCTGGCCGAAGCCGACCGGTTGCGCCAGTCCGCCGGCACGCAGGAGGCTGGAGCGGCCGAGGACGGGGACCAGGAAGAAGATGAGGCCGAGGAAAAGCGCGACCTGCTCGGCGAGATGCTGATCGCGGCCATCATGATGATCACGGGCGGCGAGTCGCGCGAGGAAGCGCGCATGTCGCGCGCCGACCGCTACCTGATCACCCGCGCCATCATTCGCGCGGCCGTCAAGGCGAAGGCGGAGGGGCGCCCTCATCCGCTGACGCAGGACATCGCGCTCCAGCTGATGGACATGCAGAAAGACAGCGCTCTCTCCGCGACCCGGCAGCAGCGCGCAGAAGACATGGGGCAGTCGATGATGGCCTTCACGCAGGGCCTGCGCGGCATCCTCTTCAACCGCGAGGGCCGGGATTGGCCCGATGTCGACGTCACGCTGGTGGAGATGGGAACGCTCACCAAGGACGGATACGGCGATGCGCTGGCCGTGGCCTACACCTCGCTGATCGACTCGGTGCAGTCGCGCGGCGAGAAGGCGCAGGCCGAGGACCGGCCGCTGATCTTCCTGACCGACGAAGGCCACTTGATCACGACCAATGATCTGCTGGGGCCGAAGATCGCCAAGGGCACGAAGATGTGGCGCAAGCTGAACATGTGGTTCTGGCTGGCCACCCAGAACCTGCAGGACTTTCCGGACAGCATGGAGCGGGTGCTGTCCATGTGCGAGTACTGGATGCTCCTGACGATGGACAAGAGCGAGATCGATCAGGTGGCCCGGTTCCGCTCTCTCACCTCCGAGCAGCGTTACCTGATGGAGTCTGCGCGCAAAGAGCCGCCCAAGTACACCGAGGGCGTGCTCATCAACGCGAGCGGGCAGTTTCTGTTCCGCAACGTGCCGCCGGCGCTGCCGATCGCGCTCGCGATGACCGAGGGCCACGAAAAAGCCCACCGGCGCCGGATCATGGACGAGCACGGCTGCACCGAGATGGAAGCGGCGCAGATCGTGGCCGAAGACCTGGCGCGCAAGCGCTCCTGACCGATGGGAGGCATCATGTATCCACCCATTGTCGAGAATCGGCCAGAAGGCGTGCGGCCACGGGCCTTCCATGTTCCGCGGCGCCTTGTCGCTGCCGCACTGCTGCTCGGCCTCGCCGGCGGCGCATTGCCCGCGCTCGCCGTATCGCTCAACCCTTACGAGGGCATCACGAGCGTCGAGGTCTTCGCAAACTCGGCGATGCTGGTCACGCCGACGCGGGCCAGCGAGTACCGGCTCGTGATCCACCGCATGGACCAACTGGAACAGGTCAAGCGCGCACTGTCCCAGCGCATCCCCAAGGGCGGGCAACAGGTCGCCTACAAATGGGTGATGGACAACCAGGCGCAGATCAAGCGCCAGATCCAGCCTGCGGCCGTGGCGGCAGCCAACGCCATCAATCTGGCGAACTACTACCGCATCGACCGCCTGCCGGCGATCGTGATCAATCGCAAGTCCGTCATCTACGGCGTGACAGACGTCGACCAGGCACTGCAGCTCTACCAGGCGCGGGCGCAGAGGGGCCGCAGATGAACCTGCCGACCAAAGCCCTCTCGATCCCGAGTGGCCGCATCTTGCCGCGCGCAGTCGCGTCAGCGCTCATCCTGGCCACGGCGCTCGCCGCCACCGGCTCCGCATCGGCGCAGGAGGAAGCCGTGGTTGGTGCCAACACGGCGAGCATCATGGCCGCGACGATCTCGGCACTGCCGAGCTGCCTGGCCTACCAGGTGACGGGCGTCTGCTTCTTCCTGCTGTGCACGCCGTTCGGCTGCGACATCGAGACCTCGATCAAGGTCCAGCACAGCATGCCCGACGTGGTGGTCAGCACCTACAACTCGTCGGCGAACCACCCATGGACCGATGTCGGCAAGGGCGTGGCCACGGCCCTGAAGTCCGCGGGCGATTCGATGCTCGGGTCGCTCTCGGATTCGTCGGCCGACACGGCGCGAGAGTCGCAGGAAGTCGTGACCTTCAAGAGCACGGACGCCATCGGCAACCCGGTGGGCGCAATCCTCGGCGGCAACTGGAACTTCGAGATCCCCGACTTCCAGGAATTGATGTCCTTCCCGTCGAAGGAGCTGCCGAAGATCATGCAGCAGTGGGCGATGGTGCCGGTCGACGTCACGAACAACACGCTCGAAGGCGCTCGCAGCATGGCGATGAACCCAAGCAGCATGCTCGGGGAGATCGGCAATCTGCCGTCGATGTTTGGCGGACTGCTAGGTAGCTTCAGCAGCATCGGGTCGTTCGGCGTGACCGCCCCCGGCGGCGGCGGTGCGGGCGGCGGGGCGAACGGAGGTGGTGCGGGCAGTGGTGCGGGCGGCGCAGGATCTGGCGGCGGATCGGGCCAGCCCGGCACCGGCCAATCATCGAGCTACCAGCAGATGCTCGACCAGATGTACAGGGCCATGGAGGACGCCGGGGCCTCCGGCGGCAACGGCAGCGGCAGCGGCAACGCGGGGATGAGTTCCTACATCTGCCCCGGAGGCTCGGGCATGCTGTCGATCCAGTATCACTCGGATCTCGACTCGCTCTTCTGGCGCGGGGTGATTCCGCTGGAGTTGCTCTACCCCGGCTCCTGGGTTCCTGGAGTCGGCGAGGTCGGCAACGGCCTGATCAACACCTGGGGCGGCGGCTATCCGCGCACGGGCGAGCTCGTGCAGTCGCATCCGCGCAAGTCATCGGCAGTGCTCGCGCATCGCACGGGCAGCATCATCCGCCAGGCGGCCCAGCCTCACCTCTACAAGAAGCTCTATCCGAAGGGCGAAAGCAACTACGTCTATTTCAAGGCCGTGGTGAACCCGAAGTGGCAACC
>Ga0307514_10002643_pt1 | contig 18282 bp, 22 predicted proteins | sample 16_EM_MG_FD_203088 | JGI IMG/M metagenome (GOLD analysis project Ga0307514, IMG submission 203088) | Populus trichocarpa ectomycorrhiza microbial communities from riparian zone in the Pacific Northwest, United States - 16_EM | ecosystem: Host-associated > Plants > Roots > Unclassified | place... | reverse complement strand
CTCCTCCTCCTCCTCCTCCTCCTCCTCCTCTTTAGTTACCTCCTCCACCTCTTCTACCTCTCCCTCCTCAGTATTTAGTTCAGTCAAATCACTTTCGGTGCTATCCTCGGTGCTATCCTCAGCGGAAATGGAATTGCAAAGCGGTCCATATTTTTGGTACGATAAAATCCATGAAGAATACCATACTGGCACTGCAAAGAATAACGATTTCCATGCTTAACCTCAATCACCCTGCAGAAGATGCGCTTGTTATCTGTCGAACACCATACTCGTCGATGCCGAGTATCACAACCGGAGCCGAGTATCGCTACCGAGGCTAGGCCTCCTGCTCGGCATGGGGGCTGTAAGCCACTGGCTTCATGCCCGCAAGTCTTCGGCTGATGAGGGCCGCAAACCATTGGCCTCATGCCCGAGAGCCTTCGGCTCCAGTCCTCCAGTCCCGGGTGCCAAGGAAGCCGCCGGGCCAAACTCCTAGTCAACACAACTTTGTTGACTTTATTATACCTCTCCTCCATGGGAAACGAGGAAGAAGAGACGGTTTCAAATGATATGGAGCACAGTGTAATTGTAGTTGCACCACGACGTTGAGGGTACAGCCAATCGTAGGGATCACGATGAAAGTGTACGGAGTAATTTTTTGTTTTGTTGAGCGTAATTAGCACTTTTGTATGCCAGCCGGTTTATTGTTCTAGTCTATTCACAAAGTGTGTACGCTCCGCGAATAGCCTAGAACAGGGCCCCATGCTTATGGCTTACAACGGTCGTTGAAGTGTTTTGCAAGAGAATTTTTGGTGCACGAACAGGACGAGACTCCTGCAGTTACAGGACGAGATGTCCCAAGACGATCATTAAGTAGCCCTGGTATACTTATCCTGAGACTCTGTGAGTGATGAATTGTGATTGAATTTACTAATAGTTCGGCCAGAAAGGGTTTCAAAGTATTGTGTCCCGATACACATCGATGCTATGGTAGCTAATTTTATTTAGGAGTCCAGAAGAATAGGGTACATCGATCTAGTTATCCAGCCCCAAAAGTTCTATACCATCGCAGAGTTTAAGAGTTTAAGAATACCCGATCGAATACCTGGAGCTGAACAAATGGGACCATAACAGCATGGAGAACCTCTGTGATATGACTTGAAGGAAATACTCCGGCTCAAGTTCAGCAAAAGGGAACAAACTCGTTCGGGAACCATTGAGGATTGGTTAATGTCAAAGTCTGTCCTCAACTCCGACAATGTCCTGAGAAGCATTATACAAAAGGATGGTATGGACAAGGAGTCCTTAGCCTATGTCGCAAGGTTCTCATCCGTGAGATGAATCGCAATGGCGAATGGGTTTGCAACACAAATTTTGAGCTTGCTAAATAAAGTTGGCTGGTTTTTTGTTGTTTCTTTTCCCTATATATTGTATACAATACAATAGACTCAATGACCCAATGTGACACATGTGCATTTGAGCTAGGGCCACCGGACGACTAGGCTTCCGTCACTATTAACAGTCTAGCCACTTTAGATGTAAGGCCTTGAACTTCAGCCTCTAGTAATCACGGTAAAATAAATATTGGTAGCTGGAGGCCATGAACTGCGTGGTAAGTGCAGGCAGGGCGAGTGAACACCCACTGACAAGGAGCAGCAGCAACTCAGCCAGTGGGTCATTGTTTACATAACATGCTTAGGCGACAAGGACTAGGGATATTCATTAATCCTGTAACAGTTTTCTGCGATGTAGATAATACTTTGAAGTGCGTCTAGCATTGGTTAATTATCACTTTTCATTATTCTACCTTTCTCATATTTAACTGCTTAAGTTTCTTAGCACAGGCAAAACGAGACTTCTGCAGCTGCGGGCGGGATATCCCGGACTTCGTGAGTGATGGTTTATGACCGGTGATGCCACTATAGCGAGCGATGTATCGACCGAGAGAATGCTCACCCAGGCTTGCAAATACCATCAGAGCCTTCGGTTCTTTTATGAAATCTGCTGTTGCTGCTCTATTGGTTTGATAAAAACCCGAAGATACCACTTATATATAGTTGTTGAGAGTCATAAGGAATTCTATATATAAACTTAGCACAAGACGTACTACCCCCGGGACTGTTTCATCTCGTCTCGTCTCGTGGCCAATACTAGTACCAATAGACTTTTAGGAAGCCATCCCGCAGACCCTCTCGCTGAACTCGATTTATCCTACAGCTTTGCCTACCCGCTTCCTCCAACTAGTCACAGGTGCATGTCTCGTAAGATGCGAAGATAGGATTCAGAAAATCTGCCTTCAGCAATAAACGGCAGCATAGTGATGCCCTGTTACATCGGGTTGTTTAGTGCTTTAGTTGTAAAGCTCAGCAAATTCTCGGTTATATTAAGTTGCACTGAATACGATAATGATAGTGATGAAGATCTTACTTATTCCAATGTGCACAACCAACGTCTCTACTTCTGCGTCAATGAGAAACCCGACACGATGCAATTCTCACAATTCACCCTGAAACAAATCTTAAGTGCGTCGTGCAATTCCGTCGGCATCTTTGCGGAGAAAACTTCCACAAGCGAGTGGTATGTATATCTACAACATCGTAATGTATTAGCAAGCAGCGAGAAAGATGGAATTGACTAGGGTTAGATGAATGTGATGGGCAGAATAGAGAGATGAAGATGCGAATCTGTCGTTAGTACTGGGGTGGTAATAGATTGAGACGCAACCTACCTGTAGTGACTTCTCCCACTTGCTTGTCTACTTCAACTAGAATCGAGCCTACTTCAAGAGGCATGCTGTCCTGCTCAAGCTTTCTCTGATGTTGTACTAGCATATTTTTGACGTTTCAAAACTTACGAGAGGATAGTTGAAGTGGGAGTAGGCTCCCCGGGATCTCGTAATGGCCGGCATTGGTCTTTAGTTGTCGAAGGTGATGATTCTAGGTACCTACTTACTTAAGTACCAAGTAAGTACTCAAGTGCTTTATGGGGGGTTTGATTAAATAGGTAAGCATGACATGAACCTCACATGGGGCTATCATCTTGGACAACCTAGTTTGACATGTTTTCCTCACTCCTAGGCTGTTAGGTATTTTCGGCTACCACAGTTGTTGACTTTGCAGTCCATTGCAAGCCTTACAGGTGTATTTGAGTGACAGCCTAATGACATTCATGTCAGCCTGTCAGGTTTGTCAGATTGTCAAGAGATGGCCGCTGCGGTAGCCATCGCCATAGCAGCCATCGCCGTAGCAGTAGCCATCACCGTAGCAGCCATCGCCGCAGCAGTAGCCATCACCGTAGCAACCATCGCCACAGCAGACTCTGCCATTGACAACCACCACTCTCACCGCCATCACCATCACCATCACCATCACCATCACCATCACCATCATAATAATCACCACCATATTCAGCTGCATACCTCGCACCCATGTATACACATAAAAATTATGGGAGCAGTGGGAATGTAATCTGGAGATGAAAGTAGATCCTAAAAGTGACAAACCCATCATCCCAATTCCAACACTTGCTGCTATATGCTGCAGCAAAAGTGGGAAGCTGGTGAAATCTGCAGCTCTACACTGTAACCGAAAAAATTCTCATCACAGCAACACCCTCTACTACCAATAGGTTGATGTCAGGTTGTTAAACCTATTAACCTAACCACTGTGCTAGCATTACACACTACTGCAAGCCTGTCAACTCTACCAACCTTCCCAGACTTGTGCTACTGTCAAATCAGACAAGCTTACATTTCGGTGTTGCTAACAGATTAGTTTTCCACATGTCAGCCTGCAAATCGAAACAGCACCTAATAAAACATCGCTTCAAACCCATGTGAGGCTTATGTACTTATTCGAGCCCCCCGTAGTGTAGTTGATGGTACTAGGTAATAGCTCCATTCAATAAGTACAAGCCTATATAGAGCCGCATCCGATGATGTCATTGAGAAAAATGGTCGGATAGAGCCGAGGGTGCTCACTAAGGCTGCGTTCCACTGCGAGTTTTGTGGTGTTCGGTAGCACTTGAACCCACGACTTCATGAGCGAGTTTTTGAGCTTTGCCTCTAGGCTAGATGCTTGATTGCGCCACCGAAACTTGTCTATATCCCATCTTAAGCAATATTTATACCTGGAAGGCAAGATCGGCGCATTTCTCGATTCATATTTCATATACTCAGCGCAAAGTTGCGATACCTCCAATACGCCCACTATGCCAATTTCGGTCCCACGGGTGAGCGTAGTAGACGACGAATGGAGTACTTTCAACCTGCAAGAGTACCCCATCTCCATCCGGCGCTTATGCTGGGGTCAATCGCATCATGATTGGTTGAAACGTGCAACCACACCCTGCAAACCCGGCGGGTTTGCATCCTTTGCTACACTGGTGAGGCATATATCTGATACGACCCCTCAACTAAGCTCCCGGCTCGCTTGCGCTTTAGGAACAATCTACAGATGTGAGCTGTCGAGCTTACATCACTCGTAGTTACTGGCACGGGTGATTCTGGTGTAATACAACCATTGTCCCAAGCAGTTACACTTGTGACACTACGGCTAGGATTCTATCACTGGCCCTCTGGATGAAAGGCATCGAATTTGACCTCTGGCATCCGGCGACTGAACCTTTCACACCGACACACTGGGTGTAGGGCATATAAATTAGACTAGGATCAACTGGATGATGTTACATTGGTCACATTCTAACTTCGAGAGAGATATGACCCCCTGCGTCTTGTATGTCTACATAAGAATCCACAGACTCCTCTCAAAGAGCCGTACTCCTTCCTCGGCCACTAGCTCAGCCTCGAAGTCATATCAACCCGCCACAATCCTACCATGATCTCAAGACGATCTCCACCACGTCATCCGATGCAAGTTAATACCTCCTCCCAATCAATAGACTACCCTCACCATCAGATCCCAACACAACTTCAGATACTCCTTCAACACCGCTCTATATCCTCCACCCAACGGATCAAATCTCTGGCTATTTGTAGATAGTCATGTCTCCCTCCAACCCCCGAATGAATACGCGATGAGAGTAGGTAAACGTATCACCGTCCATACCACTCTGGTCTGCAGTACATCACATTCAAGCAAAATACGCCATCGGGGCCGTATTTCATCTGCAAAACCCAAATTATGTCCGAACATAGCCCACAAGCCCATCAACCGAACCTTGGATGTTGCGCCAGCTTCAAAACCACCTCCACCTCATTCTGCGCAAGCAGGATCTTGATGATGTCGGCCTCGGCGATCGAGCCGAACCCGTGAACCCTTGAATAGGCCCGATCCAGTGTTTGAGATTCTGCGTTGAGCGCTTATTGGGGGTCCCACATTGTTAACACCCCATTGTTACGGTTTGCTTCGGTTCGCGCACAGGGCCTCGTCGAGGATTGTTTCGTCGTCTTTGACTTCGGGTTTCCGGGGGTATTTGGCGCGAGGAATCGGTGATGGTGGAGGCAAAGTCTGGCGAAATAGGTGATCCCTTTTTGCTGGGATGGCTGGTTGAGCGGGTATAGGTCGGGGTGATACCGCGGTACTCCTGATGAACTTGAAATTGCTGGCGAGAGTGTTCCAAGGGAGATTATGGCTGGTAGGCCATAGAAGAATTAGTAGGGATAGAAGGGATACCGCCCGACACGGGATACCCAGAGCTCGAAATAGATACAGGGTTATGATTAGGAGAGTCTCTATAGTGTACTTTAAGTACGTGAAGCTCAAGAGATAACTTACGGTGATGTTTGTATGCTCGCTGAACCCGACTGCAAGGTCACACAGCGCCAGTCGTCCCTACGTTGATTGACAGCGCTTTGACCCACTTTGACGACGGTAGGTGCCGACGAGCTGGGCGTGGTCCCTTCTTCGAGGCTGACGAACAGCCATTGTGAACAGGATATGTGCGCTTTCATCCATCTCGTCTGACTCGTGGGCGATGTAGATCAGTCCTCTTGAGATTGACCTGTTGCTTCAGTGATATGCAGAGTTCATAGCTAGCTACCGTAAGTGTGGAAGGGTGGGAATAGGAATGCAAATTTTCATCCACCGGATACTTTGGGACCCACCGAGTCGTTTTGTCCGTGCCAATCTCAAGAAACTGGGTTCTAAGATGAGTCTGCAACACTACTCTCGTCCGGACTCATACTAAAGAATTGGATGGCTTTTGGCTGGAATCTCCAACGAGTACGGAAGTGTCTATGTATAGAGGGACCTTTGCGCCGCTCACGATGCACCCACACACAACAGCGGGCACAGTAAGGTGAAGAGGGTAAAGAAATTTCGAACTCGTATCTGCGAATACCACAGGGCTTTGAGCCTGTCCCGTGCAGGGTTTCGAATCTGCATTTGTGCTTCTAGCACCCCGCACTAGAGTACCGCTCTTGTTCATCCGTTACTTCCACATAATGTACCAAGACTCTGCGAGGGGAATAAGGACGGGTGCAGGAGATGGGACGGTGGAAGAGGTTGTACTCTGGGGGAAGGAATGAAAGAGAACGCTATAATGGGACAGTGAACTGTGATTTTCAATGTGGCTGGGAAGTCAGCACACAGTGAGAGAAGGAATGAGGTCAGTTTTTGGGTTGAGAGGGGTGGTTGTTTAATCATACTGTATTATTCTATCTAAAGTATGACCGCGCCTACTAACCCTCCACCTCCGGATGACCGGCTAGGTGGGGGAGATCGAGTTGAGAGGGTACCGGGTTCAGGATTGGAAGTAGTGTCTCCGTGCTCGGCACTGCACCAAGATTTCAGCCCCAGGATAACCCACATATTTCTCCCAAGTTCAGGACTATGCTAAGGCGAATATAAATTTTTGTAGTGGTGTTTCTGGCAGCAATTCGTTCATTTTGCCACTATAATTGCATGAGGAAACGGACCGGAATAGAGTATATAGGATATTCAAACGGGCCATCTAAGAATAAAACCCCAATAACTATCCAATGATTATGAATACAGACCTCTCATCACCCACCGGCTCCATGTAAGCAACGCACCCTCCAGCTCATCATCCAAAAACCGATGGTTTTGCAAGCCGAATACGTGTGCTGTGCTTTGAGAACCGTAACTTCGTAAGATGCAGGAAAGAGCACAAGGGACGGCAAATAGCAGCTAGATAAATTAGTAGGCGTCATGCCAATATATGCACGAAGCAGTACCACATCGGCTCGCATCCAAGCGCTCATACCCACCTCCCCAATATCCCACACTCAAACCTCCTCCCCATATCCGCAGTGCAACCCCATCAGTATCAAGCAAAAGTAGCACCGCATACTCGACAATAAACCCTTCGCTTATGAGAGTCCAGCGAAACAATCCGCTTGCTAAGATCTAGAGCGCTATTACAGATAACCCACCACACTCGAAATAAGCTGACTCCGAAGAACGTGTCATTTAGGCTTTCTACCGGTGTTTGGAACTCCATTTTGGGAGCACGCAAGCAAGATGACGTTGCGTTTCGCACCGGAGCGTTCCCACGTGGCCGCGGAGGGAGGACTAGACACGGCTTCGCACTCGCTCGCTTTCTCCCGGTGGAAGTCGAGCTGAACTCTCTCGTGCGCAGACCGTAGCTTATTGTTCAGGCTGGGCACGAGCACCTGAAACGCCAGGACATCAGATTGCTCCAGCCCTCAGACATAAATATCCCCACACCGAGAATACCACCATCTACTTAGCAATCGACACAAAGCAGGCGACGTGCATGGCATGGCAAAGAAGAAACCCACAGGGGGTTTAGGTGGGGAGGGGGAAATAGCAGTTCGTATTACGTCACCGACAGCACACATTCTTGTTCCAAGTGTCCAAAGATTTGTCGTGCTGCTGCGATATTCATAACTCCCTGCATATGGCGTTCTCCGTGGGTGGCTTTATTTTTACTGCGAGCACGGGCGGCGATACTTTCGCCCAGCCCGCGCGCGCGGTGTGCCCGTACCGAGTGCTTGGACTTTCGGTCTCGCTTCGCTCGCTACCGCTGGGTTCGAAGCTGAGTACCAATCAATCATAGCCCGTACCCTGTCCTCGCAGAGACAGGCATTTGGCTTGGCAATGCGGACGCCACCGATCATGTATCTTTCGGTGGTATCACTGTAGCGGTACTTCACCGTGCACATGCTGTTGTCACTCCAAAGACCCGTACCGAGTACAGCACTAGCCACATCACCTCCACACTGCCGCGTCTATCACAAATAAGCGCGCACCGCCCACAGATCCCGCTATGCATGCATCAAGCAGAGCACCACACCCGCATGCATCACGCATCCACGTCTTAAAGAAAGATACCAGGTAGAGAACGCAAGGCGGCGGTTGCGCCGGGAAATGGAGATGAAACGGGCAGGGGTTGCGTGTTTTACAGAGGGTACGTACTCGTCGCGGTGTCATTGGCGTTGCATGCATGTCTCGTATGCACCTTGAGAAAGTTTGGTAGTGGGGTTGGGGCATGGACAGCAGTGGCTCGTTCTCAAATCCCGCATATCAAATTGCGCGATGGCCAGATTTGCGATCCAAGTGATCGCTGGTTAAACCTGCTCCCGCCTTATCGTTGCCGTACTTATGTACCATAAGCCCACGATAGCGGCCATATGACCTGTGCGGTAAGCGCCATGATCAAGCTTTTTCTGAGGCCTACAGAGTTTTAAGACTAGGGCGTAGACTGGGTATCCAGTTCCCAGTCGGAACGTTCCGTACCATCAGCTCCACCAATGGACAGCGACGCCACAGAGGCGCAGGCCAAGATCTGCACTTTAGATGTCACTTCGCCGGTACCGTACAAAGCGAGCCTTCTACATCGCGAACTTCCAATTGGAGGAGGTGGCCGATGTACCTCGACGTGTCTCCACCAGTACAGCCGTGGCACAGGCAGCCGTCGAAATTCTTCAGGACATGGGACACGGTGAAGGCTAGGCAAACTTGCATGTATGCATTTGCCGGCAGCGGCGTCCCCGATTTGCACATTTTTTAGCGAGAGACAAACGCCAAACAAGACCCCGAGATATATTCTAACGAGAAACAAACGGAACGAGCGAACGAATAGATAGAATGCAATGTAATGTGAAGAAGAGATATATGTACGCCATGAATTAAACACTAGAGAACCCTCGCAAAGAACCCCCAACTAAACAAACGAAAAAAACGTAGTCCCATCACTAAGATATATACAGCGAAGATTGAAGATATGCAGACTTTCACTCTGAGCTGTATCGGCCGGCAGCCGGCAGCAGCAGCGGAAGAAGTATATTTAGTAGAACCCTGTTAAGCCACGTTAGTATCAAATTCGCTTTGTTCTCACACTAAATCGGTGGGAACTCACAGTACTCAGTAGCGTACGGCACCTCGATGTTTTTCTTCAGTCCCTCGCAAGTGGCCGGCGCCTTTCCTCCCGCAGTAACCACGCGGTAGGCGGTAACGCATCCATTGGTGGTGCCGTCAATGGCATTGATCCTGAGCCAATCCACTGCACCATTCTCACCATAGCTTGCCGTCGACGGGGCAGTGACGTTCTGGGTTTTCAGCCCCACAAAGATGCCGCCCTTCTTGCTCCTCTGGAAGTTGAAGACAGGGGTGGTTAGGTTCGAGAAGTAGTGGAAGCCGACTTTGAGCTTGTCTTGGTTGATACGGAGCCTCTTGAGCAGGTACTCTTCGACGTCGGTATTGAGGTCGAGAAGGATTGGTGGGAGCGAGTGCAGGAGGTCCGGGTAGTTCTCTGCGAGGCAGGAGGCGTCGTAGAGGTCGGCTATGGCGCCGTTGGCTTTCGGCACAGATGCAGTCGTGGAATCCGCGCAGGTGTAGTTTTGTGTGCCTTTTCCGAGCACGACGCGGAGTGGGGGGTGCGATTCGACGGAGTTCAGCTGGGTATCTGGGGGAGGGATATTAGCGGTGGAAATAAGAAGGTGGAAATAAGGTGGAAATAAGAAGGTGGAAATAAGAAGGTGGAAATAAGAAGGAATAAGAAGATGCTGGGGTATATATTGAGATTGGGAGATAAGTAGCTACAGCGGCAGGGTGTTCCATATTCCGAATGGTTGAGAGATATAACTTACAGCCAACCTCCTGGATAACCGGAAGAACAGCATGGTCGAGAGGGCAATTGGCAACCTTGATCTTGAATGCTTTTCTGCCTGACCATGATGGCAGGGCTGATGAAACGGCAGCGAAGCCGACGAGTGTCAGGCTGAGAGATTTGACGAAATGCATTGTTGATGTTGGTGATGATGTTGGTGATGATGTTGGTGATGATGTTGATGATGGTGTTGACGTTGGTGTTGACGTTGGTGTTGATGATGTCGATGAATAGCTGTAGGAATGTAGAAGCGATGTAGTGAAGTATCGAAGTCGAGGAAGTGGTCGAGGAGGGAGGACTCGGCCTATAAGTATAAGTCGGAGAACCGAGTAATAGGAACCGACCGGTCTAACCCCCTTAGTGGTTGACGACGACAGGCGGCTGCGCGGGACTTCATCTCGTGTACAACAGCCACCACATACAGCCGCCCACTCTATCTCTGAAGGTACCCGAACGGACATGTACATGGGCTATCCTTACAATCCCTACCTCCACTTCACTCTGCATCCCTGCCGGGGATCAGAAGGCTGCGGCGTGGGCTGCTCTCTGCACCGGCACCATTATCACCACATCAATTGCACATTCGAGGTGGCCATCTCCTCTATCTTACAACTCTCGCCAATTACTGATCTCCAGAATAAGCCGCCTCGTCGTCGTCGAGCTCAGTGGGCGGTTGGAGATGGGATCTAGCTAAGCCATTTCTGTCACAGGTGGCGTTATTTATATCGCAAGCTTCCGAACGGACCATTTCGCCTAAGAATAAACTTTTTTGTCCGCGCGTATCAACTTTTTGCACTTTTGAGACATTCATAGCGGGGTTTTCCGTGGCTGATGACCCCAGCGCCACATGGGCTCGCCACCGTCTGCGCTCCTGTTGGTAATTTGGCAAATTAATCCAGACGAAAGGTAGGCGGCTCGCTAGATTTTAGCTTTTGACGTCCTATTTGTCGCATTTAATTAAGTACCGGCACCGTACCTACCACTCTTGGGTACTACCTATCTCCTGATGGGCGATTTGGTCAAAAATACTTTTCCAAGACTAAGACTTTTTTTCGGATGACCTTACCTCTAGTCTTAGTGGTATCGGTAACCCGAATTAGATTTTTGTTCTCCTTGTTCTATCCACAGGCTACCGGGGTGCGACTACGGCACAACAACAGTTATCTCGGTCGACAAGTCAAAATTCTAAGATATAAGTATGAAACGGCTTCGCCTCGGAATGTACAGGGTATCACGTCCTCAGGTGGTGGAGGACGTTATCGGGGCGTATGAGCTTTTTCGGCGCTTGTTGATGGCCGAATGAAAAACTGACGCGCAATGGTAGGCTTCTGGAAAAGATAAGATCGAGTGGTTGTCTCAACATTAGTTACGCACGTCGGCGGAACAGAAACATGTGGATTGAGTACTCATGTGATAGAAACTGACTGTGATGGGGTCTATTCAGCCCAAATGATCAGAACTTACTATGACGTGGTGATACCTCGCCGCAGTCTGACAGCAAAGCCGCCACCACTATGCACGCTGAGGATCTGCATGCTGTTGAGTTATAAGATACTTCACGGACTACTGAATTTAGCAGATTCTGCCCCCATTTGCAGTATGTGCGCGCCTTTTCGTGGGTGGGGTGCATGTCGACCGGCAATGGCGTATGTAGTTACTTCAACACCCATTACCAACAGCAAAGACACGACGCCGATAAACTCGCCGGTCATCAACCCTCCGGAAATGGTTCTTACCCCACAACCTTGCGGGACAGAAACACAGTGGCTTCTGCAAGAAGATTTTCACACCGTAAAGGCACAGTAGAGCCACTGTGGCATAGTTTACTTCGCCGCAGCTCTTAGCAGGACAATTTTTCATCGAGTTTTTTTACCGGCACGAATGAAGTACTTGAGAAGCTAAGGCTAGAACTGGGATGATGTGCAATCCGGCCTTGAAAAAAATTTAGACGACCGGTGCCACAGCTAAAGATGGACAATGACACGATTTGAAAGACTCTATTCATTCTATCTGTGGAACGGGTGATCGTGATCGTTAAGCTAACATTAGACCATACAAACACCAAAAGACCAAGCCACAGCCAGGGTATCCACGACAACAAAGCAAATTCTAAGCGGCTGAGGGAGATTGGGGGAATTGTTGAAAGAACTGATGGGAAACTGGAACAAAACTAGGCTGGTGTGCAATATACAAACCCGGCCACTGCAAGGCAAGGTCTAATCGTGGCCCATGGCACAGAAATAGGTACTCAGTTCTCTGTGGAACGGGTGATCGTTAAACCAACAGCTGTTCCGGGTTCAGTCCACGCAGACACCATGTGCTAGACCGTCGCAGGCTACCAACAAGTCGTAGGAGGATGAGGGGAGGTTGGGAAAGTTGCTAAAGGAATGGATGAACGGAGTAAGGACGCCTGTAACGGAAAAAGCTGGTTCTGTGGGATTAAACTGCAGCGTAATCCAACATTCCTACTGCCCCGCACATATGAAGTCTGTCTATCTGTGGGGAATTGAAAACTTACTCACAAACACGGCACTCGGTGTGGCTAACGAACACTACGAATGTCTACCACCCTTGGTAAAGTTTCAGCCACTCTCCTCCATTTTAGGGTATAATTTAAATGTATATGTATCTACTCTAAGTACACCCCCCCCGGAGAGTATAGATCCTCGGCGTTGGTCCTTAGTCCTTGATAATTATCCTGCTACAACTCTAGTTCTTAATGCAGGGGGTGACAACCGATGTTAGCCTGGCTTCTTGCCTTTTTACTTATTTGCATACCGTATCAAGGCTCTCGCGCGAGAAGAGATTTGAGCTTGTCAAGCCGTGTGGTAAGGGCTTGGGGAGGTCTGGTACACGGTGGCCGCTAAGATGCTACCTATCATACCACAACTATGGGTTTTCGTGAGCGTGTTACCCATATTCATGATCTCAATTTCGGGCCTGGAAGTTGAGCCTGATCCTTTGTTTTCAGAGTCCTGTTTGCCCGCTTGTGCAATAACAGCCTCCTAACAGCGTAGATTTGATATTCACCACCGGGACCCTGGTTCACAGGTTTTATGATAACTCCCTTAGCACCCACCACCGGGCAGCTATGGCATGTGTCAATCAAGACGAGACCTTTCATCATGGCTACTTCTTTTGGAGGCGCATAAACGTTCACATTTATCTACCCACCTGTGGCGCATCTCTATGACAACCCTTTACTCCTTCAACGCTGCAAAATTCATAATTGCCCAGCCACGGCTGGCGATATCAAGAGGTCGCTTAGCTCAGTTGGTTAGAGCGTGGTGCTAATATCCCATATGACACGCCAAGGTCGCAGGTTCGACCCCTGCAGTGATCATTATTTTGCTTTTTTTATTTGCTCCAGGGGTAGCATCTGACAAGTGCGGGATTTCCCGTAGGATAGATAGCCTAAATTTTAGTCCTATCCATACTAACCATCCTCGAGAAATCCCAGAACTGCAATTCCCAAAGGAGGGTGGTGTTGGTATTGGGGTTTCCCATAGGAGCGTTAGAATGGTTAGAATTGTTCAAAAGGCTGTTCTAGTCCTCCAGCGTGCACGTACCAATGATTTAAACGAGAGACATGCACATTACCATGAGATGGAAAAGATCGCACGAATCCAGGGTTCGACTGTAACACAGTAAGCTTGCAACCCAACAAACCAACCCCAACCCCGCCGCATAACGTAGCCGTCTCCGAATCATTCAACTCCAGATCTGGCTCTCGATTGTCACTAATCAGTTAATCTCTACTCAATTCCTTGCCAGCCTTCCAACCCTTTCTTCATAACCGATTATCGCATCCACTCGTGTATAAGGAGCGGAACTGATGTGCGTAAGCCACCCCGGGAACTCGTGGCTCATGCAGAAAGTAGTAACCGAGCCATAGTTTTGTTCTTTATACACGAGAGGGTGTGGTATAACTCCCAGAATCGAAGGGAGCTCGAATATGCCCGTCCCTAACCGCCCCCACAATATCTGCATTCAACGTGGACTCGTTCTGCGGATTAGTAAAAGAAATTTCGGCTACCCCGGTTGCTGCAGTATAGAGTGGTCTGCAAGCAAGTTGGACGCATAGTAACATACCCAGCATGGGAGAAATTGTTTTGTTGAAAGGACGAAAGATGCCGCAAACTTCCCGTCTGCAACAATCCAGTACCTAGAGCCCGGAGAAAGCGAGGTTGACACGTCTCTGGCTGGAACCTAACCTGACTGTGCCGTGTGTGTGACCCATTGGCTACTTTAGATTGGATATAGGCACCTGCAAATTCTGTCTCGGTGATGGAAATCTTCCGTGACTTCATAGGGTCGCGAGTTGTTGTAGGCTCCATCTCTGTCAGGCGTGTGATTGTTGTAGTGACCATGTGCGAATCCCTGGTGCTGTGGTTTTTTATCTTCCTCAGATTAGAGACGGGACGTGCTGAGTGAGGTTGCGTTTACACTTTGCACCGCAGCTACGTTGGAGGATACTGCCCTGGATAGGGCGCGGGTGTCTCATAGTCTAGCGTATACTTGTATAATTCGGTAAGGACAGATGGGTACTACTAAACCGGGAGTGCCATAATGCGATTAGCTTGATGTTGGTGATACTGAGGTTTGTGGGGATTATTCAAGCTTTGAGAACTGACAGGCTTGCGTTGTCAACGTTAAGGGTGTTGTACCCGCTTAGGTGTATAGGATTGGTCTCGAGCGTGCTCAGGAGGGGTTGTTCTCTTTGCTTTCCCTGTGTCGATAACTGGTAGTTAATCCACTTCGATTTGCTCGCGAAAGCCGGAGACTTCGGATACGAGTGACATCGCATGCACTTATGCAGCAGGCAGCAATGGAATAAGCTGGTCGAGATTGAAACCTCCCACAACCTTGTACCCCATCCACGACCCTGTGGATAAAATGTGGTTTTAAGAGTGGTAATCGGACAAAGTTAAGATTCAGACTTTGCCCTGATCTCGTAAATCAGCCCCTTCCTAAGAGCGGAGCGAGCGTCAAAGTCTGGGTACGAGATCAACTTTGTCCATGGGCACGGTATTTTGGCAGAAAAACTCTACCATAGGGGATATGCGGCGGTAGTGCTCCAGACCATACCCACTTCTCACAGGGCGCTGCAGCCACCCGAAAATTAAGCGAAAAAGCTTGTTTGGGACAGTGTGTGAAGAAGCTAGGGCTCAGGGTGCAACCCGCTTCATCCATGTCTCACAGATATTCATCGCAACTGGGTTAAACCTCGCAAAACATTTCATTTTCAGACATGAAGGTTGATACAAGCAGCTGACATATCATCCTAGATCATTAAAGCACAAGGGAACCCAAAGTACCTACTTCCCTCTCTACTCATACCTGTTGCACAAAATCCCAGCAGGTTTCCCATGTGGCGAAGATCCTAAGATATCCATAACCTGCGCAACCTTGATTTTCTTGTCTCTAGCGAATGGGCCCAGCGTGAATTCTATTGATCTCATTAGCGCCCAGTCCAGGCCGAAAACACAAAAACCAATGGATATACCAAAATCCAATGTAATGTTCCCAGGCGGGGGGTTGAGTAAGTTTAAGATAGAGAGGCGTGGTTTGAGGCTGCCGCTGATTTCGAATTGCCGCCGGCGAGGATCTAACGCCTGCCACTGCGCCCACACGCGGTCGATATTTCCGTGGTGAAGCATGAAGATTGGATCGGTGGGAGAAGTCCACATGTTTAACATCTGATACACATACTGTCAGCTTCTTATAAATTCTGACTTGGCTGAAGCTTCTGCCTACATACATCACCTCCAACCACTATGTGGCCTCCACCGTGGAGCCCAGCGTTGAGACTGATATTCGCCGCGCCTTCGATAAATGAGAGAAACGCGTCAAACGTTGGCTGCTGCAGCGTGAGTGCTTGGTGGTCCGGGTTCAACCACCTTGTTGTTGCGAACGTGTGAAAGTTTCGAGTAATGCAGCGACCTGGCTTGCGGGTTGTGTCGTTTCCGACCCCTAGATGAATCTTTGTGTCCTTGAAAGGCCCCGAGGTGATGCATCCTGCGAAGATTGGCGAGTTACATGAGCTGAGCTACAACAGGAGCAGTGGAAGGACTTACCACCGCCTCTACTACCAAAGATCTGCGTCGCGTTGGAATTGTAGGCCCCGTTGCCGCCAAAACCGAGAATAGCGTCGAAAATTGGAGACTGGAGGATATTGGCGGTATCGCGGGTTGGATCCCAGTATCTAATGGCACATTAGCCTGATGGTTGTATCTCTGGCAGGACTTCTGGAATGGAGCTCACGGTAGTCCTCCAGTCCAAGAGCATTCTGAGCGGATGGCCTTCTCGAATTCGTGTCTGGTGGTCGTCAGCCTTGGACATCACAAACGAGCCAAGCGTTACATACATGAAGTACCTATGCCACGGTAGAAAGAGCGGTGTGAAATGTACTTGGGGAGTAAACGCTTGGTGTATGACAGCAAAGTCCTCAAAGCGTGTTGTGGCGGCAGGATATATCGACGAAAGCTTTGCAGGCTTATGCATCAAGCATTTCACCGCTTCGATGTAGCTGCACTGTTGGGTGCTGGTGAGGTCACGCCTAGATCATATTATTAGTGCCTTGTTAGAAGCTTCACACATGCGGAGCCAAAATGTTCGTCTGTACCATTCCTTCCTTACCAGAGGACTGAAACATCGCTCGTGGGGCTCCAGTGCCTGGGATGGCGAGGGCAAAGCACCCGCAACGACAGCAAAGACAGCGGCTGTTTTGAGAAGAAAGCTGGAGATATGCATTACGCGCAATGGGTGATCCGGCCAGGAACGACAGTGATGGTAATGGCAATGCAATGGCGTTTGTCGATGTTTACTAGTTGGTAAGCAGGACTCAAAGTTCCTTACTACCGAAATGGAAATTAATTTCTTTCCAATTCCGAGTTTCGGGAAAAGTGCAGCGTTGTCCCCCATTTAAGTACCATGCATCTGTTCATCGGTATCAGAACCCTCTGGAATCGGGCAGCTGCGCACACGGTATTACTATCTACAAGCAGAAGTTACCCGAATAAGGCAGCGTTTCCAGCCAAAAGAGCGAGAACTAGGTCGCGAATTTTCGCTCGACTTAAAATGTGAAGATAGAATTGACATATATGTGTTCCGTACGGTACGCGACCCGTGTCGACTCGTAACCTGGAGCTGGCCTAACCGCAACCCGGAGACAGTTTGCAACTTGGACTCCCAATCTGCGACCCCATTTTCGCAGTATAGAGTATAGGCGTTCACTAGTAACAAAGCCGGAGTCTCATGCAACTGCAAGAAAGCCTGTGACACGCGGTGCTGCAGATGCTTTAAAAATGAACTCAGATGTTCTGTCTACTGCCACAAATCAGATTGCAGACTCAGATAGATATGACAGCAACATTGGCAATAAAAATCCATTCACCGCTGAACCTCCCAGGTTGGTATCCACTGCCAGAGCAATACCGGGTATTTGTTTGTTTGTAATCATATTGCATTCGGCCGCTGGCGGCCATGGCATATATCCTGTACACATTTCCTCCCCGCTTCTTCCGTAACATAAAGAAACAAAAGCAAAGTCGCGAGTCCTCTTCCCCAACAAAAACAAACACCGCCAAAAAACAACATCAACTTTTTACACCCCCCCATCACTCGACTCCTCGTGATCTGAGTTCTCCGCCTCCTCCACCACTCCGCTAATTCTGCCAACATCTGTATAATAAAGAAAATTTAACAGTGCCCGCGAACATTTTTCCTCCGCAAAAACAAGAGACATCAGCAAACTAATCTTCGGCTTTCTCATCACTTTTTCCACACCCTTATACCCCTCTTCCCCCTCTTGCCCGTCAACCCAAAGCCGCTTCTGTTCTCGTTTCCATCTTTTGCACCACTTAAAAAGGTGGTCTCTTGTCTGATATTCGTGCCCACACCACCAACACTTCATATCTCTTCTTTTTCCGATGCGTCTTAGGTATTTCCCCATCAAAGCATGCCCTGTCTTAAATTGGTAAAACCTCGCCGCAATCGATTTCTGGGATTTCATCACCGCACCGTTACCCCCCCTCTTCACCAAATCATACCGGTAACTGTGCTTCGATTTCTTTCCCATCTCTTTTATTTCTTTCTTACTTTCTTCCCATTTCGTCTCCGACAAACGTCGACCAATGTGAGCGAAAGATATATAATTCAAATGAGGTAGCGGATTTTGCGTTTCGGTATAACTCCCGCAATGCTTATATGCCGCTTTCGTTGCTTGTAGGTCCGCTTCTTCGTTGCCTT
>Ga0307514_10002642_pt1 | contig 18285 bp, 10 predicted proteins | sample 16_EM_MG_FD_203088 | JGI IMG/M metagenome (GOLD analysis project Ga0307514, IMG submission 203088) | Populus trichocarpa ectomycorrhiza microbial communities from riparian zone in the Pacific Northwest, United States - 16_EM | ecosystem: Host-associated > Plants > Roots > Unclassified | place... | reverse complement strand
AAAATCCGATTTGAAATCAGAAACAGAAGCTGGCAGAATTATGATCTCTGACTTGAGGAATTCTGAGTATTGATGGAATCAATTATCTTAGATCTTATCTTAATATAAATATTTAGGTCCCTAAAGATCTGGGTAGCAGTAATTCCATTCAAGTTTGAGAGCAAAAGTTGATGCCTGGTTATTAGTTTTCTGTATATCCACTCAAAACCCATGGTTTTCTTGTGTTCTTGTATTTTCTTTTCTGGGAATTTTCTAGCCAAGATATAGTTGTTGTCGCTCTAAACTTCTGAGTGTCTCTAAATAATGTAGATGGTTGTTCTCCATTTATGTATGTGCAGTATAACATTCGTCCTATGAGTCCTGGAAATGCCAGGCACAAAATGTGATCGTTGCTGATCCAGTAGGAAGTTTAGTGATCCTGAACTACAGGTGAGTCGAAATGAAGATGAATGGGCCAATATCAAGCTGGAATGATTTACAGTTTCTCACTATCTGTGATGGAAGCTAGTTTTAGAAGTCAGATCACCTATGTGCTCACTCCCTTTGCCGCCGCTTTTCATCTCTTTCGATCCTGATGCTTGCTAACTTCTGCGCTATGCCTATCTTCTGGTGATGCCTCCATGTTTTGGATTCACGAATTCTAACTTCTAGTGTGATTAGAAGGCATTCTAGGAATATGGTTCCTATTCTACGCAGGTTAGACATGCTACTGTCCTTTAGTTGCTGATCAAGCATAGACAGTAGCTAATTTCTATTTAATTAAATCTTTGATTTATACAAGTTGTTTCTTATGCTGCTAGCCTTTACTGTAAAGGCTTTTAGTTCCCAGATTTTCCTGATTTAATTAGTAATTTGAATTGGTTCCTCAACTTTCAAGCATAGTTGCCAGCTTTAGGGCAGGCTCGGAAAAGAGTCTAGAGCCTGATTATTGAGTCAGCCCGCGAGTAACCAGATCAATCCAAGTCAACCAAACGTTACGAAGTCAATTTTCTTTTCTGATTTAACTTGAAATCTAATCCAGTCCGTTCTAAATAGTCGATTCTAGACTGGTAGTTGATGTAGCTGGAGCCTTAGTCGTGGCTTAGTCAACCCGTTGAGCGGGAATATATTTAGCTTTCAGGAATGGCAGATAGGGATATGGACATGTACGGATGTCCAGTTCTGATAAGTCCAGACTTGGAGCAGAAAATGTCAAGCTGAACCATGACCCACTAATTAATTAGGTTGAAGAAAATCAAGGTAGATTATGGAGTCCAAAATATTTAGCTACCTGCACTCATTTATTTGCTCGATTTTGATTATTGGGACAGGTTGCGTTATGACAAATCTATTAACTCACATAACCAATACATGTCCTTCTATGCTGGTGTCTGAGTGGTGACATTCAATCTGACATCTATATTTCTCCACGAGAACCGATTTCTAACCTAGAAGAGTGAGCACATGTTGTTAGGACAACTTTCCTTATGGTTTCAGAACTTTTTTCCGTTTCAGTCCTGCCCTAGAATAGCTAACTTGTGAATTTCCAGGTTTTACAAGCTACCATCCATCTATTTTTGCCAAAACAAAATTTAAAAATCATGGAGGATTGCTTGTAGTTGTCCAGAAAAAGAAAAAATCCCTCGGCTTTTCTTGATATACTATCCCATGTCTTACAGTACTGGCTTGTTCTTGAAATCAATAGGAAAAGAACTGAAAGAAAAAGGAGGCCTTTCTGATCATGGCTATACATAGAAACAGGATTTGGGAAAGGATAATGATTGGGCTCACATGTCGACAGACTCGACACAGGTAGAAGCAGAATCCCAGCAGTTTGTTCATGTAGTTGTATTTCTTTTATAGCTTATTAGTCAATGTAGCCCACAAGGTTTCCCATGCCACCTACCTAGGAGACATGAGTACTATTTATTTTGTACATAAATGTTTGTGTCTTTAAGAGAAGGAGGGAGTAGTAGATGTGAGGGTATCATAAGAGAAGATGATGAAGAATATGAAGGGAAGATTTTTCTGTCTTTCTGATTGTTTTTATTACAGAGCGCCTATATATTGCTAAGGAATGTTTGTTTCATTAAGTTAATTAAATATTGATGAGTTAGTCTTAGTTTGTTTTTAAATAAACTAATTAAGTTTTAAAATTAACTTCTAAATAGAAAATTAAGGACAGTGAGATATTGCGGTCCAAAATAATTAACAATCTTAGGGGACAAATTGGAAGGAATAACTAAATTAATAGACAGAATTAAAGATAGTCTAGCTAGGGGCCTCATTAAGGAAATTATATGATTAGAGAACACATAATTCACAAAAGCTGAACATATAGTATATATAGGGATGAACAGGCAGTACTTAATTCCTATTATTGTATGCCAAATCGAAGAAAAATTGAGAATAATTAAGAGAATAATAATTAATCAACAGAAATCAAGTAAGAAAATGACTGGTTTTTCATATATATATTTGTAAGAGCAAAATAAACATAGTTATATCACTAAAAGCATATCCATGTATGCAGTAAAGGATAAAATATGGTGCAAACTCACTCAAGCGATGCACCATATTAAGATAGCTCACACGCCATGCAGACACTACAAATACGCAGAGAGAAACATCACGCTTGGCCTAACAAAGACCTGCACGCATGGACTCCAAGCCAACTCCATCACCCATGGTTGGTTCTTCGTCGGGAGTCAGATGGTGAGTGTGTCCCATAGCCACTAAAGCCACGGCCACTTCCTCCACCCCTGCCACCACCAGCAGAATTACCGGACCCACTTCCAGCACCATACCCGCCACCATCAGCGCCAGCACTTCCAGACCCATAACCATATCCCGAGCCCGGCCCGCTTCCAGGACCAAACCCGTACCCAAAACCTCTACCACCGCCACTTCCTCCACCTATGCCACCCCCAGCAGAATTACCGGGCTCACTTCCTCCACCTATGCCACCACCAGCAGAATTACCGGGCTCACTTCCTCCACCTATGCCACCACCAGCAGAATTACCGGGCTCACTTCCTCCACCTATGCCACCACCAGCAGAATTACCGGACCCCCTTCCAGCACCATATCCGCCACCTTGAGCGCCACCACTTCCAGACCCATAACCATACCCTGATCCCGACCCGCTTCCAGAACCAAACCCATACCCAAAACCTCTCCCGAACCCATTATGTGACCGGCCCGAGCCAGACCCGTAACCCCATCCTTCATTTGGACTAGAACCCCACCCCCAATTAAAGTCCCAGTTAGGCCCATGTTCCGAACCAGTAGCTCCTGAATTGGAACCGGTTTCTCCATTCGGTCCTGTAGACATTTCAGGAGAGACGACCACCTTTCTGTCACCTACAGCGCTCTTGGACGTACCACCAGTATTACGAGCAAAGGAACCTCCAGCAGTATTAAAGGAAAGGAGAAACAGCGTGAAATGAAATAAAGTGGGCAGCATTGTTTTTCTAGTGGGTATGCTTCTTCAAGTTGCGTGTGAAGAGGCAACGTGAGATCAAAGTCGGGTTATGACTTGTGATCACCCATGGAAGGACATTATGATATTTATATTGGGCATTGATGGAGACATGGGGTCCCTCGTGAATGTTTTCACCTTTTGAAAATGGTGCACATGTCGTTGTGTACGTGGTAGGATTTTACACTCCCATTTAAGCACTACTTCACGATATTGCACCACCGACTTCCAACTAAAATATTTCAGATTCATGGGGCTATAGCTTGTTCTTATCATGTAATAATTTCAATCGAGTTATTAGCGAATGGTTAAGGATGAAGTTTGGAAGAAAATTGTTGGCTTGGAAAGTAAAGGCAACGAAACTTTTCTTGACTTTTCTAGCCAAGTTCTTAGTACTGTTCTCATTGCACCATGCATTTTATTGTTTTAGATTTTATAAGGCCTATGGGATTTGATGAATGTAAATTAAATTCTAAGGAAAGACGTAGTTTTCTTCTTGACCACGTTTGGCCATGATTCTGGTGGCAAAAAGTTAAGAGAACATGGTTTTGTTTAGTGCGTAATCCATTAATTATCATCATTCTTATATAGGTTAGACTTAGGGCAAATTTCAACGCGAGTAGATTGTCATTTTTTATTTTTCCCTTTTTTTATATTAGATTGAAATAATTCTTATATATTGATTATTATATTGGTATGATTCGTGTTTTAAAACTAAATCTATGTCTTTGATTGTCTTGAAATGTACTCGGTGTAGAGTTATGGATGTATGCAATCAGTGTTTTAATTGGATTGTTTTTATGGTTATCAAAATTAGAAAACCCAGCTGAGAAGTAGGTCAAGAGTTGAATGGAATTTATTTTATTAAAAAAATTAAAAAATATATTATTTTTTTAAAAAAATAAATTTAACAAGTTAAATCATATTGGTCAGGTTTAGAGTCTATCGTACCCCTGCCCTAACTCCATTTAATTATTGTGCACTTTAATTATAATGTGGTTATTAATTATAATGGTTTAGCTATTAGGTTATCAAATAATCATTTTAATCTAAAATTTTAAATTATTAGATGAAATCATGTGACTCGTCTAGTTGATCCGTGACCTGAACGACCCAGCAAACCTCGGTTGAGATTGTTTTCAATGTGTTTTTTTCCAGCTAGAAACCCCTCTTTTTTTATATATTTTTTAGTTGATTATTAATCATTTTTAAAGTTTACTATATAAATACTAGAAGAATATTTTTATTTTTTCAATGTGAAATTTGAAACCTTTTTAGTATATATAATCTATGTTCGCTAAAAAAAATTTATTTTTTCGATGTGAGATTTGAAACTATTTAATATATATACTCTATATTCACAACAAAAAAGTTATGTTTTGTCAATGTGGGATAAATAATATTTTTGGTTTAAATACTTCAACTTAAAATAATAACATACGTACTAACATAGTATTTTTTTAATGTAGAATAAAAAACATTTTAAAATAATCTTTTAAACTTCATTATTTATAACATGTAAAGTCTATATTCACATACATTGTTTCTTAATTTTGTTATATAAAATATTAAAACTTCAAATATTTTTTTAATTTTTTCAATTTAATTTAGATTAATCTAAGTCAATTTATATAACTTAAAACTTAGTTCTTTAAAGCGTGCATGGGAGTCTAGTTGTTGTTGTTTTTCAAAATGATTTTTATTTACAAATGTATTAAAATAATATTTTTTTATTTTTAAAAAATTATTTTTTAATATCAGCATATCTAAAAATATTAAAAAATATTAATTTAAAGTATAAAAATAAATAAATAATTTAAAATTTTTAAAAATATTTTTAAAACAAAGAAACAAATAAGACTAAAACCAGAACAACCTTTAAATCTGGTCTGATAACGATGCCTACGAGCAATAGCATGATGGATGTGGATCATGTGACCGCATCCCTGAGCTAGCTCGCTTTTCCTACCCCATGATCGTGGTTGGCGGTTGGGCAGTTGCGCCAAGAGTCTCTCTTAGCTAGCTTTCTGCGCCCTAGTGGCCAAATCATAACTTTGACTTGCACATTCTTGTATTGTATTTCACCTTATCTTTTCATGAAACGACCTGATCTTGACACGTGTGCCCTTAGCATTCAACACAAAAAGAAAAATCTTAACCCAGACTATGTACATGAATTTGTTCGTATTACTGTATCAAGTTTAAATTTAAATTGTGTAAAAATAGTTCGGTTAAGATTTAATTGAGAAAAGATTTAAACTCTACAAATAAGAAATAACCCAAAAATAGTTGACAGTTAAGATAAATAAATGAATGAAAATAATTCATGTTGGTATCCTAGGTCAGCGTATAAATAAAAACAACACAGCATGAAAATAATAAAAAAGAAAAAACAGAGTTGGTATATCTAATCATGGGCTCAGCCACTATCTACAATGAATGGTTTTTATATGAGTGGAGTGCAGGTAAGTTGATAAAATAGGCCCAACATAGGCCCATTTTACAACGCTCAATGATTGTCTAACAGCTTGGCCCCACAGCCCACTAAGATCAACAGCAGATTCCTTGATATTTTAGTAGCCCTGACCGTGTGGGGTCATTTTCAGAACTTCACATGCATCCATTTTGCTAGCCTCGAGCTCGTGCTGGAGATTGGAGTCGATCCCATGTCAGTACGGACCAGATTTGACAATTTCAACAGATCACGTGAGTGTGAGCCCAGTCCATGTGCGATGGTTTAGTAAATTTGAGTCTATAACAGAAATACCTAGCTCAAGTCTTTAATAAGAGACAACTCACGAATCATGGAAAAGGTCATAGGTCAGGACATGCATCATGTGAGAGCCCAGTCCATGTACGAGCATTCTCCATCGTAGTGAAAGGAAGCGTTACTTTTTTTTGTGTTTTGAAAATGCATTTTACATGTAAAACTATCAATATAATAATTTTTTAGTATTTTTTATGATTTTAAAATATTAATATTAAAAATAAAAAAATTATTTTAATATATTTTAAAATAAAAAATACATATTAACCGCTACAACAAATATACTTTTAGTCCGTTTTTTCTCTCATCAAGGAGAGTCCGCCTTTCACTAGAGGCTGAAAATGGGACTAATAATAGGCTATTATCAGTTAATCTACAGGAGTATAAGAGATTAGCCGTTAAACATCACATGTTTGTCTTTAAAAAAAATGGCAGCCCGGATCGTACAAGAAAGACGCTGATATGAAAATTAATTGCATGAAAGACAATTATTTTTTATTATTATGCATTTAAAATTTGAAATAATTTTACTTTTTAAAAAAATATTGAATGATATTTTTCTCACTTTATTTTATTCAATCAATTTAAATTGTTTCTTAAATAAATAATTTTTTAAATAAATATAGCCAGATAAAATCTTTTAAAATTAAATATTTTAATATAAAACCTCAATTAATCATTCATGTTTTATTTTTAGATATTATTAATACTTTTTACTTAATAAAGTGTATTCATAAAATAAATTATTTGAATTTAAATTTTTTAACTACAAAAATAGATTGAAAAAACATGCCAATATAATATTTTTTTTAAAATAAAGCTTAGTGCAGATGCGGGTCACATAACCAGGAGGTAACTAAAACAGGATGGCCAAAATCATCATCAGAATGGAAATTTTATTCTCATCCATAGCTTAGAAAGCTATGTAGGAAGGTGTCCTAAGATTTTTCCAATTTCATCACTTGATGATTCAGAAGAAACAATCGAAATCATATCTCAACAGCATCATGTAGAATACTTGAACGGCAACTTCAACCTTGAAATCATGTTTGCATCGATAGGAAAACCACAACAAGAGGAAAGACAGAACCACTACAAAGAAATCAAATTGAAGGGCACACACAGGTCACTTGCAAAATCCACAAATCTGATCGTGGGCAAGATTCACAAATATATTCCATCCATTTATCAACAGCCATGATTAGATTATTTTAAACAATTTAAGCACGCTACAATCATAGAGGAGGTGGATTCTCCAATTCCTAAAATCAGAAACCAAAGAGAAGGAAAACATCTTATAGCTGTTAGTGTTATTGTTAGCAGAACAAGGTAATGCCTTCAGTTTCTAACTAAAGCCACCGGGAACAAATCACTAGCAGATTCAGAAGCATACAAGTTTAAACATCACTAAACAATTAATGTCTCGGATCAAGTGTTGGATTATAATATTATTGCTTCATCATAATCAACAACATCTAATCACCAAATAATCAAAATCAAACAAATCAAATCCAGGGAAAACGGGGTTTACTCAGTGGTGGCGTTAATTAAATTGGTTCGATTCTGCCAGCTAGTTTCCTCAACTTTAAATCAGAAGAGGGAGCTGTAATTCATCACTGTAACCTCCGAAATTCCCACACCAGCAAAAGAAAACAAAAATAAAAACGATTTTTAAAAAAAGTCAAAATAAGCTTGAAAATTGAAAAAAAAACAAAGAGATTACTCAGTGATGGCTGTAAATAAATTGGTTCGATTCGGCCAGCTAGTTTCCTCAACTTTAAATCAGAAGAGGGAGCTGAAAATCCTCCTTGTAATCTCACTTCAAAAAAGGAAAAACAAATCACGAAATCAAAAGAGAAAGATCACTCAGTTCAGCGGGAATATCGACACGCAAAGTTTTTCTCCATAAATACAAAGAAAAACCCTGCATTCCGGTCTGTTGAGCTTGAATTTCGTGAGTCGTCATAGCAATCTTTCTCTTTTCTTCACCTATCTCTAGAAATACCAAATTTTGTTTAAGAAACGGCAAGTGTAACTTCGGAGAAAAAAGACTAGGGTTTCCAGAGTGAGCACTAGAAATGGTGAGGAATGTAATGGTGTCTAGGGCTTTATAGGAGTTATTAGAATTAGGGTTTTTTGCGGCTGCCTCTAAATCTTTTGTGTGGGCTTTAGCCTTCTTTGAGGCCACGAGAAAATAATAGAGTATTTCCGAGGGCTAGGCTTAAATTAATATGAACTGATCGAGCTACAAGTTTTAGCCCAAAACCCTTAGACAAGAAAAAAAAAATTACATGATATCAATTTTATAATACTAAAAATTATATACTGTCCTTCCCGGAGAATTTTATAGTGATAATATTAATTACTTTTTAGAACTCATTTTTAAAAAAAGAAATGAATAATTATATAGTGTTAATAATATACTATTAGTTATTATTTAGAGTTCGCTTTAAATAAAAAGACAGCACAAAAAGTAGAGAAAATATAAAATTTATGACCTATAAAAAATAATAAAAATATTATCACTTATGATTTTTCTCTTTTAGTTATATTTTTAAAAAAATTAAACCCATGGAGTAATTAATATGATGGAGCACCGCAAAACTAATATTTTCAATTATAAGTATTAGTTGTTTTAATAAAAATAAATTGTAGTGTTGATTAGATATATGAGTGGGTGGTGAATTTTCTCCTTTTATTTTTATGATAGATAAAGCAGTGACATTGTTTTGACTATATTTTTATTCAAAAACAACTGAATTTTATCTTTATGAACATATAGCAATAATCCGAATACATGACAAGAAATTTTTTTTTTTTGGGATTTGAAGTGAGTTTGAAGTTTTTCATTAATAATAAAAGGGTATTATCGTATAATTACAATATTATATTTTATAATTATTGCACAATACAAAAATAAATACTAAGTCCAGATTATAAATATGGAATTTAACCATAAATCATATACACAATCATATATAAGTAATTCAAAAGTAAAGTTAACAGCAAATTTGTTTAAAAATCATTAAATATATTTGATGAAAAGTAAAATTAACAACAAGTTTGTTTTAAATAATTAGAAAAAAAAACTCGAGTCAATCGAGTTAACCTGTTAAACTCATAATTCGAGTCATAATTTAAAATAATTTCATAAAAAATAAATTGAAAAACATTATAAAACCAATCCCAATAAATATAATCTTAGCAAATATTTAAAGTTAAGTTTTATTTTTGAGATTAACATTGTATTTTTAATATAGATTAAGATCTGTTTGGGAGTATGTTCGTAATTGTTTTTTTAAATATTTTTTTTTTGAAATGTATCAAAATAATATTTTTTTAATATTTTAAAAATTATTTTTGAGATTAATAAATTAAAATAATAATAAAAAAAAAGAGTAAAATTTTTCAATAATTTTTTAAAACACGGGCTAGCCTGTGTTTTTAAACGCTTTATTTCTGTGATCTTATACGTTGATGAATACCACCATTGCTATTATCCATTGCAATAGCGCTGCTTCTCTACAAAATGACAAGCTGATTTTGTATCTCAAAATTATTTGTCTGTTTTTAGCAAACTTCTATATTCAAATGTTTTCAGATTTAACTGTCAATTGCCATTGCCATAACAGTTCATGCTGCTAAGAATTGTCCCTCAGCAACGCGCGGTATATGTATAAGTTTGCTAAATGTTATTAAGAACGCATGGCCCTCTCCTTAACTTTTTCTTCTTTAAAGAAGACAATTGTGAGGCCATTCCCATCTTCTCTCCTCAATTGTTTCTCCCATTCTCTTCTCTGCACTTGCTTTACCAAAGACCTAATTTGCAGATATAGGCACCTAGTCCGCCAAACAACCAAATTCCTTCGGCCCTGGGTTTGGTTTCTCTTTTTTATTTTTCAGGGTATTGATACATGCATTAATCATCTTTTTTTCTATCGTTTCATTTCCCAATCAACCATTGTTGGATAAGTGGCTTTGTTTTTTCTTATTTTGTTTTACAGCCTTGATTCAAGGGTTGTCAATGGCGGGTTATTTGAAATTTTGAAGAAATAAAGCAACCTGGTTCTTCTCTCAACAAAATCTTTTTCTGGGTTTTCTAGGTATGTTTCCTTCACTTGATTTTGGCGTTTTAAACCGTGCGTACGTTGATTTTTTGATGAAACTGAATAACCAATTTATTTGTCTGCATATTCGGTATCTAGGTTTTTTCTAGTTTTTTGTCCAAGGTTTTTTTTGGTGGTTTTCAATAATATTTTCTTTGAAATTTTGTACCGACAGAGAACCATAATAACAAAAATCAATTAACTAGCAAAAAGATCCCTGTTTTTTTAGTGTTTTGAAGTGCGAAGGATGTGCCATGGCCATAGAGTTTCTTTCAAACATGTAAACTTGCAAGTACTCCTTGTGGCATTTCACCAAATGGACGGTGTGCAAAATTCAATCTAAAAATAGCGTGGCTATGATTAGCAGCAACTTTCCTCTTTCTCCTTGGCAGAATGGAAATACTGAGAGCTTCATACGGCGACGCATCATCTGATTCAGACTCTGATTCCTCTTCTCCACCAACAACGAAATCAGTCCCTCCTGTTTCAAACCCAAAAGCAGAGGCCATAGCTTTACCACCTCCTCCTCTCGCACTTCTCACTCCTCCTAATCCTCTCGGTAACCAACCAAATCTTTCATAATTGTTTTAGAATCAGTCCTCTTCTTATTTTGCTCACCAACTGTTTGATGTTTGTCAATGAAGGTGCATTGGATTCCATGCTAAATGGTCAGTCCAGTCGAATTAGAAGCTTCCCTCATGTTCAAGGCAACTATGCTTTGCACGTCTACATTCCAGGTTTCTTCTACATATTTCCCTTGTTAATTTTTTTAATTATATGAGTAGTAGAGAATTTTGTTCATTTAACTATGTGATTTCAGTTAATATACCACCTGCGTTGAAGAAGGAAGTGGTTCAGTTCTTGAACAGGATATCATTAGTTGTGCCTGGTCTTCATGTTGTTGATGCCGATGTTCCTCTTGATATTTTATGTAAAGATGATCACAAGCTTGAACAAGTTGCATTAGGTAGAGATTTCCATATTAGCTTAGGAAGAACTGTGCCGATTCGAGTTCACCAGATTGATTCAGTCGTTGCTATGCTTCGGCAGAAGCTTCAGTTTCAAAAAGGGTCAGTTTTGATAAGCTTAAGCATAAGTTTTTGTTATGTGGTAATGCAAATTTTTTCCTTGAAACAATGTTTTGTCGAAGCAGATATTGGATTGACTTTAATAAGTGGGAAGTTTTTGTTAATGATGACAAGACACGCACCTTTCTTTCACTAGAAGTTGTGACTGGAGGATTAGCTGAGGTATGCTGCTTGACAAATTTTGTTTGTGTATTTGTTTCTTCACCTTACAAGTTTGTATAATTTTATGTAACAATGATTGGTTCTGTTTCAAATGCTTTAGATTACCAAGCAAATTCAGTCTGTTAATGATGTGTATAAGCTCCACAATCTTCCTGAATTTTATAAGGTGAGCTTAATTATTAAGTAATTCCCATGAACATCTGTTACTAAGTGTGATTGTATATATCTTACAAGACTCTTGTACTATGTTGGATGTTGCAAATAGGATCCACGCCCTCATATATCGTTGGCTTGGGCATTGGGGGATGTCAGCGATGTCTTAAAGAGAGAAGTTGTAAACGAAATGAAGAGGTCAAGTGCTGGGGGATCAATATTGAAACGTGTATTTAGTTGTAAATTCAGCGGGATTGAGTGCAGAATTGGTAAGAAAACGTACAAAATTTCAAAATTTCTTGATGAAAAATAAGGCTTTTAAACCATGTAATATCCGTGTTTCGATTGAAGCTGTATCTTGTGTTGATCAATTAAGTGCATATCAAGAATTATATGATCTCATATTGTTTGTTTGTGTAATGAAGGATGATGAATGGAGAAAGCATCTTATTGAAAGTAATCCCGTTATGTTGCTTATGAAGTGAATTTTCTTCCAAAATCCTAATCATTGTTTTTCCCTTGTCAAAGCCTCAATTACCTGAGTATAAGGAAAGATTCTTACGCCTCTTGGAATGGAGAATTTGTGAAGACTAAGAAACAGTTGTGAGAGAGAGAGAGAGCACAGCAGTCCCTTATTCAGAAACACACAAGCAGACCTGCATATTTGTATATTTATTCATGAAACTTGTCTTATACATTAGTTTTATGCTGCCTAGATACTTGGCCAACATTTTACTTGTCATATCAGAAAGACTCTTTTCCCATAAAATTTTGACGACTCTGTAAGTTGTAAACCTAGTGATTTGGTATCTTGAATGCTCCATTCAACAGCCTGCTCCCTAGTTTGTCTGAAGCTTGTGCCATGATATTAACACGAAATTAACTCTCCAAGCTTGGCTTTGGCTTCTTATGCATTCATTCACTTTCAAATGACTCTGGGAGCCACGTCCATGACAAACTTTCTAAACTTCTCTGTAAGTGATCGAACTGACCTCGCCAAAATGGACATTGTTGCACACAAGACTGGCGTGCTTAACGGGACTTGAAGATGGAGATTTGCTGGTCTAATGCTTGAAAAAATAAAGCCACAAGTAAAATACAAAGTACGAATAGGCATCCCTAGCTCAAATTGCAAGGGGGATTTACTTGTGAGGATCATGCAGAGACATGAAGAACCCTACTGAGTTGCACGACAGAGGATAAAAGCAACTGTCTTCCTGGTAACAAAAATGGCTGACCTGCGAAGCTAGTTTGCAGCAACTGCTGTCGTGGCCTCGTTTGTCTGTATCTCGGCAAACATCTCCATGAGGACAGCCTGGAATTACCATATGCATAACTAGATTAAATGGGTTTAAACTCCAAGCCTTTAAAACACCATTGAGTTGCAAGGTGGATGTTGTCCCATTTCCATTAGAAGTAGAAGTGACAATTTAACTTCAATATAGTTGTTTTATTTGATAAATAATAAATAAAGTACGAATATTATCGAATATAATCCAAAACTTTATTTAAGAAATATTTATATTTTTTTAATTCAATAAAATATATACATATTCTAAATATTCATATAATGCACACACACCATAATTGTTTTGAGCTGCTTCAACCATCCACTTAACCAGCCCAAAGAGAGAGTCCAACAATTTCTTCCCAAGTTAGCCCCTGTAAATAACCAACAGCTCTATGGCTACATCCGTACTTTCATGCTCTTACCTTACATCACTAAAACCCTAATATACCCCTTCCTCCTCAAATACCCTAGCCGAACCCTAACCCAGTCTTAAATCTTCCGCGTCTGCTCTGCATCTCTGAAAGTAAAGAAGCGAAGATGCAGATCTTCGTGAAAACCTTGACGGGCAAGACAATAACCCTCGAGGTTGAGTCCTCAGACACTATTGACAATGTCAAAGCCAAGATTCAAGACAAGGAAGGTATCCCACCGGACCAACAGCGTCTCATTTTCGCTGGAAAACAGCTCGAGGACGGCCGTACACTTGCTGACTACAACATCCAGAAAGAGTCCACTCTCCACTTGGTGCTTCGCTTGAGGGGTGGAGCCAAGAAGAGAAAGAAGAAGACCTACACGAAGCCCAAGAAGATCAAGCACAAGAAGAAGAAGGTCAAGCTCGCTGTACTCCAGTTCTATAAGGTTGATGATAGCGGCAAGGTCCAGAGGTTGAGGAAGGAGTGTCCTAATGCTGAGTGTGGTGCTGGTACTTTCATGGCTAATCATTTTGATAGGCACTACTGTGGTAAGTGTGGCCTTACCTATGTTTACCAGAAGGCTGGTGGTGATTAAGCTTTTTTTTAATCCTTAAAAGAAAGTATTGAACAAGGATTTTTGCCAATTTATTATTTTCTTGCTTAGAACATGGTTGATGGTGCCCTTATAGTTATATTTTGTTGGTATTAACTGTTAATTTGGAGTTTAATTATTGGTTAATTAGTTCTTAGTGTTTTTTTTTTTATCTGTGCTTGATGTGGGTTTTAATATAATATTCATGGGGATGAACCCTTCTTGATATACTTCCATGGGAAAACTGGCTTTAGCCCTGTAATCTGCTTCACAAGTCAGCATGCCCCATATGAGAAGTAAAGGATTGTCACTTGCCAGCAGACAACGGCGGGATATTGAGTATTAAAACTAACCGCTGCAAACAATCAATGTTCCCTGTCTTGCATCAATTGGGTGATGTATTGGCGTCTGCTAGGAAGAAATGAGATTGTTCCTGCTGCTTGTTAGACGTCTGGTTAGCATAGCTTGCTCCAGGAACAAACATATTACATGCAGAATCTTAAAAACCAATGTCTCAAGGTAAGAGAATTTTCTTTAGAAAATGCTGCAGGATGAGTTCATTTCCTAGTAGTAACTATAAAAGTAATTTAGATTTCCCGTTTGGAATGTCTTCGCAAAGGAGTTATCTAGGGGATTACGTAAGAGGATGGAGAATTTCTTGGTAATAGAAGAAATCGAAAGCCAATTTCAATGTCCATTTGAACAAATCTTGGTTTTTTTAGCTTTTCCTCTAGGGTTTAGATTGTTTTTGTTTCAAATAGGCATTGGAAAACCAAATAGTAAGTCATAAACAACAGATAGCTCTTTGTTAACTCAACGTGGTAGACTACCGACTCTTAACTAGTAACTAGAAGGTGTTTTCAGATGCTTCCATCATGCTCCTAGTTACAATTTCACCAAAAACTGAAATTTAAGTTCAAACTAGACACATTAGTTGACCGAAGGGGTTTCTGGCGATTTTTCCGAGCTTCGGAAGTTGTTTTACCAGCTTAGCTACAGTGGATGTAATTGAAGCTGTGGTTAAAACATGAACAGGCTGCGCTTATCTGGTGGAATGTTTATTAACGCAATGTTGCAAGTGGAAAACATGAACACAAACAATTTTACTTAAGCCGAAGGAAAGATACCATGCCCCTTGGAAGGGGAACCTGTGAAGACAACAACTGGTTTGTGACAGAGAGAAAGCACAGAAATCGCTTGCTCACACATATCAAAGCGTGCAAAAGAAAATATATTTAATCACCAAACAGATCCTATACATTAGTTTCAGATGATTCCGATTGGATACCTGGCCAACAACTTCATACCTTTTGAAAATGTATCAGCAAGAGACTCGCTTGGTGATGTGAGCAAGACAATCATATTCGAAGCCTTATTTTGCATCCATCCACTTTCAAACGACTCTATGAGTGAAGTCCTTGAAAAATTTCTTGAGCATTGTTGTAAGTGGACGTGCTACTTGTGCTAAAGCGGACGTAGTTGAAGACAATATTGTTGTGGTTAACAGGACAGGTAGATTGAGGCTGGATGGCGCAATGCATGGTAACGCGGTTCCATAAGTACCATACATAGCAAGCAGACATATTTGAAGCTCAAATTGCAAGGGAAATTCACTTGTGAGGACATAGATCATGTAAAGAGACATGGAAAACCCTACTGAGTTGAAAAACACAAACAGCATGAAGCCAACCTTGTTTGTGGTAGCCATAATGGACTGACCTCCAAAGTGAGCATTGCTGCTGCTGGTACTATTAGTATGGTCAGGAATGTTTGTATCTTGCCAAACTCCTCCTGGAGGGTTGACTCCAACTTGGAATGTTGCAGTTGCAACCAAAACAGCTATAACTAGTAGTGTGCTGCGCGCTTCGCTAGGTGAATCCCTCCCCTTTTTAAACTTGAAGTATTCTATCAAATTATTTCCGTTTGACAGGCATCTCTCTGGTGTTGAGGTGTTGTCAGTAGAGGTTTGATTGTCGGAAATGGTAGACTGGATGATATCTCTTGCTCTTGTTGCTCCAGCGCTTCGAAGGATCTCAACAATTTCTCTATCCCCTGCTTCGCTTGGGAAAATTAGAACCATGTCGAGGGCGGTGAGGCCACTATGGTTAATGGCATTCACTTCCAACGAGCCTGAACTTACAGTTCCACTTCCAAGTAGCATTTCTAACACCTGCAAGGACAACTTATCTCATTTTTGCATATTTTTTAGTTTTATATGTTAAGACAGCAGTCAAATTACTGCAGTTGCTAAGTTGGATGACTATTTGCAGGGGCCATGCACAAGTAAATTGGGTCAATTGGCATTGTGGCCATCCCCAACATTTGCTAGACTCAGGTTCGAATCTCGTTAGCTGAGAACCCCCGATATGATGCATAACCACTACTAACGTGGAAAAAAAAGCAGCTCTTTGTTTAGATGAAGTCCTGTAACGGTGTAACCCCTGATACCTGAGAACCAAATACCTAAAACGGACGGGGCAAGAAATATATGGACCACTTCAGTTTTCAGAATAAACATCGATACGTGGTCCTTGGTGATCAGACTATTAGGAATGTGCAGACGGCTTGCTTTCCTGGTCTTGGTACTCCTCTGCATCCCATGTGTTCGCCTGGTCTGTTCAGAAAGTTTAAGCCTCAGCATTGGTTAGCAGCGTCGAAAAGACCAGGCCCCCGCTGCATCATTGGGACTAGATTCTACAGGGTACCCTTTTTGTTTAAAATGGACTGAGCTTTACATGTATTTATAGGTTGATCTCTTTTTGTTGTAATATAGACGGTGCACATTTTTATGTTATGGTGGGCCGACCTAACAACCAAAACATAGGCATTCCCCTTACTGTGGGGGCTGTTGCTAATCTTTCTGCCTATAGTATGAACTCAAAAGGTTCCACTTGAAAAAAGTGTGAATATGAGCCGTCTAAAATCTTGTTTAATGATTATTCTAATTATTTCACAAGGGCCTAGATTTGAAGAAATATCTGGAGATGGACACCTATGGTTCAACTATCCAATTTTGACCTTGCTTAGTCTAAGAAAGAAGCTCTATTTTAATACAAATGTTTTGAATAATAGCCCAATGGCCCTGTCAAAGTCGGTACCTGATTGCTCTTCTTCACCGGAAAAGCATCACATAGACAGAAGGTCTTTGGATATCCATCCTTGATGGGTGATCGTGAAAATAAAGGTAATCAAGGCATTCTGTACTTCTGCATCACCTAGGACTTAGTAGGTTTATCTAGAGATCAAGTGTACAAGTGCAACTAGCTGGAATAGAAAACCTTATCAACCATATGAGCTAGTAAGTACCGGGAAGAAAAAAGGAAACAGACAGGAGAAGAATTTATTACCTCGCGTTGTTTTTTCCAGCTTGCAAGGTGCAAAACTGTATTCCCTTGCTCATCTTTCATGTTCAACAAGTATTCCTTGTTCATGTCTTTGATCCAGTCCCCCAATATCTTTATTGCTTCAAATCTGTTATTCTTGACCGCAAGATGCAAAGCATTCTCCTTTCGATCAGTCTCATCTTCAATACAATCAGGACAATCTGAAAGCATTGCACTGATCACCTCCGCCCTCCCTTTGATAGCTGCATAGTGTAGAGGAGTCATTTTCTGTCTTCCCTCTAACCGGCAGAGTTTGATGTCGACTTTCATTAGCTCCTTCACAATCTCAACATGGCCATTGGCTGCTGCTATATGCGTAGGGCTAAAGCCTTCTTGGTTTACCTCTTTGGCAAAAACTGGTTTCAACTTTATAATCTCCTTCACAAAGTCGACATGCCCCATATCAGCAGCAATATTCAAGGGATTCTCAGCAGACAGCAGTGTGATGTTGAGGATTAATGGATTTTCTGTCAGCAACCGCTGCAAATAATCGATGTTTCCTCTTTGAGCTGCCTCAAACAGCCTTGTATCCATTATATTATGCAGTAACCTTAACTAGGATGGAAACAGATTGTCTTTGCTAAGGGTCTTTTCAGCAAGCAGACTATAAATAACGTTTGAAGAAGAATTCTCGTCGGCAGAAGATATCCTTGTCTGTTTTTTTTTTTTTTTTTGCGAGGCCTCAGATGATGACTGCATGAATCATAAGGTAGTCACTATGGTTTGTCTATAGTGAAAAATAAATGAAACTCATATCATATACCTTGAGTGTTTGAACTGGAAAACTTGGAATTAAATATGGTATTAAAAATAGGACCTGCTCCTATCAATAACCTGTAACACATACTCTCTGAATAAAAATTAATAAAC
>Ga0307514_10002641_pt1 | contig 18291 bp, 23 predicted proteins | sample 16_EM_MG_FD_203088 | JGI IMG/M metagenome (GOLD analysis project Ga0307514, IMG submission 203088) | Populus trichocarpa ectomycorrhiza microbial communities from riparian zone in the Pacific Northwest, United States - 16_EM | ecosystem: Host-associated > Plants > Roots > Unclassified | place... | reverse complement strand
GGGTCCGAAAGGACCACCGAAAAGCTTACCTACGATGGTGCTTTCGGGGATGGCCCTGGACAAGGGTTTGAGAATGGCATAACCGAAGATGGCCTGAAACACGCATTAGTTGATGAGCTCGAAGAAAAGCGGTCGTTTGGGGGAGTACTGACTCCGAACAGCTGCGGAGAGACAATGAGTAAGACCGCTAAAAGGCATTTAAAATGATGGCGGGGAAATACCTGGGGTCCGAAGGTAAATCCAGACTTGAGACCGAGATAGATGTTAGATGCACCGACTAATGAACACCGTCAGGACTGGGCGGACAGAGAGCGCTGCCAGCATACCGACTGCTCCTAGACAAATACCGACAAAGAGAGCTCTGGAAATAAGGCGTCACTCGGGGGTAGGAGAACCGCGGGTCGCCGAACTTGCCTGAAGGTGAGTTGGTGGGTTTCCTCCATCTCATCGGGCTCTACTGGGAACGGATATAACCTACACCAAGATCAAGTTCAGCACGTAGTCGCGAAGAGGCACGAAAAAAAACTTACGCATCCTCTGGTCGCCAAGCATTACCGGGATTTTCCTCACTGGAGGACTGGCCGTCATTGGAACCCGCCTTCTCATTCTCAAATTCTGAGGAAATGTGAGCACCGACTGCACGTTGGTGAAGGCTGCTTTGCTCTACGTCGATGGCGGTGGAGGCCATAGCGGGGGACGCTCAGGTGAAGTGAGTAGGAGTACGAAGGGGGGGGCAGGACCCTTTTGAATGAAGCCACGAACAGGGGAAGGACTCAAACCGCCCCCCCAAATCTATATTGTCGCCCACGATCAAAGATGTGCGTCCGCATGGCTTGTTCTTCCGACAAGAGGAAGTAGCAAGATATGAAAACCGGAGAAATGCTCAAGAGAGATGAATTCTTGATATGACCGACACGGTGCCAGTGTCCCTTGCGGGTTGATCGCATGAATCAATTTCCACCCGGGATACCGCTGGCTGAATTCTCCCCCACACGTGAACGAAGCCCGATGGCGATCGAGAAAAGGATTCCGTGGACATACATATAATAAGGGTCTCAGGGAACTCGAAGATCAATGCCAACCGTTGGCGGCTCAAGTTTGAAAAGCCATTTGCTTCGAACGGAGGGGGTGTCGGAGGGCCGTCGGAACTTTCCCCCCACCGTACCACGATTTTCCCCATCAATCTTATCAAAATTTATGAGCTACGATCTCAACTGAAAGCCAAATCCATTGGTACTTATTGTACTCCACCCATTGGCATCGTTTGCATGTGCAAATTTCAATTTCTAGGTGATCGGTTTTCACCTAAGTAGGCCTCGTTGACAGAATGACCCTTTTTACGTGATAAATACATTTCGTAGATTCAGATAAACGTACAAATCTCGTTCCCCTTGCCTAACCCTGCCTTCACAAGAATCGCAAAAGATCCCCAAGTACTCCCATCGCGGTCACGGCAGCTCCAGCTCCAGATCCTTGCACTATCAGCGGGCGCGCACCATATCGCTCCGTATGGAACATGACGATGTTGTCAGATCCGCCGAGTGAAGTGACAAAGGGATGGGTGTTAGGATACCTATATACAAACGTCGGGATCAGTCCTGATGTTGGGATCAGATCAACACCCACCTTTCCAGGTCCGCCTTAATCACTCCGGAGGCGACGTCTATCACGCCGACAAACCTCAACACTTGATTCTCCTTGAATGCATCCGACCTCAGCTTGTCGAATTCTTGGTCATACCCCGATAGCTTCTCGATCAACTCGTCTCCCGACTGAAGCCCATCCAACGCGGCGGGTACCAAAGATTTGGTACTGACGGACTTGTAGCCCTCCGGCAGTTTGTCACGTAAAGATGGGATGTATCGGGAGAGAATCGTAAGTTTTCGTGCCACATCGGCACCGTTCAGGTCATCCGCGGGGTTCGGTTCCTACATGACCAAAAGGAATCAGAGATCGGAGAGCACTCACGGATTCCACGAAGAGTGGGAAGTGGGGAACGGCAACGTACAGTATAACCCTTCTGTCTAGCGACCGAAACGATGGAAGAGAAGCTCGGCCCATCCCCGCTCTTTCCGTCCGAGAATTCGTTGAAAATGTAACTCAGCGTGCCTGAGAACACACCTTCTATTTTCGTGACCTTGAAGAAGGAGAAGAGATGAGCAAAAGTTGACGCGTACAGGGACAATCACTCCTCCAAGGGGGACAGATCAGCAAGGTCCATTTTCCGTACCTTATCACCGGTCGCGACCAAATCCTTGATCGTCGAAATAATCGGCAGGCCAGCTCCGACGGTGGATTCGTTATAGAACCTCGCTCCGGTTTTCAAGCTCGCCGCGACGATTTCTTCATAAAGCGTCAGCTCCGACGAAAAAGCCTTTTTGTTGGGGGTGACCACATTGACGCCCTTGCTCAAGAAGAACGGGTACAACCGAGCGATGGCTTCGGAGGATGTGTTGTCCACCAATACCGGGATCACGGAGAACGAGGCGCCTTGTCGGAGTCCCGCGACCTCCTCGACGGTCGATATCTGCGTCAACTTCGTCGCCAAAGTCTGCGCGTCCGATTTGATAGTGGATGCTGTGAGGTCCTGACGCCAGTTCGACCACCAGTCACGGCCGATGTCATAGTACACCGTCGATCGCGAAGATGATAGAGATAAGAGTTGGAATTGGTCGCGCAGCCCTGGGCTCGGAAGTTTGGCGAGTTGATCTACGAGTTCGCTTCCCACCAGGCCAACTCCAACAACGCTGACGACGACGAGATGCTGCACCTGAGATCCTGAAGACATCGTGGCCGCGAACTAAGTATGGGGGTTGTGTGAGATGACTCGACTATCGAAACAGATGTTCCCACCCCGATCGGAGAATGCAGGGCCAACACCAGTCCCACCAGTCCCGAATCCACACAGATGTATCCGGAGGACTGCATAACAACAGCGTGTAGTATTGTCATTGCTCGAGAGCGTACATGATGCCTGAAGCTTGAAGGCCTAACTACCAAGAAAGAAAATACAGCAAGGCGTTGAACGTCAACATTTCGTGTCTAAATTAATCCAAGTGGGAGGTGGGGAGTAAAGTGCGTAAAATGCCAACCAAATCATAACATAGATAAAGGAATATAATCGAGTACGTCGGGGCCGGTGGCGCCGCATCATCACTGTTTGCTGACTGCCTTGAGTTGTGCTCCGAGCTCATCCAGTGACGCTCGCAAATCGTGAGCTTTCAATCCCCCATCTGTGCTCGAAGACGCGACCTTGGTATCGTTTTCCGGAGGGTATATCGACGGCGACCGAGTTCGTGGAGTCCCACCACCACCACCCCCTCCTTCAGACTGGAAAGTGAATTCCGGGTATGGAGAGGGTTGGGACGAGTGGTTGGACGAAGTCCAAATCCGCACCGCACCGTCGTGACTTCCCGTGGCGAACATGAAAGGATCTGCCATAGGGTTCCATGCCACACACGTCAAGTCTCCACCGACCATCTGTGCCCGAATGTGGTGCAACAATGCTCCAGATTCACGATCCCAGATGTGAATGTCACCAGCTGCGTATGAGATGTGAATGAAAACGTCAGTAAGGATTTGATCGATAAGCTCTTTCAGCAGAAGCGGGACCCGACCTTTTCCAGCACACACAATCAGTTGGTCATTCTTTCCACCAAAATACGAAGGACCAGCGAAATCTACAGGTGCCTTAGGCATGTACGTGTGTCGTAGGCTCAATCGGACAACAGTTTCCGGAGGGGTGTCTGGAGAATCCACCAGCTTTTTGACCACTTCAACCTTCCAGAGCTGTGGTGGCGCCTTTGTCCAGATGTAGTAAGTACGCGAACCAATACGGCATTGCGGGCATTGGTCAGGGCAGTGCTTACTTTGTTCTCATAACTGACAAGGAGGGATTGGTCGCTCTGTGAAATGGTAATGTCTCGGACCTCGTGCAATACAGGTATACGGCTGTACAGAGCACGTTAGCCAATACGCTAAAGGTATCTGGAAAAAAAAAGTACGGACCCCTCTATCTCCTTCCGATCGATATTATAAGCTGCCGATAATAAATGTCATGGAACCCAACCCAATGTCTGCAAGGTCGTTCTGGCACTCACTGATGATCTGTTTCTCCTTCCTGGATTTCGAAGGTTGCAGCCCATCCGAAGACTCGACCATTGTACCGACCGTGAAGAGGCGTTCGTGATCCGATGTCACTGCAACATCGTGGAGGGACATGCGCTCGAATTCGTACGTGTCCAAGACCTAGACTGTCATGAAATAGTGAGAAGATGCCTGGTAAGTATGTAACGCACGGTTCCATTGATGTCCTGTGAGATGGGCCATCAGAACGAAAAAGGGGGAAGTATTGCCGATATCAACACACCAGACGGACGATGCTGCCCTCCTCGACAGATAAGAACGCTGGTTATGGGAACCCGGCTCGTCAATCTGTCCCTCGAAACCTCTACCAAGTCGGCTCACCTTCCCCATTAGGCAACCATGCGACAGACCGCACCGAGCACGGTCGCTCGATCGTTTTCCTGCACACACCGTCTTGTGTCCAAATCTTTATCGCTCGAGGTAGCTTGGTCATGATTAAGTTTCCACTCGGGGACCTAAACGATGGTTTATTCATGGCACCTGCCTTCCAAAGGAACAACTCTTACCATGCAACTTGGCCGACGAATCCGGTAGGGTGCAACAATATCTGATGGGAAGTGAATTGTTCCTGAAAAGCCGTTCAATGATACGGCGCAAGGAGACTTCAACGAGACATACTCCGACACGGAATATAACCGAGGTGCGATCCCAACTGGAGGTGGCCAAGAACGCACCGTCCGGAGAGAACTGACGAAGACGATCAAAACAGGTGCAAAGGCCACCAGTGGTTCTGTGCTCACTTGCATGTGCCTCACCAACGCGGTGTGAGCGGCGATATCTTGGGTCGGGGCCATATTCTGTAGTCTAGGGACCAAACCGGCAACTCGAGAGCTCCTGGGCATGGTGACGGTCTCCGGTTTCCGATCCGGGGCCTTGCCATCTGTCAAGGATCGCGAGACCTTCGCCTTTGCCTCTTCTCCGATTCCGATCAATCTGTTCACCATAACCGCACTGCGAACGAGATTCATGAACCTGATTCGTGCGGCAGACATTTCTGTCCCTTGTTCTGGGGACGACGGTGGAATAGTCGGCGATGCTATGGGGGAGGCGTCAGATGGACGTCCACTTGCCTCGCCGGAATTTCGCTCTTCTTCGTGTCCGGGCTGGGATTGAGGTGGAGATTCGATAGGAGGTGCGAAGTTAGGCTTTGGGGTCATGAAACTCCCTGTGCTCGGCAGAATGGTTGGACTTGAGTATGGGGGAGGGATGGGCTCGATGCTATCTGTGTTCCCGATACTGTCGGAGCTTCGGCTAAACATTGTACCCATCCGTCTGAGGGAAACCGTTGCACGTCGAGCGACTCGTGTGCTCCAGGTGAAGGCAGTCTTTGACTTCTCTGGCGCCGTCCTCTTCACCCACCTGTAACCACTGACTTCCACTATTTTCTCGGAAACGTCATCGAGAATGTCAGCGAGCCACTTCCTACCCTTGTGCCGGTTGAAGACCATACGCTCGGAGGCGAACCAAGCGGAGACGGCTGTGAGACCGAAAGAGCTGAAGGCAGAGAATACGCTAGTGATGGTAGAGGTCACGTGGCTCTGAAAATGAGATCAGCGACCCGAAAGCTGGGACTCATGAAGGGACATCACCTGGTGTGAAGAGTAGGCGAATGCAACCAGGCCGGCGGAAAAACATGCAACAGACAATACGAGGAACATGAGGGGAGACCGCCTGTGCAAATCATCAGTTAGATGGTGGCCCGTGATTACTCGTCAAACACCAGCCAGATGGGACACCCACTTGATCCACATGCTGACCCACCAGGGTACAAGATGGCGCGGAGAGCGGCTGAAATGGAAGTGTCAAGCAAAGCGGGAGGGCAGTAACGAATGGGCGTACTACATGGCCTGCTTCCAAGTCAACCCCAGCAGACTGTTGACAGCGGCAGCTGGAAAGTGTGATCAAAGAAGGCACCTTTGGCATCCAATGTACAAATTCACCTATGCTAAACACTAGGGATGTGAACCAGAACGCGTTGACCGCATTGGCAGCACCGCTACTGGTGTCGCTGAACGAGAACTGCAAACTTGTGGCAGTGACCGAGGAAAAGAAAGTCGCGATCGTCGAGAGATTGAGCAGGTTATGCGCGCCATGCGTCTGTGCGAATCGAATCGTGGGGACGCCTAAAACATTGGAGTAAGGTAAGGAATGCCGAAGCTCAAGACTGACGCGGGACGGAACGACTTGCCGACTTCGATAAACAGAGATAGGGCAGAAGTGATACTTTCTATGTGTTCGCCGAGATCTGAGGAGAGGTCGTGAAGGTATCGTCGAACGGCGGGGTACTTGAATTGACCTAGGGTCCGAGATCAGCATAAATGAAAGAATTCCAGGTGGAAATCGACATACCAGAATATTGACTAAGGCACGATGCCCAGTACTACGTCATCATAGGCATCAACAAGATCGGTCTCGGTGGCAAGTAAAAGCGATCTGAAACTTACCTTGAGATCCCCCTGGAAAGCTAAAATGGACCCATTGACCGCTTCATCCGTGAACTCTGGGAACTCGTTTAGACACTCGAGGAAGGTTGTAATGTCTTCAGCGAACTGAGCGATTTGTTCCGGAAAATCCTCTGGGTCCAGGTCTCCCGTGACGATAGGCGTTCTGACATTCGGCGGAGGCTTGGAACGATTGCGCTTCGTTTTCAGAGGTAAGGTGCACCCTTGGACAGATGTGTCCTGATGTTGGACCTTTCTTGGAAACAAGTCCGCGGCATTCTCGTGGAAGAGGTAGAGGGCCTGGGCCACCCTCTCGCGGAGTCGATAAGCGGATGAAAGGATTCCGACGGAACTCCCGAGTTGGCGGGCAGCGTTCGAGAAGTTGCGCAACTTGAAGACGGCGGAGACTCTTCGTCAGTGGTACGGATGGAGGGAACGTGAGCCATAGCGATGATAGAGACCTACTTGCTTGTCGAAGTTGATCATGTTTCTACACGTGTTTTACGGCTGTCAGCGTTTTGAGGAAATCTACCGGCGGTGTACCGCCACTTACCTCTCGAACTTTGCAAAAGTCTCGGCTCCAATTGTTTGGAGATGTTCATCGACGGTGGCTAGTCATGTTAAGTTCCCCACGCTTAAACCTGCAGGCAGCGCGTTATAGGCACTCACGAACGTCGCGGTCATCCTGGAAGCTAGGTTGCAGCTTTGATTCTAGCACAGCCGATACGTCAATCGCGGCGCGGGTACAAAAGGTTGGCGGGAGCTCACCTTTGGAGAAGGCTTCTTCATCATTCGTCAGTTCGTTCAAGGCATCCAGGAGGCTGAGCAGTGTTTGTTTCCGTTTCGAGGCGCCTCGTTTGTTCATTTCGTTTCGTGGCGTGGTTGTCCCTGACCCTACCAGAGAGAGGGATGTGAGCATATGAGACGGGATCTCCGGCCGTTGGCCACCCATGTCGGAAGAGGCGAAAGTGGGAATCTCGGGGTGGACGGAACAGGGTACAAATAGCGGGGACAAACCTGCGAATGTTTTAGGCATTGCCGAGTTCGCGAGGACAATATTTCATGTGGGGTGTTGCGATGGGTTTGTGACGTCTGGCCGACCCGCTTCGTCGAGGATTAGAATGAAGGCAGGGAAGCTTTGACGCGAGGTTGAGGAGAGGCCACGGCGCCCACGCTAAACCATCTGCATCACAAGATTTCAAATCGTAAAAATGCTCCCGCGAGATGACACGCAGCATTTACATTCTACGGTAAGTAGTAGCACCACTGCAAACACCCGGTCGAAAATTCAACCAGGAAATTTTGAAACGGATGATCTGCCACGTGACTTACGCCCATTGCCAAGTGCACTGGGTGAAATGACACGCATCCCGAGCATGTCGCGTCTCGTCCATTGGAGAAAAATGCAACTCAGGAGGGTCAGCAGATCCGCCTTCTTCGCACTCGAAAACCACTTATCGTCAACAGTGAGAAGCTAATCTAGAACAGTATTCCCTGCCGCTGTCGCAGAGATTACTACTGTACCAGTTTGGCGATTAAAACATCCGGTCAATTCGGTTTCGGCTGGATGACAAGGATGACGCCGGACTTGTCGTCCTGTTCCTACAGTACCCGGACCTGGACCGTCAGGCATGCCGTTGACCGGTAGCCGGATGTCGCTTGATGATCTCATCGAGGAAAAGCAGCCCACCGACATCTGCCCAACTCGCGCCGTGGAGTGTGTCCCCCCTTTCTCAACAACGAGTCGGTCCAAATGGACGATCTTGGTCGAATGCTTTCGTGGCTGCGGATTCGATCAATTCTGTTTCTACAGGCTATGTCGATTGCATTGTAAATAACAGCTGACGTATAAGAAGGCATTATACAGTAAAAGTAGAGGCATCCAAAGGAGAGAAACGAGTTCCAAACGATTAAGCTGCTGTAGCAGGAGCAGGGTTAGTAGGGGCAACAGGCGTGTTACTTGCAGCGGTATAATCCTAACAAGGAGCGTGAATACGTGAAGATACAACAGGGGATCCAAAACTTTGTTACCTCCATCTCAGCGTCGAGGTCAGCTGCCGTCTTGTTCGGGCGTTCATTTCTCCTCCTTGGACCACGCCCGCGTCCACGCCTCGGCACACCGCGGCTAAATGGTTCAATCAGGTCTTCGCTCCGGTAAAGTGGTTCCTCGTCGTACCGTGGGGCATCAGTGGTTCCATTCGTAGCAGCGGCAGGTGCAGGTGCAGGTGCGACGCGACTTGCGAGAGACTGACTGGGGAGATTGACTGGGTCGACAATGATCTCGATCTTCATCGGGCGTTCTAAGGTTGTGAATGCAATGCAGAGCGAAAGGGGTGGAACGAGGATATTGTCAGCTGAACGTTCTCTCCGGGGTGGAGGGTAGTAAGGAGAAAGCGGATACGCCTGCGAAGCAACGATTTGGCTGGCCCCACATGTTCGGTCACAATGCCAGATCCTTGCCTCAGTGGATAAATCCTTGGTACTTGCGAAACCACAAAGGAGACGAGGTGATGACCGAAACTGTCGTCTCCGTCACCGTGATGGGCGGAATAGACAGAAGAGCTCGCCAACACTGAAGCGCCTAAGGTCTGGCGCGTCTTGAGGGCACCGGAGTGACAACGGGCTTCAGCGTCTGGCTGCCGGTCTCCCTGCTTGCCGATGTTCGGTCTTCAAGCCACCGTGGTGATAACCGAATGAAGACAACGGGCGCGCCGGAGCGACATCGCAGAGAAAGACACAACACGAAGATGAAGGAATGGTCGATACTAACTCCCATCAATAAGGCGGTTGTTGTATTGTTGGTAGGCTTTGGCGCCGTCCCCTTTTCTGGTAAAGATGATGTTGGCGACTCCCTTCGAGCGACCGGCGGGATCGTAATGAAGGGTGACATCCTTGAGAGGTCCGATGGTGGAGTGGAACAATTCCTGTAGGAGAAAGGAGTGAGCATGAAAGGGATATGAATCACCAAAAGACGCGAACCAACCTTAATTTGGGTTTCATTCACATCTGTAGGCAAGTTGGACACGATGATCTTTTCCGTGGTCTGGGCCGGCGCCGGGGTGGGTTTACCGGTTCCAGGTGTGGTGGTGGTATACCTGGTGCGGGCAGAGGCGACAGGATCCTTCTTTCCAAGGGGTTCTGCACGTCCGGCACCGCGACGGCCACCGGTTCTCCTAGTTGGCTTGGGGCGAGAGGCAATAATCTTTGAGGGAGAAACCATGAGCCACTTCACGTCGCGTACGAGTGGGAAGAAGACGAACATCGTCGAGAGCCTTGTCCATGATAAAAAATTAGAAGAGATAGATGGTAAACAAGTGTCGGGGTCTGACGAGATTGGAGCAGGAGGAGGTTGGCGAAGTTGACGAGGGGGACGACAACAACAGGGAAGTGTGGCGATGACAACGTCGAGGTCCCTTTATCCCCTCTTCGGAGTCTGAAATCAAAGAGCGGAGCTTTAAACGCCCACCTCTCCTCCCGATCACTCTTGATCGCAAGTAAAGATCGCCCGCGGATATCATCATGTCCAGAGGTGGCAGAGGGGGAGGTCGAGGAGGAGGGCGAGGGGGTTTTACCAACAGCCTCCCTCCTATGGGACTCACCTTTGCTGACATCCAGGCCATGTCCAGAGAGGCGACCGAAAACTATCCGGTACGCCTTCTGCAAGCGATTCGCGTGGGATTCTGAAATTGTTCTCGTTCTAGGCAAGGGAACTCCCTGCACTCACAGAGGCCTCAGAGGAAGAGAAACGCATTTGCCAACTACAAAATGGCTTTGCCACGCGTTTGCGCCGTTCTCAATATTACATCGTCGAATCCACGAAAACGAATGGTGAGAACCTCACATCTCAGAGAACTATAAGCACTCACCACGTTCAGAGCTGGAGCGATACTCGGATAGATATCGTCCATCCTTGGCATCTCAACCGCTCCTTAAGCGGAAAGACCTTAATCCAGCGTTCTTCCCACCCGAGATTTTCGAGGACTACTTTAACCCTCGTAAGAAATGCAGAGGTATGAGTTTCCTCCAGCGTCAAACCACTATTTACACTCACCCACTCCTAGTTACAAAGGTTACTTCTACCAAAAAACTTAACCTCGATGACATGATCGACGAGAACGATGAGGTAAATTCCTCCTTGGGCAATCCCCACGAGGTCGCCTCTAACCATCGACAAGGTCAAGTCAGAAGAGGAAGGGTCCGACAAAGGTTCACAACTCGAGGAAGAAGACTACGACGTAGACGAGGAATTCGATAACGACTACGCCGAGAACTACTTTGACAATGGCGAAGGGGATGACATGGATGATTTGGGAGACGGTGGCGGTGGAGGTGGTGACATGGGTAAAAACTTTCCTACTTCACTCCTGATCTTCGATCTGAAGTTTAACTTTGCAGGGGAATACGAGTAATAACCCCTGACGGTGATCGCCGCCGGTCGAACCTTGGTGGTTCGAAAATGGGCTTTCGCAGATTTCAACGTTGGTCGTTGAAGGAGGTTGATCCACTTTTTTCCCTTCCTGCCTCTCTCTCTTTCTTTCTTTCCTTCTTTCTTTCCCCATCCACCTCACCAACCCCCATGCTTCCCGTGGTCCGACTATTCCTCCTCCTCGCCTTCGCATCGGTCGTTGTACTTGCATGCGAAGGGGAGTGCATAGTCAACGTGACAAGGTTCATCCTCAACCGCTATTCCACCCCAGTTTACGACATGTTCCAAGCCATCGTAAGCCATTCTCCCCCAGCCACCACCTTCCCTCCCCACTGACACATAATAGGCCGGAGAAATCGAAGATTCGATCATCCCACCCTCCTCCCGCGCTATTGACAGGCTGGATTACATCACTCCTCTTCTCTCGGCCTACGAGGGGAATTCCTACTCTCGCATGGAGACCGCAATCTTCCCGTCATACTTCCACGGAAAATGCGAGGACCCGGTCACGGGTATCACTCCAGCCGGGTGTCCGAACCCGTCCTGCCCTGTCGTCTGTGGAACACCAGGTTCGATGGTCTATCATTTCCCGAAACTCAGGCGAATCGCGTACGAGACCATACATGCAACGTTACTCGAACATACGAGGGAAGGTTCAGGCACGTATAATGCGGTTCAAAGGACCATCAAGCGGTTCACAGTCGCCCAGGCTGCGCCGAGCGCAACGACGCGTTCGATCCCCAGGATTTTTCGAGCACGGAAGGATCTCGACCTCCTCTTAATGGAGTATGAATCTGTGTATGCGAGGGCGGAAGATGTTGGAACCAAGCTGAAGCCAGTTCTCGAGAGCGTCCCGGAAAGGTTGTCGAGAACTTGTGGGTACGTGGGTCCTGACGAGAACGGTTCGGTGGACGAGTTGCAAGGATGCAGTTGGGAAGCGGAATCAGTGGAATATATCTTGCGGTTTCCTTGATCCTTTCTTTTTGCTTTCCCACATCCAGTTTTATTTTGACCTCACGCTCGTCGTGTTCAGTATCTAACCCCCAACAGACCATTCGTTCACATACATTTTGCATTACTAACACCACATCGCTATCGACTTATTACGTGACCATGATATGCGTTTTGTTATTCCCAGACCTGCAATGCCAAGATGGTGATTCATACATAAACATTTACATCCTAGTTGTGTTATACGACGGAGGTTGTATGGTATGGGAAGGGAGGAAGGGGGAATTGGTGCAGAATACTCAATAAAAAATGTGGGAGGAACCGATGGAGGAGACGCCCGATGTTTGTAAATGGTGGATGGAGGGATGTATGGGTATTAAGCTGAGATCACAATAGAGGGTCCATTTCGTGCACCGTGCAAGACAAAGGAGGAATTGGAACAGACAAGAAGGAGAGAGAATGATTTTTTGATACAGATCGGATGCCTTGGGTGACACGGGAACTGGAAGCCAAAGATCTGCACAACACAGACTGACGGTACTTCGCTGGACGCCACGAAACACACCGCAAATACAAACCTGCCAAGATCCCAAAAGATAAACAATGCAGAGCGGGAGGCGGAAAACCTAGGAGCTGTCCGTGCCGCCTGCGACTATCGCCCTCTTCCTCGGTAGGATCCCAGGACTGTTCCCTTCGGATACAACCTCCGCAAAACTCGCCCTCCTTTCCTGCGCAGAGCCACGCGCGGAGGGCCGAGCTGTAAATCCCTTCTCAAGAGTTTGGACAGGGTCTGATTCAGCCCGAAGCACGGGATGAGGAAGCGAAGTCGACGAGGTGCTACTTCCAGACCCGCTTCCGCAATCGAGTCCGGTAGGAAGACTTTTTTGGGTACGTCCCTTGGTCGCAGGCTCCGAGAGGGTACCCAACGTCGAATCCGACGTCCAAGCCTTCCTCGTAGGTCCGATCGTCAGGTTCTCCAACGAGTTGACAATAACCTGTGGATCGGAGTCTGCGATTGGACTATCTTCAGCCCTTAGGGTGGAGTCTGAGGATTCCTGGCGGGGCGCCTCGACTCTTGTAAGATTCGGCATTTCACCTTCACCACCAGGTTGATTCAACCCAGAGCCACCACTCTCTTTTACTCCGACATCCGTATCACCAGCAGAAGATTCACCGTCGGGAATGACTTCATTAGCAAGTCCAGATAAACTCGGAGGAACGAAGGGGAAGTATTCTTGTGGTGGTACAGGTGGAAAGTATCCTCCAGTATCTTCCCTGAGCGGTGACCCATGTTGCACCCACTGGGGTTGCATATGGATCGGCGCACCAACAGCCGCATATGGATTTACACCAGCTCCCGGTCTCCCCCAGAATGCACCAGGACTCATCGTTACTCCAGGCGAGAATGGTGTGTACGGGGTCAAGATGTGAGGTATGTTGCCAATTTGAGGACCATCCGGTCTGTTCGACGGTGGGTTTCCTAGCTGAGGACCGCCATGAACGCCGGGTGACGGCTGAGGAAGGAACGTGAATGAAGGCATAGAAGGTGTCATGGGCGGGAGGCCGTGAGGGGTCATCGTTACAACGTGATGAGGATGGTGAAGTGGAGATATCGGGTGGTGGGGGTGGTGTAACGGTGAGATCGTATTGGGCGAGAGAGTGTGAGGGTGGGGGAAACCTGTTACGGATGGAGGTGGCAGTGCAATTCTTCCAGGGTGAGGGAAGTTGGAGTTCGAAGATGGAGAGGCTGGTGACTTTGTGCGTGCTTGCTCGACTGATTGCATTTTGTCCGCCAGCTGAGTGGGATGAGGGGATACCAGTGTGGGAGGGTTGTTTGGACGAGGGGATGCTGTCCGTTGATCAGGGTGCATGTGCGGTTGTACTTGAGGCTTGATGGGTAGATATGGGGGATAGATATCATAGGGGGAAGTGGCACCAGATGGGGGACCAAAATCTTGGTATCGCAACGGCATTGGGATGTGATTCGGATAGTTAGTGGCATTTGACCCAATATACGATACAGGGAATTGCGCGCCAGGTGCGGGTGACGCCGGTACTGTGCTCGCTTGTGAGGCGGAGAACCTGTCGTAGTGCACTTTTAATGCCCGGCCGTTGAACTCATACCTGACGTCATTAAAAATCATTGGCATGAGACAGACCATCCCATGCCCCATCTATCTGCTAGAACGCTCACCCGTTGAACATCTTCACTGCTCGCTCGGCGTCGACTTCGCTCGCGAAAACGACGGTTCCAAATCCTCGTGATCGACCGTCGGGTCCGAGGGCAACATCGGCGCGCAGGATCGTTCCTGCCTGCCGGAACAGATCCTTCAAATCTTGCCATTGGCAGTGGAAGGGAAGCTAGGGAGAGGTTAGTTCGCATCGAGGCGAGAAAATGGAGGATACTCACGTTCCCTACAAACAAATTTCTACCGGCCGTAGCGGTTGTTGGTCGTGACAGAACCAGAAACTCCTCGGGGTTTGTGGGAATTGTGGGGATAGATTGAGGTGGGAGGCCGGGATACAAAGGCCCTGCGACGAACACAATGTGGTCAAGAATTCGACACCACATGGCTTAGGAGAGAGCTGGATTACCTGGGGAATGAAAGTCTCCAGGAGAAGCGAGAGTGGAGTTGGGACCATCGAAATCTTGAGCGATCCTGTCGGGCCTAACTTCGAGGGTCCTTGTCTGCCAGTTGTAACCGTGGAACATCTCAACGGCTCTTGTGGCATCTTCAGCTGTGGCGAGGAGAACCGTTCCGTACCCTCTCGATCGGTTGTCTGGGCCTAGTGAGACATCTGCCCGGAGGACGGTCCCTGCCTTGCGAAAAAGATCTTTGAGGTCCTGCCAACGAACTCGATAGGGAAGCTGTGATTTCCGTTAGTGAACTGGGGAGAGTGAGGAAGGGAGATCTTACGTTGCCAACAAAGAGCTGGGTGCGAGTGTCTTTCAAGATGGGCAAACGACCTGGGTTGGACGTTGCCATCTGAATAACAGCCTCGATGTCGGCATTGGTCGGCGCGGGAGCGGGGGGCAAAGGCGGAGGTGATGCAGATGTAAGAAAGGGAGATGGGTTTTCCCTGGACTGATTTGAGGTGAGTTGAAGGTAGTCGGCTGGTGCGAAAAACATACGACGGACGGATGCACGGCGACAGAAATGGGGAACGCCATGACTTAGAAACTAACCCGAGCGGGAGGGGGGATGGCGGTTCAGGTGCAAGGTGTTAAGACCTGCTCCACAGTTGTAAGCGCGGACGAGACAATATGGCGGATAACCAACGGACAAGCCGGCTGCAACATCCTTGCTCGCATCTAGTCCGCGACGTCATAGCCTTAAATCGTGAACTTGCCCAGTCAAAACATCCGTCCGATAAGATTATCGAAATAATTCACCCGACTACAGCTACAAGTACACAAGGCAAAGTAACAACAGGAAAAGGAGGTAACTTGGTGTGGGCAGGTAGCATTTACTCGTCGTCGTCCTTCTTCTTCGATTTGCTGGGCAGAAGCTGTTGAAGAGTCAGTTCTCGGTTCCTTTCCCATCGGCAAAACATCACGTACAGCAGGATCAATATGGGGTACAACACCACCCTGGCTGATTACGACATTTCCGAGTAATTTGTTCAACCTGTAGCTCGAACATCAGCACCCCCGAAACACATGAGGTCGACTGTGACCCACTCTTCATCGTTACGAATCGCAAGCTGCAAGTGACGAGGCACAATACGCTGCTTCTTGTTATCACGAGCGGCATTTCCCGCCAACTCGAGGATCTCAGCGGCAAGGTATTCAAGCACGGCAGCAAGGTAGACTGTGTTCTACGCGTGAGTGCTACCCCGCATTGAGAATCACGTGTACATACCAGGTGCGCCAGCACCAACACGCTGGGCGTAGTTGCCCTTCTTCAAAAGACGATGGACACGACCAACTGGGAACTGAAGACCAGCCTTCGCAGAACGCGACTGCTGGCTTTTAGTTTCAGTGGACGCGGTCTTTCCCGACTTGGACTTTCCAGTAGTCTTGCCAGACATTCTCGGTGTGTTTGTGCAACGGTTACAAGGGCAGGAGGAAAAGAGAGCAGCGGTGGTGGTGGTTGCTGGTTAAGAGCGGGTCTCGAGCGCCTGGGAACATGAGCGAGTTGTTTGGCTCTCTCAGCTTTGTTTGTTTGTTCGCGCGTTGGTCACGTGTTGCTATATAAGGACTTCTGTCACTTCGTTGCCGCAAAGCATCCTTTTGCCCATAACCACCACCCTCTCTCCCACCCCACAATGCCCGCCAAACCTGCCTCAACCGCTGGTAAAGCACCTGCGTCTACCGCATCCAAAGCTCCCGCGAAGACTACCTCCGATACGAGCAAAGCCGCGAAGAAGACATCAAAGGTTGCGACTTCTGGAGGTGACGGGGAGACTAAGAAGAAGAGGAGAAAGGGGAGGAAGGAAACCTACTCTTCCTACATCTACAAAGGTCCGGGTCATTTTAACGCGTTAATCTCGTGATGGATCCTGACTGTGGACGCGTTAAGTTCTTAAGCAGGTTCACCCTGATACTGGTATCTCCAACAAGGCGATGGCTATCTTGAATTCGTTTGTCAACGATATCTTCGAGCGCATTGCCACCGAAGCCTCAAGTGAGTTCCGCCTTTATTGTCTCCCGCCCGTTCGTGTTCTGATCACGCGCATTTACCGATAGAACTCGCTTCATACTCCAAGAAGTCCACCATTTCCTCTCGTGAGATCCAGACTGCTGTACGACTGATTCTCCCTGGTGAATTGGCAAAGCACGCCATCTCTGAGGGTACCAAGTCGGTAACCAAGGTTAGCCTGTCCCATTTGGTCTACAAGTCAACAACCACCCTGACGATTCCTTATCCAGTTCTCCAGCGCTGGCACCAAGTAAACTATTGGCCGTTCCCCTCTTATCTCACTTTTCGTGTAGTCATGTATCGTACTTATGTTGTCATCTTCACACATCGTGCTGTTGTATTCGATCGTGTGGGATATTCAAGTTGATTGACATGATTACGCTGAGTCATTTTATAACTGTTATTGGGGAGTGGAAGTTGAGGTTAAGTCCAGTCTCAATGTTGTCAAATTCAAAGAGTTGTTAGAACTCTAGGACATCGATTTCCTTCAGTGTTCCATCCTACAGGTGAAATCAGGTCATCGTTATCTGCATCATTCAGGGTCTGAATTTCGTACCTTGATCAACAAGATTCGACTTTCATCCATCATGACTTCAGCAACCTGGACAGTCTCCTCTGTGACGACCTCTCGATAGGGCAAGGCCGATAAAACCTCCTCCTCAAATACGATCCTCGTGTTCGCAACTGGGTCCATCGTCGTCACAACCTTCCACTTGTTCTTATCTTCGTCCCTCTCCCGGTCTCTCTTCGCAACGATGGCGCCTCTGACTATGTTCGGGTTGAAGTCTCTGATCCGCAACTTGTGAGTGCCCGTCGTGTGTTCCCAATGCTGATGTCCATGGGCGTGTGCATCCCCACTCCTCTCACCAACCGGCACACACTCCACAGTTCGTAGTCCATGGATCGCGTGCTGCCAGTTGGTCGAAAGCAAGTCTTCGAACCACCTGGTGTTCTGTGGTCCCCATTCTCGCCATTCGTAACGCCCGACCGTCTTCCAGGTACTCGTCCCCGTCGAAGGCGCCTCAGCACCTGTACGCGCCCCGGGATGAGCTAGAATATCGTCATCCTCGGGGATGTTCATAAATTGATCCATCCAAGCCAGCGGATCTTCCGGTCTCACATCGCTACCGTTCTGTTCAGAATCCATCGATGTAGAAAAGGCTCCCGGGGTTTGACTAGCCTGGCGGGGCGATACAAGGTGAAAGCCTGAGACTCTGCTCTCATCGATCGAGTCCAAGAACACTTTGGCGTGGATGAAGAAAATAAAGCAGTCGAACGTGTGTGGCGCAGCGTCGCCCTGGTGATTCTCCGGGTTGACGGTCCCAATAGCACATCCGAGTATACGTTCTTCGGGTTTGAGGTGATGATCACGGACTGCTCGAGGGAATGGGGAGAGCTGACTGTTCCGCGGTGGGAATAGAGGTGTGCTCCCTGGGGAGGGGTTACAGTTAATAGTCAAGTACCAAAATAGTTGGGTTGGCTTGAGCTTGGGAAGCAAGAAAGTTGACCGAAGGGTCGGTCGTGGATACGCCAAAGGATCAGCGGGGTCGGTAAATGTGAAAACTTCAAATGCTCCGGTTTGCTCAGCCACTAAGAAGGCGGTCTTGGAAAGGAAACAGAAGTCTTCTATTCCATTTGGCCGTTCGGTGCGCCGCTTTGATGACATGAAACTCTAGATTAGGAC
>Ga0307514_10002640_pt1 | contig 18292 bp, 16 predicted proteins | sample 16_EM_MG_FD_203088 | JGI IMG/M metagenome (GOLD analysis project Ga0307514, IMG submission 203088) | Populus trichocarpa ectomycorrhiza microbial communities from riparian zone in the Pacific Northwest, United States - 16_EM | ecosystem: Host-associated > Plants > Roots > Unclassified | place... | reverse complement strand
AAGTAGTCTAGGCTTGACAAGCGGACATAGTATCGATCAGGAATGTCCGCGCTTCAGGCTTACAGCGAAAATATATTTCCGAAAAAGTCCACTTGTCAGCCTTAATCCAGGAAGGACTGGCGTCAAGAGGCCCGTCGGAATCGATGAGGTTCAATAGTGACATTCTCATGAGCAGAATACACATATTTTTTTCTCCCGACGTTCATAACCTGATAGAACTAATGGGACATAGAGCTCATCCGTGCGTTCATTGTCTTGATTACTGACCCGGAGTTGATCAGGACAAGAGGTCTCCCGGACGAGGTCTATGTACAAGCCCGCTCGCTAAACCTGTACTACTCCATGTGGTACTATCAGATTTATCCCCATGTCGATGGAGTGGAAGGAGTTTAAACACAGGAGAGGAAGGCGAAAACGGTAAAGCCTATGTAAAATGCTATCTTTTCTATTGATTCTATCCTAGTTACAATTCTCCTTTTGCGTTAGCAATATTAACCTGAGTCTGCTTTTACACGCTGTAATAGCCACATATTCTGGGCGTCAGCATTCACACTTGCATTCTATTCAACGCCCGCAGCCTCTGCTATAACGCTGGCATCATAGCTATTGAATCCGCCTCATTTTCGGTCTGAATTGCAATTGCTACCCCAAAGTGTTCCTTCATTGGACACATAGCTGCCTACTTATACATATCCTATTCTCAATACCTACACCAGTGGCACATGGGCAAGATGGAAGATCAAACCGTCAAGTTCTGCCAAGCCCCCAAGCAACCCACTGCAATGTGCTGCAATGAGGTTTGACAGAGTGAGGTCTGACTGAGCAGGATCTGATGAGCGGTGGTTAGACTGAGCGGTGGTTTGTATTATGCTTGCAGTGCGCCGGGTTTTTTTAGTCTATACGCCTTTCCCCCGAAGGGAGCCTTAGGCTATGAGGCGGCACACTGCAATGTGTGATCACATATATCTGACGGGGGAATGCAATACGACCCAGATAGGGTATGCAACAAAGTGGCTATAGGGTTCGCCATGTTCTAGATAGAACGAATGCGATTAATGATTCTTGAAAAAAAAAAAAAGTGGCTATAGGGTAGATACTGCAAGATTTGCTTTATGAGAAACTCCCCATGTTGAATTTTTATCCACTAGGTCCATGTTCGGCCAACTATCTGTAACCTAGTACACACATATTTGATACATATCTTGGTAAATATACTGTATATGTACAACATGTCTGTAGGGCTACAGTACCAGACCAGAGGCCGGGCCAAATTCAGATAAGCTCCCATCTTCCACGATACAAGTTTGGAAAGGCTAACTGATTGGCCATTGTTTACACCAACTGGGGCTGTTTGGAGATTGCAAGGTATTTGTGCTTCCAAAGTGGAGGATGAATCAGAATTTCTTATTGCACATGGACCCTGATATACTTGTGTATGCTGATGCTCTTGTTGCCATGGAATTGGCATACATTAGACGTATTTATGAAGATAGAATCTACTTCAAGTTACAAAACTGAATATTCAGATATAAGAAACCACCACTAGTAGATAGATTTTATATATTATGAAATGCTGGCATGTACAGTATTACTTAAACTGAAACTCCACCTTCCAAAGCAGTGCTACTTATCACAGCCATGGCAGTGATTTTTACCTCCCGGGTTCACCCTTGCAACTTCACAACGACTCAGCGAGGGTTATCTCTAGTAAGGCCAAATGGGGTTCTCTGTTTGAAGAATTTGATGGTTTAGTTTGGCATGGCTCTTCGATATGCCAACAGAACTAGTTTTGAGCCACACCTGATGACCAGCTCAAGGAGGTCCTAGGTAACAGCGGTCACGGCTGCTACAAGACAAAAGATAGAGTGACTGACATATCAAGTATGCATACGCATGACCACGGCAGTTACCTTCCCAGGCTCTGCTGCCTGACAGAGATACGATTTCCTGTACTCCTTTCCATTTGCCGGTACATCTCTTTACTGTAAGAAGGCAAAAAGTTAATGATGAATAAAGTGGGGATATATTCGAGGCTGAATATAGTGGGGCTGTTGCCAAGTATAGCCAGACTAGAAATTCCAGAACGAGGCTCATGTAATCTGGTGGGCACCGGCCGAGAGTGTTGCTATTTTCTAGCATCAACATCGCACTTTTGGTCTGACTGCCTTGTTGACCTTGGCCATGATCTTTCTAACTAAGCTATTATTGGGGTTTCGAGCGAGTCTATACTAACTTCCGACGCTAATATGCGTGACACCAACGGCCGGGATGCTTTTATTTCGATAACTAGGTAGGTGATGTGTTCACTTCATTGCATTCGTCATCACTGGAAATAGACTACTTCGGATGTAGATAGGCTCAATGAGGTATTAACGAGGGGCACCCTGGAATGAAAATACATCAGAATCCAATTTTTCAATCAGTGTACTACACGCCAAAAGATGCCATACTACATTTAAGATATATATGCACCTACTACCTAATTAGGAAATGAGGGTAACCCCAGCTCACACCATAATATTTTCACCAAACACACTGAACAAACTCGGCAACCATGGCACAACTAGCACCCTATTTTGGCCTCATAACTAGGTATATGAAAACTGATACTCCAATCCCTTGGATTTTCAAGAACTGCCCATGGAGGAGAAGAACTAACACGTTTCCCTTCCAAGCTTGAGTCATAATACGTCGGGTCCCTACCAGCTACATTATACCCGAATGGGTGGGATGCTACACAAAAGGTATATACAACTCCTATGAAGTAGCGACAGTATGGTTTTCCATGATTGAGTGCCAGGTGACTTTACCTGCTCGGGGTGAGGACCCACATATCATCAGCCTTCACAATACACCACAGTAGTACTCGTGTTGCCAGATCTCGGCCAGGAGTGACGGGATATCTAGAGTAGCCAAAGAGGAATTAAAAAGGGTATATTTGAATGAATCATCTGCCCATTCCTTTCGATACATAGCTTGCTTTGCAGTGGCTAATATAACTATGAGCTCGAGAACAATGAAGTGGGTACCTACAACAGTGACACATACTCCTGATGTTCCCTGAGTCCACCAATGTGCCTGGGAATTGCCTACAGATATTCATTCGTTATTTGACGGGAAAGTCTTTGTTTTTGTTTCTGAGTTTGGAAAATTATTCATGCACTCCCTACGGCCAACGTAGCAACTTGGGTTTCTCTACCATGGCAGGGAGTCAAACGCCCTGTTTTGGTTTCAATATTCGTCATTCTAGCTACCAGGTGCTTACATACTGGTCTTCAATCCGCTGTGGAGGAATCCAATGCGCAGAAAATATTCACATTGACCACCAGCCCATATACCACTATCTAGATCTATAGATTCCAGCTAGTTTAGTAAATAGGGCCCATCAGCATCTACATATCCACAGACTCTATCAAAGAAATTGATATGCCAATCTAGACATACTGAATAAGTACAGTGCTTTGCAAGGCTCGATTTGACATGGGTAAAGTTTCTGGGTATTCTGTAAATTACATACTGTCCATATAATCTCCTCGGGTAGAGTGGGTAGACACGTATATGTCTCATAGTACTTTGTATATCCGTTACATATACAGTATGTATGTATATGGGCACAGGTACTGTACTCCACATACGTGCGATCAGAATATTACTAACCGGCCTCTGAAATGAAGATGGTTTGGGGACCCTACCCTAGTCTTGTGCCACCCTAGAGTACCCCCGCTCGGCTCCCCCTCCGGCCTGTGCTGTACATACATGCAGAGCGCATGTGGACATGAACCCCTGTCAATTTGTCAGACGCTTGCAGGTTGACATTGTGCAGCATTCCAAACTCTGCGATTGGCTATTCAAGTGTGCAATACAAATCACTGGCAGTCGACAGATGAGGCGGGAAGTAAGTTTACAAGGGTACGGGTACATAAACCGAGCCGAGGCCGCTGGTGTATGTGGTCACATGACACACATGGTTGTGGTTCATTAGATTGTATAATTGCGAGGCTTCTTTAGTTAGACGTCATATTCCGCATCCACTGGGAAAGAAGACTCCATGTCGCTTTTTAAGACATAGGCTGAGCTCACATTAAAGCCACTTTCTTTTTGACCTTGCATATATATCGACTTTCCTGCGTGAGCTCGACCTACCTATGTCTTAAAAAGCGACATGGAGTCTTCTTTCCCAGTGGATGTGGGTAGGTACCATAGATTACCTCGATGGTACGCCGGTTGCAGATCTCGGTAGAGCAATGGCCATGTGTTTTGAATTTTTTTTTTTTTTTTTTTTGAGTCTATACACCTTTCCCCCGATGTGTTTTGAATATTAGTGTTTCCTAGTGCATATAGGCAAACTACAGGATACCTATGAGATACACCCATTTGATGTTCCGGCTATTTATAGCCTGGTAGTAGCTACAGTGAACGTCACAGTATTTTATAGATAGGAAAGGGTTGGACTGGGGCCAGTTGTTTCGTTTTTTGCACCTAGCTCTTGCCTTAGCAATTTATACTAATGTCCTCGATGACTGTGTGCTGCATACTAACCCACCTTGAACACTGGGAAATTGTGTTACAATTGTTGCTCTGAATAATCGGAAGTAGACTTATATATCTTGTAATTCGGACTCCCATGGAAATGAATGAGGGTGTAGATCTCAAATGAGATGTGAGATTTTAGCTCCATTAGCTCGTGTGCTGGGGCACAAAACAGCTTTTTTGATCTCTGATAGGGCTGTACATAGTGGATTCAACGGGTCGATCGGAGCTGGAGCCGTGGTCAAGGGGATGGGAGCAGAAGGCCCCGGGCTCATGATCAAGACATAAATGGCACTTCAGCCCCTGCATGAGTGGTGTTGATATACCAATGCATGCCAGTGTCGGAGTAGCGATTTCACCCTCTCAAGTGTGCAGGGTCACTGAATGGGACTGACCATGGGTGTCCCAGGGAGCCGTAGTTCGGATCTTAGTACATAACTTACCTACGTAAGGGCAGTCTTCTGAAAAGCAAAATATCTTTGGAGCGATTCAGGGTAATGGCTTTGCTCATGTATTACATTTTTCGCCACCGTGACTTTTCTAGTTAATATATAATTATGTACCAGTAGGTACCTTTCGCAAGCTGCGTACATACTAGCAATATTGTGATTAATATTCACCTCTAAATTCTATAATCTCGAATGCAGATGTGACTCTGTGCTAGTGTCAGGCAGAACCTGAAAGTCTGGATTTGCTATATCTCTGATCGGCCTTGAATCGAATGTCTAGAAACGGATCGCATAGGCAGCTCTAGGTTACCAGTGACATATATAGTACTGCCTATGCTGAGTTGGTGGGCAGGCAATCTGATCTATTTTAAGCCTCCAGGACGCTGAGCGGCAGAACTTCATGCCATACTCTCAGCTTTCCCTCAGATTACTTAGCAGACAAAGGCTGAGACACCAACCCACACAATGCCCAACAAGTCTAACATATTCCAGGGCCTAACAATAACAGCATATGGATCACTCGGCCGCATGCATACGCACCGTAAGTCTGAAGAAAGGCACCATTTATACCTCTAAGCTCATGACATCTCTAGGGGTCGTAGGGGACATGGTTAGGGACAATGGTGGTACTTGGAGTGAAAAGATTACTTCAGGGGTGACACATATCCTAACGCTGCCAAGTGAGCTTACCAAGCCAGCAAGCCAGGGTAAGTGAGGAGATGATTTCAAAAGTCAATGGGGTTATATGAATTACTACTGACTGTGTAGACTAGTCTTACATGCTTTAGGGAAGAATCCTAGTGTCTGGGCTGTTCGGCTGTCATGGCTCCTAGAGTGTCTTGTGCAAAATAACAGAGTTCCCGAAAAGCCCTATCTTGTACGGGGTAATTTACATGATAGGCGGCTCGAAGAAAATGCAAGAAGGCTGAGTGTCATTTCAATGAAACCAGCATCCACAGCCACATGTGGGTATTTATCCCGTTTGGTGCTGTGGTCCGATGGGGCAGATGGACTCGTAGAGACAGTTTCTGCCCTGATTATGCATTCTGGTATATATGCAATCAGGTTTTGCGAAGCACATCGCCATTGCAGATGTGATACTTGTCAAGAATAGGAGCACAATTGACCTCCACACAGCCCTCCACACAGCCAAAAAGCACAAGAAGTGGGAATATCTTACAAGGATTAACGATTACCATCACCTGCAGGTAATAGCTATGGTCTACAATTAGGTGTAGCGAAGTTTTATGCTAACGTGCATTGAAATACACTGGCAATACCTGCCCACGCAGATACTGATACCTCAAGACATATTGAATCTCCAAGCTCAGGTTCCCTCTATCCTAAACTCCCCTCTATACACGGTTTGGCAAGCATGGGGACGGATCTCGGAGGCAGGCGTTGACCAGGAGGCATCTACCACAGTCACTCCTGACCTGACACATACGGCTGCGCTTGGAGTGTTCTCCCAGGTCTGGCATGACTGTGAGGAGAAGCATGGCTATGAAGTTCTAAATAGGGAATATTCCGCGTTTTTTGAACACGAGTGTAGCGCATTTGCAGACCTGTTTCGCATGATACTGAAGGATAAAGCTGCTTTGGGGCTACTCACTCAGTACCGACCCAGTGTCTATTATGACCCACGTGCACGCACCGCTAGGCTTGGTGCAGAAGTACTGCCATTTGGCCCTATACAAAGAACCACACTAGAGAAAGCCCTACACGTCCTTTCAGATATGGGTCATTCCTTAGGAGGGGCTACAAATGGGGGAGGGGATCCGGAGTTATATGCTGCAAAACTTAAGGAACTACTAACACTTAGTTCGACCTACTATACGCTGGTCCCACAACCAAAACCTTTCTTAGTTTACTCGCAGACAGGTAAAACCTGCACAGATTCCTGGGATGGAAAGCTTAAAGATTCAATAGCGTCTCAGAAAGGGAATATAATACGCTTGCTGGGGCAGTATCCTAGCTGCGTTTGTCTAAGTACAATGGAGAAATTGCACTTGGCCAATCTCCGCATTGTTCCAGAGAGGTCCAATGAATACAAAGAAATTAGCAGCTATTTTCTGAATACTGCATTCAATTACAAGTATGACGGCTTATTCTAACAACAAAAGCTTCCAAAATTTGGGTTTTAAGTTGCTGATATTTATGGAGAGCAGGAGCCAACTTCAAATTGTCCATATATATGGAATAAACCGCAGCGGTGAGGAGGAAAGATGGGCTTCGGGTTTCAAGGAGAGGCTACTTGGCATCGACAATCGTAAACTGCTATGGCATGGGTCACCTATTGGGAATTTTGAGTCCATCCTCACACAGGGGCTTCGTATTGTGCCAAAGAGATTACCCCATATCTACTTCTCGGATGCAGTCGGGAAGAGGTACATACGTCTTTTCTGAGTCGTGATTTTTCTCAGAGTAGATGTGGTATCGGACTTCCACTAATAGTGTAACTTGTGAAATTTAGCATCAAGTATACGTGGGGGACTCAGCCCAATGAAAAGGTATTCATTCAATCAGACGCCCGCCTTATAGCATATTGTCCAACTGACAAATCCTACATGGTTAGCGCAAGCTTATGCTACTTTGTGAAGTGCAGCTCGGGTGTGCTAAAAGTAATCATGAAATCATTGGCGGGATAGACTTCCGGTGGAAAGATGCTTCGAGTGTCAATAAGGATCTTTCAGGAGCCAAAATAGTAAATCCACTCTCGGAGAATGATTGTTCGAGTTCAGTGCTAATTTGTCTCTATAGCCAATGACTGGACCTGGGGTTGCTATACCTCAATATAAGAACTCTGAATATCTGATCAAAGATCCCAGCCAGATCAGGCATCGCTATGTGATTATGTGGAAACTTTAGGGCTTTGAACTGTGGCAGCCACCGTCTGATGGAAGAGGTGGCATTGACTTTCTTCCCTAGAAACCAAGTCAACTAAATGAAGGCATAACTAGTGTGTCTCAGGGGACTGGCTAGATTATATATGCAGTTTATCATAAAATACTTGAAATTACAAGGTTCAGAATCTGGTTCTGGAATGTATATCTTGTGCATATGAAGGTTCATATTCCTCATTCATATAACTAATTACCTTCGCTGTTTTGTAAGTATCCGACACTACCTCTCCCACTGATTTCCAGTTAGTGAAACGTGCTGCTACTGGCTAGAAGCCTTCTATTGCCACACTTGAGGTAGGTACATATGTACTACCACAAAGGGAAATCTGGTGCCAAGATTTTCGAAAGAGGTCTAGCAACAATCTGGTGTAGAAAAGCCAAAGAATATTTATTTGGCGATATACTGACAAACAAGTACATGAAGTGGATTGAGTCCAGCAAACTCAACCCACATGTGATGAGCCCAGACCAACTAGCCAGGCCAGGAATCTTTGCGGCATTTGGCAGTTTCCAGCATCAGAGGCTAAGTCCCTTATAGTATAGGGGTTTTTTTTTGGAGTCTATACGTCTGTAGAGCCTAAGGCTATGAGGCGGCATAATAATATAGGGTAGCGCATACGGTAACCTCGTGTATCTTCTCAGGCTGTATATACGGTACAGTGTGTCCAGATAGGGGCTGGAGAGACTGAGGCCTCCTATAGATTATCAAGTAACCTAGGAATTTAGACTAGACTACTCTAGATTCCGCATCGATCCGAACCACTGCGTCTCTCGGCTGATGCTGCCTGAAGGTAGATTCTTTGGAGATATATCCAATGTACTAGTTATAGATCTCGAGGTGGGGGCACACAAAAGGCAACGCCAAGCCAAACCGAGAGAGTCAGGGCACGAGATCATGTTATAGATATCAGGGAAGAGGTCAGGTGGAAACAAGGAAGGGTCAGCAGTGGTTAGTGCTGATCTAGCATCTACCATCAAGTTATTAAAGATTATTGCCTGACCCACAGATGGCAGAATTGCCAAAATAGACTCATTTCCTCAATGCTGCAAGCCAATGCTCGTACCTACCTGCTGTTAGCCGAGCCGACCGGCTCAGTTATGGTTAATGGCCATCCATTGATAAGTACACTGCTACAAACTAGTGGGTTGTTTTTTTTTGGAAATTTTGAATTGAAGATTTGTATAAATAAGTGCGTCTGTCAAGTCACTTGCTCGTGTGCGAATAGTGAAGACAGGTATGAAATGTATTCTCTGATCTGCTAAAAGGAACACTGCAGCTATGGAAACTCATTCATGATATAACATTCCTTCGCTACCTTCCTAACTCCTCACCCTCACATATTTCCACACAGCTGACATCACAATCCGCATCCCTAGCTTCTCTCACATCCCTACACAGCGGACATCGCATTCCGCATTCCGCATTCCTAGCTCAGCTGCCTGATTACTTACCTCATCGAACAGGGTTGAGGGTTTTGCTTCTGTGTTAGTAAGTAAAGTATGGCATTACCAACAATATTTGTGGTCTCTGTCAAGCACCTATTCCAAGCTTAGTTCCACTGAATACGAGTAATGATTTGCCAAAAAGAAAGGAAAGCCTAGTTCAAGTTTGCTTCATGACAGTTTAGCAAACACTTTGATACCTAAAAGTACGCACTAATAAGGAATTGTTTTGGCTGTGCCGGGTGATTAAGCGTGAGGTGGAAATGCTTATGGCTGACGAGAAATGCCGGGCTTCTTGTTTACAGAAGTCATGATGTAGTCTCTTATGCAAGTTCCGGGCACTGGGCCTTCAGCATAAACAGCTCGTATGCAGGCTTCGTCCACCGGCTTCGTCCACAATACATACGGTGTCGCCTCAGAACTTTATTGAGTGAACCTATACTGTATTTTGCAGTGTTTAGCAAACAGGCACTTGCACTATTGGGCTAGGTAGGTCTGCTATCAGATGTTGACCCTGAGTAATTCATGTAACGTATTAACGCACTTCTGGGGACTAGGCATTACTAGTAAACGTTTAGAAATCCAATTGCCATGCAAATTCAAACCATAGGTATAATGAAGACAGGGAGGGATCTGCAAGTGCTATTCAGAGGTAAGCAGCAATATATAAGGTGGCCTGGGAAGGAATTTGAGGAATTCTAGTGTGTAATTATAGACTTAACTTCACATGTTTGCAATATGGTGCCTGGCGCGAGGCTACCAATGGGCTCGTGAAGCTCCATATACATTATCTATGATGTGTAGGTAGGGCATATGCCACCAAGTATTCGGGCCAATTTATAGGTAAGGTAGTAATAAAACATGTAGAAGATTTAGTGAAAAAATACATACTCCGAGAGATAATGAGATTATACAAGCTTATCAAGTATGATAAATCTCAATATATATGGGGTCATTTTAAGCAGACCTTGTAGGAGAAAGGGTAACTGGAAACTTTTGTTAATATCAAGTATGTAAACTTAATGTATCTGCTTATAATCATGAAGAATTTTCTAGTACTAGTACAACTCTATTCCTGCCAAGTATAAGTAACCTGGTACTTGTTTCGAACAATGCTGCATGATTCAGCACCACCATTGATTCTACAACTTTTGAATCCAGCCAGCCTTGGGATATGTATGAGGCGGCCATGGAGTCTTTGACAGAACCTGCGGTCAACCTCCGTCCACTATAGTCTAGATAGGCTCAATACGATTAATGATTCAAAAAAAAACTAACTTCCGTCCACTACGGCTAGCTGCCCGCACCGACGACAGTATGTACCCGTATAGCTGGTGTCCATCCACCAGCAGTCAATCTGGCAGACATCATGGGTAAGTAGCTTCTTTACGATAGACTGGTGTCCCTTGTAAGATGCGTGGTAGAATGGGCATTTTTTCCTTTTTTGAAAACCATTACTCGTATTCAGTCTATCTGACTATGACGAGTGGTAGAATGGACGTGCGCTTCTAGCAGCGCCTAGGTTGCAGGGCTTTCTGTAGACTTCAGTCCTCGATCAGGTTCTGCACTGGCTGCCAGTAGTAGGTCGACTACCGCCCGTGTCCGCCGGTATGTAGGCATAGTGGTAGGTAAGCCAGCTTGGGTTCTCGCTGTACTTAGTCTGCCTCCAAGTTCAAAAGAACCTGCATGACATCCCTCTGCCCTGCTCGCTCCGCAAGATAAATGGATGTTGAAGGCTAAGGAGTAAATTATAGATATTGCGGTATACATTCTAGATCTGTGCCCTTTCTTGTGTTATTTCCTACTCGCCCTCAGATAATTAGGGAATATCAAGCATCTAATTCACGGATCTACTCGCTCATCTAATATCGCTATCCTCGCTAGCCCCCTGCTTTTACTTCGTTGGTTAATGCTACTCAATAACGCTCCTTTATATCCACTTTGGTAATAGAGTTGAGGGTAACTAGTATAGAAAATTTAGAGTTTCAACCACTGCATCCTGCGATGTAGATAGGGGAGTTTCTCGGGTGGGCTTCGGCATTCACTGGCAACGCCAATAGGATGGCGGGGTTGCTACGGATTAATTCTGAGAGTGGGGAAGCAGATTTAGTGAATAATCAGGCTTATTTGTGAATGCATCGGCTTACTCTACGATGGGTAGCCGAATTGTTATGGCCCCCATAGACTTTTGGAACCATATTCTTACCACTTTTTACCCCCTAGTCAGGTATCTCTCTCATCCACTAATCCTACATCACCCCTTCCTTTACTATATTGAGACAACGGGAGGAGTGTGTACCCTAGGTATGTATATAGAAGGATAGCATTTCATTAAGATACACCCAGCCATGATGCTGGAAACACCTGGAAGTAGATATAGGCAGTAACTATATACTCAGATAATCTACTCTCAATTATCAGACTGAACTCGCACCCACCATATCACATCACATTGGTGTTTGGCATAATACAGTACATGTTCTTGGCCGCCCGCGCGCGGCATACAGTACTACTAGCTATGTCCCTTGTGGGCAACTTATATAATTTGTTAATATGGTAGACAACGCAGTTGAATTGATTGTCCAACTAGAGCTATATAACACACTACAGAATAGTTCTTAAGTTACTTCCATACATTTATTTGCCTTCCTTGGTAGAATCTATCAATTCTTTCGTTCAGGCTGCCACAGTATGATTTCTGCTTATAACTTAACACCCCTAATATACTTATCCCCTCACAGGTACAATTTCTACACCAAAAACCACAGGCTACCCTGATCTTGCCAGCACAATAACAGATACTAATAAGCCTAGTGCTCGGTGTATGTACTACCCTTTCCTACCCAGCCGACAAATTCTTGAATCTACCAAGGCGTACTCCGTACTAAATGGCATTTTCCAAAACCCCCACTTAGTTATTGTATCCCAAGCTCCACCGCTGTACACGGCATTCTCCACTTGTTCCTCCTTCCTCAATGGCTCATGTTGGGTAAATGTGCACTGTTACCCTGACACCAATATACTGTAATTCGGCTAAACTGTTGGGAAATTGGTTTGAATATCCTGTAGTTCTCAGGATCATAGCTATACCTAGAAGCTTCTCCTGTCAGCGAAATTGATTGGGGCAAGGCTCTCACCGGGAGTGTTGGAAGAGGGTGGGCCCCTGCCGTAGTCGCTCTCAAATTTTTTTTTTGAGTCTATACGCCCTCCCCCTGAAGAGCCTTAGGCTATGAGGCGGAGTCCGCTCTCAATGATATCTACCTACGGCCTAAATATGCCATTACCCGTCGATATAAACTCACCACATGGTCCATACAGGATTAATATCAGGACACCAGCCGTGCACCTGCCCCACCTTTGACTACCACCCACAAAACAGCTTTTAGAACGAGGAATACTTCACATGCGCAGGAGTTGGAGACACTTGGGCTTGTATCAAAATGGTCCTTCGTTACTAAAGGAGGAGCCCCATTAGCTGACTTCCAGCCTCACTTTAAAAGACTTTTGTATATCCTAACGGGGGTGGATACACCCAGCTTCAATATATACTGTAGAGGAACTAAACCACTCATGTAGGTAAGCAAACTTTTAAATCTAATCAATAAAAGAAGATGATAGTGTAGCAACTCTAAAATAAACCACCATTTTGTTTTCACATCGGACACTAGTATAGTGGCATACGAGTCTAAATAAACACGGTCTTACTCAACTAAAAAGTTCATATCCTACACGACAGCCGAGCCAGAATATATGCAACGAAGAAGTAGTATGTCTAAATTTCCCACATAGAAAGAACCCCAGTCACCGGCCAAATACCCCTATCCATCCACTCATCCCTTTCCTCGTCCTCCAGAGTTCGAAATGAAAGAGATGATGTAATAGAAGAAAGCAACTAGGCGGCAAGCTAATTCAAACATGTCCAACCGACCCACTTGAAACTCAGGAAAATCCCGAGACCTGTGTTTCCCGCACGCAAGTATTCGGAGAAGGAGAAAAAGGTGGATATAAACCACCGAAGCCGCCACCAGCGCGATATCGCAAAATTTAAAGGGGATCTTATTTGTGAATCACCATGGCGCCAGAAAACTGCAGTGAGAAAAGTAATTATCATCAACCAAATCCTACTCACACTAATCATCGACCACAAAACTCCTGCCTCTATTTGTGGTGGTGTGCACCACCATGCATGTGGCGCCTCCTCTTGGGAATTGCAGGCGGAGTGGGAGTATAGTAAACGTCAACAGTCGTAGTCTTAGTGACGGTAACAACAACCAGGTGAGGGTTAACAGTGCAGGTTGAGGGGGGTTTAGAAGTAGGAGCTTCGGAAATCAGAGGCGTTGGGGTGGGTGCTAGTGTGGCGATAAGCTCTGGCTTCTTTGTGGTTGATGGGATTTGCATGAGAGGGATGGAGGACACACTGCTAGGACTTGCATCAGGAACGTCATCTCCATGGATTGGCTGATCCTTCTCTTTTGGTGGGCTTGTAACTGGAGTATCGTCACAAGTAGCCTTCGATGCACGCTCAGGTCCGTAGGTGATTGGGTTGCAGCCTGGGAGCTTATCTATAGGCCCCGTAACATCCTCCTTTACATCCATGTTTTTAACCTTGCAAGATTGCATCTCCTCAAGGGTGTAGTGCTCAAAAACGCCACATTTCTCAACGATACCACTGGGGTCACGGCACTCAGCGACAGCTTTCTCAAGAACTTCCTGATTCCAGCCGTTTATGAAGTCACCGTGATACCCATATCCAAGTGGGTCTCCATTAGAAAAGACATAGTGGCCCTTGGTCCCAGCAAAATGTGCGACGTTCCAGATAGTCTCGAAGAACAGGGACACGATTCGGATAGGATGAGTGTCCGGGCAAGTACCGTCATCCATTAAGGAGGGGTATCGCATGTGGTCCTTGTGATCGGGTACATCAAGGCGCTTGCCATCCCAGCAGCTAGGGAAGAAAACCTCAGCTCTCAAACCATCCTTACACTTGGATGGATCTTCTGGCATAGCACGAAGCCCCAATGCTGCGTTGGCTGGCTCGTTATAGTTCAAACAGTTGAACCCCACAGCCTTTTGTCGGAGAGCGTCTTCTGTCCTGTCTTGTGCCTGCCACAATGATTTCTCGATGTTTCGGTAAGGGAAGCTGCGGAGGAATGGATCACCCGCAAGCATGCGGAGGCCAGCAGGGGCCGCCGTGACATTGTCACCACGCTGGAGGTAGTACACAAGCATACCGCCAGTTTGAGGGACGATTTCAAATTTTCCAGTATCGGCATGTTGGAAGTACAATGCTGGGGTCCAGTATGCGGATTTATCCTGTTTCACTTGACAGGAGCTGCAGCTGCCTGCCATGAGATCCTCGTTGGTGGAGTTGATAGAGACGGCTATTTTACCCGAGTCAGTAAATCCCTTATAATTTATCTAGAAGAATTATGGGGAACTTACTATCTGGTCCATGGATTGTGTGGGCGTGGCCAGCTGCGAAGCCAGGGTTGACGATGGGGTCGATTCGCTGAAGAGTTGACCTGTCCCGACATGGGAGACGCCAGAAAGCACTCACCTCCAGGGTAAGGTAGGACAAGACGGTCAGTTGGATCTTCATGATGCTGAAATTTGTAAAAAGATTTGCCTCCAGATGAAAATATATCTAACCGGAGATCGTGAGCATAACTGACAAACTCATCAAAGGCACATATCCATAACCTGCAATCTGCTGTTCACCGTGCATTGAACAACAGAGGAAGCAAACCTACCTTCCAAATGTAAAGTCCCACAAACTCTCACAATAGTAACCAGATATTGAAGAGCTCTGTTGAATATATCTCTCGGTCGTCCGAAAAGGAATGTAACGCAGTTGGTATCGGTGAAGGTATAGGTTCGAGACTACAGGTTCTAACCCGCCAGGCTGTTTGTTAAGTCGTTAAGCTGTACTGCAGGCACGTTAAGGTAAGGATTGGAAGGAGCGTCGGTATTGCAGAAATGCAAACCTTGTCGAGAAAAGAGCGAGAGGGGAACAAAGAAGAGACGTTCGAGAGAGTGGGAACAGAGGGGGGATGAGAGGAGTCGAACCAAACAGTCGGGGTATGGGGGTAGAAGTAGGTGGAGGAGGGAGGGAGGGGAAGCGGGAGCCAGCAACTGGAAAATGGTATGGTACATCTTGTTAGGGAGGAATAATACGGGGGTGCTGCCACTCCTTCCCCGTACATACTGTCCCTTTATCTGGCAAGCGGGCAGAACCAGAGTCGGAAGGAGGGCGGTGGGAAGCCCTCTACGAGGGGCTTGTGCCAACCAGACTAGGTGGGAAGCACGGGAATGTTGTTCGACAAAGGTGCTCCAACGGCGGCGCTAATCCCCGTTGGTATGCTGTAACTGCTTCTAGTAGTCGCAAAAAAACGCAGGAACAAAGCAGCGGGAACCTGGTGCCTGGAATCGGCGCTTGGCGGGCCACCCTGCTGGAAGATTAAGGTCGATGCGGCGCGTGCACCACGAGTCGCACCAGGCACCGTACACCGTACAGAGTTACTAGTTAAGTAGAGTTGGTCCTGTCGATTCTCGCCGAGAACCACATTGTCAAATCGAGAATTTTCTGCAGGCGCCACAGCATACCGAAAAAGCTGTTCTCGTGCCCAGACCGATTTATTTTTTGTGGTAAAGCTACAATTCAGGCTGTTGCGAAAACTATAGCCTTCGAACTCTCATAGCGCAAGTACTGTACCCTATGTTTTCTTTTGTCTGAGATAGCGTATCGAGTGGCGTTTTTGCACATCATGACCATCGATTCAACATACCTAGCCCTATAAGTCGGTGGGTTGTTTACATGTAAAATAAGTCAAGGGGTAACCCCCCAACTGAAACCAGACTAACGACTCAATCTCCCCAGTGTTGAATCTGCCCCTCAAGATCCCATCATTCCCGCGACGAGATTGTCTGGGTGATTGAAGGGACAAGAGTTATGTATGAAGCTATCGCAAGCCTTCATCTCTACCTGAAACACGTGGAATTTAGACATAAGCGGCTAATCACAGCTAGCCTTGAAGACAGCCACGGCTCAATCGTCATGCTGTTATGTCTAGGGTTCCAATTATGTTGATTCCCTGCCCAAACCCGGCAGACCCTGACAAGGTGAAAGTTAGGATTTCTAGCGAGGTGAGGTCTACGCGGCAGTTAATTCATGAATTGTGATACTACAGTGCGTAGGTGAAAGTTATGGCGCGCGCCCCTGCATATTTATGTATATTTCTTGATATGCCTATACAGTAGCACATTCTCATGTAATACGTAATACAATCAAATTGCGAAGTCTTGTCGTATATAATAAGTAACTTGGGTGACCAACCAACCACTCAAAACATATTTGAAAATTGGTTACTCGAGTATTCCATAAATTGTCGCACTGCAGATAATTGATTTTTCACAAACTGACCAATAGAGACATCAAGGCTCTGGTGTGCGGCTTGCATGCAGCGTGGGACACAGCTGCGACAATTCATCGCTGTACCGAGTATGTACTGTACCTACCGTACATACCGAGAAACACCCGACCTCACGACAAACAAACGTGGACCTATGACAATTTTCTCAATTTCATATCTGGCGCACTTTCAAGGTAATAATTTTTGTGCCGCGCTAAAACATCGGTCAGCGGAGGTCAAATATAATCGTGTCACGGCTATCGGTAGGTAGTCGTAATATAGTCGTACACACCAACGCTTTACTCTACAATGGGGCTGCTCTTCTGGAAGCATGCGTGGTCAGGGCTTTCCATGGTAATCGGTACATAATCCCACTAAAGTAGGTATCCGTATAACGGAGCACAAGGGGAGAGTGTGGCGGTCTTCATTAATTACAGGCCAAGCTGCTCAAGCGACAGCTGTATACGTTTCTTTTGTCCTACAATCAGCAGGTAGCAGTAGTGGTATGTACGACCATGACTGACTGGCATTAAAATTAGCGAATAGTACATATATTTCCTAGCAGAACAGGAAAAAAAAATACCTCCTGAGCCGCTCAGCTTTTTCCAACACCAGTTAGTCTTGGGCTATACTACCGAAAGTAGGTTGCCTTTCCTTCTCTTCTATTTCCTTCTATAGCTTTCCCCTCCGGGCATTTGTAGTAGATATGATGTGTATATCAACCGTCTCCCAGATTTGGGTTCTAGGTATGATACTAGACTATACAGCTAGCTCTCACCCAATAACCCAATCTAAATTCTTCGAGTTTTTTTTCCTTTTCCCCGCAGCGTATTTATTTTAGTGTAGGTAGATAAGAGTCTGGGCACGAGATCACCCTCGTATTGAGTCTATGATAAGTGGGGAAAACTTAAGACTATTGGCATCTTCAGTTTGCCTCCGATAGTGGCGTTCAGCGGTGGATGAGTTTTGCTACATGCATCCCCTGATCTGTTCTCGTACCCAGACTCTCCACTGCGCTGCCAAGACAATAAATTGTGCGGCTAATTGGCAGCGCAGTGGAGAGTCTGGGTACGAGAACACCCCTGATCGTCAGGCTGGGTAGTTAGTTAACTACTGGTACCTAAATACTAGCCTTGCCGGCACCCTAAAAACTAGCTGAAAAGCGGCCCGCTCTATCCCCGAGTGCCATTGCGGACCATGCCGGCTGATCCAGATACATATGCGCATGAAATCCCTCCCATACATATGGCCCTCAAGGAAAATATCCTTACGTATTTCCCCGCGTACCTGTAGCCTCGGCCTCCGAATTGGAATTGGTTTTCCATCCGAAGACTGTTGAACCTGATTCGAGAATTTGCGCTAGGCGGAAGGCGTCGGGAGTGGCACGTGACTATATATGATCATTATACATGTACATATATGTATGCCATAAATTACAGCGCCCACGGGGACTATAGCAGAACGGGGGAAAAAAAAGGTATCGGGGGTATGAAGCTGGCATATGATATTGCTCAAAAAACTCTTGAATGGTCTTGGAACCCCGAGTGTAGGCCTAACC
>Ga0307514_10002639_pt1 | contig 18294 bp, 13 predicted proteins | sample 16_EM_MG_FD_203088 | JGI IMG/M metagenome (GOLD analysis project Ga0307514, IMG submission 203088) | Populus trichocarpa ectomycorrhiza microbial communities from riparian zone in the Pacific Northwest, United States - 16_EM | ecosystem: Host-associated > Plants > Roots > Unclassified | place... | reverse complement strand
GCGCGCGAAGGCGGCGGCAAGGCCGGCAAGCGCAGCACCGTGGCCTTCGCGACCGCGCTGCAGGACCGCTACGGCATCAAGAAGGTCAACAACTCGGCCAGCGTGGGCGTGGGCGCCTTCGGCTCGCTCTCGCTGCCCTTTGCCGGCAGCGACGACGCGATGGTCAAGGTGGCCAGCGAAACGCTCACCGACGAGCTGTTCTACGACCGCTTCTTCGCGCTGCTCGATCGCTTTCTCGAAGGCCAGGGCGGCGAAGAGCCCGAGGTGCCGAGCGTGGCGCCTGAGATGCCACGACCCTCTGCGCCACCCGCGCCCGCGGCGCCAGCCCTCACCTTTCCCGTGAAGCCGGTGCCGAACCCGGGTTGAGCGCGCGCTGCGCCGCGCCGCCAGATAGCAAGACATGTCTTACAATCTGGCATGGCTTCCAAGATCGATTCTCCTGACGCGGCGCAGTGCGCCTCGCATGTCCGCACCGCGGTGTCGCAGCTGTCGCGCCAGCTGCGCAGCGGCGCGGCCGCGCCCGAAGGCCCGAGCGTGGCCAAGCTCAGCGTGCTGGGCCAGCTGCACCGGCACGGGCCGTGCACGCCCACCGCGCTCGCGGGGCATGAACGCGTCAAGCTCCAGTCGCTGACCCGGTTGCTGGCCGAACTCGAAGCCGAGGGCTGGATCGGGCGCGCGCCGCATGTCACCGACGGGCGCCAGTGGGTGCTGTCGCTCACGCCCGAGGGCCTGCGCCGGCTCAAGGCGCTGATGCGCTCGCGCGAGGCCGCATTGGCCCGCGCCATCGGCGCCACGCTGAGCGCCGAGCAGCGCGCGCTGCTGCTGCAGGCCTGCGGGCTGCTCGACCGCATTGCCGGCGCACTCGAAGGCGGCGGCGAGCCCTCGACGGGCACGGCCCGGCCGCGATGATGATGCCCATGGCACCGGCCCTGCGGCGCATCGGCAGCTTCTGGCACGAGGGCCGCTGGCGCGCGGGCGCACAGCTGGCGGCCGCGGTGGCACTGGCATGGGGGGTGGCGGTGGCGATGCGGCTGCCCGAAAGCTTCTGGGCCGTGATGAGCGTGCTGATCGTCATGCGCCCGAGCGCCGGCGCCACGCTCGACGCCGGCTGGGAGCGCGTGCGCGGCACGGCCGCCGGCGCGCTTTGCGGACTCGCGGGGGTCTACCTGCAGCACCTGGGCACGCCGGTGCTCGCGACCACGCTGGCCACCGTGATGCTGCTGGCTTTCGCCGGCGCCGCGCTGCCGGGCCTGCGCAGTGCGCCCGTGGCCGCGCTGATCGTTCTTTCGGCCAGCGCCATGCCCGGCCACTCGGCGCTCGAGGTGGCGCTGCTGCGCATGCTGCAGATCGGCATCGGGGTGGGTGTGGCGCTCGCGGTGTCCATCGTCGCGTCGGAGTACCGCGCGGGTCCGCGTTTCGATGCGGGTTGTGCCGCATTGCTGCGCGGTATGGCAAAGCGTCTTTTGGCGCTGGGGAGCGGCGGTGCTGCCGGGCCGCCAGCCGAAACCGAGGCCGAGCGCGTGAATGCCGCGGCGCGCGCGGCGCTCGCCCGGCTGGCGGTGCTCGCGGGCAGTGCGGACCTGGAAGGCCGCTGGCGGCGCCGCGGCGCTGCCGTGCCGGCGGCGCAGTCCTGCCGCAGCAAGGCGCGGCTCGCGGCGCGGATCTTCCAGGACGCCACCGTGCTCGAACGCATGTGGCGCCGGGCGCCGGCTGCCGATCCCGTGTGGCAGGACACTGCGCGGGCCGCGGCCGCCGCGCTCGCCGCCATGGCCGATGCGCTCGATGGCCAGGGCGCACCCGATCTCGCGAAGCTTGCGCAGATCGCAAGGCGGCATGAGGTGCCGGGCGATTCGTCCGCTTTCCTGCTGGCGGCGCCGGTGTGCCTGCTGTTCGAGGACCTGCACCGCATGCAGCGCTGCGTGGCTGCGGCCGCGGCCTGAGGCCGCTCAGCGCACCAGCGTCGATTTGCCGAACAGGCTCTCGATCAGTTCCACCGCCACTTCGGCGGTCTGGTTGCGCACGTCGAGCGCCGGGTTGAGCTCCACCACGTCGACCGAGCCGAGGCGGCGGGTGTCGGCGACCATTTCCATGCACAGCTGCATCTCGCGGTAGGTCGGGCCGCCGCGCACGCCGGTGCCCACGCCGGGCGCGATGCCGGGGTCGAGGCAGTCGAGGTCGAAGCTCACATGCAGGTGGGTGTCTTCGTCCACGTCCTGCAGCGCCTCGGTCATGGTGGTGCGCATGCCGTGCTCGTCGATGTGGCGCATGTCGAACACATGCAGGCCCAGCGTGCGGATGGCGTCCTTCTCGTCCTCGTCGACGCTGCGGATGCCGATGAAGCGGATGGCGTCGTGCTCCAGTGCGGCGCGCTCGCCGCTCCAGCCGGTGAGCGCCGCGGGCCCGTGGCCCAGCAGGCAGGACACGGGCATGCCGTGCAGGTTGCCGCTCGGGCTGGTGGTTTCGGTGTTGACGTCGGAGTGCGCGTCGAGCCACAGCACGCGCAGCTTCTTGCCCCGCTTGCGCGCATGCCAGGCCACGGCGCTGATCGAACCGATGGCCAGGCAGTGGTCGCCGCCCATCATGAGCGGCACGTGGCCGGTGCCCAGCGCGGTGTCGACGGCCGCGTAGACGGAGCGGTTCCAGGCAATCACTTCGTCGAGATGGCGCAGGCCGTTGGCCGGCGCGGTCCAGGGGGTGGCGGGGCCCGCGAGGTTGCCGCGGTCGATGACGCTGAAGCCCTGCCGCGCGAGCGCTTCCGGGAGCCCGGCCACGCGCAGCGCATCGGGGCCCATGCCGGCGCCGCGCACGCTGGCGCCGATGTCGGTGGGCGCGCCGATCAGTTCGAGGGTGGTGCCGTTGCCGTTGCTCATGTCGATGTTCGTCCGATGTGCTTCCACAGATAGGCATAGCCGAGGGCGTCCATGAAGGCGGCTTCCTTGTTGTCCGTGGCCGCGCTGTGGCCGCCTTCGATGTTCTCGTAGAAGCTGCTGTCGTAGCCCATGGCGGCCAGCTTCGCATGCATCTTGCGCGCATGCACCGGCCCCACGCGGTCGTCGCGCGTCGACGTGGTGAAGAGCGCCGGCGGATAGGGCTGCCCGGGCTTGGCGTTCTCGTAGGGCGAGAAGGCCTGGATCCAGGCCCATTCCTCCGGATCGTCCGGGTCGCCGTATTCGGCAATCCACGAGGCGCCGGCCGACAGGTGGGTATAGCGCTTCATGTCGAGCAGCGCCACCTCGCTCACGACGGCGCCGTAGAGCTTGGGATGGAGCGTGAGCATGTTGCCCATCAGCAGTCCCCCGTTGCTGCCGCCCATGGCGCCCAGGTGCCGCGGCGAGGTGATGTTGCGCGCGATGAGGTGCTCCGAAACCGCGGCGAAGTCTTCGCAGGTGCGCAGGCGGTTGCGCTGCAGCGCGGCCTGGTGCCAGCGCGGCCCGTACTCGCCGCCGCCGCGGATGTTGGCGACCACGTAGACGCCGCCCTGCTCGAGCCATGCGCGGCCGATGGTGCCGCTGTAGCTCGGCTGCAGCGAGATCTCGAAACCGCCATAGGCGTATTGCAGTGTGGGGTTGCGGCCGTCGGCCTGCAGGCTCTTGGGCGCGATCTCGAAGTAGGGCACGCGCGTGCCGTCCTTCGAGGTGGCGAAATGCTGGCTCACGCGATAGCCGGAGGCGTCGAAGAAGGCGGGGCTGTCCTTCAGCGGTTCGGGTTCGCCCTGGCCGATGGTGCCGATGTAGAGCGTGGTCGGCTGCAGGAAGCCGCTCACGGTCAGAAAATAGTCGTCGTTCTCGTCTTCGTCGATGCCGCCGGCCTCGATGGTCGAGAGCTCGGGCGCGCCGCCCAGGCTCTCGCGCTTCCATTCCTTGGCGCCGGCCTGCGGCGTGAGCACTTCGAGCCGGTTCACCACGTCGTGCATCACGTTGAGGATCAGGTGGTGGCGGGTCCACGAATAGTCGTCGAGCGCGGTGGTGTCGTCGGGCTCGAACAGCACGGTGATCTCGCGCTGGCCGGCCATGTAGTCGTCGAAGCGCGCCGCCAGCAGCGAGCCCGGCTTGTAGGTGGCGCCGCCCACGGTCCAGGGGCTGCGCGGCTCGACCAGCATCCAATCGCGCGTGACCTCGGCGCTGGCATCGTCGGGCACGTCGATCTTCACCAGCCGGCCGTCGCTCGTGCGCAGCCAGGTCTCGCTGTCGTAGAAGTCCATCTGGCGCGAGACAAAGTCACGCTCGAAGCCCGGCGTGTTGTCGCGCCAGGCGCTGACCGTCATGTCGTCCTCGCCGCCTTCGTACACCGTGGCCGCGCTCGCAAGCGGTGTGCCGCGCTTCCATTCCTTGACGATGCGCGGATAGCTCGAACTGGTCATCGAGCCGGGGCCGAAATCGGTGGCCACGTAGAGGTGGTCGATGTCCTTCCATGCCACGTTGCTCTTGGCCTCGGGCAGTGTGAAGCCGCTCGCGACGAACTGCTTGAGCTCGAGGTCGAACTCGCGCACCACGTTCGCGTCGGCGCCGCCGCGCGAGAGCGAGATCAGGCAGCGCTTGTAGCCGGGCTGCAGGCAATCGGCGCCGTGCCAGACCCAGTTCTCCTTGTCGGCCTCGGCCAGCGCGTCCAGGTCGAGCACGGTTTCCCAGTCGGGCCGGGGCTTGCGGTATTCGGCCAGCGTGGTGCGCCGCCACAGGCCCTTGGGGTTCTTCTTGTCGCGCCAGAAGTTGTAGAACAGCGGGCCGATCTTGCGCACCATCGGAATGCGGGCTTCCGAGTCGAGCACTTCGAGGATGCCTTGCTCCATGCGCTCGAAAGCGGGCGACTGCGCGTAGCGCTGCACGGTCTTCGCGTTGTGCTCGCGGGCCCATGCGAGCTGTTCGGCGCCGTCGATGTCTTCGAGCCACAGGTGCTCGTCGGGCTGCGTGGAAGAGGTGGTGGATGTCATGGGCGCAGTGTACGAAGCCGGCGTGAAGAAAGGCATGCGGCCGGCAGGGTCGGCCAAAGCTATTGAATTCATAGCGCACCGGGCGCGGGTCTAGTGACAAACCCGTGTTCCGCCATTTGGCCTCGATGCGCGGGGCTCCCACGGGTATCCTGCCGGACGGACGGCGCTTGGCGCAACAAGGAGACATGACACATGAAACACCTGAGCGGTCTTGATGCCACCTTCCTGCACCTGGAAACCCCCGAGATGCCGATGCACGTGGGCTCGCTCAACGTGCTCGACCTGCCCAAGGGCTACAAGGGCGATTTCTACGAGGACGCCAAGCAGTTCATGGCCAGCCGCATCCACCTGGCGGACGTGTTCACGCGCAAGCTCGCGCTGATGCCCTTCGACATGACCAACCCGGTGTGGGTGGCCGACGAGGACATCGACCTCGACTACCACGTGCGCCACATCACGCTGCCCCGGCCCGGCACCAACCGGCAGCTGCAGCAGTACGTGGCGCGGCTGCATTCCACCTTGCTCGACCGCAGCCGCCCGATGTGGGAGTTCTTCATCATCGACGGCCTGAAGAGCGGCCAGGTGGCGCTCTACACCAAGGTGCACCATGCGGGCATCGACGGGCAGGCCGGCGTGGCGCTCGGCAAGGCCATCTTCGACCTCGAGCCCGCGGGCCGCGTGGTGAAGCCGCCGCGTGCGCGTGCGCGCAGCAGCGGCTACCAGCTCGGCATGGCCGAGCTCGCGACCGCGGCGCTGCGCAACACGGCGCAGCAGTACGTCAAGCTCTTCAAGATGGCGCCGGCCATTGCGCGGGCGCTGGGCGGCCTCGCCAAGCCCGACGAGAAGGCGGCCGAGAAGAACACCGCCACCGCGCCGAAGAAGTTCAACCTGTTTGCGCCGCGCACCTCGCTCAACGTGTCGATCACCAACCAGCGCACCTTTGCCGGCCGCACCATCTCGCTGGCCGAGACCAAGCACATCGCCAAGCATTTCGGCGTGTCGCTCAACGACGTGGTCATGGCCACCGTGGCCGGCGCGCTGCGCCACTACCTGGCCGACAACAACGAGCTTCCCGCCAAGCCGCTGGTGGCCGGCGTGCCCGTGAGCCTGCGCGAAGCCGGCGACGAGACCTCCAACAACCAGGCCAGCATGATCCTCGTGAGCCTGGCCACCGACATCACCGACCCGGTGCAGCGGCTGAAGGCGATCAACGCATCGTCGACCAGCTCGAAGTCGACCATGAACCGCTTCAAGGCGGTGATCCTCGACGACTTCCCGACCTTTGCCGCGCCCTGGCTGGTGTCGGGCATCGCCTCGATGGTGGGGCGCTCGGGCCTGGTGAACCTGCTGCCGCCGGCCGCCAACGTGGCCATCTCGAACGTGGCGGGCGCGCCGTTCCCGATGTACTTTGCGGGCGCGCTGGTCACCAGCTATTACCCGGTGTCGATCGCGAGCCACGGCACGGCCCTCAACATCACGGTGCAGAGCTACAACGGCCGCATGGACTACGGCCTCATCGCCTGCCGCCGCGCGGTGCCCGACATCACCGAGATCGGCGACTACATGCTGGCCGAGCACCAGCTGCTGCTGGGCCTGACGCAGACGCATCCCGCGGCGGCGGGCGCGGCGCCTGCCAAGGCGGCGGCTGCTCCCGAGCCGGCTCCCGTTGCGAAGGCAGCCGCCAAGCCTGTCGCGAAAAAGGCGGCCGCAAAGAAGCCGCCGGCAGCGAAAGCTCCCGCGGCCAAGGCACCGGCCGCCAAGACTGTCGCCAGGAAAGCGCCGGCCAAGGCAGCCGCACCCAAGGCCGCGCCCCGCAAGCCCGCCGCGCCCGCCAAACGCGCCAGGGTGGCCGCTGCGGCATGATCGGCGGACCCTCAGCCGAGAAAATTGGGGCAGTTGGACTAGTTTTCCGACCGTTCTAGCTTTCCAGGCCTAGGCACTCCGGAAGAAGATCACCCCATCGCGAATCCCGCGACCCGACGATCAACTTCCAGGACATCCACATGACCACCACGCAAGCTTCCTTCTCTTCCGCTGCCATCCACGTCATCGGCCAGTACAACGACGCCGGCAAGACGCTGGTGGGTGCCTACCGCGCCGGCGTTCATCGCCTGCTCGGCGGCGCTGCCTCGCGCTACAGCGAATTCCTGGGCAGCCGCCAGATTCCGCTGGTGAGCGAGCAGGTCAAGGCCAACCTGATCGGCGCGCAGGAAAAGATCAACAGCTTCCTGGCCAACCGCCTGGACATCGATACCGGCCGCATCGTCTCGGTGATGGACCGCGTGGCCGCGGGCACCACGAGCGGCATCGAAACCGTGGCCGACCGCGTGGCGCGCGTCGAATCGCCCGTCGTCAGCTCGGTAGTCAAGACGCTGAACGCACTGAACCAGCCGATCGCCAACGTGTCGGTGCAGATTGCCGACAAGGTCGCTGCCGGTGCGAAACAGATCGAAGTGCGCGTGAGCGGCACCGAAGAAGCCAACAAGCCCGTGCGCAGCGTGAAGGCCAAGGCCGCCGCTGCCAAGAAGCCGGTTCGCCGCAGCACCGCCGCCCGCAAGGCGGCCTGACCCTGGAGCAACAACGCATGGCGACCCGCCTCGATCCGACGGACGATTCCAGGAAGAAGAGGGCGACGCCCGCGAAACCTGCAAGGAAGGCTCCTGCGGCCAGGAAGGCGACCGCAGCCGGGAAGAAGGCCGCGGCACCGAAGAAGAGAACGGCTGCTGCCGCACCGCACACTGGGCCGGGCAAGAAGGCCGTCGGCGCCGAGGGCCTGCTGCGCGCCGGCCTCAAGGTGCTCGGCAACGTGCGCGACGATGTCGCCAAGCGCCAGGCGAATGTGATCGAAGGCCTGCTGGGCATCGGCCAGGGCAAGTTCGATCCGGCGGCTGCCAAGACCGCGGTTCCCCGCGGCTTCCCGAGCCTCGACAGCTTCGGCCTGCGCAAGTTCGAGGACGTGTTCGACCAGCGCGTGGCCACCGCCCTGCAGCGCCTGGGCATGCCCAGCGCGGAAGAAGTGCAGGCGCTGCGCGAAGAAGTGATCCGGCTGCGCGAACGCCTCGCGCAACTCGAGCCCAGGAACGCCGGCCCGCGCGGCAGCGGCAAGCGCTGAGCCTCGGCCCAGCGAAGCACCGACGCACGCAGCAGTATCAGCCGGTTGTGGCCAGTTCCAACACCACGCGCGATCGCATCCTGCAGGCCAGCCTCGCGCTGTTCAACGCGCAAGGCCTGGCGGCCGTGTCCACACACAAGATTGCGGCCGAGCTCGGCATGAGCCCGGGCAACCTGCACTATCACTTCAAAGCCAAGCAGCTGATCGTCGAATGGCTGTTCCGGCGTTTCGAGCAGCGGCTCGAAGTGCTCGACGGCTCTTCGGGTTCGATCGCCGCCATCGATGACCTCTGGCTGGCGCTGCACCTGCGCTTCGAAGCCATCGACCAGTACCGCTTCATCTACCGCGACATGGCCTTCCTGGCCGGCGAATACCCCGCGCTCGGCCAGCGCGCGCAGGCGCTCACCGCGCAGAACCTGCTGGCGGCCCAGGCGCTGTGCGAAGGGCTGGTGGCCTCGGGCGTGATCGAAACCAGCGCCGAGCAGGCCCGCATCCTGGCCTTGCAGATGGTCTTCACCACCACCTGCTGGCTCTCGTTCGAACGCCTGGTGCCGGGGCGCGACGCGCTCGCTCAGGCCGACCCGGGGTTGGCGGCGTTCTACACGCTGACCTTGATTTCCCCCTATGTTTCCAGCGAATCGAGGGCTTACCTCGATTACCTGCGGGGCAAATACCTCGGATAAAGATCGCTGTTGTCCGACGGGGCGGTGAAACTTCGGTTCGCCATGCTCGTCCTATAGAACAAAGAACAGCAAGGAAAGCCGCCCCCATGACCTCCGCCACCCGAGACCCCATCGCCCCGCCGTCGGGCCTGCTGCTGCTGGCCGAGGCGCGCGCACTCTGGGAAACGGGCGCCGGCATCGCCATGTGGCCGCTGCTGCAGCTCGCGCCGCGCGGCGACGGGCATCCGGTGCTCGTGCTGCCCGGCCTCGTGGCGGGCGATGGCTCCACGCTGGTGCTGCGCCGCTACCTGTGCAGCCGCGGCTACGACGCGCACGGCTGGGGCCTGGGCCGCAACTTCGGCCCGCGCGAAGGCGTGGAGGACGGCATGCTCGCGCTGCTGAAGTCCCTCTCTGAAAAGAGCGGCCAGAAGGTCAGCGTGATCGGCTGGAGCCTGGGCGGCGTCTATGCGCGGCTGCTGGCATCGGCCCAGCCGGAGCTGGTGCGCAACGTCATCACCCTGGGCAGCCCGTTCTCCGGCAGCCCGCGCGCCACCAACGCATGGCGCGTGTACGAGGGCGTGAGCGGCCAGAGCTCGCACGACCCGCGCCGCATGAAGTTCGTGCAGCCCACGCCGCCGGTGCCCACGACCTCGATCTTCAGCCGCACCGACGGCGTCGTCGCGTGGCGCTGCAGCCTCGAGAAGCCGGGGCCGCAGGCGGAAAACATCGAGGTGGTGGCCAGCCACCTGGGGCTCGGCGCGCATCCGGCGGTGCTCTATGCCGTGGCCGATCGGCTTGCGCAGCCGGAGAACGGCTGGAAGCCCTTCAACCGCGGCCTGCTGGGGCCGCTGGTCTATCCCGATCCGGGCCGCAAGGCCTGAGTTTCCGCGGGGTCAGGCTCCGGCCCAGACGTCGAGCACGTAGCGCTGCTCGGCAATCATGCGGTCCATCCACGCCGCGCCGTCATGGCCATGCTCGCGCGCCAGGTCGGCCAGCGTGCGCCGCACGTCGGGCTCCATGCGCGAACCGTCGCCGCACACGTAGATCACCGCGCCGGCTTCGAGCAGCTTCCACACGTCCGCGCCCTGCTCGCGGATCAGGTCCTGCACATAGACCTTGCGCTCGCCCGCGCGCGAGAAGGCCGTGTGCAGCTTCATCAGGCCGCGGTGCGACCAGGCCTGGAGCTCCTCGGCATAGATGAAATCCTGCTCGGGATGCCGGCAGCCGAAGAACAGCATCGCATCGCCCAGCGCTTCCTTGCGCTCGGCCTGCGCCGCGCGCTCCTGCAGGAAGCCGCGGAACGGCGCCAGGCCGGTGCCGGGGCCGATCATGACGAGCGGGCGCTGCGCATCCTCGGGCAGGCGAAAGCCCTCGGCCGTGGTTTCGCGGATCACGCCGTGCACCGTGTCGCCCGCTTCGGCGCGTGCCAGGTAGTTGGAGCACACGCCCTCGAAGCTGCCGTTGCCTGAAAGCGCCGGCGCGCTCACCACGCCCACGGTGACGCTGCAGCGCCCCGGCGTCATCGTCGGCGACGACGAGATCGAGTAGTAGCGCGGCGAGAGCGGCGACAGCATCTCGAGGAACGCCGCGAACGGAACCCGGCAGGCACGGTGTTCCTCGAGCAGGTCGAGCAACGACTTGCGCCTGTGCAGCACCTCGGCCTTGTAGGCCGCCTGCGAGGCTTCACCGCTGCCCGAGAGTGCGGCGAGCTTCGGCTTGGTGGCCGGGCACTCGGTGTAGGCCGCGAGCGTGGCGATCTGCTTGCGCGTGGCCACGTCCTGCAGCTCGACATAGTCGCCGAGCAGGCGGTCGACCGCCATCACCTGGTCGACCGGCAGGGCCGTCTTGCGGCCCGGATCGGCATGCAGCCGCACATGCGCGGAACGCTCGAACCCGAAGCGCGCCATGGCGCGCTCCACCTGGGCCGGGCTGTTGCGCGGCACCACGCTCAGGTGGTCGCCGGCGCGGTAGTTCACGCCTTCGGGCAGCATCAACTCGACGTGGCGTGTGGAGCGGCCCGCTTCGCTGTAGCTGCCGGGGTTCTTCTGCAGCTCGCGGTTCTCGATCACGCGCAGCGCCACCGCACCCAGCGCATCGACGAGCGCGTTCTTCTGCGGCGGCGGCAGTTCCTCGAGCGTGTAGAGCGGCTCGGCCTCGGCGGGCGTGTCGGCGCCGGACTGGATGCCGAAGGCCTTCACCAACTCGGGCCAGAGCGCGTCGCTCCAGTCCTGGAAGGCGCCGTCCATGTCCTCGCGCGCATCGCCCTCGCCGCGCGGATGCACGCGCGTGGCGCCGAGGGCGTCGAGCCGTTCGTCGATGCGCCGCGGCACCGCCTGGTAGGTGGCGGCCCAGTCGGTGTTGCCGCAGCCGAAGACGCTGAAGCGCACGCCGTTGAGCGAATCGTCGGCCTTGTCGAGCCAGCGGTGGAACTCGGCGGCGTTGTCGGGCGCCACGCCGTTGTACGAGGCGCAGACGATGGCGACGGCACCGCTCGCGGGCAGCCGCTCGGCGTAGTCGTCGAGCGAGGCCACCTGCGTGGAGAAGCCGCGCAGCTCGCCGGCCTCGGCCAGCTGGCGCGCCAGGTCTTCGGCCGTGCCGAGGTTGGAGCCCTGCAGCACCAGCAGCGAGGTGCCGTGGCGCGCCGCCTGCGGCTTGCGCGCGGCGGGTTTCGCCGGAGTCGCTGGCGTGGCGGCTGCCGCTTCCCCGTTGCCGCGCGGCCGCGAGGCCGGGTCGCGCAGCAGGGCCTTGATCTTCAGGCCTTCCGGCTTGATCGTGAGCGCCTCCTTGATCTTGAGCTTGTAGCCCGTGTGGTCGACGAGATCGAAGCGCTGCAGGATCATGCCCAGCGTGAGCACCGCTTCCTGCAACGCGAACTGGCGCCCGATGCAGGCGCGCTGCCCGTTGCCGAAGGGCTTGAAGGCGTTGGCCGGCCGCTCGCGCTCGGCTTCGCGGCTGAAGTGGTCGGGGTTGAACTGGTCGGCGTCCTCGCCCCAGATGCCCTTGTCGCGATGCAGCGCCAGCGCGTGCATGATGACCATGTTGTTCTTCTTGATCGTGTACTGGCCGCCGATGGTCGTGTCTTCCTTGGCTCGCATCGAGATTGCGGGCGCGGTCGGGTACAGGCGCAGCGCCTCCTTCAGCACCTGCATCACGTACTGCAGGCGGTTGACCTGTGCGTAGGTCGGCTTCTGCGAGGTGTCGGGCCCGAACACGCTGTCGACCTCGGCCTGCGCCTTGGCCAGTGCCTCGGGGTTCTTCAGCAGGAAGTAGATCGCGAACGAGAGCAGTCCGCTGGTGGTCTCGTGCCCCGCGATGAGGAATTCGATGCACTCGTCGCGGATCATCTTGTCGCTGAGCTTCTCGCCGCTCTTCTTGTCGACGCCCGCGATCATGTAGCTCAGCAGGTCGGGCTTGGTGGCAATGTCGGCCCCGCCCGCGCGGCGCTCCTCGATGATGTCTTCCACCATCTTGTGCATGAAGCGGATGTCCTTGCGCTGCTGGGCGAGTTCCTTCTTGAGCATGAACTCTTCGAGCGGCAGGCCGCGGCGGTTCTGCACCGTTTCCAGCGTGCGCACCATCGCATCGACGAAGGGATGGAAGCCCTCGCGGTAGAACGAATTGAAGCGGTAGCCGAAGCCGCACAGGCCGATGGTGTCGAGCGTGAGCGCGGTCATGTCGCGCACCACGTCCACCTCTTCGTCGAAGTTCAGCCGCTCCCATTTGGTGACCAGCTGGCCCGCGATGTCCAGCATCATCGGGTGGTAGGCCTGCATCGCGCGCTGGCTGAAGTTGGCCAGCAGGATGTTGTGCGGCTTCGACCAGGTTTCCTCGTGCGTGTCCGAAGTGAAGAGCCCGTGCGATGCCGCGCGAAGCCGCCGCAGCGCGCCGCGCGTGCTCTTGTCGAAGCGCGCCTCTTCGCAGAGCTCGTCGACCAGCGCGGGCGACGACACGACGATCACCGGCATGCCCGGCATGTCGAGCCAGTAGATGCCGCCGAGCTCCTGCGCGATCTTCCACATGTCGAGCACGGGAGAGTCGGACCCGATCGACAGCAGGTTGCCGACGAACGGTTTCTTTGCGGGATGCGGGATCGGGTGGAGCGAGTTTTTGCCTGCCATGGGGTGCTGTGCCTTTTGGAGTGAACCCGCTTCGGAAATTCCGGGTGTTCGGAGTATCCCGAGGGCACCGGTGGGGGGCAGGACGGGGTTTCCCTTAGGCCGGTTCTGTGCCTTGTTCGGTGTCCTGTTTCAGTGCCTTGTTCAGGGCGCGCTCCCGCCGACGGGGTGCCTTGCTCCGCGAATGTCCCCCGGCCTGCGGCCTCCTCCTTTATTTCGCTGCGCAAGGCACCCCATCGACGGGAGCGTTATTCGGAGCAGTCGTTGATCAGCGATACACCAGCAGCGTGCCCAGGTGCACAGGGCATCGGGTGCTCCCCGCAGCGAAATCAAGGAGGAGGCCGAAGGCCGGGGGACATTCGCGGAGGGGAGTACCCGGTGTCCTGTGCACGCGCCCTGAAGACTTCAGCCCCAACAGGAAGCCGAAGCCCTCAGGGCCGAACCATCTTGCATTCAGAGCCCTGTGCCAGCTCGTTCCCGCTGTAGACAGCATCCGTCCGGAAGCCGTAGTTCGTGCCTTCCCAGCCCAGCTTCACGCTCTTGCCGTCGACCGGCGCAATGGTGTTGACCACTTGCGGCAGCAGCAGCTGATGGTCCTCGGCACGCATGCGGATCGGCCCCACCACGGAATCGAAGCTCATGTCTTCGAGCGCACGCGCCACCTTCACCGTGTCGGCGCTGCCGGCCTTGTTGATGGCGGCCGCCAGAAGGCGCGGCGTGAAGTCGATGCGCGGCGCGAGGAAGTCCTTGCCCGTCTTGGCCTTGTAGGCCTTGGCGAGCGCATCGGCGCGCGGCGTGTCGGCCTGCCCCGGATGCCACTCGGCCACCCAGGTCAGCTGCCCGAGCCTGGCCTGCGACACCGCCAGCACCGTGCCCGGCACCGAGCCCGCGCTGTGGTTGAAGTAGCGCAGGTTGTAGCCCGCATCGCCCGCCGCCTTGAGCAGCAAGGTCATATCCTGCCCCCAGTTGCCGGTGATGACCGAATCGGCACCGCTTTGCTTGATGTTCGCAATATAGGGCGAGAAGTCCTTCACGCGGCCGATCGGATGCAGCGTTTCGCCGACGAACTGCACGTCGGGCCGCGCGAGGCCGACCAGCTGCCTGCCGTAGTTCGCCCACTGCTTGCCGTGGGCATAGTCCTGGTTCAGCAGGTAGACCTTCTGCACGTCGGGCGTCTTCTTGATGTAGTTGGCCAGCGCCTTCATCTTCATCGCGGTGTTGGCCTCGGTCTGGAAGTGCCAGAAGCTGCAGTTCTTGCCCGTCATCTCGGGGTCGATCGACGAGTGGTTCAGCACGATCAGCTCCTTGCCCGGATTGCGCTGGTTCCAGCGCGCCACCGATTGAACCAGCGCGGTCACCACCGAGGAGCCCGATCCCCCCGTGACAATGGCCTTGGCGCCCTGGTCGATGGCCGCCTGCAGCGCGCTCTGGCTCTCCTGCGCCGAGAGCTTGCTGTCGAATTGCAGCAGCTGCAGCTTCGTGCCGCCGAGCACGCCGCCCCTGGCATTGATCTCCTCGATGGCGTACTGCGTGTGCGTCAGCATCAGTTCGCCCACGTTCGCGAACGGGCCCGAGAGCGGGTCGATGTAGGCGATCTTGTAGGTGGGCTGCTGCTGGGCCTGGGCGCCGCCGGCAACGGCCAGCAGGCAGGCGAGGGCGATCGGCGCAAGGGGCGCTTGCTTGGACTTCATGATTGGTCTCTCGGTTTTGTTGGATCAGTCCGGGCTTCGCAGGCCGATCACCCGGCTCGCCAGCTTCGCGAGTTCGGCCACCACCTCGTCGGGCGAGAGGCGTCCGTTCGGCCGGTACCAGCTGTAGAGAAAACCGGGCAGGCTGCAGGCCGCCAGCGCGGTGATCTTGGTTTCGGTGAAGTCCAGGTCGCCATCGCGGCGCGCTTCTTCGAGCAGCGGGCAGAGCAGGTCGTAGAAGTGGTGCGCGAGCTTCTTCTGCGCCGCGATGTATTCGGGCCGGTACACCTGCGGCTCGCGGTAGGGGAAGAAGGCGCAGGGGTGGTGCGCGATGGTGGCGCGGATCAGGCGCTCGATGCCTTCGAGCACCTTCTCGCTCGCGCGGCGCGGATCGCCGGCCGCGAAATCGAGTGCCGTGAAGCAATCGACCGCGGGACGCCACGAAAGCGTCTCGAAGATCTCCTGCTTGTCGCGGAAGTAGTAGTAGACGAACGGCTTGGTCACGCCCAGCGCACGGACGATCTGCGCCATGGTGGTGTTGGCGTAGCCCTGCGCCGCAAAGAGCTGCGCCGCCGCCTGCAGGATGCGCTCGCGCTGCAGGTCGGTGCCCTGCGTGGCCGCGCGCTGGCGCCCCGTGCCCTGGGGCAGGTGCGGCTGTGCAGTGGTGGCGGCCTTGCCAGAGGGTTTGTGCCGTGTCGCGGAAGTTATACCCATGGGTAGGATTGTTGGTGCACCATGCACCCATTGGCAAGCGCTTGGCTCCTGCAGCCGGCTATCGATAACCCTGAGAAAGTGACGCCATGGAGACATTGCCCGACCGTCCGCTCGAGCCCCTGCACGAGTACCTGCGCACCCATGCGCGCGAGCGCGGCGACCGCGCGGCCTGCATCTGGTACGGCCACGCCATGAGCTGGGCACAGCTCGACCGCGCAAGCGACGCCTTCGCGGCGCGGCTGCAGGCCCTGGGCGTGAAGAAGGGCGAGCCGGTGGTGCTGTTCCTCAACAACTGCCCGCAGTACCTGGTCGCGCATTTCGGCATCCAGAAGATCGGCGCCATCGTCTGCCCGAGCAGCCCGCTCAACAAGGAACACGAACTGGCCTACCAGGTCAACGATCTGAAGGCGCGCGTGATCGTCGCCGCCGCGCCGCTGCTGCCGGTGGTGCGCAAGGTGCAGCCGCAGAGCGCACTCGCGCATGTGTTCGTGGTGCACTACGCCGACCTGCTGCCCGAAGAGCCCGTGCTCGACCTGCCCGCCGAACTGCTCGCCGAGCGCAGCGCCCCGCGCAGCGTGCCCGCGGGATGCGAAGACTTCCTGGCCGTGATGCAGGGCGGCGCGGTGCCGCAGCCGGTGGCCATCGACCTCGACGACGTGGCGCTCATGACCTACACCTCCGGCACCACCGGGCTGCCCAAGGGCGCGATGCTGAGCTACGGCAATGCGCTCTTCAAGACCCGCGCGGCAGCCGACTGCAACGGCGTGGCTGGCGACGACGTGCTGCTTTCGATCGCACCGCTCTATCACATTGCCGGCATGCTGATGGGCGTGAACGTGCCGGTGCTCACCGGCGCGGCGTCGGTGCTGCTGCATCGCTTCGATCCGCGCACAGCGCTGCAGGCCATCGCGCGCTACAAGGTGAGCTGGTGGTACAGCATCGCACCGATGAACGTGGCCTGCATGCAGGTATCCGACATCGCGAGCTTCGACCTCTCGAGCCTGCGGCGCAATCCGGTCACGAGCTTCGGCATCACCTTCACCGAGCCGCTGGCCGCGCAATGGCGCACGCACGCGCCCCATTGCACGTCGTTCGAAGCCGCGTACGGGCTCAGCGAAACCCACACCTGCGACACCTACACGCCGCACCATGCGCCGCGCTGGGGGACGCAGGGCGTTGCGGTGCCGGGCGTGAGCATCCGCATCGTCGACCCCGACACGCAAGCCGACCTGCCTGCGGGCGAGGTCGGCGAGATCGTGCTGGCCAGCCCCGGCACCTTCAAGGGCTACTGGAACAAGCCCGAAGCCACGGCGGCCACGCTGCGCAATGGATGGGTGCACACCGGCGACATGGGCAAGCTCGATGCCGATGGCTATCTCACCTTCATCGGCCGCTTCAAGGAGATGATCAAGGTCTCGGGCTACAGCGTGTTCCCCGAAGAGGTCGAGACCATCCTCATCAAGCATCCCGCGGTGGCCCAGGCCGCGGTCATCGCGCAACCCGATGCCGAGAAGGGCGAGGTGGTCAGGGCCTTCATCGTGCGCAAGCCCGGCACGGCGCTCGACGCCGATGCGCTCATCGCCTGGGCGCGCGACAACATGGCCAGCTACAAGGCACCGCGCGCCGTGAGCTTCATCGATGCGCTGCCGACCACCGGCGCCGGCAAGGTGCTGCGGCGCCTGCTGAAAGACAAAGCCTGAAAGGTTCCCTCTTGTTCTCCAAAGTCCTGATTGCCAACCGCGGCGAGATTGCGGTGCGGCTGGTGCGCGCGCTGCGCGACCTGGGCATTGCGAGCGTGGCCGTGCACGCGCGCGACGATGCGTCCACGCTTCATGTGCAGCTGGCCGACGCGGCCGTCGCTCTCGATGCGACCGGGCCCTCGGCCTACCTCGATGTTGCCGCACTGATCGGCGTGGCGAAGGCGCAGGGCTGCGATGCGGTGCATCCCGGCTACGGCTTCCTGAGCGAACGCGCGGACTTCGCGCAGGCTTGCGCGGACGCGGGGCTGGTCTTCATCGGACCGACGCCCGAGCAGCTCGCGCTGTTCGGCGACAAGGCGCGCGCGCGTGCGCTGGCCACGCAATGCGAGGTACCGGTGATGCCCGGCAGCGCCGGCGCCGTGACGCTCGCGCAGGCGCAGGCCTTCTTCGCCGAACAGCAGGCGCAGGGTGCTGCGGGCGTGATGATCAAAGCCATTGGCGGCGGTGGCGGGCGCGGCATGCGCGCGGTGTTGAATGCAGATGAGCTGCCCGAAGCGCATGCGCGCTGCATGTCCGAGGCCAAGGCGGCCTTCGGCGTCGAAGGCGTGTATGTCGAGCGCCTGATGCGCAATGCGCGCCACATCGAGATTCAGGTGCTCGGCGATGGCCAGGCCGTGGCCAGCCTCGGCGAGCGCGAATGCACCTTGCAGCGGCGCTTCCAGAAGCTGGTGGAGATCGCGCCCAGCCCTTCGCTGTCCGATGTGCTGCGGGCCGCCATCACGCAGGCCGCGCTCCGCATGGCCAAGACCGCGGGCTATCGCAGCCTGGGCACCTTCGAATTCCTCGTCGATGCCGAATCGGCCACGCTCCCCTTCGTCTTCATCGAGGCGAACCCGCGGCTGCAGGTCGAGCACACGGTGACGGAGGCGGTGACCGGCCTCGATCTTGTGCAGCTGCAGATGGCGGTGGCAGCCGGCCAGCCCTTGAAGGCACTCGGCGTGGAAGCCGGCCGCACGGCGGTGCAACGCGGATTCGCGGTGCAATGGCGCATCAATGCGGAGACGCTCGATGCCCATGGCAATGCGCGGCCCTCGGGCGGCACGCTTGCGCGCTTCGATCTGCCGAGCGGGCCGGGTGTGCGTGTCGACACGCATGGCTACGCGGGCCTGGCGCCATCGCCGCACTACGACACGCTGCTTGCCAAGCTGATCGTGCATTCGCCCTCGCCGCACTTTGCCGATGCGCTGCGGCGTTCGCTGCGCGCGCTCGACGAATGCCGCATCGACGGCATCGCGACCAATCTTGCATTGCTGCGCGCCATTGCCGCGCGGCCCGAGTTCGCGACGCAGGCGGTGCACACGCGCTTCGTCGAGGCT
>Ga0307514_10002638_pt1 | contig 18324 bp, 14 predicted proteins | sample 16_EM_MG_FD_203088 | JGI IMG/M metagenome (GOLD analysis project Ga0307514, IMG submission 203088) | Populus trichocarpa ectomycorrhiza microbial communities from riparian zone in the Pacific Northwest, United States - 16_EM | ecosystem: Host-associated > Plants > Roots > Unclassified | place... | reverse complement strand
GTGATCACGAGCGAGGGCGGCGATGGACCGGCCTTCCAGGTACGCGGTGCGTACGGCGTCGGTCTTCCCGGCCGAGACGGCCGGGCGGCGCCCGCCCTTGTTCCCCTTCACCTCGGCGGCCCGTAGTCCGTCGTACGTCAGCTCGCGCTGGAGGTCACGCTGGAGTTCACCGGCGGCGAGCGTCTGCACCATGAACTTCACGGTGGACAGCAGCTCGCCGGTGCGCGGATGGCGGGCGGTGAGGTCCATCGCGGAGAACGCACCGTCGTGGATGCGCAGGGCGAGGCGGTCGCGGTGCAGGACGTCGAGCACGTCGAGGATGTGTTGGGTGCCCCGTACGAGGCGGAACATCTCGGAGATGTGCATGGACGGTGTCGCCCGGCCGTGCGTACGTCAGCAGGTCGACGAACTTCGTTCGCTCCAGCGGATGGAGGCGGCTGGAGGTGCCGCCCTCTTCCTCGAAGACCACCGGCTCCTCGATGTCGGCCTCGTCCAGTACGAGGTTCTGACGGTCGGTCGACTGCTGGTCGGTCGACACCCGCTTGTAGACCAGGTTGGCCACGTTCCTCCTCGTTTCTGTCGGCGCATCGGACCCAGGTGTCATCAAACCCTGTCGTCATCCATCATCGGATCTGATTGGATCTGCGCCTTTGCGAGACCCCGGAGAGTACGGGTTCATTGGACGCCTGCGGCGCCTGTCGTCATTCGTACGTTTACAGACACGATTGGCGCACGGCAGAGATCCCCTTCGAGCCGAACCGCACTGAGATCGGTTGCCGGGCTCCGCAGGCGGGATCACTCAGCGGTGGGCATCGCGCGCCCGGAGCGCTCGGCTTTCGCGTACTGGTCCAGCAGCTTGTTGTACGTAGTGGACGGGAGTGCCGAGACACTTTGGCGCAGGGCGTCCCGGAAGGCTCGGGTGGCCTCGGTGACGTGGTGGCCGGGGCCCAGGACGCGCAGGCAGTCGTCGAAGAGCGCGGCGAAGGCGACGAGGCCGTCGGCCGGGGCGCGGTCGCGCCGGGCCCGCACCTCGGCCAGGCAGCCGCGGATCATCAGCGAGCCGAGGTGGTCGGGGCCCCAGATCCGCAGGGCCGCCGGCAGCAGGTCTTCGTACGCGGTGGCCGACCCGGTGAAGTCTTCGCTGTCCGCGAGCAGCTTGGCGTAGGTGGCGCGGACGGGAAGGGTCTCGATGTGGTCGGGCGAGATGACCCGCTGGTAGTCGTGAAGCAGCTCGCGGCACTCCTCGGCCGCCCCGGCTGGGTCGCCCGCCTCCGCCCGGCATTCGAGCAGGCGGCCGCGCATGTCGAGCGTACGGGGATGGTCGGGGCCCAGGGCGCGCGTATAGTCCGCGATCAGCTCTTGATAGACCGGGATCATCGTGTCCGCCTCCGCGTCGTCGGAGCGGCAGTCTGCAAGGGCGCTGCGCAGCTGGAGGGTGTCCGGGTGGTTCGGGTCCAGCAGCTGGCTGTGCACGGTGATCAGGTCCTCGTATGTCGTGAGGGCCGCGGCCGTGTCGCCAGTCGCGTGCAGCTTCTTGGCAAGCAGCTCACGGGCGCTCAGGGTCTCTGGATGGTGCGGGCCCAGTACCCGGGCCATGTCTGCCAGCAGGTCGCGGAGGTCGGCGACCGCCTTGGAGTGGTCGCCTGCCTCGCCGCGCCAGTCGGCCAGCGCCGCGCGGGTTGCCAGGGTGTAGGGGTGCTCGGGGCCCAGGACCCGTCGGCAGTCGGCGAGCAGCGCGGCGAACTCCTCGGCTGTCTGTCCCGGGTCGCCGATCAGGCCCTCGATACTGAGGAGGTTGCCGCGGTGGAATAGCACCTGGGGGTCATCGGGGCCCAAAACTGCGCGCAGGGCGGCAATCATTTCCTTCAGGGCCTCGGCGGCGGCGACCGGATCGCTCTCCGCAAGGCCGTGCTGCCACGCCTGGAGGAGGCCGCGGTGGCCGATGACAAGCGGGTGGTCAGGTCCGAATGTCTGCTCTAGCAAGCGGGCCGACTCCTCTATGCCGGACGGTGCCGCGGTGGTGTCTCCCGCCTCGTTGCGCAGCAGTCCCAAGGTGTAGCGGGCACGGGAGACGTCGATGTGGTGGGCGCCCAGGATCCGCACGGCGTCGTCGATCATGTCCGCCAGCTCGGCGGCGGCTTCGGCTGGATCTCCGGCTGCGGCACGCCACTCGGCCAGCTCGTGCCGCACCACCAGGGTGCGGTGGTCGTCGCGGCCGAACTCCGCCAAGTGGTCGGCGAGTAGTTCCTCGTACAGCGCGCGGGCCCCGGCCGGGTCGCCCGCCTTTCCCCGCAGGCGCGCGAGTTTTCCGCGGATCTCCAGGGTCATGTCGGTGAAGGGCCCCAGGTGCGTCCGGCAATCGCCGAGCAACTCCTTGTAGAGGGCGGCGGCGCGCGGCGCGTCCCCCATCTCGTGGCGCAGGGAGGCGAGTTTGCCGCGGGCCTCGAGGGTGTAGCGGTGGAACGGGCCGTGGACGCGGCGATGGTCGGCGAGTAGCTCCTCGTACGCGGCGAGCGCACCGGACAGGTCGCCGCCTACGGCTCGGGCGTTGGCGAGAGCGCCGCGCGCGTCGAGGGTGGTGAAGTCGTCCGGCCCGGCCAGACGCGCGCAGTCCGCGGCCAGCTCCGCGTACGCCGCCACGGCTTCCGCGGGGTCCTTGACGATGGCCAGCGGGCGGAGGGAGTTGCTGCGGCAGGCGAGGGTACGGGGGTAGCCGGGGCCGTATTTCCGCGCGGAGGTGGCCGCGAGCTGCCGGTAGTGGTCCATCGACGCCTGGTAGAAGCCCGCGCGGGCGAGGCTCTGGCCGAGCCGGAGCAGGACCTCGTGGACGTCGCGGTCCGACCACAGCAGGTCCTCCTCGTGCGAGCGCAGCGCCTGCGCGTTGGCGCGGAGCAACTGGCCTGCGGCGAAGTCGGTTTCCGTCTCCGGCCAGGCCTGGAGCAGCGCGTCGGCCGCCGCCAGGGTCGTCCGGGCCAGCCACTGCGGCGGAACCTGCTCGCGCACACTACGCTGCACCAGCCCGTGGACCTGAACAGGCTGGCCTGGCGCGTAGGTGACCAGGCTGAGCCGGTGCAGGGCGTGCAGCGCGCCTGCAGCGTCCTCGGTTGTCGCGGGGATTGGTTGCTGGGTGTCGGGGGTGCGATGGTGGGTGAGGTGGGTGAGGGCGGGTCGGCTGGTCAGGACATCGGTGGGGATGCCGTTGGGGTCGAGCATCGCGGCGAGTTGGAGCATGGGGCGGGCCAGGCCGGCGGGGCGGAGCCGGTCGGCGTGTTCGATGGACAGGGACCAGGTGGCCGCCACCGTGACGGCTTGGTCGTCGGGCAGGGCGCTGGGTTCGGGGAGCAGGTCGGCCAGTTTCCTGAGCCGGTCGGCCAGCAGACGGCGGTAGCGGGCGCAGGTGACGCTGGTGTCGATGATGTATGCGGCGGCCTGGGCCAAGGCGAGGGGCAGCTTTCCCAGGTCGGCGGCGAGGCTGTTGATCTGGTCGGCGGGCTCGTGGCGGTCGTGTGCGGCGAGTACGGCGGTGAAATAGGCGGCGGCATCCTGGGGGGTGAACAAGCCCACGGTCACCAGGCGTCGGCCGGCGCCGGTCAGGGCGGCCTCGCGGCGGCGCGTGGTGACCAGGACACGGCCGCGCGGGCTGGCGGGCGGCCACCAGCCACGTATATCGGCCGGATCCGCGACGTCGTCCAGTACGACCAGCCACCGGCACGGCTCCTGGCCGGCCTTCGGCTCCAGCCAGGCCAGGAACGCCCGCGCGGACTGCTCAGGGTCGCTGGGGTCGGCGGCAAGGACCTCCACACCGGCCTGCGCGTAGCCGGCCGTGATCGCTGAGCGGCTGCTCGCGCTGATCCACACCAGTACGTCGACCCCGCCGCTGTCCCAGGCGGTGCGGGCGTAGTCGGCAGCCAGCTGCGTCTTGCCCACCCCGCCGGTCCCGGTCAGTACCTGGCTGAGCACCGCAGTACCCCCGCTGTCGACCGCCGCCCGCAACTGGTCGACCTCGGCCCGGTGCTGGAACGACAGGGCGCGGGGCGGGAGCACGCCGACCTGGTGCGGCCAGGGTGCCCGTTCCCGCGGGGCGGCCTGTTGCACGATCAATTCGTGGACGTACCCGCTGATGGCGGTGCCGCCCCCGGACGCGATGGCATCCCCGGTCCCCGATACCTGCACCAGCCTGCTGGTCGAAGGCCCAGCATGTTCTGGAACTGGTCCGCGGTAGCCGGTCAGCGCGGTTGCCCCGTCGTGGGCGTGGGCGTCGCCGGTGTCCGTAACCACCACCGGGTGCGTTGGTACACCGCCCTCGGATTCGGGCCCGGCTTCATCCGGGTCGGGCGTGGAGCGGCGCTTCCGGAACCTCATGGCAGGAAGAGTCCCCTCTCGCGACGTGTTGCGGGCCCGCGGATCAGCTGTAGTCGATACCGGTACTTGCGCTGCTGTCAGGCCCGTCCGCAGCGGCGTCCCCGGTTCGCTCCGCCCGAATCGCCCCGCTCCCGGCATCTTGCTGGCGTCGCACGCCGGTGGACGCTCGGCCTCCACCGGTGGCCTTGGCCTTCCCGGTATCGACCACCGCGACCTCAGACGGTGGGGTGGCTGAGGACTGCATCAGCGCCCATGCCAGGGCGGCAATACCGGTGGCGCCCTGGACTGAGGCGGCAACCAGTTGGCCGGTATCCGGGTTGTCCAGCAGCCAGAAGAACGGCGTCGACACGGTCAACACGACCGCGACCACCATGACCGTGATCTTCCTGCTTCGCGACACACCCACTCGCTCCCCTCCCCGCAGCCGACCAACGCGCGCCCTCAGCAGCATTGGATGAACTTCACTGATAGCACAGGACGCCTCCGCACAACCATCAGTTCCCCGCACGCCGTTGGAACTCACCGTCCCCGCCGCCCGGCACAGGCAGCAGGCTTTGGAACGGCCCTGCCACCGCTTTGCCTGCATCGGCGCTATACGAGAACACGGCCTTTTAGGGGCGCGGGGAACTGCGCGAACGGCCCCACGTGCCCGCAGTCGCCCGCGAATCCGCGACCCGTACCTACATCCGGCTCAAGGACGCCGCCGCGAACAGCAGGTCCCTGATGGCCTCTCGATCGCCCAGCTGGCCGGCGGCCGCCTCCTCCGGCGACACGTGGCCCGCGGCCAGGCGGCAGAACTCCACGCCGTCCAGCGCCACATGGGCCACCTCGTGGTCCGCGGAGCCCACCGCGGCCGGTGAGTCCAGGGGGATCAGCCACTCGCCGCCGCCCAACCCCTCGATCTCCAGCCGCAGGCTGCGCCCCGGGCCGCCCGCGGGGACCAGGTGGCGTCCACGCGCGGGCGGGGCCAGCCCCTCCTGTCGTCGCCCGGCCAGGACGGCAGGCAACATACGGGCCGCGAGGTCGATCATCCGGTTCAGGTGGCGCGGGGCGGGCGGCTCGTACGGGTAGTCCACCGCCTCGGCGATGTCCTCCGCGTGCACCCAGCACTCGAAGGCGCGGTCCAGCATCGCGTCGTGCAGCGGCAGCTCGAAGTCGCCGTAGGGCACGGCCAGCCCCCCGGGACCGCCGCCCGTGAAGGACACCGTGCGCACCAGGTCGTGGCTCTGCCCCCGCCACGGCGCCCGCACCCCGCGGGTGGGCGGGAAGTGCGAGGCCCGCCAGTACGCCTCGGTGCGCGCGGCCGGCGTCGGCGTCTTGGCGTCCACCTCGCCCAGCGGGTCGTCGAGGCCGAGCGCGACCGCGACCAGGCCGTCGACCGTGAGCAGATGCGCGATGACCCCGGCGACCGTCGTACGACGGCTTGTCGCGCCGTCGCCCTCGAACCAGCGCAGCCGCACGGGCGCGTGCCACTCCGCGTCGCCTATGTCCTGGAGCAGGGCGTCGAGCCGGGCGGTCTCCGCGTCGTACGGCGTAGCCCACCTGGGCACCGGGATGCGCGGCGGGCGCCGGTCGAGACAGCTCTCCAGGACCCGGGTACGCAGACCGGGGTCCAGGTCGAGGCTCTCCGGGCGGTGCAGCAGTCCGACCGCCTCACGCAGACGCAGCGCCTCGTCCGCGCAGGTTCCACAGTCGCCCAGGTGTTCCTCGACGGCCGCCGTCTCCGCCGACGAGCAGGCGGCCAGCGCCCACGCCCCGAGCATCGCCTTCAGGACGTGGTGCTCCAGGACCAGCGGGGCGGGCGGGGACACGGCCGGGGGCGTCAGGTGACCCAGGCCCTCCAGCGCGGGCAGCGGGCGCCCGCCGTCCTCGACGGAGGCGCGGGGCATGGGGATGCGGGGCGGAGCGGGTTCGACGTGGTCGCCGGGACGGCGGTTGCCGATCGAGCCGCCGTCCGAGCCGCCGTCCGAGCCACCGACAGCGTCACCCTTGTCACCCTTGTCTCTTCTGTCTTCCCCGTCGTCGGGGGCCTCGAAGCGGTCGGCGTCGTTCACGCCGCACCCCCGTATCCGGGCGGAGCCTCGGGTGGGGCCTCGGGTGGGGCGGCGTCGTGGGCCGTGGACAGCAGTTGCAGGCCCAGACGGAGGCGCCGGCGGGCCTCGTCCTCGGTGACGCCGAGGTCGACGGCGGTCTGGCGGTAGTCACGGCGCTGGAAATAGGCCAGCTCGAGGGCGGCACGCAGTGGCGCGGGCATGGACTGGACGATGTAGTCGGCGCGGGCCGCGACCGAGGCGTGGCGGACCTTGCGCTCCAGGTCCTCGGTGGTGCCGTGGCCCTCCTCGGCGAGGGCGGCGGTCTCGGTGGCGCGCAGCCGCTGCACGGCGAGGCGGTGGGTCAGGGTGGCGACCCAGGAACGCAGTGGGCCCTGCTTGGGGTCGTAGGCGTCCGGGTGCTCCCAGACATGGGTGAAGACCTCGCGGGTGATGCCGTCGGCGGCGCGTTCGTCGCCGAGCACGCGGTGGGCAAGACCGTGCACGAGCGAAGCGAAACGGTCGTAGAGCTCACCGAGGGCGGCCGCCTCACCGCGTGCCAGTCGCTGCTGCATCCTGCGGTCCCAGCGGGGCGGTGCGTCGTTCTTCACCATGCGGCCCCCTCAGCCTGCCCTGTCCCGGCCCGTGTCCTTGTCAAGCCTGCGCCCACCTGCTTCTCGAATGTAGTCGGCACTTCCGACGGCGCACGCCCCTTTGTCGCAATGTGCGCCCCCCGCGGAGCCAAGGGTGGTAGTGGACGTGCGCCTACCCGTCCACTTGCCACCCAGACACGATCGAACAGGATCGAAGGTGACTAAAACAAGCCTCTCCCGATCGCTGTCCGTTTCTCGGCCCGTGTTTCAGGGAACTGCCGCTGGGCAGCCGCGCTGCAAGGAAGCGTAGGGAAGGCTTCCGTTTGCTTTCCGGCGAGGGAAGGGCATGGTGGTGGCGTTCAATGTGACCGGCAACGGGCAGGGCGATTGGGCCGTGCTCCAGGTGTCGGGCGAGCTGGACCTGGTGACGTCCCCGGTGTTGCGTCAGCGGGTGCACGACGAGGTGGCCGAGGGCCGCCACAGTCTCGTCCTCGATCTCTCCGATGTGTTCTTCTGTGATTCCAGCGGCGTCGGCGTACTCATCGCCTCCCGCCGCCTCATGAGCTCCTGCCAGGGCCGGCTGCGCCTGATTCTCCCGGCCAACGGCGCGGAGGACGGCTCCCACGTCAACCGGGTACTGGGCGCGCTGGGGGTCCGCCGGCTGTTCGACGTCCACCCGGACGTGGAGTCGGCGGTACGGGAGGACGCGGACCCGCTCTCGGCGTGAGCCGGACGGGAGCCGACGTGAGCGGTACCCGGTTCGCCCGGGTCCGGGCGAGGTGAGTGCCACACCGTTGTCCCGAAATTCCCTCGGTCTTGGCACAAGCGTCGCTTTCGCGCGCCCGGACAGGCCTTCCCGTCGTACGCTCCGTGGCAGATGCACCCGACGTGACGTGAGGCGGTCCGAACAGACATGGTCAGCAGCGAGTACGAGCGCAGGATCGCCGCCCGGTTCGCCACCTTCGACCAGGACGGCAACGGCTATATCGACCGCGCGGACTTCAACGTGGCGGCCAAGGCGCTGCTCGCGGAGTTCGGCACCACGGCCCGTTCCGACAAGGGGCAGGCCCTGTATATCGGTGCCGAGGCGTTCTGGCAGGGCATGGCCGGCATCGCGGATCGGGACGGCGATCAGCGGATCACCCGCTCGGAGTTCGTGAACGGCGCGGTCAAGCGCCTGCGCGACAACCCGGAACGGTTCGCCGAGATCGCCCGCCCCTTCCTGCACGCGGCCCTCGCCGTGGCGGACACCGACGCGGACGGCCGGGCCACCGTCGAGGACACCGCACGGGTACTGAAGGCCCTCGGCGCGAGCGAGGAGGCCGCCCGCACGGCCGCCGCCGCCCTCGACACGGACACGGCCGGCAAGGTCGGCGAGACGGAGATCGTGACGGCCTTCGCCCGCTACTTCACCGTCCCCGAGTGACTCCGTTCCCGAGTTGCACCCCTACGCCCCCGAATACCGCTCCCGCAGCTGGTACTTGAGCACCTTCCGCAGGGTCTCGCCCCGTGGAAGGGCGTCCACCACCTCCAGCTGCTCCGGCAGCTTGTGTGTCGACAGCCCTTCCGTGCGGAGATACGACGTCACCGCCTCCAGGGTCGGACCCTCGGCCCCCGGCGCCCGCTCCACCACCGCGCACACCCGCTCCCCGCGCTCCGCGTCCGGCAGCCCGATCACGGCCACGTCCCCGACGGCCGGGTGCGCGGCCAGCAGGTCCTCGATCTCCTTCGCCGAGATGTTCTCGCCCTTGCGGATGATCACGTCCTTCAGCCGGCCGGTCAGCACCAGATGCCCGCTGCCGGTGACGTGCCCGAGGTCCCCGGTGCGCAGGAACCCGTCCGCGTCGAACGCCTCCGCCGTCTGCGCCGGATCCAGGTATCCCTGGCAGACGGCCTCGCCCCGCAACCGCACCTCCCCGTCCACGATCCGTATCTCCATGCCATCCGGCGGCCGCCCCTCGGTCGTGGCCAGGTTCTCCGGGGTGTCGTCGGGCGCCCCCATCGTGATCATCGGCACCTCGGTCATGCCGTACCCGTGCGTCAGTCGCACGCCCATCTCCCGTACGACGGCGTGGTAGACCTCCGGCGGTTTGGGCGCCCCGCCGCCCGCGAGCAGCCGTAGCGAGGGGATGACCGGCACCCCCGGCTGCTTGCGCTGCTCGGCGAGGAACATCGAGTAGAACGCCGTGGACCCGCCCGCCACCGTCACCCCGTGCCTGCGGTACCCCTCCAGCGCGTCCGGCAGCGCGAACTGCTCGAACATCACCGCGGGGAAGCCGTACAGCAGCAGCATCACCGTGTAGTCGGGGCCGGCGATATGCGCGTACGGGAAGGCCATCGAGCCCACGTCGCCCGCCGAGAGACGCAGGGCGTGGGCGAGACACGACCCGCCCGCGATCAGTGAACGGTCCGTGTGCAGAACGCCCTTGGGGGCGGAGGTGGTCCCGGAGGTCCAGTAGATCCAGCGCACCGAGGTGCCCTCGGAGGGCGGGGCGGGGAGGATGGACGGGTCGCCGTCGGGCAGCGCGTCGTACGCCTCGAAGACGCCCTTCGCGCCCAGCCGCCGGGCCATCGCCGTGTGGTCGAAGCCGCGCCACTCGCCCGGCACCGCGAAGTACTCCGCCTTCGACTCGCGCAGTGCGAACCCGACCTCGCGGTCCCGGTAGAACGGGATGACCGGGGTCTGTACGGCGCCCAGGCGGACCAGCGCGAAGGACAGCAGGGCCGTCTCGATCCGGGTGGGCAGCTGCCAGGCGACGACCGTGCCGGGCCGTACGCCCATGTCGTACAGCCCCGCCGCGACCCGCTCGGCCCGCCCGCGCAGCTCGCCGAAGGTCAGGGAGCGGCTGTCCTGGAGGAGTACGGGGCGGTCGGGGGTGAGGTCGGCGCGGCGGGCCAGCAGGTCCCAGAGGGTGCGGGAGGTGCTGAGCGCGTGGGCGGTGTCGGTCACGGCGGCCCCCTGTATAGCTGACGGGTAGTCAGATGGTGGGCAGAGCGTAGGACTCGGCGCCTTGTCGGTCCAGGGGTGCGCGACTAGCCTGCTGGACAAATGAATCTGACGATCCATCAGATAACTGGCGTCAGGTGACTGTGTGTCAGGCGGAGGGGACCCCATGACCGAACTGCCCCGCATCATCAGCGTCGACGACCATGTGATCGAGCCCGCGCACCTCTTCGAGACCTGGCTGCCGCGGAAGTACCGGGACCGCGGCCCCAAGGCCCTCACCGCCGGCATCGGGGAACTCGCCTACGTCGGCGGCAAATACCAGATCACGATGGACCCGGACGGCCAGCCGACCGACTGGTGGATCTACGAGGACCTGAAGTTCCCGTACAAGCGCAACATCGCCGCCGTCGGCTTCGACCGGGACGAGATGACCCTGGAGGGGATCACCCGTCAGGAGATGCGGCGGGGCTGCTGGGATCCCGTCGCGCGGCTCGCGGACATGGACCTCAACCATGTCGAGGCGTCCCTCTGCTTCCCCTCCTTCCCCCGCTTCTGCGGACAGACCTTCGCCGAGGCGCACGACAAGGAGGTCGCGCTGGCCTGTGTGCGCGCCTACAACGACTGGATGGTCGAGGAGTGGTGCGGGGACAGCGGCGGCCGGCTGATCCCGCTGTGCCTGATCCCGCTGTGGGACATCGAACTCGCGGTCGAGGAGATCCGGCGCAACGCGGCCCGCGGGGTACGGGCCGTGACCTTCTCCGAGATCCCCACCCACCTGGGGCTGCCGTCCATCCACTCCGGCTACTGGGACCCGTTCTTCGCGGTCTGCCAGGACACCGGGACGGTCGTCAACATGCACATCGGCAGCAGCTCCCAGATGCCGGCCGCCTCCCCCGACGCCCCGCCCGCCGTACAGGCCGCGCTCAGCTTCAACAACGCCATGGCCTCGATGATGGACTTCCTCTTCAGCGGCGTCCTGGTGCGCTTCCCGCGGCTCAGACTCGCGTACTCCGAAGGGCAGATGGGCTGGATCCCGTACGCCCTGGAACGCGCCGACGACGTCTGGGAGGAGCACCGCGCGTGGGGCGGCGTCCGCGGCACGATCCCGGAGCCGCCGTCGACGTACTACTACCGGCAGATGTTCTGCTGCTTCTTCCGCGACAAGCACGGCGTCGCCTCCCTGGACGTCGTCGGCCGGGACAACGCGACCTTCGAGACCGACTACCCGCACGTCGACTCGACCTTCCCGCACACCAAGGAGGTCGCCCTCGACCATGTGAAGGGCCTCGACGACGAGACGGTGTACAAGCTGATGCGGGGCAACGCCATCCGCATGCTGGGCCTCGACCTGGACCGCTAGTGGACCTCGCCGACACATCCGAGGAACGGGAGTTCCGGGCGCGCCTGCGGGAATGGCTGGCCAAGACGCTGCCCACGCTGGGGCCGAAGCCGTCCCCGGACGACTGGCCGGGCCGCCGCGCCCATGACCTCGGCTGGCAGCGGATGCTGTACGACGCCGGGTACGCGGGGCTGCACTGGCCCACCGACGCGGGCGGTCGGGGCGCCACCCCCACCCGGCACCTGATCTTCCTGGAGGAGACGGAGAGGGCGGGCGCGCCCTATGTGGGGGCGGGCTTCGTCGGCCTGCTGCACGCGGGACCCACCATCGCCGCCGAGGGGACGGCCGGGCAGCGGGCGCGCTGGCTGCCGCCGATCCTGCGCGGCGAGGAGGTGTGGTGCCAGGGCTTCAGCGAACCGGACGCCGGATCCGACCTCGCGGCTCTGCGCACCCGCGCGTGGCGGGACGGCGACGACTACGTGGTGAGCGGGTCCAAGATCTGGACCTCGCACGCCGAAGTGGCCGACTGGTGCGAGCTGTTGGTGCGGACCGATCCGGCCGCCGCGAAACACCGGGGCATCACCTGGCTCGCCCTGCCCATGGACGCGCCCGGCATCACCGTACGGCCCCTGCGGACCCTCGCCGGGTCGGCGGAGTTCGCCGAGGTGTTCCTCGACGAGGTGCGCGTCCCGGTCGCCAACCGGGTCGGCGACGAGAACGACGGCTGGCGCGTGACCATGGTGACCCTGTCCTTCGAGCGCGGCACGGCCTTCGTCGGCGAGGTCGTGGCCTGCCGGCGGGTGCTGGGCCAACTCGCCCGGGAGGCACGGCGGAACGGCAGCTGGGACGATCCGGTGCTGCGTCGGCGCCTCGGGCGGCTGAACGCCGAGTTCCGCGCGCTGTGGCGGCTGACCCAGTGGAACGTGAGCGAGGCTCAGGCGTCGGGCGGGGTGCCCGGCGTAGGCGGTTCGGTTTTCAAACTGAGGTACTCACAGGCGCGTCAGGAGCTGTACGACGCCGCCGCCACCGTCCTGGGCGACGCGGCACTCGACCTCGACCGGCCCTGGGTACTCGACCGTCTCTCCTCCCTGTCGTACACCATCGCGGCCGGTACCTCGCAGATCCAGCACAACATCGTGGCCGAGCGGATCCTGGGCCTGCCGAAGGGGCGCTGACGTGCGTTTTCAACTGTCGGAGGACCAGCGCGCCTTACGGGCGGGGGTACGGGAGCTGCTGGCGCGGCGCTTCGACGCCGAGGCACTGCGCGCAGCCGTGGGGCGTCCGGGGCTCGACCGTGCGCTGTGGCGGGAGTTGGGGGAGGCCGGGTTCTTCGCGCTGCGGCTTCCCGAGGCGGACGGCGGGGTGGGACTCGGGCTTCCCGAGGCGGTGTTGGCGTTCGAGGAGGCGGGCCGCGCCCTGCTGCCCGGGCCGCTGATCGCCACGCACCTCGCGGCGGGGAGCGTGCCGGGGGCGGCGGCCGGGGAGACGGTCGTGGCGGACGTCGACGGCGGACTGGTGGAGTGGCTGGCGGACGCGGACGTCGTGCGCGGGGGCGGGGCCCGGCTGCCGCGACCGGAAGTGTCGGGAGAGCCGGGAGAACCGGGAAAACCGGGAAAGCCGGGAGAACCGGGAGAGCCGGGAGAACCGGGAGAACCGGGAGAACCGGGAGAGCCGGGAGAGCCGAAAGGGGCGGTGCCGCTGCGGTCGGTGGACCCGTTGACGCCGCTGCACCGATGGACCGGCGGGGCGGCGTGGCCCCCGGACCCCGTCGCCGTCCTCCTCACCGCCGCCGAGCAGCTGGGCACGGCCACACGCGTGTGCGAGCTGGCCGTACAACACGCGCGGACCCGCGAGCAGTTCGGGCAGCCGATCGGCGCCTTCCAGGCGATCAAGCACCTCTGCGCCGGCATGCTGGTGCGGGCGGAGACGGCCCGTGCGGCCGTGTACGCCGCCGCCGTCACCGCCGACCCCCTCGACATCGCGGCGGCGCGGCTGCTGGCCGACGAGGCCGCACTGCGTAGCACACGGGACTGCCTGCAGGTACACGGCGGCATGGGGTTCACCTGGGAGAGCGAGGTGCACCTGCATCTCAAGCGGGCCTGGGTGCGGGCACAACGTGGCGGGGGCGATACGGAGAGTGAGGAGAGCCTCGCCGCCGAACTCGTCGACTGACGGCCGCCGACGCCGCTGGACTGGGACGACACCGGAGCCCTCCGGATGGATGTCACGGATCGTGGCATACCGGAATCACGGAGCGTTGATATCGGGTTGTGTCCTGCGCGCGACTCGTCACTCCCGGAGTCGGTCGCCCACTCCGGTACCTTGTGTGAGATGCGAGCGGTCCCGAGCACGAGTCATGCCGGTGTCATCCCTGCTTGTTCGACCCCTGGAGGAGGGCGTCGCACAGTATGCCGCACGGGTACTCCTTCCCGCTGGAATATGCCTGAAGCGCTTGTTGGCGTGACTGTCGGTCAACCATGCTGTCTCACAAGGGAGTCACGTTCGGTGACCCTGGCTGTTGCCGTTGTTCTGGTCATGCAAAAAATGGCTACGATCGTGGCCCTCGTGAGGCGCGAGGTTATGTGTCCGCCGGTTCGGATGGTGTGAGCGGTGCAGGTGCTTCAAGTGCAGCTGGAGATCCGGCCCGACCCCGCAGAGGTTGGGCGAGCCCGCAGCTGGGCCCGCTCACGCCTGGCGGGGTCCGGGATAGCGGCCGATGAGTCGCTCGCCGAGACGCTGATTCTGCTCGTCTCCGAGCTCGTCACCAACGCCGTGGTGCACACCGGCTGCGCGGCCGTGCTGCGGCTCTCCCTGCCGGCCGCGGCGGCCGAGACGGCCACGGTCCGCCTGGAGGTGGCCGACCGTAGTGACCGCGCTCCCGTGCCGCGCTGTGCGGACGGCGACGAGACGGGTGGCCGGGGCCTCGCCCTCGTGGACGGGCTCGCCGACCGCTGGGGCTGGAGTCCCGAGGGGGCCGGCAAGCGCATCTGGTGCGAACTGGACCGGTACGCGCAGTCGCGGTCCGCCGCGGCGACCTGTGGCGGCGGCGTGTCGGCGTACGAGGGGCTGGCGTTCGAGGCGGTCTGAGGGTGCGTGGTCGCGTAACGCGGTGGAACCCTTGACTGGTGCTGCGTTTGTGCGCCGGGACATGCTTCTGTGCGCGCCCACGGCAAAGGGTGCATAAGTAATAAATCCCCGAACGGGTGTTGACGTCGCGTGACCGTTTGATCACGATTGTGGTCAGCGATTCGCCGCGAGGGGACGCCGAGGGTCTGGGTGACGGAAGCCCTCGACGAGTGTGGGTCGTGATTCGGCGTCGGTTCCCTCAGGGCCGGGAGAACCGGGGCGGGTACGCCGGAGGCGGATGGCGGTGCGCGATGCCGTGCTCGGGGCGGGTGTCGCGCACCGCCATCCGGCGGTCCGGGGGTGGGGCGGTTCGGTGAGCCGATGGGCCGGCCGGCCTCAGAGGATCGCGACGGGTGCCACGGGGGTTCCCGTCGCGCCGACGAAGGGTTCGGGCATCGCCGACAGCAGGAACGCGTACCGGCCCTCTTGTCCACAGGCTGTGGACAACTCTTCGAGATTCCAGTTCTGGCCCTGCAGCATCCCCATCTCCACCAGGTCGAGCGCGTGTACGGGCAGCCACAGATCCTCGATCTCCGGCGGAAACACCTCGAAGGTGAGGGTGTCGTTCGCGACCGCGGCGACATCGCGTGCGTGGAACCACTCCGGTGTCCGGATCGACAGGCCCGGCGACGGATAGCCGTACGCCTCCCTGTCGCCCGCCAGATACACCCGCACCTGCCCGGTCCGTACGAGCACGATGTCCCCCGCGCGCACCCGTGTACCGGCGAGTTCCTCGGCGGCGTCGAGATCCTCGGGGGTGACGGCGTACGAACCGTCGAGACGGTCTTTGCCGTGCTCCCGGGCCACGTCGAGCAGCACCCCGCGCGAGACGATGGGCCCTGCCTTGTCGATCCCGCTGAACTCGGCGCCGCCGTGCGGGGTGATGGTGTCGGCCGGGCGGCCGTTGTAGAGCCGGCCCGAGTGCGAGGCATGGGCGAGCGCGTCCCAGTGGGTGGCCGCCTGGAGCCCCATGGTCACAACGTCGTCGCTGCACGCCACCGTCCCCGGGCCGAAGACCTCCTGGTTGATCTGCACCATGGCGTGCAGTGGATTGACCCGCCCGGGGATGAGCCCGGTCTGTACGCCGTCCTGCCGCAGGGGGAGCGCCAGCGGGACGCGGCGGCCGGTGCGGACCTCTGTCGCCGCCCGGCTTACCACCTCGTCGGTGATCAGGTTGAGGGTGCCGATCTCGTCGTCGGCCCCCCAACGTCCCCAGTTGTTCACGCGCTTGGCGATGTCGTGGAACGCGGGATGGAGCGCGGGCGGTGACATCCGTCCTCCCCGGGGCTTGTCTCCGACAGTCCGGCAGGGCAAAAATCTAACGGACCGTCAGAAACCGCGGGAAGGGGCCGGCGTGGGGAACTTCTTGGCAGGCAAGGTGGTCGCCGTGACCGGCGCCGGGCGGGGGATCGGGCGGGCGGTGGCGCTGGCCGCGGCGGCCGAGGGCGCGCGGGTCGTCGTCAACGACCACGGCGTCGCCATGGACGGCGCCTCGCCGACGAGCGAGGTCGCCGAGTCCGTGGTCAAGGAGATCGAGGCGGCGGGCGGCCACGCGGTCCCCGTGGCCGACGACATCTCCACGATGGCCGGCGGTCAGCGGGTGGTCGACGTGGCGCTGGCCTCGTACGGACGGCTCGACGGGGTCGTGTGCGTCGCCGGGATCCTGCGCGAGCGGATGCTGTTCAACATGGCCGAGGAGGAGTGGGATCCCGTCGTGGCGACCCACCTCAAGGGCACGTTCACCGTGTTCCGGGCGGCGTCGGCGGTGATGCGGCAGCAGAGGTCCGGCACGCTGATCGGCTTCACCAGCGGAAACCACCAGGGCTCGGTGTCGCAGGCCAACTACAGCGCGGCGAAGGGCGGGATCATCTCCCTCGTCCGCAGCGCGGCCCTGGGGCTGCACAAGTACGGGGTGACCGCCAACGCGGTGGCCCCGGTGGCCCGTACCCGGATGTCGGCGAACGTCCCCATGGAACTCACGGAGATCGGCGAGCCGGAGGACGTGGCCGCGATGGTGGTCTACCTGCTGTCCCAGCAGGCGCGGGAGCAGGGGATCACGGGCCAGGTGTACACGATCGCCGGCCCCAAGATCGCGGTCTGGGCCCAGCCGAGAGAACTGCGGGCGGCGTACGCGGACGGCTCCTGGACACCGGAGCGGATCGCGGACTTCCTGCCGGGGACGGTGGGGGTGGACCCGATGCCGCTCCTTGAGCGGGTGGCGGGGATGGAACGGGCGGCCCGGGAGGGGGGCCGACCGAACGCGTAGGGCTACGGGCCGCCCCGTGCCCTCGGGCGGTCGGCAGCGGATTCGTCGGGCGGGGGTGTCGTCCTGCGCGGCGGTTGGCGTCGTGGTTGGACGGCAGGCAGCCGTCGTCGGGCCGCAGGCAGCCGACTCGCTGGGCGGGAGGCCGCCGCTCTGTCCGGCGGTTGGTGGGGTACCGCCGGGCGGAAGGCCGCCGTTCCGCCAGGCACCAGGCACCAACCGCAGGCACCGGCCCCCGGCAACGGCTTCAGCCACCTCCAGGAAGGCGTACCCATGGACTTCGCATTCACCTCGCAGGACGATGCCTTCCGCGCCGAGGCGAGGGGATGGCTCGCCGCGCACGCCGACGGCACGCAGGACCGCCGTACCTGGGAACGCATCCTCGGCAAGGCCGGCTGGATAGGGCTCGGCTGGTCCCAGGAGGGCTACGGCAACCGTGCCGCCACCCTCACCCAACAGGTCGCCTGGGCCGAGGAGTACGCCCGGTCACCCGCACCCCCGCGCTCCGGACACATCGGCGAGAACCTCCTCGCCCCCACCCTCCTGGCCCACGGTACCGAGGAACAGAAGGCCCGCTTCCTGCCCCCGATCGCCGCCGGCGAGGAACTCTGGTGCCAGGGCTACAGCGAACCCGGCGCCGGTTCGGACCTGGCCGGCGTGCGCACCGCGGCCGTACGCGAACCGGAGGGGACGTACTACCGGATCACCGGCCAGAAGATCTGGACCTCGCTCGCGCACGAGGCGGACTGGTGCTTCGTGCTCGCCCGTACCGAACCCGGCTCCCGGCGCCACCACGGGCTGACGTTCCTGCTCGTGCCCATGGACCAGCCGGGCCGCGTCGAGGTCCGTCCGATCCGTCAGCTGACCGGCACGAGCGAGTTCAACGAGGTGTTCTTCGACGGGGCACGCGCGCGTGTGGAGCATGTCGTCGGCGCGGAGGGCGACGGCTGGCGGGTCGCGATGGGGCTGCTCGGCTTCGAACGCGGGGTGTCGACGCTCGCCCAACAGATCGGTTTCGCCCAGGAGTTGGGAAAGGTCGTCCAGACGGCGGTGGCCACCGGCGCGATGCACGACCCCGTCGTAAGGGAGCGACTGGTGCGTCAGTGGGCCGAGTTGCGCGTGATGCGCTGGAACGCCCTGCGCACCCTGGGAGGTTCGGCCGACGCGGGTGCGCCGAGCGTGGCCAAGCTGCTGTGGGCCGGCTGGCATCAGCGGCTGGGGGAGCTGGCGATGCGGGTGCGGGGCGCGGCGGCCGCCGTGGGCCCGGTGGATTGGTCGGCCGCGGCGCCGTACGAACTCGACGTGTCGCAGCACCTGTTCCTCTTCTCCCGGGCCGACACGATCTACGGCGGCTCGGACCAGATCCAGCGCACCATCATCGCCGAGCGGGTGCTCGGCCTGCCGAGGGAACCCAAGGGCCGACAGGGGGCCGTGTGATGCGAGGCGTGCTGTTCGACGGCAAGCGGGTCGAGGTCGTGGACGATCTCGTCGTACGGGACCCGGGGCCGGGCGAGGTACAGGTGGCCGTTTCGGCGGCGGGGCTGTGCCACAGCGACCTGTCCGTGGTGGACGGGACCATACCGTTCCCCGTTCCTGTGGTGCTCGGCCATGAGGGGGCGGGCGTGGTGGCGGCGGTGGGCGCCGGTGTCACGCATGTGCGCCCC
>Ga0307514_10002637_pt1 | contig 18326 bp, 20 predicted proteins | sample 16_EM_MG_FD_203088 | JGI IMG/M metagenome (GOLD analysis project Ga0307514, IMG submission 203088) | Populus trichocarpa ectomycorrhiza microbial communities from riparian zone in the Pacific Northwest, United States - 16_EM | ecosystem: Host-associated > Plants > Roots > Unclassified | place... | reverse complement strand
CGCCCCACCAAGAAACGTCCCAGTCCCCGCAACTCCAATAGTTGCAAACCCCGCCGCCAACCCTGCACCAATAACTGGTGCCAACAACCCCCCCGAGAGACCAATGACAAGCCCACCACCAATCGTAGCTAAACCCATCATCATATACCGTCTATTCCTTGCAGCCTTTCTTCGGTTCTCCATATGTTCTTCCTCACTCCAATTCTGCTCTGCGGCTTCCTGCACCTCGAGTGCGTCCGTAACTTTCTTCTCGAATTTACAGATTTCAAGCCATGAGATATTCAGATATTTACCAACCTTTTCTAGTAGCACCCGTGAGCGTGCGTCGTAGGCTGAATCGGCTATAAGTACAAGAAAGAGGTCGCAAAGAATTGTCCATCGGAGGTCGATATCGAGGGTCTTTGTATCTGAGAGCATATTTGGTGATTTGACATCTCCAAGATCGTCTGAGGAATTTTGTTCATATGGTGGTGGAATAAGCGAATTCCGTGGTCGATCCTGTGAAATGACACTTGCCCTTGGGTTGTTAGATTGCTCATTCAGTGGGTTGCTAACTCTAGAGCTCTTCATCAATGCTGGGGTCAAATCTGATGGAAGCACCCCATGCTCCGCCAATTGCTCAATCATAATCTGCTCTGTTTCCCCACAAAATTGACCCAGTTAGCAACGTATCCCATACCTTACAATCCGCCCATTAGATCCCAACTCACCATCAGTAGAAATATCCATATGTACATACAGCCTGTGGATAATCTTCTGCGCCCACATCCTTGTATGTTCCACAGCCATACCAAGGGCTTTCTTAATCTGTTTTCCTTTCCCCCCGTTTAATCTCTCCTGCTCCTTAACCAACTCTACCATCGCCAGTCTACAAACACCCACATACGCGATTCTCTGGCCCTCCGTTAACAACTCCTTCGTCGCCTGCATCTGGCTCAGCGGAGTTTTGCTCGCTTCATCATCAAACTTCCCATCGAACAAATAACTGGTATTTTCATCCATGCTCGTTACGGATTCTTTATCATCGTCGTCGTTGACCCGAGTATACCCCTTCCTTGCACCCCCACGTAACTCATCTGCGCCTTCGACATCGCTTTCTTGGGCTTCTCGGGCGATGAGATGGCCTTCGTCGTCGTAAAGGTCTGTGGAAGCGTATGCAGGCATTTCCTGCCATTCGCCGTCATCGAGGAGATCTACATCTTCTTTTTTTTGTTCTTCCTTTTTGGTGACGAGGGCGAGATGGGAGTACTCGGATACAGTGGGCTTAGGCTTGGGTGAAATTTCTACTTCTCCATCTTTTATTATAGAGACCCTCTTATTACTCCCCGCTCCTTCTCCCCCTCCCATCCCGTTCGATTTCGGCGATGCCGTCCACTCATGCTTGTACCCGCCATCAATAGCAATAGGCCCGGGGGTTTTTATATTCGGAGGTGGCGCAGGGGTCGAGACCTGAACTTGCTTCTCCAGTGGTGGTACTGCTGAAGACATTCTCGGTGATACCTTTGGCAACGGTTTCGGAGACGACCTTTCCTCAATCTCCCTCTCCTTACCCTCCAGTAGCGGTTTCTTCCTAATCAACAACCCAAACTCATCCCGTTCGTTGTCTTCATCGGGCATTTTTGTCCTCCGTATGAGCCCCTTGCTGGGTATCGATCCAAATACCCGTTCTGAGGAATGCAACCTCCGTAATATGATCCTGGGGAAATGAAATCACCAGAAACTGGAGCTACCGAAGGTACCTAGCTGTCTTTAAGCTGCTCAAGTCTAGGTAATTAAGCTGCTGCGGCTGTGGAGGGGCATCTAGAGGAACGTTGCATATGTGGTCGGATTGTGTTGAACTGAGCTAAGCTGCCCCACCAGGTTCAGGGAATACGTATTGACAAAACAAAACTTAAGTCAATATAGTCAATTTTCTTAATGGGGGGCCCTGCTTGTACATATACCCACAATTAGAGATCACCAAAACCTCACGCGACACCACATTCTCCAGTACATCACATCACATATCACCAACAGCTCCTTTATGTCACCCTGCGCAATATTTATTACAGTAGCTAAGTATTTACATTCCGGGGTTCCTTGGCTGATACAACCCTACTTAACCCAAGAATGGACTTGGCTGTGGCTTGACCGTTGAAGCCACATGGCGATTTATAGTAGAAGCCACATTTTACTTTGGAGGTACAATTTCAATGTTTGCGTTTCACTCATTCAACTCCTTGCAACATGTCAAGAAAATGACACAGTAACAGTCAATTAAGGGGTGCAAGTCTGTAATTAAGGAGATACAAGTAATCGTATATGTTATTTATCACGGGATACCATGGGCAAGTCCCACCAAAACATACCTACCAAACCCCACACAAAGCCACTTCTAAACCTTGTCTCGATCCCTCCTGGTACCGAGGCCACAAGCGATTCGCTTAACACGTACCCCAGCCCTTGAACATCTGCAGAACACCGCACCTACCGCCACCTGCAGATCCAGATCCCCACCCATAACCAGACTACCCCCATATCCCCGCAATAAGTAAGTGGGGTGTAAGTTCATGAGTCCTGGAGGCTTGGATCTCCTGCGCCTATGTCCGAGTCCGTGGGTCCCGTCACGTTATCGTAAAATCCATAGGCATTCAGTGCAGACATCTCAAAAACTCGAAGAGAACAACTTGAAAGTAACCCGTGCAAATTGAAATTCCATTGAAAAACCCAAACTTAAAGATCACACGAGGCAGCAGTCCTTGCTCGTAATTTTAGGTATTCTCCCAGGCCAATTGCATCAATAAATTTATTCCCGTGAGCTCTGAGTACGCGAGTTGAAGCAAGTGAACAATCCTATCTCCAACACTCGATAGAGATAAAACAATAACGAAGTCATTGTTAGCTCGCTGAATGCGTTAAGCAAAAAGAAGTTGGGTATCCCTTCGACTCAACTTTCCGGCCAGGCGAGCTCTAACCCCCCCCTCTTCTTTGTTTCATCACACCTTCACACTCGCTCCTCACGTGCGTCTCATCCACATCCCACATCCACCCTCAAAGACCGTTGGTGAAGCAAATAATAAAGCCCCTCACCATTCACGAAACTTATAATTTATATTTCTCCATTACACAATTTTCTTTTCGTGGCATTTTCTGCAATATCCCGGAAGTCAGTTAAACTTTGAAGACGGTTCGCTAGAATCATTGTATTAACAATAGAAGCTGTTTCCTACTCAGTGTTACCCTGTTATCATGGGAACATCTCTACACTTTCCCTTCCTGTTCCCGACACGGTTTGCTCGTCCATGCACTCGTGCTCTTCTCTTCTCAACATAGAGTTGGACCTTCTCCAGTCTTCCAACACTTTCCTCAAAAATACTCCAGAACACGGATATTGCCTTTACCTTTCTCTTATATCAAACTGCCTCTCCCTACTGGAGAGATCAGGGCTCGAGCTTCGTGACCTGACATAACCCTTCCCCCCACAAATCATGCCTCCACGAAAGCTCAGGGGCATCTCTCCAACAGATGGAATCTCCCTAGTAGAATTCCTTAATAACTCCAAGCCGAAACGTGTCGAATGCACTGCTGAAGACGATTGGGATGGCCACGATGACGGCGATGACGGCGACGATGACGGTTTCATAGGTTCTTCTCCCAGATCCGACGACAGCCGTTTCACTTTATATAAAGAACCGCACGGCTATATTGCACCCCAGGATCATCGAGAGATGGAACTTTATATCGCTAGCATTCATAGAGACCGAGAGGTGGTTGCTAGAATCGACCACTTCATTGGTCCTGCATCCAAGGCGAAAATGGTAAGTTTGCCTGGGATTGAAGGCTTGATTGAAGCTGTCCTGTCTAACCATCAATAGAGTTCCATCTCTTCCACTGATAGGCAGTCATCTCAGAAGAACCCCATCGATGAGAGCCAGCATCCAGTGTATGGGCAGTCACCACGTAACAGGTCGAATGATACCGTTAAATCTCAATCTCAGGGAGAGAATGACGAGGAATCCATCTCTCCTAACATCTCTGGCCTCACCAGGAAGCAACAACAAATACTCGGCATTGGAATGAAGTATCCGGAACCCCCACCAGGTATTCGCCGATCTCCACATACCAGTATTGAAGCATATCATTCCTCACTGGTAAGCACAGCCTCCAACATTTCTGGCGTGCACAGCGGATATTCCGTTTGGTCAAAAGCACTCAAAGCTTCGGCCACCAAGTCAAAAGGAAAGTCAGAATCGCCCACGGACAAGAAATCCCCTTTCAGGTTCTCAAGCTTCTTGAAGAAGGACCCCAAGCCGGTCAAGCAGAAGCCAAGGCTCGGTGGTCGTCTGATAGAACATGTAACACACAACAACATGAAAGAGGTTAACAACTATATAGCAGATTCAGAAGATCAGGGAGCAGCGCTTAAGGAGTATATGCCACCCATTTTGAAGCGTTACAACGCCGAAATTGCAAATCGGAAAAGCGAAGAGTATCTGGCGCGCTGCACTGCTCTCGACCCGTACGCCGACAAATACGCCGAGTACCTAGCTTCGAGATCTGGTTCTGCTAGTATCAGTTCCAGCAACAGAAGCACCGAGTCAGTCGCACGGCCACTCCACTATCTCCGGCCAACCCAATCTTCGTATTCTATTGGGGAGTTCGTTCCAATTGCTCCCAACCCTCCTTTTGCGAGAGGCATCATGCACAGACACTCGGCGGATACCCTCCACGCTCCACCATCAAGAGCAATATCAAGAGCACAGCCTCCCAGAAGAAATACCTCGACTGTTGCGTCGCAAGTTCTTGGTGAAAACCCGGACAACGACAACCAATTCTGGTTTAACACAATCACCGAGAACGACATCTCGTTCCCAACCCATCGTGCAATGGGAGAAATCCTTCCCAATTCTAATGCCGTCTTCATCCGTCCTGGGTGGTTAGCCGCAGAAAGGGCCCAGCCTGGCCCCGGTGACTACAGGCTCGCCCGAGATTTGGAAATCCGTCAAATCGCAGAAGGCATGCCAGACGACTCGACTCCAAGGAGGATGTGCTCAAATATTTCACAAAAAAACAGAAATTCGGACGGGAGTGACAGAAGCAACGGAAAGCAACCCGTTCGCGCCTCAGACCCCCGCCCTGAGTCCCGCTGGTCTGCGTACTCTGACGAAGAACCTCAGCAGAGTGGGCACTCCTGGCGTCAACCCTTATCTTGGGGCACTACCAAGAAGAAAGGCCTCTACCATACTTACGAGTCTCGCGACAGTAACGAAGCCATGGTCTTGAACACCACCTTATCCGAAGCCCCTCCGGCCACCACCACGTCCAAATTCAAGTTGTTTGGCAGTAACTTTTTGAACAAAGCATCAACGCCCAAAGCAGGCAACTCTGCTTCTGCTCCCAATTTGACTTCAAAAACCAGCCAAGGCAACAGCACAGAAAGTATCCTGGGTCGTATCGATCCGGCGACCTACCAAGACCCACACCCCGGGACCCGGGTCACATACAGTCCTCCACCAATGAAAGCACGCAAAGTCCTCAAGGATGCTTATGTAAGCATCAACCCAGCTAAGAGAGAGGAGAGGAGGGGACGGAGGAGGCGAGATGAGTTAAAGCAACAGATTTCTCTCCCTGTGGAGGCGACTTCTAACCCTGAATTTTGGGCCTGATTGGATCTGATTGGATGAGACTTTCGACTGGCTATTTCCAGTTGTGACAGGTGTGCCCTTTCTTTTTGTCTTTTTGTCTTTTTTGTATCTGATCATGATAATCATCTTGTGGGACTTGATGATGGATAACGGGTTAATGATGCCGAAGATTGATCTTGAGGGACGAGGTCATTTTTTGCTAATGATTTGATGGGAACAAATTTGGTGGGCTGTATATGAATTGATCTGAGCTTCTTGTTGATACTTATGGTGGACGGACTGATGATGGCGTTGCTGGATTGCTTCTTGGGGTGGTGCACATTTGGCTGGCTGGCTTTTTGCACTTTTTCATCAACCTTTATTTCGATTTACTTAGCATACTTAGCTTAGCTATATAATTCCATTATTCTCTTCTCCGATGAGCGTTTTCTTGACATGGCGTCTCGGGAGCTGTCTGGTTGCACTTTAGGAGTTTCTCATCCTGCTCGAATCGGCGGGCTGTTTCGCACACTTGAACATCAAAGCAATTAGGGCGATGGGCTTCATTAAACGGATAGACCATGAATGAATGAATTCACTGGAATATGAGAACGGGAAGATGAATTTATTTCAGAGGTGATGTTAAAGCCAAGCTCTTTCGTCTTACATGGTAATATGCGGGGGTCCATGCACCATCTCTGTTGTGGGTTAGTGCTCGCCCAGGGCGGGTACCGGTAAGTACAGGCCATGATGCACTAGCTGAATTGGGATTACATCAGGAGTAAGTTCAGGGTAATTGTATTTGGCAGCCTTTTGGCGATTCAGGGTAATTGTGGGATGATACTGGAATGGTACCAAGCGGGATGGTAAAAGAATTGGAGCGTAAATGTAAACGGAGTTGGTTCTATCCTTAATTCGCATGGCCACCAAGTGGCATTTCTGCGCGAGCGAGGGCAGTAAATGGCAGGGCGGGACAAACAGAAGCCTGGGAAAAGTCTGCAGATACGAATCTATCACTTATAGGCCGCAAATGTCCTTTACTCGAGACTTGACTGTCAGAGCGGCTCTTATACTTACTTGTGCAGAATTGCTGTCGCTTCTGCTGATGTGAGTGTCGAATGTTATGTTGCATGTTTGCTTGTCGGCTTAGCCCATAGGAAACGGGTCAAATATCTTCATAGGTTTCCAACCCCACATCAACATCTGTAAGCCAAATCCTTCAGGACGAAAGGCCAAGGGTGGCTTCACCTCACGCATATAGAATCATAATGAGCTGTGTCGAAACACACAGACGTCTGCCGAAATGGACCTCTTGAGGGAGATCAGCTACAGGCTGTGGATGGGTATTAGATTCCCTTGCTCAAGGCTTGAAGGCTAGGTGACTCGTATACTTGTGCAGAACCAGTACCAGCTCTATTGGTGATGGGAGTGGTCTGTTGTATGCACAGTCTGTAGTGTGTTTTTTGTTTGCTCATCGATAGGAAATCAGACCAAACTCTTCACAGGCTCGTAACTCGTCACAACAGCAACTATATTGGGTTGCGCTGTATTGAAATAATGTTGTGCTAGTGTACCTCTCGTCAAGTCCCTCGATCTACCCTTACCTACCTTATCCTTATCTCCAGGTCAACAAACAAACCTGTTCTCGTACCTCAACAGCACTAGGTGCTGCCATGCTCTCGCCTACCACAAACACAAACAAACCCACCCCTCCCGCGTATAAAGCCCCCCTCTCGCACCCACCTTTCCCACCCCTCCTTCTCCCCTCCTCATTTTGCTCTAAGGAATCATTCGTACCCACAATGCCTTCTCCAACACAGAATACCGTTTCCCCTTCCCTCTCTACCCTTTCTCGTTCCGTTGTCTGTATCATTGCAATCATTGCCTTCATCAAGACTGCATTTGAACTGCTTAGTCTGTTCATCTACATGATAAGGAAGGAGTTGTACGCACTTGGATTCCTCCTCTTGGTTTACATCTTGTACACCATCACCACACTCCAAGCAACTAACCTCGACGACTCTATTGTCTTGGTTGAGGAAGTGGCTGATGATTTCGAGGTGGAAGAGGAGGATGAGTTGTTCTTTGATGCTGAGCCATTCGAGGAAGATGAGTTTGAGGATGCTGTGCAATCCTTCATCCCTGAGGCTCATCTCGATATCCTTCTGGAACATGATTGGGACAATACTGACCACATGGATGAGCAGTTCACCGTCGATGTGCAGTATCTTATTGATACTTCCTTCGATGGGGACATGGAGCTCCCCATGAGCGTCCTGGCAAGTATCCCTTACTCCCCCCATTGACTGTGTTTTGTTTTTATTGGCGTTTGTTAACCTACCTGGCCTCACAGATCACGGCTTCCGAGCCCCAGGAGGTGGAGTTCGTCGACAAGGACGTGGAGGTAAGTTTGCACAGTTCAACCACTGCTTTTATTAGACACTAACTATCAACATCATCAACAACAGATGGTCGACGCGCCACCCCTGGAAGATCTTGCATCCCCCACTGATGAAGCTTCGGCTGAAGCTTCGGGGGACGCTCCCTTAACTGCTTCCACAGTGGCTCCACCCCAGGTAGATCCCCCCCGTAGGATGTTCTACTGGGAGACCCACTGGGAGCAGTTCAAGAAGATCGTTGCAAAGGAGTATCCCATCAACGACAAGGGAACTGGTCCAGTTCCAACTGAGACTGGGACTCTTCGTCGCCCAGTCTCCAAGTACACCGGAATCGCCGGAATGGTTCCCATGCCTAAGCCTAATGGTTGGGGTACCAAGAAGGAGGTCGAGGAAGTCAGGGAGACTGAAGATGAGGAGGAGGATGGGCCTTGCTTCATCTGAACGAGGTTCATCTAGCTGAACTCTTTGGTTCTCACACTATCAGAACAACGTAAGTACTTGCTGTATGTAGGTTTCCCCAAAAAAAGCCAAAAGGTAAAAAAAAGGTAAAAAAAAAAACAATCACCAAAAAATGCCGGCCTTGCGCCGTCTTGGCTCTCAGCGTGTTCAGTTCAGTTTTGCTTTTTTCTTCCCTTGGATTTTGGCCGTTGAATTTTGCTGCGTCTCTCCCAGTCTCTTCCCTGGGTTGTTTTTGATTTCTTTTTGTGGATTTGGCCATTGAGTCTGCCTGGGTGCTTCACCCCATGTTTCAGCCTAGGTGCAGGGTTTGGTGCACTGGCTCGTGGTCAACTCACCCTTCAAACGGTGATCCTGAGTTACTTGGGACGGATCACGAGTCCTCGAGCTGACAGTTCTCACCTTGGTGTGGTGCTCGAGCTCCCTATGTTATCCATTCATGGGGTCTAAGAAGAACTTAACCATGTACATACCTCTCCTTTCACTCTTTGTGTCTTCAACTCTATCGATGCAATCTTCTCCACCTGTCCCGTGTGTTCACGAGTTCACCACCTCCGTGCCTAGGTGACCCGTAGCTTGTCTGGGAGGCATCATGATGACCAAATTGATTGGATATCTAGATACTTAGCTATGCACCCATCCAGCCTTTCATTAAACCTCTTCATAGATTCCCCTTCTTAAACATCTCATCGATAACAAACTCTTCCCCATGCTTCCTCTCCTCCCTCAACATCCCATGGTCCCACAACGCCGCAATCATATCTTCATCACCCTTCTCCTCCAAACACTCAAACTCTGGCTCCTTCTCATACGCTATCCTCGCCGCATCAATCAGTATTCTCGCAGTCATCCCCCATACTCGGTAGTACACCAAAACATCCCTTTCCTCCTTCCCATTTTTCTCTAAACCTCCAGCTAACAAAGCTGCTTCCTCAGGTGGTATTAGTTTATCATTATACCCTACCCTCGCCGCTCCCCTCCCAGCAGTCACCGCTTTATGCGCCCACACAGGAACCTTGAATTCGTGCATATACCAAGGTCGGCCATACCAGTTCTGCAGCTTGCCTTTATACCAATTCTCGGGAGTGGAAGTGGGGGGGTGGGTATATTCCATCTCATAGGTTCTTGCTAGAAAAGCTTCTAACGGGGTGGAGAAGACGGCAGAGACTTCTTTTGGGTCGAGGCGGGGGATGAGGAGGGATTCGAGGTCGATTGGGATATCTAGTTTATTCAGGCTGTCGAAGGTGACGTCTCTAGTGAAGTTGAGGTTGGAATTGGCATGAGGATCCTTTTGCGCAGCTGCAGGGAGGAGAACGGCGACGATGGGTCGGACCGAGAGGTTGTTCCTGGAAAGGTGGCATGGTAGTTCGGTCAAGTGCGAAATTGAGAAGCGAATTTGCGCATTTATATTCTGCTGATTTGAAGGATTGGGAACTGGTAAGACGAAATTATGATTCGGTAACGGCAGTCCAATCTCTTCATATGCCTCCCGTCTCGCAGTATCCTCTGGTGTTTCAGTAAGTGCATCTGCTTTCCCTATTGCCCCCAGGCACCATCTATCATCTTAGCAGTCTCATACTCTCCACAAAAACATAATATACACCACTCACCCCCCGGCAATGCCACTTGCCCCGCAAAGTTCCTTAAATGCTCACTTCTGAGAGTGAGAACGACTCTTAGCCGGCCATGGTTATCAGGGAATAGCAGTACTAGCACTGCCGCTCGCCGGCTTAGTGGCATGGAGTCATAGTTTGTCTTTGGGGCTCTGTACGCGCGGAGCCGGAGGATAGCACGCTGTACTTTGGAAGGGGGGGGGTTAGCTCCCGGTGGATATTATATTTGCCGGGGGTGAGGGGCTACTGGGGTCGGAGGAATGACAGCGATGACATACAACACTCTCATCTGTGAGCCCTGGCATTGCGACTCGGGAGAGAAAAGAATAATATTTCCGCGATACACGAAGCAAAGGAGTTATATTTCTGTAGGATATAGAGTAGAGAGCTTGTAGTAATATCAAGGTGCGTCGTGAAAAGAAGGTTGGTGGCATTTTGGGTGACAGTTTGCATTCCTGGTAACTCGGTAATTGGTAATCGTAGCCGAGATCTGGTGTTCTTTCCAAAAGTAATCTACTTATGATAAAGTCATCCCAACGATGCCAGAGTTAATATCCCAATGTCACAGCATTGTGGAGCAAGAGTGTAATCCTCAGGGGCTGTGTTTTCAAAATATGAGCTCTGGAGGTTCAAAGAGACAACAAAACACATATGTATATCAGGCCATGTTTCCTTGAAAAGGAAGCACCATATTAGGTGTACCTAAGAACTACAAACCAACAGCGTCACATTTTATGGAATAGGCAGTCCGAGTAGGTATTCATTGGAGGTCTGGGCCACAATAATATTCAGTATGCTCGACAGTCGCATCTAATCCCCCCCGAAATGTCTATACTAGATACCAGTCTCATAACCAGAATGTCATCAAATCAAACTCCGCAGGTACGATTTATAGCCCCTAGGTTTATGCTCCAGTGTGAGATAAAAGAGCATCCCTGGGGTACATAGCTATGCCAATCCTATATATGATCATCTTCCGCTTCAATGCAGTCCTAGCAAAACGGTTTCCCGCAATTAAACCCCTTCACCCCACATAACCCACCAATTTTATTAATCCTCCCGATAGCCGACAATAATAACAACCGGGAGTCGGTAAGATTGACAGTGTTGTGGATGCACCCGGGATGTGGTGGAGTTGGCATCAATGATCCAACTAGGCTTTGGTGTGGAGGGTTTCTTTTTCTTCTTTGGCCCTACGACTTCCCCACCCTCCTCCTCTTGTTTAATTGGTACCTTCTTCGCCGTTGCTGCGCCCGCCCTCGATGATGAAGTCACAGCCCCAGAAGCGGACACGGGAGTGGCTTTGGTGCTACCCTTTAACGAATACTGCTTGAACACTGCATGATTATCTTCCTTCCCAGACCTCTGCTGGAGTGTTTTGAGTCCCGAGTTAGGCGTGGGACTAGTTGTGGCAACAGGCTTCAACTTTGGGCTGGGAGTAGTATGGGTGGATGCAGCTTCACACTTTTTGGATGGAGTGCAGGCTGTGGTAATGGTAAAAGTGGGGGAGATGAGCGGGAAGGTTCTTGCATTTGCTGTGGGCGGTTCTGGTTGACATACTGTACGATAGGGGTCGATGGGAGCAGCTGTAATTACCTCGCTGGCAGCCCGGCCGATACTTGCGGGGCAGCGGAGGTCGAGGTATTAATGTCTAGTATGTTGAGAGCCAGTGTCAGCCCAGAGGACCGGGATTTATCCACCACAATCTCGCCCGTCTCAAGATCGATTTCATCGGCGTAGTCGGATGTGTCCTGCTCATATTTCGCAAATATGAGCTCCCACGCCGACTTAAGTTTATTCTTAGGGGCCGGCCGAGACGCCGTAGTAGAGGTGGGAGTGTGCTCTTTGGGGGTGGGGGCTTCATTGCGTACCCAGTGGTGTATGGGAGAAAGAAGAAATGGATATGCGGGATCGCCAGGGCCCCTTTGTATTACATAGTAGTACACGCTGCCAAGGTACCTAGGACTGGCCCTGGGACTCATCACAACAATTTATTCTACATAACTAACATCATCACCGCAAGGAACTCCTATCCCGGGATTCACCCTCTACTCACGAAATACGGAGCAGAAATTGTTCAGAAGTGAAAACGAAGAGGGCCCATTGCCAACACCTCATCCCGGGCTCACCCTTCCAGGAAGGATCAAATTGCTCCTACTCTACATCTCGCTAACACAAGGGGCCAAGGTAGATACGAATTTTGTTCTCTGTCTTATGTGATTTAGTTATATAGTTACTGAACATCTCGGTTAATTTCCACCAAAAAAAGCATCACTCAAAAGTGTGAAGTGTGATGGTACCCACATATTTCTTGGAACCACTTGAGCAGTCTACACCTGCTAGAGGACTTTCCGTGGGCATATATTAGGCATATTGGGCATAGCACCCCCTGTTCAGACCATCTTGCCCTGAATTACCTGCTGCCGAGCTGGACAAGAGAATATTGTCCTCCTTATTCAGTAACCCGTCTCCCTATTTCTATACTTGCCGATCAAAAGTCCAGCTCCTTGGCCACTTCAAGATTTCGCGAGCTGGGATAGTAGCTGTTCAGCCGGTAACCAACCATAAGGTACCCGACAAGTTGGTTCAAGTTGTCACCAGAAAATAATTAAAATGCCGAACTTTACCGATGAAGAAGCGGCAGATCTTGCTATCTCTACGATAAATAACAGTGTACCTACTCAAAAGCAGCTTACAGCTCTCGCATACGTCGAGCAGAGCATACGTTCACAGATCCACCAGGAACACTGCTTTGTGGATATCCAGCGAGCATTTGAATCATATGATGTCCTTTATTTTAGGGGAATGCTGGCAGGAAAGGTGGATGTTGGGTGGAGCAGGAGGATGACTCTGTATGTTTCTTCAGAGCAAACATTCCCACTGAATTCCTGTTTCTAACTTCCTGAATCCCCAAAAGAAAAGATGTGCTGGGACATGCGAGCCCAGGTCTGCCCACAGTGACGGGAAACGAAGTACTTGGCCCGAGAGCATCATCGTGCGAATAAAGCTCTCGGAGCCGATACTGAAATTCAGGCCGAGTGTTGATGTCTTGAATACCCTGCTACATGAGTATGCTCCGTCTCTGTGTGGACCGAGGAAACACGGAGCCCATTGCGCTGATATTTCTGGTGGTAGAATGATTCATGCGTATCTTTTCGTTGCGGGGGGCAAACATGCTCGAGGAGATGATCCATCAGGCCATGGATTTGGGTTTCGTAAGTTCCTTTCCTCTTTCCTCTATTGCAGGACGTCAGACTGACCTCCAGCCGCAGTGGCGTTAGCCAATGCAATAAACAAGCATAGCCAGAATTTCTATGCCATCAATGTCTACCACAACTTCCATGACGAGGTAGATCACTACCGACAGCACATGTGGCAATGTACAGGACCCTGTGTTAGTAAGCCACCGTATTTTGGCCTTGTAAAGCGTGCTATGAACCGGCCACCGGGACCAAGCGATAATTGGTATAAGCAGCACCAGGAGACATGCGGTGGAGACTACATTAAGATTGCATCACCACCGGAAAAGATGAAGGGGACGGTGCAAAAAGCTAAAATCCTAGGATGGCTTACAGAGGCCACTCGGAATAAAATTGAGGACAAAGGGACAGACTCAGGGGGTGGAAGTTCCAATGCGCAGCAGCAGCCAACCGCCTCTGGATCAAGGCCACAGGGAAGGAAACGCAGGAGGGATACTACCGACGAGGGCCGAGCGTGGGGGAATGGATGGGGCAATTCACAAGAGCCCATACCTATCGACGATGGTGATGGGGAGGACGTTCAGGTTGCTGGGGAGAATAGTAAGCATATGGTGGTGTGTCCGGTATGCTTTGATAAAGTGTGGGAAGCAACCATAAATCGGCATTTGGATAATGAGCATGGCCTATAGATCTAGATCTAATACACTTTTGTACTCCAACTCACCCAACAGCTCACCCGATGGGTCGAGCGATCACTAGCACTCTACCAGCAATATTTAGTGGTAATTTCTCGCTTCCTTAGATTCGTTGATGCACTTCGCTCAGCCCGCTCAACCCGCTCAACCCACTCAATCCACATGTACTTTGCCTCCTTTGCCTCCTCCACCAGGCCCAGGCCCATTAGGTGTGGTTGATGAAGACACCCTGAAGCGGCTCCACCAGACGTACCAGGACCACCTGCCATCAAACCCGGCAAACCCAAGAAACGAAAGAAATCTAAATTAATACCTCTAGCAATACAAAAGTGTAAAGGGCTGAGGCAGCATGTGAACCATTGGACATTGTGCAGCAGGGAGTGATATGATGATGGAATATTGATAATGGGGGGCTTGCCCCGCAACCCCAATTTGTCACGTGTAGCAATGACCCTTTATCATATTACTTGACTAAGCTACCTATATACCAAAAAAAATATTAAAAAATTTGACTAAGTGGCTCTTGCCAAGAGTGTCAAGTTGGCTTAGGGCTTAGGGTAGCCTACACCCACATATAGGGAGGAAGTCTCTAAACCTTTTTACCTAAACAATATCGCCAAAAGTCTTCAGACCACTAACCACCAACAACCCTAACTAAAAGACCGGAGTGCTTCCACCTCAATCACTATAAAGCGCAGAGATGGGTAGGCAACACCTCGAACCCAAAGAACCACTAGCTGCTGACATTACGATGAATAGCACCTACCAAGAAGACCAAGAAGGCCGCTGACTCCATCAACTCCCGTTTGGCGTTGGTGATGAAGTCCGGCAAATATGTCCTCGGATACAAGTCTACCCTCAAGGCATTGAGAAGCGGAAAGGCCAAGTTGGTCATCATTGCTGGCAACACTCCCCCACTCCGCAAGTCTGAGCTTGAGTACTACGCTATGCTTGCAAAGTGCAACGTCCACCATTTTGCTGGTACCAACGTGAGTACCTCTATCCCAGTACTTTGATTCTCTGAGAAGGAGCTTCTCAAGCTTTGGAGAGAGCTACTTTCAATTGGTCTATACCGCCGAATCCCGCCCTTACTTGGGGGGTATGGTGTATACTTCCCTGCGAAGAAGCAATCTCTCCAGAGACTCTGCTTTGGAGGGAAGCCATGTGTGACTAACATGCCGTCTTCCCATGAATTACAGATTGAGTTGGGTACTGCTTGTGGTAAGCTCTTCCGATGCTCTACCATGGCCATCTTGGACGAAGGTGACTCTGATATCTTGTCTGGCAACGCTTAAACAACCTCTTTTCTGGCTGGGTATTGGAACTGGGTTGGAAATTATGTATAATTTATCTCCTCAATTGGGTTAGGGCAAAATGGATTGATCTTGCGGCGTTATGTGATAGCCCTGTGCCAAGCTCCTCATAGCCAGTATATACCTCTATTTTTTTAAAGTGTGGAGCTTGCTTAGGCAGACTATTTCTGTGATACTTTTCCAATTAGTAGTGGGGTTTAGCCCTATGACTGCTCAGCCTTGGCACTAACCTAATTTATAAGCAGCCCACCATTGGGTCCAATGCCAAGTGTTTTCACATTAGAAATCAAGGTACAATCATTCTTAACCTGCCTCGACAAATCTGACAACACTTCGACCATCATCGACACACGACCTAGAAATTCCCAACAATGGCTCGCCGTCCAGCTCGCTGCTACCGCTACTGCAAGAGTATGCTTTAACGAACTGGGAATTTGGGGATCAGGGCTAACTTGCTGTTACAGACAAGCCTTACCCGAAGTCAAGGTTCAACCGTGGTGTCCCAGACCCAAAGATCAAAATCTTCGATTTGGGGCGAAAGAAGGCTGGTGTCGATGAATTCCCACTCTGCATCCACTTGGTTTCCAATGAGTATGAGCAACTTTCCTCCGAGGCTCTGGAAGCCGCCCGTGTCTGCTCCAATAGATACCTAGTCCGTACTGCTGGAAAGGACAACTTCCATATCCGTGTCCGTGCGTACACCAATATTCTGATTACACACTCGGGATGATATGCTGATGTATTCATTCAGGTGCTCACCCATTCCATGTGATCCGCATCAACAAGATGTTGTCCTGTGCCGGAGCGGATAGGCTCCAGACTGGTATGCGTGGCGCTTGGGGAAAACCATACGGAACTGTTGCCCGTGTGAAAATTGGCCAGGTCATCATGTCCGTCCGAACCAGGGATTCCCACCGTGCCTCCGCCATTGAGGCATTCCGAAGGTCTATGTACAAGTATGTGTGACCTTTCCACCGATCGTCGCTTTCCTCAGATTCTAATCTATCATTAGGTTCCCTGGTCGCCAAAAGATTATTGTCTCCAAGAACTGGGGCTTCACCCCACTCCGACGTCAGGAGTACACAGAGAAGCGTGCCGCTGGTGAGCTCAAGGATGATGGTGCCTACGTAAAGTTCTTGAGGTCCAAGGGGTCCCTTGCGCGGAACATTAAAATGTACCCAGACGCTTTCACCGCTTAGATTCATCACAATTTGATACAATAGGAAAAGCATCATCGGTCAATTTTCATTGGTGTGGGTCTTTACTTGGGATACGGGGTTTCGGTATTTGGTTTCAGGGGAAACAAGAGAACCCCTGCGTACTGTGAATCGGTTGTCATTTTTTTTCTCTATTTTACACTGCCACTTTAGTACCGCCACTGGGTTATGAATGAGTTTTGTTCTACCTGCTCTACCCGTTACTGCTCTCGGAACTCGCTATCGTCCATCCAATTGACCTCCACCTTTGGCGTTTGATGAACTATGACCTTTGGCGGTGTGAATGACTCTGATGGATAGTATGAACTGTGGATGGTAGGTGGGGACCAGTAGCGAAAGGAAAGCTATCTCTATAAAAGCTGGTCCTGGGTTGTAGTTCCAGTGCAGGGTATACCTACTCAGGGTTGATACTTGTTTTGCGGCTAAAAGTTCTACCTGCAAGCTGTTCAAATTACCCGTGATGAGCTGAGGAAAGAAGCTTTTCATGAATTTAATATACCCATCCTATATTATAGAATGTAAATATCAGTAGACCTGGTTGCGAAATTTCCAGCAAACCCTAAGGCTGACACAACACCCTGCTATATCAGCCACATCAACATCAATATACCTAGTGTGGTACAGTACTCGAGTACAACATCCTCTACGAGGGGTTGTGCAACCAGACTAGGTACAACATCACGCGGGTTCCCTGCATAGGATCAGAAATGACGTCTCGGCTAGTCATATCATGCAAATGATGTGGGCACACGGGCTAAATTGACTCTTATACAAGAAAATGTTCTTCGTCACTCTTGTGGGTTGTGTGGTTTCCAGTGCTCGAGCCACGAGAATATGTTCGCCGTGATAGCGATCTTGGACTTGGAGTCCTTGAGTTGAGACGCAGCTACCGCTATTGAATTGATGATGGCACCAGTAGCTATTTCCAGAGTGCAGAGCTGGCCCCCAAACTGCCCCTAGCCCAACCACCCCTCACATCCACTGATCTCCCCCGCTATACGTTGCACATATGTTTGTGTAAGAGTTTACTTGTTCCAATTCCTATCCAACAAATATTCGTAGTTAATTACGCAGGGTGTCAGAAAAGGCCCTCCCGCTGCACCTGCACGGCATCATACCAGAAACAAGCAACACCACATAATCAGACTAAGATCACATCAGCTTAGCTGTTTGTCGCTTGGATCGGAAACCGTTACCATCGAGCGGGAGTTACTCTATAGCGCGCTCCTTTGCATACCCATCAATCACCTTGTCGTTTGTGTCTCTGAGCTTTGATCGATACCCTCACTTGTTGGGCCTTGGTGGAGCTTTCAACACCAGGTTTTGACTTACAACTGGCCGAGCACATCCTCGAATTGAGGTCTTTCACATCGCAAGCAATCACATATCTTAGAAACCCATACAACCCACCAGAGGCACTGAACACTGAACCTATCAGGGCACAGGTTCTTTCCCGCCTCTACAAATAGATAATAAAACATGGCCTTCCAGCCACCCACAACTGAGAGGCGGCCCCAGATCTCTTCCATACCGACCCAACCAAGCCAGGACCAGCATGAACCCTATCATGAATCCCCGGCTAGCCCTACTTTATCGAGGTACTTACTTACTTTAGGAGAGCCAGAGGAGCAGGAATGGGTGGTGTTTTCTCCCTCGGTGACTGTGGGGCCAAGCAACCTAAGTATTACAGAAGTTGGTACAAATATAGAACACAGTGAACTATGGACAGAGGAAACGGAGAGCAGGCTGAGCGGGGCGCGGGGCCAGTCGTATGTGGGGGAGACAGAAGAAGAAGAAGGAGAAGAAGGAGAGGAAAGAGAAGAGGGGGAG
>Ga0307514_10002636_pt1 | contig 18338 bp, 25 predicted proteins | sample 16_EM_MG_FD_203088 | JGI IMG/M metagenome (GOLD analysis project Ga0307514, IMG submission 203088) | Populus trichocarpa ectomycorrhiza microbial communities from riparian zone in the Pacific Northwest, United States - 16_EM | ecosystem: Host-associated > Plants > Roots > Unclassified | place... | reverse complement strand
CCCTTTGTTGGAAGTTATCATCATCGGGAGGTTGCTTCCATCCACCAGCGACACATCATAGAAGTCAGGTTCGCCGTTCACACCGAGGGTCCACTCTGCCAGCGATACTGGAGGGACACCCTGGAGGACATGACCGTCAGCCACACAGGGAAGCCGAGATCGATATTCATACGCGCCGTTCCGATGTCCGTGTCACAAAGAAATCCACCATTGCAGCCACCGGTTGTACACGAATTCGGGCCGGGGTTTACAGAGAAATTGCATTCGGTCCTGCCCCATAGTCTTCCCGCGGTCCAATCGTGCGGGACGGTGAATGTTATCGTGGTACCTGATGCTTGTTCCCAGCCTGTAGGTTGGGATGGCACAGATTTTCCGGCTTTGAGATCTGTGTACAAGGCTGGCCTGGAGGACTCGTTAGTAGGTCCTTCATGTGGTCATGATCTCTGGTCGTACCAAATCGTGAAAGGACAGTGGTTTGTTACCGTAAAAGTCCGAAAAGATCCCGGTCCGGCATTTCCGGAAACAGGACTCGGAACTGGCGTTGACGGTGTCGAAGTTGGGCTCAGCGACGATGATGTAGTCGTCACAGCGAGGGCTGCCATTTTGCCTTTGAGAGAACAGACCTTCATGGGACGGGTGAGAGTATCCAAGCTGTGCCATTTCGAATCCTGCTGCCTCATGGTTGGAGCCCGCAGTACTGCCGCCAAGGTGACGCTCAAATCGCCAAGTCCAGGTTTGAGCCTGAAAAATCCTCCGGGATGGAACGAGGGGAGACGGAAACTGAGGAAAGACTCATCTGTGGATGTACGGTATTCGGCTGTGATTCTGAGGACAAGATTGGTTGGTTTGGGGCGTACGTCTAGCGTCAGGCAAATAGGTACTAAGGGTTTTACGCTCCCCAATGTCACACATCCCATAATTTCTTGGTATCCTTGTCCTCTTCACTCGTAACACCCATTCCGTCTAACAACGTCCAGATCTCCTTGGCGCGATTCTTGTCGTCCCGGCGTAAGAACGTATAGATAAGGAAAAAGCGGGGTACCTGTGGAAGATGCTCGATGTACTCTTTGATCAAGCCCCGTTTGGACTCGCCGGACAACAGTGTTGTAAGGAGAACGCCGAGTATTGAGGACAAGATGTCTGCTTCAAGCGATGACCCAAAGAAACGGGATAATGACGCGGGAGAGATTTGTTGAAGTAAAGTCCATCTGTGCTTGTCCGTTGTCAGTGTATTCCACGATCTTGTGAATGCGGCTAGGTTCATCGCGGGCCGAGAGGGTTGGTCTGTTTGTGGTTTCGTGCGAGGCACTGAAGAGGTTTCTGACTTGAAGATCGTATGAGGACCAGAGGATCTGAAGATACCTCCTCCAAACTTTGCGCCCCTCGTCTGCTTTGTTTCATGAAATATGCTCTGGGAACTTTTTTGTTCCAGTCGCTTGTTTTCTTGTGTCCCTGTGTCTGACGTGGGTGTGGTGGTCGTCAAAGGTGGGGTTAGTGCCGGTCGGTCGAGGGGGCGTGAGGAAACGGGGGTCAACAGATCGCCCTGTGTGCTGATGGTCGGAGTTATGTCGATAACTTCTATAGGGACACGGCGAGTCCGTGGCTTCGGCAGGGATGTTGCTGAAAGAACAGGTTTGGATCGCTTTGAGTGCTCCAGGGCGAGTGCTTCAACCTTTTGAAGCTCCTCTTTTATGGAGGGGTTACTTGGCTCCAGCATGAGGGCCCGTCGCAGATCTTAATGCAATCGTCAGGAAAACAAAACAAACCCAATGGATGACGTCCCACCATCTCGAGATCCGTCAAGATTTTCCAAGTGCATCCTAGCCTGGCCACGACGGAACAGGCCTTTTGCATTGTCCTTCTGAATTGTCAACGTTGAAGAAGAGTCCCTTTCTGCATCTTGGTATCTACGGGGAAGGGTTAGTGGTTGGGAGAGTTGTATCAGCAGTTCACATACTTGCCTAATTTCAGATATGCGGCCGCCCTGTTAAGATAGAACGTAGGGTTGCTCGGGTCTGCAAAGATCGCAGAGGTATAGTGACCGATGCTAGCAGGAAAATCGCCGGTCTTGAACGCAACATTTCCCTAGCAGGGGTTTCGTCAATCGAAAGGATCTCTCGGATGCGTGGCACCTACGAGGTCTTTTTCCTTTTGGCCGGCGGCGATATCTGACGACATGTGTTGGTTATCGATCAACGATTGTACCCTTCCAGCCTCGGCACTCGAGTCGGCCGCTGTCACGACCAATCGACCGCGATGGACTTCGTAGCTGCACCCGCCTCCCTCAGTCGACATCTGGGCTCGGCCGCGCCTCCGCCCCGTCTGTTTCACTCGATACACCAACCGAATAGTTCCATTCTTTGTTTGGCTGCAACTGAGTCATATATTTTTGGTGGGAGGCAGTCGGGAGACATCCTGGTATTTCCCATCCACCCCGTGCCAAAGGACTTGAACGAAACCTCCATTTCATAGGTTTGGGATCGCTATTTGTATTCGAAAAAGACAACGTTAAAGGGCCATGAGGGGAGCGTCCTCGCCATGGAGCATGCCCCCGCCAAGAAATGGCTTTTCAGCTCTTCTGGTACGGCGCTCAGTCGTTACCCTTCAAGTACCGTCTGATTACGCTCACTTTTTAGCGGACAGTACAGTGAGGGTGTGTTTATGATGTCCCCATGTTCCGCATCTGTGCGGTACCTCACATCGAATTCGTAGGTCTGGGATGCAGTCGATCTGGTCCCGCTCTACGTCCTAGACCCGTACCTTCAAACTGATGCTGGCGATATCTATTCGCTCGCTTGGTCACAGTCTCGCGAGACTGTCTACTTTGGGTGCCAAAATACATCTATTCAGTGGTGCAACTTTGGGAAGGAACCAGTCATGGCTCCGCCTAGTTCTCAGCCGCGTCCGATTCACAAGTTTTTTGCTGGCAGCCACCCTCAATATCAACACCCGATGTCCGCGGATTCCGCAAGTGATCTTTCTCCCACACAGTCATCAATTGCCACTTCCTCACAGCTGCGATGCACGGTGCTCAGTATACCTGCAATGAACATCGTCCCGTCTGCCCACCACGGCTACGTCTATTGCATGGCAATTTCCCCTTCCCCCCACCATGGGTCGGATGACATTCTCTACCCGGACGCACGATCGTCCGTGTATCTTGTTACGGGAAGTGGGGATGAATCTGTCAAGGTCAGTTGCTGGCCCCTCCCACCGTGCGAGTTTAATGGGAGGAATAGTTATGGAATTGCTCTTCCCCCTCGCCGGTCCTGCAATACACTTTCGAGTGTAATCAAGGCGCCGTTTTGTCCATCGTAGTGAGGGGAGAAACAATCTATGCTGGTTGTCAGGACGGATACATCAAGGTTTTGGATCTTGAGACCAGAACGCTTGTCAGGACTATCATCGTCCACGAGGTCAATAATCAAATACTTTCTGCGAATGGATTCCTGATCCAAGTTGTAGAACGTCGCTATTCTATCCCTTTCTATGTTGCATTCCGATCTCTACAGCGTGTCAGCAAAAGGGGGGATTCAGGTGAGTGGGAGGCTGTGAGAATAAAATCGTTCCTAAATTATTGTCAGAGATGGTCCGCATCATTTGATTGCACGGCAGAATCAGACGGCCACCCGGACAGCACTATCCTGTCTTCGGTAGTGACATATAGCGGCGAATCCGGTCAATTCCAACTCGTCACTGGAGCAAACGACGGATACGTCAAGGTTTGTATTAAGGAACCCTCTCGTGACTCAAGATTCACGTTATTCAGGTATGGAATATCGGAACTCCTAAATCCAGAGACAATTTAGACGGTGGCTTCCATCGTCCACTAGCTCAACGCGAAGTTGAAAATACAAACGGTTGGCTGGATTCCCCACCCTTAACCGCACCTGCCTGATCTCCTTGCAAGACACCATGCTCTACGCTCTTTCAAAATTCATCTCGATCCCGAGCGTCAGTAACAGTCCTCAACACCGGGAGGATTGCCGCCAAGGTGCTATATGGCTGAAGAAATGCTTGAATCAACTTGGAGCGGCACAATCAACTCTTGTGGGTAGTTGTCATATTCTCGATACAACGTTGTTGACACCCTGATTAAGGTGCCTACGGGAGAGACAACCAATCCTCTCGTGCTAGCAACATTTCAAGGAGCTCATCATGGAGCTTTGAAGAAACGTGTACTATTTTATGGGTATGGAATGAGCGACGTAAAACAAGTACGCTGTCCTGACTGACGGTATTGCAGGCATTATGATGTTATTGCAGCCCCTGCTCGTGACTGGCAGACAGACCCCTTCAACCTAACAGGAAAGAACGGCTACTTGTACGGGCGAGGTGCGACAGACAACAAAGGCCCAATCATCGCGGTCGCGTGTGCTGCGGCAGAGTTGTTGCGCAAGAGGTCGCTCAATGCCGACCTTGTCATGTTGATCGAGGGAGAAGAGGAGTCTGGCAGCGTTGGGTTCCGAGAGGCCATTCAGAAGAATAAGGTCAGACATCCGTATATTCGAGTAACCCCCTTTAACGAAACAGCGAGCAGGATTTGATCGGGGAAATCGATGCCATTCTCATCAGGTGGCTCCTTCAATGTGATCGGTGTCTAGTGTTCTCAACTCTATCACTAGCAATTCTACCTGGATTGACGAGACAACGCCATGCATCACCTATGGACTGAGGGGAGTCGTCCATTGTAGCATCGAGGTACAAATCGCTTTAAGGCCCAGCTGACGTGCGGCTAAACACTCTCTAGATATTTAATAATCAACCAGACTTGCATTCTGGAGTCGAAGGAGGCGCGACAGCAGAACCAATGATAGACATGTTGGTTGTGGTTCTGTCTTCAACGATGAGAACGATCCACTAAAAGTGGCGACCTAGGGTTAAATTGTTGTCAAGAATCACAGATGAGAACGGAAGGGTAACCATACCGCAGTTTTGTGAGTCAACTCACCTCAGTCACACCATTGCCATCTTAACGCCCAGAAGACGAGCATGTCCGTGCAATGACTGGGGAGGAATTCAGTCTATACGAACGGATCGCCTTGATCACAAAGCGACCAACCGAGTCTCTGTCGTCGAGGTGGCGCGAACCCTCGTTCACCGTCCACAACCTCCATGTGTCTGGTCCAAGGAGTAGGCTGTCGACCTTTCCTATTTTTCGGAGTACTGAACCCGACTAGACCCAACCGTAATTCCTTCCCGGGTCAAGTCCCAAATATCTGTGCGGATAGTACCCGACCAGAACCTCGATGCCATCGCAGAGAGTCTGTGTGAGTTCTTGAAGGTGACATTCTCCGAGTTGAGATCCCCCAATTCGATCGAGGTAACCTCTTGGTTGTTTCTCTCTCTTTGACCTCTCTTTCATCCCCACCTCAAGGTTAAAATTGACCACAAGGCAGACTGGTGGCTGGGACGACTTGATGACGAATGGTTTGAATTTTTAGAAGCCTCCGTGGGGGGAGAATGGGGCGTGGCTCCACTCCGGATCAGGGAAGGAGGGGTGAGTCTTCTTTCCAGACGCACCGAATTATCTTTTAAATCCCATGGGTTAGTCCATCCCGTCCGTCCCCTACCTCGAAAAAGAGTTCAGCTGCCGTGCCCTGCATCTACCTCTTGGCCAAAGTTCTGTGAGCGAGATATTTATTACCTCTGCGCACTGATTTGTTCAAATGTCTTTTGGGCAGGACCAGGCACATCTACCGAATGAGCGAATATCACTGTTAAATCTCCGGAAGGGAAAGGCTGTTATCGAGAGGTTCTTGTCGGCAGTCGGGAATAAGTAGGAAGGAAGATGATGGAAATGCTACCGTCTCTTCGGGAGTGATCGGGTGCTATATTCTATAGTTTTGTCCCCTCAATCCATGTCTGAACTCCAGCATCCAGAGACCGATGAACCCGACTATTCGAAGTTGCTCGCGGGACACTTCGGTCACCTCACTGCATCCCAGGAGGAGTCTTTGGAAACTTTCAAGCAAAGTCTTCACAGGGCGAATCTCTACAATCCGAAGACGAATGATAGTGGTTACCCCTCCCACGATGATACAACCTTGCTGTGTGTCCACAACCCATCCTACCTTTCTGACATCGTTGATATCCAAAACCTGACCCAGCCGATTCCTCCGTGCCCGGAAGTTTGATGTTGGCAAAGCACACGACCAGTTTGCGGATACCTCCAGCTGGCGGGTGGAGCATGACGTCGAGAACCTGTATGTAACATTTGACCCCAAAGAGATGGAATTGGCGAAGAGGTTCTACCCTCGGTGGACCGGTAGGAGAGACAAGGTAACAACCTTCGACTCCAAGCTATCCAGTACAATGAACATCGTTTCCAGTTGGGGATTCCGGTGCACGTCTATCGATTAGCGTCCTTGCAACCCCTGTTGAAGGAGATGCTCGCGGTTGAACCTGAGGGGCGATACCAGCGCATGTACGTCCACTGTCTGGACCCAACTCTCATGTTTGGTGATTCGTCCCACAGAGTTGTCTTGGGGGAGTTCGCGGGACGGTTTGTACATGCACTGTGCTCTCATCTCCCTCATTCTACCTCCCCTACACCAATATGCTCCGCATTCACTATCATCGACTTTGATGATGTTTCACTCAGATCTCTGTGGAGTCTCAGAGGTCACCTGCAAGAGGCTAGTGTGTTGGCAACGGCCAATTACCCTGAAACAATACACACCATCGCAATTGTGAACGCATCGTCCTTCTTTCCGACGGTATGGGGATGGATCAAGGTTGAACACAATCCTTCATGCACATCTTAGTCAAACGACTTGCTGAATCGATTCCTGACAGAACTGGTTTGATGAGGGGACAAGGAACAAAGTTCACGTGTTAGGACGAGACCCAGGCCCAGAGTTACGCAAGTTCATCGACGACAAGAATATCCCGAAGGCGTACGGAGGAGAGCTGGACTTCAAGTTCGAAGATGAACCAAATTTAGACCAAGCTGCAACGGATGTCATTGGGGAGATGCCCAAGGGTCCGGTGATATTCAGGGATGGTGTTGTCGTGAAGCCACATGAAGGGAAATTCCCTAGTTGACCTGGTGATTTTTCCAGCATAAGATGAATAGAAATAGCTGTGAAGGACAAAACCATAGTCTCGAATATAGGATAAAACGGTCAAAACTTAGGACTCGGGCATCATTTAGTAAGAAAATGTTGTTCCTCGTGATAACGTAGGCTGGTGCATGTCACACCATGTAGGGACTCATTCCGGTAGCAGCTGCGCGTTCCACAATCGACGGGAAGGAACAAGTCAGCATTTTACGAAGGACAGATCGGGCGAATTTCGAGAGGAGAATCATGCACCTCAAAGATTGGCACTCAGGGGGGGCAGATCAACAACTCTGCCAACGATGTTGTACCGTTTCCTAGAGGGATGGTTGGACATTGGCGCAAAGAGTAAATCAAAGCTGTAAACATACTCGAAGAATGAATACCAGTCATCCAAAACCTTCCTTTCATTCTCAGGGAGTGTACTGTAGTCAGAAATGGCGTCCTCTGGCTTTAGGCTCGACATCCCTAGGGCTTTGGAGGCGTCTTTTCCGGCAAACAAGTTGTACGACTTTCCCTTGCCATATACATCGACCTTTTTGCTCACGTCGAATATCGCACCTTCCGAGTCATGAGTGGGGAAAGAGACTGGAGGAGAAGGCGACGATACCCTTGATAGCGACATAGATTGGTTTCGAAGGGTCTGATCCATCGAACTCCTTGAGCTGTTCTTGAGTGTAGTGGACATCCAAGGGTTCGGCAAGATTATCGTTGGGGGATTGCATGATGCTACCTGCACGGGGTTTGGGATTTATGTCCTCCGTTTGAGGCTGAAGAGGGGCTGGTTTTGTCGGTCGCAGGAAAATGTAGGCGAGAGTGAACACCGCGAGAAATCCGCTGGTGTATATCGCCACAGCGTTAGTATCAGGCATCATGGAGATCGGAAACACGCTCATGGACTCGGATCAATACCTCGACCATCTTGAGCGTTTTCTCGCCTCCCCTCTCCCGAAATCCTTGCTTGCCGCCCATCCGAACGACGTCGCGAAGCCATCTTTCACTGTTCCTTCCGAATGGGAGACGTGGTGGGATTGGGCCGCCTCCTTTCCTGAGCCATGGATTGAGCTTCTCGGTTATTATATGGTGGTCTTTATCTCGGTTTCACGTTCTCAGACTAACAGACTGTTATCTTAGATGGGACAAAGGCTAAGCAGTAATATACCAGGCTCACTCTCCCAGCTTATCGATAATGTCAGAGTCCTCCAACTCACTCGTAGCCAAGGACTGCCGCCCGTACCAGCTGGGTGCCATGCGCAGCTCCACAAAGCCCAGTATATCGATGTGAACGCGAGCCGTACCCAGGCTCCTGCACAAGGGTTGTCACCGAAGAAGCTACATGAGGTATCGGCGATGACCGCACATATTCTCCACCTGCTACAAACGTCCCCTGCTCTCAAAGGTGTTCAGCACGTTGTTGACATTGGCGCCGGTCAGGTACATGTATCCTGTTAACGTGGATACCCCCTTCTGATATTATATGTCTAGGGTTACCTTTCGTGGAACCTACGGGCCCTTGGTATACACGTCTTGGCTTTAGATTCGTCAGATGCCCAAGCGAAGGGCGCGAAGAAACAAGGATTGTATCACGAGCCACTGGGCAGCCAAGGGTCCTTAACATACCGAATTGCAAGAATCACCCCAAGCACTCTGTTCCAATCTGTGGATGAGTGGATTGCGGATCTTTCTCCTTTGTCTACCAATTCACACATACCTCCCATTCTGTTCGTTGCACTTCACGCCTGTGGGAGTCTCGCAACCGACATCCTCCGTACGACTGTATCAGCAATGCACGGAAGCGACAGCAAGAAGCATGGTTGGTCTCTCAAGGCAGCAATTGTTGTTGGCTGTTGTTACAATCTGATGGATGGAGAAGGTTTGTTTCCTTCACCATGTTCCATGGATGTCTGATGACCATCCAATGCAGATTTCCCTTTGTCTTCCGCAGTCTCAACCAATACTTTACCCCGGTTATCAACATCATCACATCTCCAACTAGCAGCACAAGTTCCGTCAATGTGGTTGGATCATAGAGTGCAGACAGAGACTGCGCTCCGAAAAGTTTCATGGAGAGCACTCCTTGAAGCAGCTACAGTTGAAAATCATCCCAGGGATGGTTATCCCAGCATAAAAATCCATCTTGGCAGAATTAGTGACAGCTTATGCCACAATTGGGAACAGTTCCTTCTGATGTCATCAGCCAAATTGTGCAAGAAACCTATCCTAGGCATGGAGTTGTTTCCAGAGAAACTTGTCCTACTGGAAAGACAAATATGTACCCTCCATACACTGCGTTGTCTATTGGGCCCATGTATTGAGAGCTTGATTATCTGGGACAGGTATGCCTGGCTGAAGGAGGAATCAAGGGGTGGAACGTGTTTTAAAACATACCTTTTGAACTTATTTGATCAAAAGCAAGCCAGCAGTAGGAACATTTCTATTACCATAATATCCATTTAGCAGGAAATGTAAATGTAATTAAAGACCACTGGTGTTGACACTCTGCTCCTAGTTGCCCCCCTTACAAAGAAGTGTGCAAGCAAACTGCTGGCCAATTGCAATTGATACAGGCCATGCCACAGCATTTCCAATTTGCCGATGCATCTAATGCAGTTGAGCCAAAACCAAATAAAAAATAAAAACTTCATACAGTTTTAACATCCCCACCTTCTGAATGGAAAGTGTAATTGTCTGGAAATCCCTGTAGGCGTGCCAATTCTCTGACTGTAACAATTCTTCTGCACTGATAGAGGACATAAAAACTTTGCATCTAGCAGTTGGAGACACTGGATGTGCAAGTTTTGTATCAGCTTAGATAATCTAAAATAGTGGTCCTGCTTACCTTACATATGGATGGAGGACCCAGGATTGTTTTGCAGTGGGCTCAACATTAGTAACAATTGTGTGAAAGTAGTGGCATTTGTCAAGGCGCCCATATGGCCCTGACAATATATCAGTCAGGGAGGTGGATCAGTGGTGAACCATACCTGCTCTAAATCCCCCCTTTGCAACAGCAGATAGAGGATGTGATGTCTGATATTGTTGGATCTCTAGACCAAGCCCTAATAATAGCTGGATCAGAAGATGAGAGTAAAATAGGATAGACAAATACTTCTATAGTCAGCACCTGACTCCAAGGGTACATTGACCACCCTATACACTGTAAGAAAAGTTGCTGGAAGATTGTAAGACACCTACCTTTTTACTGTATCTTTATTGAATGACTGAGTAAAATGTTGGAGGTCCCTGGGAAGTTTTGCTGTTTCTCTGCACCACTTTTGATATGCAGTCTGTGGGTCTTGACCATAGAAGACCTCCCCATTGATATATCCAGCCCTTCCCCTTGTCTCATCAACCTTAAACCTAGCAGGTTCATAGTGGTCTCCAGTCATAGGGAAGTTTGCTGTTTCACTAGGACCTTTTATTAATAATCAAAGCCTAAAGATCATTCAATTGTCATAACTCACCAGTACCATTCAAAGCAAGGGAGATCTGATATTGCATCCTCAATAGTAGTGAAATTTCTTGCAGTCAGCCCCTTCCCAGTAATGATTGGAGTGATTGATTTGCTATGAGGAAGCTTTATCTCTAGTTTATCCACTTGAGGAAAAGCATGGGATGGTTGAGGCAGTTCTGGGAGGATTTGTCCAGTCTAACAAATGAGAGATAAATACACTATATATATATACACCATATACCCTTACCTTTGCAGCAAATAAAAAGAAGCGCACTCTTGACTGGGGAGCACCATAATGACCTGCTTGTAGTAGAGCAAACCTAACTTGGTAACTAGTATAATTCACAGATTAGTTCAATTCAAGGATGAGTTTGAAACTTACTTCATTGCTAGTAGTGCATGGACTAAAAACTTTAGTCCTCCCATCTTAATCCCACCACCTACCCGATACTGGGATAGTTGGGTTGTATTGAGGGAGAACTGCAAAAATCCTCTAACATTTTCAAAAAAGCAGAATTTTGGGTTCATAAAATCAACCCAGGAAAGGAGGTTTAGTATCAGGTTAGATTTCTTGTCATCTGCCTTCTGAAACATGTTGAGGGTTGAATGAGGTTGACTAAACACATTATCAATTTAGCTCTTAGATGTTAAGTTGTAAATGCCACTTACCAGGGGAATCCTGCCACAATTATATCAATGGCTTCAGGCTCAGGAGGGGGTGGAACCTTTATTCTTGTTCTTATGCAACTTGGGTGGTCTTCCTCTTCCCAAAAGCCATGATGGAATTTGACTGCATAGTGAAGCATCTCATTTGCACACTGGTTGTAAACAACTGTTTTTTCATCCTTGGTATAGTCACTGACAGCAATTCAGAATCCAACAGGACTGTAATTAGGGAAGACATACCTTAATGACTTTGCAGCACTAGGGGATATTTCAATTGCATGAGTCAATTTGAATGGTGCCCCTGCAGCCTTCATCCCAAGACTGAAGGCACCTGTTCCAGAAAAGAGATCAAGGGCCCTTAGTTGGGATTGCCTGGCTTGCCTAACCCCAGTAAGTAGAGTTTCTTTCCTCTGTGTAAGGCAGGGGAGGCATGCATGGACTTCATAGCTGTTCAAGATCTCCCCCTGGGACCAATTGCTCTTGAGGGTAGGAAAGGAATACTGGAGGAAGAAGTGTTGGGAAGAGGCATTAATCCAGGCATGAAGGTCTCCAATCTTCTCAAGAACAAGGACATATGCCTTTTGGGTGATTGCAGAGAATGAGATATCAGTGACCTGGTTTGTTAAAAATAGCTCATTCTGAGGGGCATGAGTACCTTGAAGTACTATATTTCAAAAACCCACCTCATCTTTCAAGACACCCTTTGGTTTTCCAGCAATATCACTGAGCCTCCCCAGTACCCGAACTCTAATCTGAGGATCTCCTCCATCCAGTGCTTCTTGCCTGAGGGGGATTATCTGCCCAAGGCCACATGTTGTGCTTCCTGTCTTGAATTGCACAAAATCATATGGATGATAAGGTACTCCACAGAGCTCAAAGCCACCCTGGGAGAAGCAAGGGAAAGCTCTTGCTTCAGTACCCCTGGCTCTTGCACAGTTCATACAGAACCCAGGGTCATTGGGGGGAGCAATATCCCTAGGGAGATCCACAAATTCTCCCTTAGATTCAATATATTCCATCCTGTTAGATATCAGAAAAATGACATCAACAGTTCTAATGCAAGCCAGGCTTACTTGCAGTAGAATGATAGCTCAGGACCCATGTAGGATGCACAGCTTGCCAATGTCTCCCAACATAGGACCTTCCCAAGTATATCCGAGAAGAGTACATCATCACACACTTGAGTCATGAAGAGTTCCCTCGGATCTGACACTTCCTCCATATAGGTCTTTGAGGAGTGCTCAAACCAGTGGAGGTGTGCCATCTTCTTCCCAAGGCTATCATTTATAGAGATAAGCCTGGCAAACCTGTAATTTTGGTTAGCAGACAAACCAAAATCAGATTAGGTTTGCTAACCAGAAGTATTCAGCAACTTTGTCTGGCCATGATGGTAGGTTGCAGTACTCATTGAGCTTTTGTTGGAGTCCATCCATTGCCAAGACTACAGTATCCCCAACCTAATGGATGCATTCAATAAGTCGTCCATTTATGTCGAGCTCATAAACTCACGGTGTAAGTTTCATCGTCAACCTGACCTTGGCTAAAGAAGTTCCCCCCAGAGATCCTATGCAGTCCATCCAACTCGGCCCTTCGTCTGCCCAGGCAAAATCTCTTGAGCAGCTGGTCAACAAAATCTACCTCCTGGGATGATCTATGCTGGAAGTGTTCGTGCTCATGACCCCCGAAGTCAACCTGATAAAGGACCTCTCGAAATAGTCCCTGTGATAAATGGTACACCAACGGGGTAACCACTGTCTGATTTTGGTTCTTTGTCTGCAAAACCGCCTGCTCTGGGTTCGACAGGTTTGGTAAATCCACCTTTCGACGCTTTCCTTCCGCTTGGTGTTGTCGCACAGTAGACGCTGACCCGTCACACAGCGACTTCATTAGAGGACATCCTAGCAGCCCGTTTGAAACTTCCAGGCTTAGTCCAGCATAGTCTTTGATGACTAATTTAATCATTTCCGACTAGGAACGTTCAGACCCGGAGAACCAACGAAAAGTAATCACTTACCGTCTCAATGAGATCCTGAACATTGGGCTCCCTTCCAAGGATTGTGTGATCCAGATTAGTAGTGCCGGCGAGGAGATCAGTGGTAGACGCGGAGATATTGACCAGCAGTGTTGAAACAGTAATCTGCGCCATACGATGGAACGCGTAGAACTTGACGTAAAACTGGAAATATTCAGCGGAAGGTACACCAAGTTTGTACCAAGCGTAGACCGTCTCGATGTAAAAGGGGCTGACTGCTGCATGAGACATCCAGTTCAGTAGTACGGAGAGACAACGCACTCGTTGTGTTTTTCGTAATCTATCGATGCGTTGATTATCGGTGACAGACGGAGGAGAACAGGTTCGTCAACTTCATCGTCCTCGTCTGAAATCTGATCTCCACGGGCAGTAAGGGCTTCGCCGACTCCTTCGATGGCCATATCATAACCATCGTGGGCAAGATCATCCAGTTCCGCGAATGCGCCTCGCTCCCGCGAGAAAAACGTGAAGTTGTTCAAAATTCGAACCGGCTTCTCACTACGACTCGGGGGTTCTCCAGGGATAATGGTATCAACCTTCTCCCTCGGGATCCCCTCATTGGGTCGGAAACCTGACTTGTTTGTAAGCAAGAGTACGTCCGTCGTTGTGTATAGGACAGACTTGGGGGCAAATTTGACTGAGTTATGTATGATTCCGGCTGGAATTATGCCTTGAGCCCCGCCCACTACTAGAGAATAACCATGACTCACCGTATCGATACTTCTCTTGTACTGGTGATACTCTGTAGGTTCTGCATCTGATATCGCGGGAGGGCTATCGTCGAAACTAATCTCTAGAGCTGACGGGCGGTTTCTGCGATGATGAGTAGACATTACTCGCGACAGACAATCCGGACGGGGTTTGGCACAGTGCCGTTAGTTAAAGTGAACGATCAAAAGCCCTGAACGGGGTGATCGGTTGTGACATCACACGCAACCATCTCAGTTTGCACGAGGGATTGAATTAACGGGACGTAAACTAATGTTATGCGCTAATTTTGAAAACGCAGCACCGAGGGCCGAACGACTGACAAACCGGAAGCTACGATGTTCAGCCTAAGCGACCTTCGGTCTATGTTCTTGCTCCCACCACTGGGGACATACATTAGCCCTGTCAAGGATTTGGCAATGGAGTTCATCACTTACCGAGATCATTCGTTTGATACCCTCCTCGACCCCGACTTGCGGCTCGTAGCCGAGAACCCTCCGAGCTTTTTCGATGTTATGCCACCTCACACCACAGCTAAATGCAACCCTGAACCGCGTAAACATGTGAGGTTTCCCCCTTAGCCAGCCCCAAAACTCCGCAAGCGAAGCGAAAACGTAACCGAGAGATTGTGGGAAAACAATTCTTCGTTTTTCCAATCGCTTTTCTTTGCCCTCGGGATCGATAATCTTATCAAGCTCGTTCCAGACGTATCTCGTGAAGTCCCAGAAGTAAACAGGCTCCCCGTTCGTAATGAAAAATACTTGCCCAGAAACTTGCAATGGTGAAGTCTTCGCCCGGGAGAGAGCCGTCTCCGAAAGAGCATCGAACTTGGTACGGACAATGGGACGAGGCTGATGCTGGAACGAATGGTCGTAGAAGTTGTGGGTGACGCGGCTGCTTTCTGGGGACTGTTGGAGCGCAGGACCCGGAGGTCGTGCCTCCGAAGTGGGGACACGATAATGACCCGTCGAGAGTCGAACTGGAGGGAGATATCTGTCAAGCATGTCCGCTTCTTCAGCAGACAATGACAAGGGTTCGAGGGGGTCTCGTTCTGGGCCAGGATCAACGAGTTTGTCCGCCGCGAGAAGGTGGGCGTAGGCGACGTTCTCGACATAGGACCAGTCGAAAAGATTGGTGTTGTCTCCTATTTGGAAATGTGTTTGTCCCCGGTTATAAACTTCGTATAACCCCTGCATGACCTGTCTGTCTCCAGGCCTGAGAACTGTTGAGTATAATCGTCATCTTTATAAAGATGAAACACACCCGTAGATCCCTGCTGGCCTCAGAGCGACAGTAAAAAGACCGCCTTTTCCATTGGCAGCCAATACTATCTCCTCTGCTTTAGCTTTTGACTCGTTATATGCGTCCATCGCTTTTTCCGGGGCAGGCAGGCGCTCGTCTGCGCCGATGATGTTTGAGCCGTCGAAAACAATACCCGCAGAACTTGTGAAAACAAGCTTTTGGACTTTGTTGGCAGTTGCTGCGGCTATCACGGCCGAGGTACCTTCAACATTGACCTTCCAATATAAGGCGTCGTCGTCCAGTCCATGAGGCGGGGAAGCAGTGTGGATGATACATGTTGTGCCACTCTGAGAAGGTTTTTGAGTAAAACTGCAAAGAAACCTATACCAATACAGACCTTCTTGAGAGCCTCAGAGATAGAATCTTGTTCAGTAATATCACCGGTGTAACAGGGCACGTCGTGGTAGCGTTGTACAATGTCGAAAACTGAGACAGTATCACCTCTAGCCAACAAAGCGTTGACTATGTGACGACCCAAAAATCCGCTGCCACCAATTACGAGGTAGACGTCTTTCGAGGCTGAGGCCATTGCGTGGTGAGGATTCAAGTGAGGAGTGGCGTGATGTTCCCGGGCACTTCCGCCCCGCCAAAATTACAAACTTTTACGCGGGTCACGGCTGGATCACGTGCCTTTCGGGCTTTGCCGCCAGTGCGAGGCTTGCCATCGTCCTATGTATATCTGGATTCTTCGGTACTCTAACAACAATTACCAGTGCGGCCAAAAGAGGACACCTAACACCGCCTTTGGCCAGTATATGTGTAAATCACGGGCAGAGTTTTGTACCAACCTCAAGCGTCAACTGAACAATGTCAGCCTTCTTCGCCACCGTGGACGCTTTCTCCTCCAGTAATTTCCGAACCTGGAACACCTCCAACAATTGTGATAGTTGATCCTCATATGCTGGAGACAACCGAAGGAGGAATCCGAGACTGGCGACCAACCTATGGACTGAGTGGCTTCAATTGAACGATTCTTAGAACTGGCAAAGTACTCACGTATTTCCTCATTCTCCTCGCGTCTTATCGCCTCAATGACGGCACTCACAACCTCTATTTCCCATTCGACATAGTTTTGTGGACTTATGTCATTCCTCCCTGCATCTTCCCTTTGCGCCTGAGTGCTGGAGGCGATGTTGAAAACTAGGCTGGCTGCGGTGGTCCTGATCGAGTTATCGTCTTCGAGCAATTGCAAAATCGCTAGGTTGGTGAGTTTATCTCGGAGCGGGCCGGGTGATAATAGTTGTTGTGACAAGGCGGGTGCACCAAATGCATTGCAGAAGCATTTGAGGAGAGTGAGGACGAAAGACCGAGGGAGAGGCTTGAATTGTGCCTTATTCAGAAACTCTGAAATAGTACTGGAGGTTGTACCGGATGTTTTAGCATGTTCTTCCGAGACCCACGTCCCCACCGTCGGGTCGAGGAAACAAATACGCCACAAATCGACTACGGGGAAAAGCTGTTCGATCGGCAGTGCGAAGATAAGTGCTTTTGAGGCATTCGTCCATTCAGTCAGCATTGGAGCTAATGAAGAAGGCGGCTTCACGGTCGCCTTTCCGGAAGGTAGGATCTGGGGTCTCAGAAATGGTAAAGTGGCAGATTCGATTGTGCCCTTTATCTTCGTCTTTTCCTCCACCAGAAGCTCTGAGGAATCAATAAACTGAGCAAGTTTGGTGACCACAGCATCGAGAGAAGCAATTGTCCTGAACATGATCGGCTCTGCTGACACGGCCGCCAGACTCGGCAGAGACAATGATAAATGCGCATGAGCTGAGTCGAACAATTGAGTCGGGTGAAGATCCAGGAGGAAGTGATATAGCTCACGAGGAAAGGCTTCGAAGAAAAGTATGTCAACCTGCGCCCTCAACTCGGGTGCATTAACACCCCGCATTTCGTGTTTCTGACTATGCGTTCAGTTAATGAGTGGTAAAAATGCTTAAAAGCATACCTTTTGTTGGTTCATGAACATAATAAAGGTAGGCGTGGCCCTCACTGAATACCGAGAAGCCAACTGGTGTCCAGCACCTGTTTGGATATCCACCTTGACAAAAGCAACGAGACCGGGCCCCATCCCCCTGGTTTTCTGTTCAGCGACTTCCTCGAAAGTTGGTTCGATGAAGCGACAAGGTCCGCATGTGGCAGACGTAAAGAACGCGACAACTGCACGGTGTGACTCCAAGATAGACTGAAATGAGGCCAAATTCGTTGAAACGTGTATCGGGGACACAACAGAAGACAGCCCAGGAGAGGGGTATTCCGAGCGGGAGGGAGACGGAGACGCCGCTGCGCTTTGCGCCACGGATCGCAATAGTGATGTGGCCTCCTGGGAGGTGTTCGTGTTAGGTGGGGCAGGACCGGCCGTCGGTCGAGAATACATGCGATCGATTGTGGGCCGCAGGGCACGACCAAAATCAGTGGAGAGGAAGTCTGACGGGAGGTCTGAGATACCACGGAATGAGCAGGAATGTCGGAAGATATTGAGACAGCCACCCATGCCTTTGATCCAAGAGGGTATTGTCCCTCCTGTAAGAAATCCGACGCAATCGCTCGTGAAAGAATTACAGTTGAAGTCTAAACTGGAGATTCAGTGGTGTGGAGATGCCAGACTCTTGTTTTTCGTGTACCCAAGAGGTGATACTAAAATTATCATTAAGGTTGGTGCTTTTCGTTGGCTGTTGATGAGACCAAACCTTCTCTGCAGTGTAATGGTTTTTCATCTCCATCAAGTAGTCGTCAAAGGTGTCTGCATCGAGGGCAGTCTCGCCCAAATCAAGCACTTGCAGTGGTCGACCATGCTTGAGAAAGACCCTTGAATCGCGCGAAACCGGTGATAGTGAAACAAACCTACGTGTGATGCCCCTGGGATGGTGGTATGTATGCCCTGGCCGTAGAAAATCTCTCTGTCGAAGACTACAACCGAGGTGTGCCTGGCTTAATCGAGACGATCAGCAGGTGGTTCCACTGTACTGAAGATGCGTACCAAATTCCATATATGTGTTTTCCCGTGAGAGAGAGAGACAACTGACGGGCGAGGCCGTTGCTGAGGTCATAGACATATAACTGCACCCTGGACATGAGAGATGAGAGAGAAAGAGTCTGACGCGATTGAGACGCTTCC
>Ga0307514_10002634_pt1 | contig 18343 bp, 24 predicted proteins | sample 16_EM_MG_FD_203088 | JGI IMG/M metagenome (GOLD analysis project Ga0307514, IMG submission 203088) | Populus trichocarpa ectomycorrhiza microbial communities from riparian zone in the Pacific Northwest, United States - 16_EM | ecosystem: Host-associated > Plants > Roots > Unclassified | place... | reverse complement strand
TTCTTCCACAGTTTCTACAACTTGTGCAGGCTAAAGTGACGATCAGCATCACAATGATTGGATGCATAGAGAGAGGGTATCCACCTTGAAGTAAACATGCTCAAGCCTTCGGTTTACTACTCGGTTCAGAGACTCGGTAACCTCCACGTCTGGCTGCTGTTGTATCCTCTCGTAGTACGCTTGACTACGCACAATCCCCGCATATAATGCACTTTCATCCCCAAGCCTCTCGATATATTCTGTTGTGTGGGGGTCGACGTTTTGAAGTGATCGAGTAAGTTCATCATCAAGTCTTTCAATAAATGATACGATACTTCCAGGAACCTTGAATGTTTCATCTGGGTCTGGATCCGGGGCCTTCTCATCGTCATCCCACTCTTCTGCCAGCTCGTGGACAATGTAATTGGGATTGCGCTCAAGAGTATCTAGCAAAATGTTAAATTCGGACGAGGCACTACATCGGTGTTAGCTTCTGTCTTAAAGCCAATCATTAGAGCTCTTAACTCACTTTTTCCACTGCTCAGTTGACATGTAGTTGGAGGCACCAGTTGTGAGATCAAATCGAGTAGATACCAGCGCCAAAAGGACCTTGATCCTCTGATATGGAGTTTGACTGATCTCGAGAAGCTTCTCCATAGTTCGGATTTGCTCCATCCTGTCGGTATTCTTCTTTCCTCTAGCTTCAATAATGATTCTCAGATGCTTGAAGATACTCTCAGGTGTGTATTGCACTGCCTTCCCTCCTCGCCCAACAGTTGCAAAACCCTCATCATCTTCGAGGCTAACTGGAGCAATATTTTCCCGAGCAGCAGCCTTGTCCTTCTTTCCTTTGACTACAGGTTTTTCCTCCTCCGCTTCCTCAGCCATGTAGCCCTCCTTGTCCCCTCGGTATTGTCCGATCTCCTTCTCGTACATTCGGTTATTCCTCTTAAGACGCTGTTTGATAGCGTTCAGCGCGCGAGCATTTGCAGTGTTCATCTTCTTTGTAGACGCTTTGTCCTTAGCAATACTCTCTGTCATGAAATCCTCAAGGTCTGCCACAGCCTTGATGTACAGCTTCGGAGCAGGGCCACTTTGTTTCGCCTTCTCTACAAATCGATTGAGCTTGTCGAACTCTTTTCATTGCATTAGTTTGCATCCTTCCATTCCTCCACTCTTGAAAGTCGATAGCTGAACAAACCTGCTGTAATTGCAACCCAGTCATTGATCTTCTCCGCATTTTCGATGAGCTTGATTGAACCCTCAATTTCCCCCAACCTCTTGTCCTTTGCACTTTTGACGACTCGTTTCGCCTCATCTTCACTTTCATCACTATCATCGTATTTTCCTCCGGCTATGAACCGATTACCCCCCTCTGCCTCCTCTTCCTCTCCCGACAACTCATCATCAGACGAGGAGCTGCTGCTGGATTCTTCCGAGCTCGAATCTTCCGACTTTTCTTCTTCCTCCTCAGAGTAGAGTTCCTCCTCATCTGAGGAACTGCTCTCACTGTCACTCGCTCCGCCGTGGAAGAATCGAGACATTGAACCGTCTGTCTCACGAACTCCTGTTACTGTTCCTCAGGAGTGGGGGGGAGGACTACCGGTGATGGCGGCGTTCCAGGAGGGCGCTCAGTGGTGGGGCTTGAAATCGAGAGGCGAAATTTGATTAATTCAATATCAAATCGCTATCAATGAAAAAATTCACACCAAAATTAGGGTTGGCCCTTGCACGTGACAGCATCATATTGACGGCTTTTACCCTTTGTCAAATCACCAACAGTCTCATAAAACCTATGTACGTGAATTTTGTTACCATATCCCACACTGGTTTTCAGGTGGTTGAAATCCAGGAGCACCTTTCCCATACAAATTTGTACCCATGTAGAGAATTTTCACATGTTTTTGTATGAGAGTGATAGTAGTAATAGTAGTCTATAGCGATCACTAATAACGCTCGAATATACCCTTGATCTCCGCAGATTCCTCTCCTCGGCCCCTGGAGCGGAATGTATTTTACTTAAATTTTGAGATTCTCTACTAGTGTAAACTTATTTTGCTATTTCAGCCCCCATCCAATATCCAACAGAATTTTTACTGCACAATGCTGTGAAAGTGGCATCGCTCCTGCGACCCGTGTGGTGACTTAAAGTGTTGCATATTCCAACGGTAATGGGATATTTATTGAAATGCTCGGAAGATCTTCAACATGTCCGTTGGGGAAGATGCTAAAGGACGACCAACCCCCTCCTCCCCCAAGAATCTTTCCATTGTTATTCATCAATCCATAATGCGTGGCTAACCCCCATAAAATAAGCATCATGTAGATACATAAAATAAGGCAAGAAACCCCCTTAAGACAGGAAAAAGAAAAAAGAAGATTATTACGAGAAAAACGTGAATGCGATGCACCCTACTCTTCTCCTTCAGCAGCAGCCATTTGTAGGGGCAAATCTCCTCAATGCAACTGGCAGACACAGCTGGCCCATCTACCAGTTCTCCTATCGCTTGCTTGGTATTTCGGAGGTGAAGAGTACGACAATAACGTCCAGCAAAAACCGAGAACCAATAGCTAAGGTAACCCCCCGTCGCAACAAATCGGCCAACTAACAAAGCGGTCTCACTGCCAGTGCTGTTGGCTAAATAACCCATCCTCTAGTGTCCGATCTTCCAGCGTGCGTATCAGGTTACCACCACGGCCATATCCCCCCCGACCACTTTTGTTTCGATTACCCCTCACTCCACTCACATTATTGCCACCCTCTGCGTCCGGTGGAGGCGGGAAATAAGCTGGACTAGGCTGTGATCTGATAGGCTGTGTAGGGTCAATCATGGACGCAGCTCGTTGTATTTGTGGTGGGATGCCTTCAATGATTGTAGCAGCACGTTGTCTAGCAGCCCGAGCCGTCGAATTATGGTACATTTGATGTGGATATGGGTTCGACTGGATTTGATTCGGCTGCTGCGTGATCATATTGCCTTGGTTTCCATATTGACTTGTTAAAGCGTTCGTGTATGGTGGTGGGGCTGGTTGCTGTTGTTGTTGCTGCTGTTGTTGTTGTTGCTGCTGCTGTGGTGGTGGTAGTGGTGGTTGCTGTTGTGGTGGCTGTTGTGGTGGGTGCGATGGAGGGTTGTACATATTATTGTATACAGGTGGCTGTGATCCGTATGAACCCATAGACGCATTCCCATAGCTGGCTGTTTGTGCTGCTTGCGCTGCTTGCTGTGCCTGAGCCTGAGCCTGAGCCTGAGCCTGAGCCTGAGCCTGAGCCTGAGCTTGAACTTGAGCCTGAGCCTGCCGCTGTTTCAGCTGCTCCTGTTCTTGGTGTTTCTGAGCAGCTTGCTGCTGCTGCTGTGTACCTGGCGCTGGTGACTTTGGATTGGGTGATTTCAAGTTCATTGGAGGATGAAATGGACCTGTGAACTTTTGATTTGTGATGAATGGATGCATTTTCGCTTGCTGTGGTGACCATCGCTCAAGCGGATTCAGAGTCAACAAGCCCCTCACGAAGTCGATAAAAGCAACCCTATTGTTCATCTCTGCATGGGATTAGACTACCACACCATCATTGAGCTTCAGGGGCCTCTCACCTCGCTCAATTTCGACGGGTTTCATGTTTTTCCGCGGCATCGCATATTGTCGGATGATATCTGGCAGGGTAGTTGCCTGAAAGTACTTCTTACTGGGCTGTTCTTTTGTTCCGTGTTCATGTGCATACTTTTCCATGCTCTTTAGCTTGTAAGATTTTCTCCCAAATTCATCAACAATCTTTTCAAAGTAGTCATGTCCTTGTTTTCCAACTTCTATCATCCAAGTTGGGGGAACGCCCAGCATTTCCGTGATTCTAGCCACTTGATTATACTCCGAGCTCCCAGGGAATAATGGGAGACCGAGAAACAACTCTACAACGATACAGCCCAAGGACCACATATCTATCGAGGAAGAATAGCTAATAGAGATATAAGTCAGCAAGAGCCACTTAGAACTAGTCTGGGAACATACGGTAATCCTAGTAGGACCTCTGGCGAACGGTAAAACCGAGATTGAATGTAGGTGTATACCGTCTGTCTCTCATCGCAAGCGGATCCGAAATCAATGACCTTGATTATCGGACTCTCGAGGCTAGGGTAGATGTTGTTAGGCTGTGATCTCTGCTAAGCTAGCAACGAAACTCACTTCTTCAGTAATATATTCTCGGGTTTTAGGTCACAGTGGATAAGCTTGGCCTTGTTTAAGAGGCACAAAGCTGTCAGTAACTGTTGTGCAAATACCCTGACTAGTGTGGTACTGAGGCCTCTGAATTGATTCTGTTTTATCAGCTCGTAGAGGTTCACGCTCAGAAGCTCGAATACGAGGCATAAGTGTTGATGGTGAATAAATGTGTCTTTCAACCGCAATATATGGTTGTCATCACCCTTGTCAAGCTTACTATTGAGCTTCTCCAGAGTTAGCTAAACCAACACAGCTGTCGGCTAATGTATGCCTCATACCAAGTCCAAAACTGAGACCTCCATCATACTCTGATTGAAGTAGGCTGTCCTGTTCTTGACCACCTTCACCGCAACTACCTCTTGTGTCTTCAGGTTTTGGCATTTGACAACCTGTCCAAACGTTCCCTGCCCCAGAACATCCAAAATGAGGTAACGGTTCCTGCCAATGTCAGCGTGCTGTCCACTATCCAGCGACCGATAGCTACATACTTGTGGCCACTCTCCTCTGAGCCTAATATGTCATTGACATACAATATATAGTCACTGTCCTCATTATCGTAGCCATCATTCTTAACGCCTTTACTAGGCTTTGTGAGCACCCGTCGAGGGTTCCGAGAAGATTCATATTTGAAATTGGGATTACAAAAACGGTAAGTGATGGGTAGGTAGGTGGTCAAAGCTTGTAGTGGCTATTTGTAATCTTAGCTGAAGTTCAGTGTTCCATAACAAGTCCATAACTTACACTTATGAAACCACCATCATCCGGGTTTGCTCTTCGATAGGCAGGTTGGGCATGAACCCTTGGCTGAAGATCATTCGCACCGGTTACCCGGGAGAATTGGGGCACGGGCTCCACTTGGGGAGTGAGCGGCGGGCCAGGCCGAGGAGAGGGCTGGCCTTGGTCAAATGGGGTTTGTTGTATGGTGGCAGAAGGTGGATAGTAGCGAGAGCTGTTCCCGTCCCCTGGGTTTTGAATGCTAATAGGTGGTAGCTGCGGAGCATTGCTCATTGAGGACTGACGACTTATATTTGGAGGTTGTTGAGAGATTGTCTGTTGTTGCTGGAGGGGGTGGTTATATGTCTGCATGGTTGGGGGAGCGCTTGTCCGCGGAGAGCCAGTGCTTTGGTTGTAGTATGATTGTGTGAGGTTAGTATAGTTCGGCCGTGATGGCGACTGTCGGGCTTGGTAGTTAGAAGGCATCTGTTGTGATAGGGTATTAGGGCCAGTGGTATATTGCATTTGAGGGCTTAGCGAGTTCAATGGAGAATATCTTTGTGTCAGTGCCGATGAGTCCTCTGACTGAAGGTATGGCTGGCGAGAGCTTTGGTCCCGGGATTGGCCCTGGGAGTATTTTGACCTGCTGTAGTTCTCCGGATCAATGTCCATATAGTCTGCGGAGCTGTCCGCTCGGCTGGTAGTAGGTGTGGCTACTGCCGAAGATGGTCCCGTCTGCACGGACGATATGCCATGGTATGCCTGGTAACCTGAGCTCTGCTGTGGTTGATGTTGGGGTTGCTGAGGTAGGTTGAAATCACGGGTTTGGTTTATGGCGGAGGCACTGTTCAGAAGCACGTTGCTGCCATATCGTGGCTGTCGATTCGCAGAAGGATCCGACGAATATGGTGCATTATTCCAAGGGTCCATGTCCGCCCCAGGCTATGCAATGCGGATATCAGAGACACCAAAAAATCACTCTGTTCGGAGTATTGTAGGGGCCGTGTATCGTGGAAAGGGTAGCTGATCTATAATCGCCGGATTGGTTGACGACGCTTTGCAATGTTTGACTTTCGGCCGGCCAGCGATGATAGGTCCGAGAATGAAAAGAATTGTAGCCAGTTGAGCTCTCCGCAGGTCAGAGGGAGATGGCTGGTTGTCTAGATAACTAGCATGGCGGGGTTCAGTGAGTTGTCAAAAAAGCGGTTGCACTGGACCTTTGCTTTCGGGAGGGGGGGGGAGGTTAGTTTCGACCCACTGAGGAAAGAGGGGCAACACAGAGAAAGGGCGAAGGCAGCAAAGGCTTTTCGGGATATTTCCACTCGCGATCGACAGAGGGATTCTGGAAGCGAAGAAAAAGCCCGATAATAGGATGATGGGGGACGCAACGATAGATGCACTGGCACACACTGGTTTCGGTAGGTTGCTGCAATGCTTGGACCTGAGCTGACTGATGAAACGTCAGGGCACCCAGCAACGCCATACAAACATCCCGCCTGCAGTGGGTTTACGGCTACTTAAGCTGCCGACCGGGACAGCTCGACGAGTTCACGTACTGTAGAGAAAGTCTCACAGTAAACGAGCAACACGTAAAAGGCCTGCCATGGCCACAGACCCCTAAGTCTGCCGCTCCAGGTGTTGCTCGAGTGTTGCTCGAGTGTTCTGCTTTGCTTCAAGTGATGGGACCACCAGCCCAGCGCTGACAACCAATGGAATTCATCGGTAGGTACTGGACTACTTAAGTAGGCAAGTGGTTGTCAGGCTGGGCAATTTGAGTCTGATTTGATTCACTCGAGCGTGACTCCTCGGGTGCAGCAAGTATACGTCGCTGCTACACGTCCCCCACCCCCCAGCCGCGCAGTTGGTAATAATATCTTTAATTCTCGCTATGCAAGTGCGACCAGAGTTACTTAAGTAGCTGCGGATTAATCGGGTTTTCTCCCAGTACCGTAGCTTTCCTTGATCTACAAATTAATACGCTGCCCCATTTCCATGTCAAGATGCCCCTGGCGCTTGAGCATCATTCTCCTGTCAACGACCAAAGCAGAGAGGACGAGCTGGATGAAGATTCAGATGATGTACAGCTAATAGGCTCCTCGATCTCCTGTACTCCGGGCGCCTCGGCCCTTGAAAAAGCCATTGGGGTTCATGCTGTGGATCAGGCAACGCTAGAACGAGACATCGCATTTGAGGTATTGAAGTTTAAATAGCCAACGTAAACACGATAATGATATCCATGGGCTAACAGTCATATTGGAAAGGCTTCCCGGGCTATAAATGAGAAGGAAGATGAACGTGATAGCAAGCGGCTCGAGAGGACACAGAACGAGAAGGAGTATGCTCATCATGGCGCTGACAGATGTTCGATGCTAAGATTGTGCGTTCTTCAGCAAGCTACTGTATCAACTAGGAAGACTGCATGACAAACTAGAAAAAAGAAGCACAAAGCCGGAGGAGAGGCGGCATATAAATGAACAAATAGAAGCCCTGAGTAAGAAAATACTAGGGCTTGAGCAGGATATTCAAGACATCAAGGGACGGATCAAGGAGCGAAGCGAGGCTGGGCCTGATGTGGCACCATCTCTGAACGCAGTGGCCAGTGGGCGGATGCCAAACGAAACGCAGCGGGAGTTCCTCATTCGTATGGTCTCTGTGGCACAATACCAGCAACTATGCTAACTACGGGCTAGGGACCGGTAAGATTACCCCATTCGCAAAGTTGGCCACAGAGGACGAAGATGAACTCGAGGAAGGCGAGGAGGATGAAGGATTAGCATCCAGGGGGCACGCAGACATGCCCATGTCACATCAGAATCTCCGGATGCCAGGGTTTGCACCTGAGCATGAGATGGTGGATGAGGAGTCAGAAGCTTCACCTCCGAAGAAGCGGAGACGGTTGAGAAAATCTTCCCAGACAAGAACCAAGTGGGACGAGGGTGATGACCCTGAGTATGTCTTGCCTGGTGAAGATGATGACGAATCTGAAGCGTTTCAAGAGGAGGAAGATGACTCCGAAGCACCCGCAGGCCGCCGGAGAGTTGAGCCAAACAAGCGCAAGGCCAAAGCTGCACAGAAGAAAGAAGACTTCAGTTCTGTAGACGATGGCAGCGAGAAACAATATCAAGCACGGCTAAAGCGATGGCTGCAAGGAAGGAAGAAAGCAAGGGAGAAAGAGAATGTCAAAATTGAAGAAAGTGCACCGGAAGGGATTGAGTGGCACCTGGCACATCCTACGATTCCTGACTATGTCCTGGAAAATGGCTATTGCATGCCGGGTGATATATACCCTAGTTTATTTGACTACCAGAAAACGTGCGTTCAGTGGCTATGGGAACTCCATCAACAAGACGTCGGCGGTATCATAGGAGACGAGATGGGCCTTGGAAAGACGATTCAGATTATATCCTTTCTTGCCGGACTACACTATAGTAGGAAGTTGACGAAACCAGTGCTGATTGTTGCTCCTGCTACTGTTTTGAAACAGTGGGTAAATGAATTCCACAAATGGTGGCCGCCTCTACGTGTCCCTATATTGCACTCGAGTGGAAGTGGAATGCTCAATGTGAGCAACGAAGAGGATATGGAGGATATGCTCGAGCGTGGGCAAGAACCAGCAGTCAATAATAGGCATGGCCCTGCAGCCGAGAGATTGGTCAACCGAGTGTTTGAGAAAGGTTTGTTGATGAACCACTCTTTGTTAAGAACAACATCTCAGGTCATTTCCTAGGTCACGTTCTCGTCACGACATATGCCGGGCTGCAGACGTACGGATCTCTGTTACTTGGAAGGGAATGGTCATATGCGGTTCTCGATGAAGGTCACAAGATCCGCAACCCAGACGCGAGAATATCGCTTGCTTGCAAGCAGCTCAAGGTAAGCCCCATATATTATATTCTTGATACGTACAGCTCATCACCGTTAGACCACTCATCGAATCATTCTATCTGGAACGCCCATGCAGAACAATCTCACAGAGTTATGGAGTTTATTCGACTTCATATACCCCGGACGACTAGGCGTAAGTTTTCGCTTGGAGCTGTTACCCTGAACCTGTCTAACCGCTTTAGGTTCTTCCTGTCTTCCAAAGCTCCTTTGCGGTTCCTATTCGCATCGGTGGGTATGCCAATGCCACTAATGTTCAGATTCAAACTGGGTATCAATGCGCCTGTGTCTTGCGCGATCTTGTTGGCCCATATCTTCTAAGGAGGTTAAAAGTAGATGTTGCCGCAGATCTCCCGAAAAAAGTCGAGCAAGTACTGTTTTGCAAATTGACCAAAGTGCAGCGAGATTTATACGAGGATTTTCTCAAGAGCAGTGAATTGAAGAGTATTATGGATGGCAAACGGCAGGTCCTATATGGAGTCGACATATTGCGGAAAATATGCAACCACCCCGATTTAGTGGACAGAGATAAACTTATACATGTGCGTGTACCCCAGAACTGAGCGAATGTACTCCCAGTAATTTTTATATGTCAACAGAAAGAAGGATATCAATACGGCAAAGGCACCAAATCTGGGAAAATGCAAGTCGTCAAGGCCCTTCTTCAGCTCTGGAAGAGTGAGGGTCACCGCACCTTACTCTTCTCCCAGACCCGGCAGATGCTCGACATCTTAGAGTCGTATGTGAAGAAAATTGGCGGGTACAAATATCGCCGCATGGATGGCACGACGATTATCAGTCACCGACAGCAGTTGGTAGACGAGTTCAACGACACGCCCGAGATTGACCTTTTCCTGCTTACTACCAAAGTTGGTGGACTAGGGGTCAACCTCACTGGTGCTGACAGGGTTATAATATTTGACCCCGACTGGAATCCTTCTACAGATGTGCAGGCCCGTGAGAGGGCATGGCGGCTTGGGCAGAAAAGGGATGTCACTATATACAGGTTGATGACCGCGGGAACCATTGAGGAGAAAATCTATCACAGACAAATATTCAAGCAGCTCCTGACGAATAAGATTTTGAAAGACCCTAAGCAACGCCGGTTCTTCAAGATGAATGATTTGCACGATCTATTTACTCTTGGATCTGATTCTACAAGTGGGACCGAGACAGGAAACATGTTCCAGGGCGCGGAAAAATCATATAACCACGAAAAGAATAAAAATGATGACGACCCGAATAAGGTGGTGAAACTTGGCGGTGTGGCGGGGCTTGCACCCTTCAAGGCTCCAGAAGGCGAGCAGGGTGGGGAAGGCAAATCTGAAGGGGATGGGAGAAGTGATGAGGCCACGAAATCCGACGATGTGCGGGTTCTAGAAGGCATTTTAGGAAAATCTGGAGTCCAAAGCGCTCTCGAACACGATCATATTATGAACGCAGCCAGGACGGAAGAAATATCAGTCCAGAGGGAAGCAAAGAAGGTAGTTGACGCAGCGGCTGCTGCACTCCGGGCTAGTAGGAAAATGGCCATGAAAGCGGAGATTGGGACACCTACTTGGACGGGGAAAAAGGGTAGTGCAGGGAGGATCAACGACGGTCCGAATTATGGTAGCAGCAGTGGTGGCGCTGTGAGCACCGGTACGCAGTACAGACGGCTTCAGGGTGACGATCGCTGGCTCTACCCGGTTCATGGATCTAGTCCTGGCTCTGACTCGTCCCGGGATCGTCGTGGAGATATCTTGGCTATCGGGCAAAGCCGCTCACAGAGAAGTAGCAATGCGGCGGGCCGGCATGTAAGCTCTTCGACTCCAGTTGGGAGGCATGACTCCGGTCAGGGATTTCTTGTGAATAGACTGCGGGAGTACCTCAACTTCCACGGAGGAAAGGCTACACACAAAGAGATTGTCGCAGCATTTGAGGACCAGATGAAGGATGAGGACATTGGGGCTGAGGAATTAAAAGAGATGTTGAGAGAGGTGGCAGTGTATGGTGAGAGAACAAGGACCTGGAAGGTTAAATGTGGGCCTGCGACTGGTACGCCTATTACTAGGAGTAGTTGATAGATTGCAGTTGCCTATGTGGCCGAGACTCTTCTATGTTACCATTTAGAGCCTACTGAGCAGGAGTCATGTACAGGTGTCTCATGTTTTTCTTTCCCTGTGTTGTGACTAGGCTTCTGTATGCAGACAAGATGCGAGCTTTGTTACCCTAGAGGCAACCGATTTGGACAATCTATTGATCTGGGGGCCTATAATACTTGCTATGATATAATGAAAAAAAATGGATGTCCACCTCTCGGTATCACGAGGATTCCATCACTTTAAAGCGCGCACATATATATTGCGCCGAAGATGGTTCCGATTCCGATGGTTTCGATGGTTTCGATGGTTTCGATGGTTCCGATGGTTCCGATGGGTTCTAGGCGATGCATGTATTTCCCTGCGCGATCGATTTCCATATTCAGCAAGGCCCAGTGAAAATCTCCGTGGGAAACCTCCCTGTCTCCGAGTCACAGGCTTATATACCGGTATTAAGGCCAAAGGTTTCAATGCAGGGCTATATACAATGCCACAACTTACTGTACTGTATAACCGGAAAAGTCATGTGTCATTAATGAAGCAAGAATATTAAGCTAATAAATACAGGTGCCAGTAACAGAATATACATATAAGAAGAAGAATAGAAAAGTAAATACAGGTATCAGTCCGGCATGTGTGTGAGTTACGTATGTCCAGGGTGAGCGCATGTACCTAGTACCTAGAACAAAGGTGTTCTTGTGCGTGCCCCTGGAGCACGCAAGGCGGACTTCACCACGCCTACCTATATCGTTCCTTCTTAGGTCGTCCCCGAGGTACATATGCGAGTGAGAAGCATGAGCCTGAGTGGAGGTCAGGATTCAGTACCTACATCAGGGCCAAAAACAATGAGATGGAAATTCGTAGAATAGGTATCTCGCTAGGTTTGAATTGAAGAAAGGAAATGGGTAGTTCAGGTGCAATACAAGACCAAAGGCATGCGTGCAGGGGAAATCCTTCTTTTGATAGTCATAACAAGTACCGGTACAAAAATTTGGTCTGAAGATTAACATGAGTTCCATAGGGGGTGTTTTCTGCGATGCGAGCCTCTGTAGGACTAGCAATTTGAATTTGATGCTGGCGAGCTTCAATTTGATGCCCATTAAACTCTGAGATGCATTATGCTCTTATGTCCCCTTGACCAGATGTTTAACCCGCCATAAAATAAACCCCTGTCTTCGTGGCACTGAAAACCTGACATTAAATAAATAAACAGACAAAATATCCTTGCTCTGTTTACATATCATAGATTGACATATTTATAGCTGACTGTAGCACACAAACAGCCTCACTGTGTACCGGTAACACTTCCATAAGAGGAAGTGATTCAGGGGCTGTTGCAAACCCAAGAATGACAGATCGCATTTCTAATAGAGTAAAGCAAAATAATATATCCCGATAGTGTGCCAGATATTTAGACAAGTTTATCATGCTCATTGAGAGAATGAACAAAAAAGAGACCACAAAGTTACATAGAACACCGTGAGAAAAAACAGAGAACCCCCAGTACAGATAGAAATGAAAGCCGAAAGAGAACACGTGTCCCACAGCCACAAGGTTGCCGATGTTGTGCCCATCAATGAACTCATCCATGACCCGAACGCAGCCCATTGACAGGATATCCCACCGGATCACATACACATACTTACAACACGTCCGCAGAGGCCTTTTTTTTTTTTCCATTGAATCATGATGTCATAAAAATTCACTAGGACCCCTAAGCCATGGCGGTTGGGCGTTCAGGTGGTGGGGCCACTTGAGGACTAGGTGCCTTATACCAGTTCTGCCATGCGTTGGCGCCCTCAACCTCCGCGGCATCAACGTGATCGAAGTCGCTTAGGGAAGCACCACTTGGGGACTTGTAAAAGCCTGCATCTGGCATTCCACCTGAAGTTTGCACAGCAGCCATTTCCTTCTCCAAAGCGGCCATCATTATGCGGAGCTTAGCTTGTTGGGCAGCGAGGTGCAGAGCCTTATCCTGGTCAGACTTTGCTGGAGGCATGTTAGGAAGTGCGTTGGTAAGAGTAGAGCTGATGGAGCTGTAGAAATCGGTAGCTAGGTTTGGAGGTCCAGCAAGGGGGGAAATCTTGAAACGGGAGAGGAGGAAGTTGGCATAGGACTCGTTTTGGGGGGTACCTGGGCGGTCTCCTTTGCGAGGGGTCCCAATGAGGATCTCCTGGGCGTGGGCAATGGCTTGCTTGAGGTAAGAGTAGCCAGCGGCCTTCAATTGGTCGTGAGCGGTGGCGATGAAGTGTTCGATATCATTCTCATGCTCGGTAAGGTATGGATGAACATATTCCATGTAGAGCTTGGTTGCACCCTATAGAACCAGTCAGGTAACTGTGGGTTGCAAGAACCTGGAAAGATATGCTATATACCTGAGTTTGAGGAAGAACAAGCCATAGCATAAACGCAGCTCGGAGGTTGTAGTAAAATGGCAACCATCGGAGTAACCATTCTGTCCAGGCCTCAACGAGGAATACACAGGCAATGACGACCCAATACATTAACCATGGTGTGACCTGTTGGGGGTCATTTGTTTTGAGTGCCTTATAGGAGGCAAACACGGGGAACAAGAAGGTAGCCGACGAGCTGTAAACAAGGTATGGTTAGGGTCAATTGCAATAAAACCGTCAGTTTTCCTCTGAGCTACTAACCTAGCTAGTCTCATTAACCAGTCAAACATCTTGAAAATTATAAGAAGGGTATGGGGACGTTAATAGCTGAAACCTTGAATGCTAATCGTCCTAGCTGCGTATGTTCGTGAAACTTCTTTCCTTCCAGTTCGATTGAAGAGGCACGAGGGTGAATGCACAATTTGTACTCGGGAGCAAAGAATCTGCGAACAAGGAAGGGTGGTTCAAAGGAGGGGCAACTAATGTATGGTGAACTGTTTAATCTGTGGGGGAGTATAATAGGGTGATGGTCACTGCAGGGCAATAGCGGGGGAGAGACCTTTGTTGGTACTATTGAGAAAGCTGAGATCGGTGTTTGCTGTCTGACAGGCGTCTTGCTGGCGGTCTTCCGGGGAGGGGGGGGGTGATCTATCCACAAAAGTCACAGTGAGACCGGCCGTGCATCATTTGCTGTGTGGTACAGAGTGCTCTGGAGCCCGGCGAAAGTTTCTGCGCACCCCGATTTTTTTACTTTTTTTGTCTCAAGGCGAGCATGAATTTTACAAGGCAGAGCACTGCATAAACCCAGAAGGATTATTACTGCATATTCTGTGCTATGACATGTGGTGGGCTTGGCAGCATATGTGCTAGTATGCCATAAACCTGGACGCCTTCTGAGGGTGAACACCGTGGACAAATTAAGAGCATGTGGGGCATGGTTTTAGCCTGCCGGCCAATTGCATCTCAAATGCCCCAGGTGCAAATTGCACGTGCTTGTGTACTCCCATATTATGCGGGTTATGTAACTAGGTATGTATGCATGTAAAGGACTATGTATAAAGGGCTATACCTAAGTTAGCAAAGCTAAGTAGTAGATGTAATACACGTACTATTTTGGCTTGGTAGCATATGCGAAGATATGCGGTGACATGGACGCAAGAATCTAGGTAGCATCCGCATGCATTGCCTTGCACCAGACTTCAGGGCGAGGATTACCTACCTAGATTATGTACCTAGTACGCAACGCAATTCGTGATATATACCAGGTTCATACTCCATACGATACCTAGGTATGCCGGGTTTTTGCCGGCTAGTGGCATCTTGGTGCCTATCCAGGCACGAGGCTAGCAGTTGCTCAAGTGGGGCTTGCAAGCCACTACTACGTATGTATTCTTTTCCACCTTCTGTCTTGGGAATACTGAGGCCATATCTATACTGAGTTTGGCCGAATTCACAAAAATGACGCCAAGCCTCTCCTCATACTCCGTAATATGTTCTCAAAATAAAGATTAGACTCGTAATTCCGATGACTCAAGAACAAGACTAAGCTGCCTCACTCACTATCCCAGTCAGTATCGAGACTGTTGTGCTAGGACAAAACGTGATCACTGGGTGCCAGGTTTGCAGTACTCGAGTACAGAGCGCCTTGCATTTTGCTGGTTACATAAGCTCTTTACATCTTTGTAACTGTCTTGGCAGTGATCCTCATGTACCAAGTATTTACTCACTTTCATGCTACCTAGGTTTTGTGAACATTTCCTACATTCCCAGGCATCTTCAATCAATCAATGCTACAAGTGTACCTAAGTAAAGTAAAAAGTATATCACATATGTGCATATATTAGAGTGGCGTGTTTTCGCTCTTTGGAGCAACGGGGTATATATAGACATTGTGACATTGTTGTACCTATGACTATCCAAAGGCACGATACATAATTACATTTAATTCCAAACCTCAGTTCAATACCACCATACCACAGTGCTGTGCAGAAAGCCAATAGCCACTGCCCATATACACCCATAATAGCAGCCATGTGTATAGCTCTGGTGTCCACTCAGCATCCTCGATACCCGTTAATTATACTCAACAATCGCGATGTAAGCCCTCTGTCTTTACATCCCCACCCTCTCTATATACCGAGCCAATGAATTCTTATACCCTGCATCTGGGCTTCGCCAGTTGTACAAAAGTTCGTACTCTTGGTGGGCATGCTGAATTCCAACTTTTGATCTACAGGAATTCCTACACCGAGCAACTGCCCGTGCTTCATGGTGGGACACACCTGATACTACTCACATATTTTCCGGCCGAGACCTAGCCCGCCCAGAACGAGGTACGTTTAATTGCTCTCTTATTGGCCCAGAAACCCCTGGGTGGCCCCCATCCTCTCCGCCTTGCTGCATGTTCAATATGTCCGACACTTGGTACCACTGCTCAATTCCATAGCCGCTAACTTTCTTTTTCAATTTTTACCCCGCGATAGGCACCTGGCTAGGAGTTACCCGACAAGGGCGTATAACTATTCTAACTAATTTTCGGGAGTCTTCCTCCGCTGCTGCTGTAGGGACCCGATCCCGGGGGGCAATGGTTAATGCCTTCTTGACGGCACCCGAAACCTCTGTGCGGTCAGTCAAGGAATGGGTCCATCATCTGCTCACCACAGACGGGGTTGGGGGGTGCAAAAACGTTGGGGGCTTTTCCCTAATTTGTGGAACTATTCGCCCCAAGAAGGTAGCTACAGATAGCGGGGAAAGAGTCCAATTGGAACCCCTCGCTGTCATATCCAATCGGTCACAGAAAACTGACGCAGGCAACGAAGCACATTGGATATGTGGTAATCCTAATCAGGTGCATGTTCTTTCCAATGATCCATTCGAGAGTCCCCATCCTTGGCCGAAAGTCACACTAGGGCAGGACCTTCTGAGACAAGCTGTTGAGAAGGCCATCAAGGAGGAATATGCTGAAGACGAAATGGTTGAGGCCTTTTTTGGCGTCCTCAGTCACAACACAATTCCCATAATTCCCGGTAGACAGACATATGATACCGACTTGGAGTCCTTGACGCACAGTATCTTCATCCCCGCCTTCGATGTCCACAAAGAAGGTCAACAACCCTCAAGCGCAGCCAACAGCAAGCAAGATGAAGGGGACTCAGACATCACCCACTCACCACTCCCACTGGATGGAAATGGTGTGCCCCAGTCAACTATCCCACCAATAACAATACCCTCACCAGTTGGAAACCACGAGGTCCATCATATTTGTGCAACACCCACCAATTCAGATTTTCCTAGTGACCTACACCCTCCTACTGGCGTGCCGTTCGACTCGCCCCGTGTATATGGGACACAAAAACAGACTATCATCTTGATTGGTCGGACAGGTATGCTGAAATATATTGAAAGAACGTTATATAATGATAAGGCAGAGTGGGTGGGTGGAGTGGAAAATGAAGATCGAGATGTTGTGTGTGAGTTTCAGATTGAGGGGTGGGGAGCTTAACGAACTAATGGCTGGGAAACCGCATACCCAACGATCTGGTGGTGTTGGTTAATCAATATCCGTGGGTGCATATGTTGTCTTATTGCAGGCATCTCTTTCATAGATCTTGAAAACGTGAGGACGGTGGGGGTGGAAGGTAGACTGCCTAGTTGCTGTTATGATAGTTAATACTGAGGCTGAGAGTACCTTTCTTTTTTCTGCATATGGCCAGACACCTTTTGGCATGAGATGAGATCCATGCACTATTTTAGGATGGGGGTTAGATTTTCCGGCCTCGGCTGCGAGTTTTCCTGATCACTTTATTGACTATAGCCTAGCTCAGACGTGGAAATGCTTCCTCCGCTCACTGCCACTACCTCCTTACCTTACTCTCTGGTTCTCCCGAGCACTCTCATATACATTTTCAGGATTTAGGTGTGGGCCTGTACTTTGGTATGTTGAATATTACCCTGAACTCTACTGGATAATACCAAAAACGTATATTTTCCGCAATAGTAAAATAAAAGAAAAAAAATATCTGCAATGAATGTTTCAGAATCTTCAAGACACGTAGTTACTGCACAGCACAATTGCCATCACAATGCGAATCTACCGTACTTCACCAACCCCCAACAACAAAATGAAGTCTGTTTTCGTTGTCCTTGCCACCCTTGCTGCCCTTGCCGCTACGCAGGAGACGGAGCTGCCTACTTGTGCTGTGAGTTCACTAGGGTCATATAATAGGTACCTACTCGACACAATCAAGTTCTAACATTGCCGTTTCAGGCACCGTGTCTTGAGCCAGTAGTATTGAACGGTTCTAAGGTGGGGGACTGTGAAGGTCGCGACTTGCACTGCATCTGCACCAGCCAGGAGCTTCTACAAAACATATTAACCTGTCTCGGGAACCAAAAATGTAATGACACCGAAGTCAAGAGTACGTTACCCATACCTACAACCTTCAGATTTCTGGAGGCTAATAGTATATTTATTAGTCACCCTCGGTCACGCCTACGAGTTTTGCCTTTCTGCCTCTGTCACCATCCAAACCACTCTCGCCACTCCCACCTCTGTCACCACCCAAACCACTCTCGCCACTCCCACCTCTGTCACGCATACAGGGACTAGCACCATCACCATCACCGCCGTTCCCAAGCCTAGTGGCTCTCCCAACAATATCACAAACCACACCACTACCGCCATCAGCACTACATCAAGTTGCTGTGCCGCTGCTACTGGCTATGTCATCAATGGTCTCGGTGTTGCTGGTGCTGCCGTTGCTTTCTTCCTCCTATAAATACCCCCCTTCCCGGCTTGATTTTAGGGTAATAGTAAGTAGGACGCGGATTTTATTTTGAGCAGGGCAAATGCCAAGCATTCCCGAATAAAAATAAGACGCAGATAATGTTTTACTTTATTTGGGCTTGTTTTTTTTGTACTGGCAGCTAGGGTTATCATTATGAGGAACCAAGTTAGGGGTTTTAATAGTTTAATGGAATTTACCAGACTACACATTACGATTCTGCTGTTGTGTTTGAAACTTTATGATATTAGGACTCTTCAGGTATGAAAAGTATTTGATAGCAGGCCTGCTTATGTTG
>Ga0307514_10002633_pt1 | contig 18343 bp, 20 predicted proteins | sample 16_EM_MG_FD_203088 | JGI IMG/M metagenome (GOLD analysis project Ga0307514, IMG submission 203088) | Populus trichocarpa ectomycorrhiza microbial communities from riparian zone in the Pacific Northwest, United States - 16_EM | ecosystem: Host-associated > Plants > Roots > Unclassified | place... | reverse complement strand
ACGCCGGTGGTGGCTTCGTAGAATCCAATCAACCCGGCGCTCTAACCGAACTCTCTTCTCTTCTCACTTTACAGACCGATTCCACCATTTGTGCTGGCTCGGATCTCCCCCAGCTGCCTCCAGAGGAGGCTTGGGGCTCACAGCCTGCTGGCGAGTTTGTTGATGACGCCCCATTCATCCCTCCCTCCACCTCCAATCGATCCTATTCGCCTTCTGTAGCATCCACCACCCGACCGGAGTACAGCGCCACTCAACAAACGACCTCCCAGTACCACAATGTCAACATCGACCCTCGACTCTACCAGGTGCGTGGTCGCCACATTTCCTTATCGATGCTCGATTTATCTCAACTATCACGTTGTAGCCCCCCAGCAATTACTCAAGTGACTACCGCGGAAGTCCAGCTCCATCAGATCATAGTTACGAGAGCGGCAGCCAGAGAAGCCATGGATCCCACCGTAGCACGACTTCAGGCTCTCAATCCGGCGTGGAGAGTGATACCATCCACCACTACAGTCAATTTTCGTCGAATCAAGCGGCACCAGTCCTTCCTCCGCCAGTCCACTACCCTGCGTACGACCGCAACCATCAACGCATCGGACTGGAACACACGAGGAAGGACGCGGTAGAACATGTCCCAACCGGCAGGTCTCACTACCGACCACACACTGCAACCTATGGTACGAGAACCACACCTCCTCACGAGCAACACTCGAGCAGATATGATTCTCCTCCTCAAAACCAAACTCCCCCGTCCATGGGCGAGGATTCTCCACCCCCCGCCACACGTGGTAGCCGCCAGCAACCCGCGAGGAACTCAGTGCAGCCCATCATGTATCAACACCCACCTCCCGCCCGTCAGATCCCACGGATGCCGTACTACCAGACTCCCCTCAACGAGATCCCTGATCCCGGCGATAACCTCCGCGAGTTACTCGGCCTCATGGACAGAAACCAGCCAATCAACCTAGGCGTTCTAGATGACCCTCCTCCCGGCGAAAAGCCCAACTATCCGTATCCGACACTTATCAAGCTAGCAATCTACGGCAGCCCGAGGAAGAGACTCACCTTGCAAGAAATCTATCAGGCCCTTGAGAACAGATTCGAGTGGTTTAAGAACAGCACCGATGCTGCATGGAAGGTCCGTCTCGCGCTTATCCGTTCAATTGTGATCGGAATTACTGATAATGCGAATGCGTTTAGCGTTCCATTCGTCACAACCTGTCGTTGAACAAGACGTTCCGCAAGGTCCCAAGGCCTGTCACCGATCCCGGAAAGGGAAGCTACTGGATGGTGGATTATTCTCAAGGAGAGGGGAACAAGCGTCTCCGAAAGCGTAACAAGAAACCGACCAAGGCCCAGTTGGCTCGTATGGCCGCCGAGGAACAAACTCGTCAACAGGGAGCCGTCGCTGGACCCTCCAACGCCAATCGAAGTGATTCTGAAGGCTCGCAAGGATCTGGTCCCGAAAACCCAATCGACGATGCGATGATCGACCCTGTGTTGACCGCCCAATCCGTACATCGTGTCGGAACCCAGCGCTCCGTCAGAAGCACACGGTCTTCTACCCGTCTCAATAGTCCATATCTCTCAGGCGCTAGAGTTCAAAGCACAGCCTCTGCTTCCCCCGAACCTTCTGGTGGAGTCGGAGGCTATCATCATCGGTTGCCATCTCTTGGATCCTCCGGGCAGCCCGCGTTCGGCCAGAGCTCGTTCATTCAACAATCTTCAACTCGTTCTTCCCTTATTCATCCTCCGAGTACGACCTTTGGTCAGACGGCGAACATTCAGGCGCACGCTACATCCTCCAGCCGCGAAACACACATCCCCTCCTCTTCCGGTCTTGGCGGTTTCACGCAGTATCAATCGCAGCCCCAAAGCTTCCTTCCACCCTCCGCACAGCTCCCCTCGAGCTCGACCCGTACCAGTGGGGGCAACATGGGTTCTCACAGGAGGACGAAGAGCAACGAATCCTCTGATGGGGACAGTTCATAAGATTAGAGCGTTAACCAGCGGGGGATGCAGTGAATAGGTTATCCGCTTGTCCCACCCTGTGAGGCTTGAGGATGATCTACCCATCCTTCGCTGCTCTAGAACGGACCGGGGTTAGATTGGTGTTGGACGTCAACCCGCTTTTTTTTTGAATGCCCTAAACACACGCCATCGGACATGATGTACGAGGTCCCCCTTTAGATCGATTTCGGCTGTAGCTCCCTCTCTGCACTTCTTACGACGATCCTGCTGCTTCATCAATATCTCGATGTTTTCCGACTTACTATCCACAGTGTTTTACCACGCCATGCACGCTACCTCGAAGTCCTCTATGTTCTCTCTCTCTCTCTTCCTCCCCACTTTTTTTTTGATGTATCCAACTCTCCATTCGCCTTTCCCCCTTCCCCCATAAGATTTCCCTCCGCTTTGTTATTAACGCGCTCTCCCTTTCCTTACATCCGGTTCGGCTCCCCCCTTCTTCTTTCCCCCCTTTTTATATTCCGTTTCAGAGTACAGGTTACACACCCCTCCCGGTCCACAGTGTTGTCAGATAAAACCCCCCTTTAAAATGTTTTCTAAGATGTTTTCTATTCCGGCCCCTTCTTATCCTTCCCTCCCCTACCCATTTCTTCTTTTCTTCCCTTTGTTAATTTTACCTTTAACCTTCTCTGTCCATATTCGAATTTGTCACCCCGAGTCACGGCATGGCATCTGCATCCCTCGCAACTCTCGTATTACGGATTTGTATCTGAAAGTTTGGGTAGAATGTTCTTAAATATCTGTTCCGCTAGTTATTTAATATAAACGGCGCTCTTCAATGCGATGTCGGATTCGTGCTCGCTCCTGAAATCCACCTCCGCATAAGCTCCCGATGCGAGTCCGATAGGCGCAGTCCACTTACGAACCACGAGCCTCGCTACTTTCGTCTGAGAAATTCTCAAGAGCCTCTCGCAGTTTCTCCGCGTGTTGTACTCCGAGCGCAAGCTCAGACGAAATCTTCACAAGATTTCCAATAGCCGCCGCCGCATCTGGGTTACGTCGAATAACCATCCTGGTGGACTTCACGATATCCTCTATCCGATCTTCAACCACCTCAACAGCAAAAACCGAACACCAAATAACTCCCATCCACCAAGTGAGCTTCTCCCATTCGTCTTTCGCCTCGAGTTGGGAACGGACGAGGTCCATTTTGGAAAGATCGGGACTGAGGAAATGCCGATCCCGCGCTGACAATTCCGCGACGATTCGCCAATACCGTGAAGGGAAAACCCGGTTTCCTTCGGAAGATCCCAACCCGTCTAAAAAAAAATCTCGCAATTCCGGGGCGCGGAACATCGCTTCGTCCTCGATTCGGTCCAGGAGAGCGATAAGGTTTGACAGCTGTCCGAATTTTTCAAAATCCGCGTATTTCATTCGACCTAGAGCACGGAACACCAAGTGTTGGAGTCGCGATCCGAAGCGTTCGAGGTGAACGAGATCCACAAGACGTCAGGCAATTGAACCCCCATCTATCGCTAACGACGGGGTACGTGCACCAGGCGCACAAAAAGTCACCAATCACCTCTTCGTCTTTGCTGGAAAAGACGAGTGGGATCATCGGAAGCTGGTAGTTCGAAAGGATTGTCGTTTGTGTTGGGAGGGTGTCGAATCTGCGATAGCCGATGCGGAGGGCGGCAAATAATAGGTTCCTATGTGGTTCGAGATCTTCATTGTAATAGCAGATGGCGGAGCACCAATCATAGGCCATTTGTTGGTGGAAGGTGAAGTGATCCTCTAAATGTACCAGGCTTTCAATGATCCCAGAAAGCCGATGATTACAAGGGTGAGGGGGGTTTGCAGCTGCTGTGACCGCCTGAGAGAAGTGGGATGAGATCTCTCTCATAGAGGCACTAGGTTGAGCAAAGTAAGTCCACAGGGGAGAAGCGCGAAGCATCGTTCCATGCACATACGATTTATCGTCCACGAGCAGCACTTCATCACTGACCGGCCAACCGAGCGAGACGCAAGCGGTCATCAATATGTTTGCAACCGCAATAGCTGGCATGGGAAGCTTCCGTCGTAGTAGCAAGGCGGGAAGGAACAGGACTGTTTCGTAGTTACCTCGTCTAGCCCACTCAAGATGAAGCATCAGATCGGAAACCCAGGTCGTGTGTGCCACGGAGATCCCAGCAAAATCCTCTTCAGAGATCGGCGGTTCACCAGCATGAGAGAACGCGTATAGCAAGCAAAGGATGGACCGTAAGTCGTGATCGTCAGCGGCATTGGCGATCCATCTCGATGGTGGTTGAAGTGGGATTCGCGTATCAGCCAAACCCTCCGATTCAGCCCACGCGAGGACGTATAGTCTCCCGATAACCCTCGCGGAATCGTATGCGCGGTTCCCCGTTCCCGGGTGAACCTTTCCATCAAACCCAAAACACTCGATGAGGACTGAATTGAGTTCCTCATAGGAAGGTTGCGAATCCACACCATCATCGTACCATCGAATCGTGCAAGCTAGCCGGAGCGCTGCGTTAATCGCTTCCGGGTCGGTTATTCGGTCGAGGATCCAGGTAATACAACGCGCGTCTGCGCGGTTCGTCCTACGTGGGAGGGATAGGTCTTGTTCTTTTAAAATCGGACCGAGGTTCCAGAGTTGGCTGGTATAAAGTGGAGGACCGAAATGGCTGGGTAGCAGCGTTTGATTTGGTGGTGCTGTGAGCTCCTTCGCTGTATGTGTAAGAGCCGCATACTGATGGAGTGTCTTGGAAATGATCTTCTTGATCCTGGAGGCAGACGCTCGCGCTCGAAAGTAGATGTATCCAAGGTTTCGACCAAAGCCACGCACGCGTCGTCTGATCCCGAATAGCGGAAGCGAGGAAGCGAAGCGTCCAAAAGTCCTGTGTACACCTAGTGCACGAAGCGCAAGGGAGGCTGGCGTTTGAAATGGACATTCGTACGAGGACGTGCCGGCGACAACGATCAAGATGAAGAACGCAACACCGAACGCGGTGAGACCGAGTAACGTACGAGCGACGGACGCGTTGATAGTCCAGGTATACCGTGACAGTCCGACGGCTAGCAACAATAACGCGATCTGCAGCATTATAGGCAGGCTCTCGACGAACAGCTCGAACGGCCACCTTTCAACCCCGTTGCGTTTTCGTTGTCTATCTCCACAACGCTCCGCGATCGATCCTCCGGTATCGCGCAAGTACCTGTTCAGCCACTGCTTTCCCGGCATGGCAACGAAAGCGGCCAACAGGGATAACAGCAAACTGGCATAAAGGAGGTTTGTGACGACGACGATTTCTCGAGCTGGGCCTGTCCACGCGGTGGGAGGGGCTGGGAGTTCTCCGGGGATAGTAGAGTTGTTGAGGGTGAGGAGGATGGCTCGGAGATACGCAACGGTCGTGTCATTCGGGTCTGGTTCCAGTTTCGTTTGGACGTCGGTGACGAACGATGAACTGACGGCTGAAAACAAGCCAGCCTTGGAAAATTCCGATTTAATACTTGGAAAAAAAACAAAGTACGGGGGAAAACCTCACAAAAACGAGCGTCGTGTTGAGATCCTCTTCGTATTTCTTCACGTAGTTGGTGTCGTACTCGGTCGATTCCCTCTTGTATACCGTGTAAAAGTCCGTTCGGGCCTCGTCGCTTTTTAGGGGAGGCATGAACAGCCTCAAAGCATCTTTTATACTGCACCGGGTGAGTCACACTGCAACAGAGTTTGTTCACGTTTTAATTCTCACCATTGACGGTCTGCCTTCTGCGCAGGTGGCTTCTCACCGCATCTGTCACACATGGGGATATAGCAAGGGGTATAGACGGAATACTAAGCGCTGTTTCGCCGTGAATTCACCAGGTTCCGAATGCTCAACGCGAGAGGCTTACCACAGCTCGTCAAGATCGGATCACGAAAAACTGGACAGCGCAGTGCGCAACCAGCGTCGAAAATGTTCAAAAGTTCAACAACACCAATTCGTATACGTGTATCAACCACGCAATGCATCGTTCTATGCAGTACAAAAATGATTCCGATCGTTTATTACAGAGCATATAGGAACTATAGAGTGGCTTACAACATCGGAGAGATACACCGGACCCACGAAACAAACAAAAAAAAGCAAAAGTCTAGCTTGTGGTGCCAGTACGACCACCTTTCAACTCGTTCAACTTGACCCCTCGCTCTCTCTACAAGCAGGTTTTCCGCGTGAGCCAGATTTTGACGAACGATGGGGGAGAAACACCCACATTATCAACGGCCATCCAACCCCTCAGCACCTCAACCTCCTTCCTCTTATCCCTAACCCAATCTGACATCTGTTCCGAATACCTCCTGCTCACCTCACGGTGGTTCTCTCTAGCTCTTACATCGGCCTTGGCCTTCTCGGCGTCTGCGATCGCCTTGTCCACCTTAGCCTGCGCCTTGACTCGTAATTTGTTTAATTCCGCCTGGATCTTCGCGAGTCGGGCAGCGATGTCCGCCTCGACCTTTTCGAGTTCTGCTCTGGCTTTGATAACGGCGATATCCGCTTCGTGATATTTTTGAAGCGATTTTATGTGCGAGGCGTGAACCGAGGTTTCTTCCTGTATACCCCGGGAAGAACGTTTGAGACGAACGCCGGTTCACGTTAAGGGATGGGTTACCTTGACGGCAACCCGTTGCATCCTCTGAATACCCTTCAACTCTCCAATCGCAGCCTCGAGGGAATTCTTCTCCGCCTTCCCTTCCGATTCGACAATCTTGTATATTCTCTTCGACACTGCCACTGCACGAAAAGCCATAAGCTTACAAGCATAGGGTGAAGATTTCAGGCATTTCGTCAAAAAACGTACACTCCTCCTTCTGGATCTTGGTGGTCTGTCTCCTGGTCAACCCGCTTTCCGCAATCGTGACGCGCTCTTGAAGTCCCGACTGCAATTCGTCTTCGAGCTCCTCCGGGGCAGTCATAATGGCCCCAGTCCCAAACGCTCCTCCCACATCGCTGGTGGTAGCGTTCGGCGGACCAGTCACCATATCAAAGACGGGACCTCGACTGGAACGGAAAGAACGCTGGGAATTCCGACTGGCGGACCTCTTGGGGTCAGACCCATCCCCCCTCGTGCCACCGTTGGCAAGGTTTTCGGTTTGTTTGCCCTTGGTGCCGCGACGTTTGACGAGTTTCGATGGGCTCCTCTTCACGCTGACCCTGCGCGAGACGTCGGGTTGAGAAGGGTTGCTGACGACATCCTCGCCTTCGGGAACCATGTTGGTGTACAAAACGGGAACGGAACGGAGACTGGTCTCGTCGGTGACGCCACCATGGTCCTCGGAACGGGACAAAGACCTCTTGCGGCCGGAGGAAGGAGAGGACACATCGTAAGCAGAATCGTTTCCGTGCGTGTTCATCTCGACCGTAGTCTGAGTTTTAAGATGTGGTGGCAGTTGTTTAGGGGATTCGAAACGGGGTACGCCGTCGCCATTCATAGAGCCACCGGCTCTCAACGTGTTCTTATCGTCTTCACCCTCACCAATGTTGGTATCGCCCTTGATGGGGACGGGTTTGGAGGTCTGTGCGGGGTCTATAGGGATGGGTGCGCTGATGATTGGTTTGATTGGACGTTCAGGGGAGCTAGACCGACTTTGACCACGAGGCCTATTGAAGATGGAACTCATGGAGGGCATGGCGTCGAAGTAGAGGGAGGTGGAAGAAGTGTTGGAGCGGTTAAAGGGAGGGGAGAATGGACCGTCCTGCGGCAAGGATGTGTCGAGAGCCATGGTGAAAAAGACAAAAAGGAGCTAACATTTAAAATGTGTTGAAGCCGACACTTCTTTTGACGGAAAAGACGCTCTCCTGTGGGGAGCGCTCCTCTTCGATCGACTCGCCAATCAGCAATCTCCCGAGCCCTCGGTAAGACGTGATATCATCACCCTCAATCCGAAACATCCTCTCAAATTATGAAGCCAGAAGTGCCCGGCGGGTTAACATAGATTGGGAAACTAAACAGAAACTACGATAACATACGGCGTAAAGAGAAGCGACGAAAAAAAAACAAGCGGGAAAACCAATCATGCGGCAGCAGCATTCATTCGCGGGCGAATCATACTCAGACCCACATCCTTCGACTTGAACATCCTAGCAGCCCAGTTACCGAACACCAGCCCCCACAGCATGCCAAGGTACATGGCACCGCCGTTCTATATGCGTGATCAATCACGTGTGCCTCTCCAATTGAAAAATACATCAAAACTCACCCTGCCGTTGGTTACAAGAATCATCTCTGGGCCTGTCTTGTATTGTTTTGCAGGTTTCGAGCCACCGAGTATGCTCAGGATGTTGGCAGTGATGGTTGATGAGTGACCGCTTGTCTTGAAGAATTGTTTCTGCTCCTTCCAATCCATGATGTCGCCGAGTGCGAAGATCGACTGGTGAGACGGGAGTTGGAGAGTAGGGAGGACCTTGACATATTTGCGCTCTGTCACCACGTCTTGGCCAAGCGATTCGACGATCATTCCAGTATTCGGGACCGGACCAGAAGTGACAACCTAGTTGAGATATATGTGATGAGGATCGTCCCGTCTGGACATGCAGGCAAATGGGTTACTCACGACGAGACCAGCGTTGATCTTCCTCCCAGACCTCAACACCAACTCTCCAGACCCGGAGGGTGGGAATTGTTCGGCGTATTCGCCCAAAGTGAGGTCGATATTTCGCTCACGCATCTGGGACCCCACGAATTTACGATACCTGTCGGAGTAGGTATTGTTGAGGAGCTTGTCCCCGGCGTGGACGATGGTGATCTTTTTCTCCTGCGATAGCATGTCAGCTTTGTGCCTCCCGACATGAAAAAGCCTAAAGGCATGCTTACAGGGTATTCATCGCGAACTTCTCCAGCGAGTTCTACAAACCGGGCGCTGTCGGTCAACGAATATTGTAGCGAGGGACGTCCTACGTACCAACGCCAACGGCACCACCTCCGACGATGACAACGTCCTCGGCAGACTTGAAGCGCTGTTGCCATTGAGAAATGAATTGACGAATATCGGAGTCGTTTTCTGGGTAGTCGATAGGACCAGTCCACTTGGACCCGGTCGCCAGCACGAGGACTGTAGAGCGGATCAGAAAATTGTGAATCACAATCGATGGATCGACGTACTTCTGTACGGGAGACTTTCACCCCCGGACAACTCGAGTATACCGCCGTTCCCTTCACCGTTTGGAACGATCTTCTCGACCTTGGCATTCTTGACGGATCCCTTTCCAGCGGGGAAAAACTTGTCATAAGTGAAGAGGTAGTCGTCCACGGCTCCATTCTCGGTGGTGACGGCCAAACGCGCACCGCCGAGCATCCAAATGAGGTAAGGACGCGTTTCTACGAGGATGAGGTTGTATTTTGAATGGTCGAGTTTAGCAGAGAGCCCTTCGGCTATAGTGGTCCCACTAAGACCGCCGCCGACGATGACGATGTTCTCCTTCTCGGATGACTTTGACATTGTAGAGTGGATGAGAGGGTACTAGGGAGAGCAGGTGAAGAGGGGGAAACGAAGACTGAATGCGTTGTTGTAGAACCATTCTCAAGCTGTATTGCGAGAATATATATACACCATGGAATGAGGTTGGGGGGGGGATTATCAAGCTTCGATATTGTGTAGTCACCGGGAGATTGTCATCGATGAAAGCAATCGCTCGTTGATCTTATATATTACAAATGCAGATCGAATCCCCCTCGTCATCACCTGAGCGTAAGCAGAATTATCCACGCGACGTACTGACGGTTACGCGTCCGCGAGATGACGGTTAAGTATACGCGTAAGCACACTACATCCAAAGAAGCGGTACGCGACGGTACGCGAGTAGACGCCTGCCAGAATGGTTTAACCATCCTGACGGTTTTTCTTCTTCTCGAACGAGGGAGTATTTGTAATAAGAAGCGCCCCCCTTCAATCTGACGCTCGCCACGGTCGAGGGCCAGGATTACACACCTTAGTATCGGATGGGGACTGGTCTCTCTGGGACACATTGCAGCGCTCGCGCGAGATGAAATACGCTCAGGTCTAAAAATTCACCCAAATTCTCAGAGAAAATCAAATACCCAGCTTCGATGCTTCGCAGGACCCACATAAACCCGGACTGGCATCTATACGGCTCAACGTTTCAAACCCACATTCCACGAGGCGAGCGAACAACAAGGTAAAACCATTGTGATAATAACTATTGTACATACACAGTACACCCAAATCTTCGAAAGTTCGCATACGATACAGAAATAAAAAATCAACAGATGAAAAATATGCTCGTGTCCTGAAACAGCATGTCAGTCATCCATCGCGGTGCAACTACGAGTACTCGGGCTTACGATCGGATGAGACGCCGCGAGTTGAGGCTTTTGACTGTACTTCGACCTAAGGACATCGCGAATACCATTCAACAGCTGCTGGTAGCTCAAATTCTTGTTCTGAGACAAAACCGTGATGAATGCCTGGTTTTCAAAGGCGTCAGAAAGTTCGTCATCGGGTGATGTAAACGGAAACTCACGTGGCTCATGGCGCCTGTAGCCTTCCCAGCTTCAACTGTATCTGCGCTGGTTTGAGAATCCTTACAACCGCTCCAGGAGATCTGCGGCACCGGACCAGTCACTCAATGCCCAGTGACGGTTGTAGCAGAAACACATGCTTACCACGTCTGCAGGGCTAGTCCTCGTCTTTTTCGCGTAGTTGCCCGCCTTCTGAGCTCCTCCGCCAGCAGCCCGGAGAATTCCCAGTCCACCTTTGAGCACACCTCCCATATCCTTCCTAGAGTATGAGGAGACGACACCCAACAGTCCTTGACCAATGTCTGACGCCATGTTTGGCTCCTTGATCTTTCCTTCCGTCGAGTACATATATGGAAGGTCTAAAGAGATCTCAGAACCGATCGCTGCACACCGCGGCACAACCAACCACTAACCAAGGGAGGAACCGGAGTGACAACAATCGAAAATGGCAGTCAACCTGCACCCTGCAGGGAGGGGTTTGACCATAATCTCGTGCATTTGCTACCATAAACGCGTGTCAGACGGGGTGCGTGTGAGGTGAGACAGGGTACGAACATCGTCAACGATATGGCCGTTAGTCTTGTAGTCCACGGGGTAGATCACTGTGCGCAACGGTGCGTGATTAGTTCAGGTTGATCACAACTCAATGCTCATACCTTCGTCATAACCATCTTCCTCATCTCCATCGTGATCTTTGGTCTGGCCACCATGTCCCGAAACTGAATAGATATATCTAACGTAATCAACTCAGAGATGGGAGATCAACGTACAGTGGAAGAAGAGGGAATCATTGGGTTTTGCGTCACGAACTAACCAGCGCATGGCATCCATCTGATACCGTTCGAGAGATAGCTCAGGAACAGATATCGTTACGTTACCGACAAAAACTTACAATGTTGCGGTTAGTCGGAATCTGTCTCGGATTCCTTGCATCGTCAGTGAGCATGACGATGTCTTCTTCCTTGTAGCCGTAAGCCGCTATAGCGCGTCATTAATTAGTCCTCGAGAGATAAGATCTCGTTCGAGTTACGCACTGCACAAGAACCGCTTGACATTCAACGCATCGTTAATGCACCCCTTCAGTTCAGCCTGTTGCCCACGGTAATTAATTCCAATCTACAAAGGATTCAGTGGATGGACTAAGCAATGTGAAACAAAAAAGCCATGTTTGGAACACTTACGCAAAGCGCTTTCTTCTTTCCGTTGCACTTTGAATATTGATAGGCAAACTGATGACCTTGGGGCCCGGCATATTGGCGGTCAAACGAAGGCATATGCGGCTCAGCATCTGCGCAGCGTATACAATCAGCGTCACGCGTCGTCCCGTCCCACCCCGTTTAGAAAACTCACTGCTCGGAGGACCGATGGGACGGTTTCCTGGAATCGAGGGTGGACCCTGAGAGGGAGGAGGGGGACCAGGAGGTGGGCGGTTTACGTTTGGGCCTGGGTAACCGCCATTGTTCTGGTTGAAGGGATTGGATCCCTGTTGCCCGGGATACCCATCTTGTTTGAATGGCGGAGGGCCAGGAGGTGGGCTCCATTGGTTCTGTCCAGGAGGGCCGGGAGGTGGTTGATATTGATTGGGCGGTGGGCCAGAAGGAGGAGTAAAAGGGCCCGGCGGCGGCCCGGAGGGAGATGGGTAGCCCTGATTCGGTGGCGAAAAGCCTGGAGCCGGGAATGGATTATTAGAGTTTGGCGGAGGGTATCCACTCTGGAAACCTCCTGGACTTGGGAACCTATGAAAAAGCAGATGGTTATGTATCACATCTTCTGCGCTCGATAGGAGAACGTCACCAGTACGTACCCGCTGGGTGGTGGGCCTGACGGTGAGATGTACGATGGCGTATACCCAGAGTGGAAAAGGGGCGGTTGGTCGTGGTTGGTGGGTGTGGAAAATCCACCACTGCACAACACATGTCATTAGTCTCGGCAGCGATGGGGGGAAAGAAGAGGTAATGCTTACGGAGATGGAAAGCTGGGAGACGTGGAGATTATGAGCATCCGTACCGGATATTCGTCACACAGTAAATGAAACCACGACGCACGATGGAACCTCGCCGAAGCCTCCAGGAGCGGGATACGGCGCATTGTTGCTCCCTGGATATCCGGGGTTGTTGTTGTTGTTCCACATCGCGGTTGTCTTTCACGGAGGGTGATGAAGAGAGAGGTGAGGGGCGCGCCGGCTACGTTCGCGCCTTTATACTATATACAAGTCACCGTTCACTGCCACCGCGCTGCGAGTCAGATGGGCGCTGCTCACCGCCAACGTCGACAATCATTTTAGCGGCGCAGTGTGGACTCAAAATTCTATCCTTTTTCTCTCCTTTCGAATCGGGAACGCTGGGGCTAACCTACTTGTACTTGCACGGCTATCCATTGGGGAACTGTCCGTGCTATCCAACCTGGATAATTACATGCGGCTTGCTGCTGATCCGTTCACCTCTGATGGTCTGCCTCACCTCCTCCTCATGGCCTCGACCAAGATACCAGACCCCAGCCGCTAGAAAAGACGTATCTTTTTGGGCCACTGACGCCTCGCGGCTTCCGTAAGGTCTCCGACAATTAAAAGCACACCGGGACCGCCAGCGATGGCGTATCTCCCCCCCCCTCCTCTCCATCTCACAGATCTCTCTTCGTTTCCACAGGCCCTCCTTATTCTTATACACTATCATGCCCTCTCCCCAGACCATATTCCAATGGGAAGCCTTCGACAAGTTCTACCCCCGCGACCCTTCACCCCCCTTCCACTCGACCCCACTACACAGAGAGCATCCACTTCCAGCCTCGTCATCGTCACCTTCGTCGGAGGAGGATGAGTACTACACCCCGAGCACACCCCCCGATAGCCTAGTGTCTTTGGATAGCGTGTGGGAGAGCGTAAGGAAAGCAAAGGAACGGTCGATGGCGGCTCAACCGTCCAAGATCAAGTCCCTTGAACGTCATCGTGGGTCGCCGACACCACCACCGCTGCAGACTCGGACGTCCGAGCCTTATCAACCCTATAAGCAGCCAACGAAGCTGCAAAAAGGAAAATCCTAGTAAGTTCAATCACCCCCTCCTGTATCCCCCCTTCCCCCTCTTCCCTTCCCGCGTCAGCCATATCAGCCACAATCAGTACCCCCCTCATATTTTCCGGACCGTGATCCTGATCGGTGTTTTCTTTCTTCTACATTCTAGCGTAAAGTACCGAGAGTCCGCCGACGGACTAACGGTCACGGCCATCTTCGACCTGCCACGAGTTCGGAAGGACGACATGCATGTCAGCTTCCAAGGAAATAGGCTCGTCGTCTCATGGCGAACAGTCAAGATCACTGAGCGTGAAGAGCCCCTCGATGTCGACGATCTCGGGTCTGGCACTCGTATCCTTCGTGAGCTTGAACACAAGAAGTACTGTCGTACCATCCCACTACCGGATGGGACAAAGGTACGTCTCTCACTCCTCAATCGATCTCGAATCGACTCATGTTGACCACGATCTTCAACAGTTCGAACAGATCCGAGCAGCCCGCGATGGGCGCCACCTCGTGCTGACCTACCCCAACATCTCAACGCCCCGGGCTAGTCCCATCGTCCGCGACGGATTATGATCACCTTTCCTGGGACCTCAGCCACCTCTACGGGCAGGCGTCTTCCGTCCAATTCTCCATCGTCGATTGATTCGATGATCGATTATCTTGGGTTTTTCCGGCCTCCCCATCGCCCTCATCGACCACGTTGTCGTCATCGTACGACATCTCTATTCATGCTTTCCGGGCTTTCGAGTCCACACTCGCTATCGTAAACAATATAATGGCATATTACAACAGCAGGACTTTGTAACATCATCAGTCGTTACTGACGAACGCATCTGTACATACCCATCCCTGTCACAGTCACGGAAACTGAAATGAACGAAACGAAAACGCCACGATCCCATGGGTGCCTAAACGTATGAAAAGAGCGAGGTTTGTGGGGTTTGTCAAAGTCCAGCGAAGAAGCTAAGGTCGTCTGATTTGGTGATTCTGGTCCCGGACCGGGGGTTGACGTTTGAAGTGCCTTCGCTCTGCCACCCGCTCTCGACCTCAGCGGGAGGCTGCGTCTGGATCAGCTTACTGGATCTCCTCCTTCCAATTGGCCGCCTGGGCCTTCTCGTAAGTGTCCTCCCGAGTCCACCCGCCGAACGGGGCGGTCCAGCTTCGTCCAAAAGAGACAACATTCTCCCAAGAGGATGGAAAAGAGGAGGTCCGTTGGAATCGGACACATCCCTAGGAACATCGATGACTTCGTTGTCTTCTTCATCTCCCTCTACCTCGGCTTGAAGCCTACTCCTTGGCCCTGAGTTGACTCGACGTGCGTCGATTGTAAGACGATCGGAGAATAACTGGGGGGATTTCATCGGTTTCGTATTCTCGACCCTTTCAGGAACTTCGGCAGGCTGACTCGCCGCAGGGGGCTGCCGAACGCTCTCTCCATGCTGCATATCTGGCTCCAAAATGATCATAGGATGTGCCCCCTGGTGTTCAATGCAATCCTGCGCGTTTCCTCGGGGAGTCTCGGCGGGATCCTGGGAACCCAATGGTGAATCGACCCCGAATTGATGTTGATCCACGTTTTCCGCCTCTCCTCTCTCTAGACTCTTCCCATCGTTTACTCTGAGACTGCCAGAGGCCACATCTCCATTAGCATCAATGGTCTTGGACTGGGTCGAGACCGTGATCGGAGGTACAAAAGCGTCAACTTCTCCAGGCTCGCGTTCCACATCACGGTCAACCGCGGACACAATATAACCCAGTGCGCGTTCCAAGGAACGAGGGTGTGATTGGAGAAAAAGTAAACGAGGAGTAGGGAATGGGGGTGGTGGGGAGGAAGATTGGTAAACGTGGTTATTCGGGTCAACATCGACACGACTCGCAAGGTTTGGGTCCGACGAGTTGGGAACCAAAACTACCGGATGGTCATCCGGCGTGTCGTGTTCAGGATCAGGAGCTAGCGGGGAGGAGAAACGAACTTTCCGACTGCCCGAGTGCGCTTGAGGTTCCCAACGTGAAGGGTCCGTTACGGCACCACTAGTTCTAGCTCTGCCTCTGTGGCTTGGGGCCGGTCGGTCGTGATTATTGGCGCGAATTGATGGGTTCAGTGTGCTCCATCCATATTCGTGTTCTGATTCAGGTCCGGAGTTGGGCGAAGTGATTTCCTCGGTAGATAGTGTTGGTATTGCGGTGACTTCCGGGTGGGTATTCTGTCCTGGTAGCCCACGATGCAAGTGCAGTCTGGATCAGAAAAGCACATGAAAGCGTCAGTCAGATAAGCAAGAATTGCATAACTCGTAATAATAGACCGAAGGCGTACCGGTTTCCTGGAACGAGATGTCCTCGAGAGGTTGGCATCGGAGTTGGGCTCAGCGGCGTGAGCGGGAGTTTAGGATATCTTCCGCGAACACGAGAGGTAGGGGAGCCTTGGATCGGACGGCCTTTCCTTCTTGGTGTCACGGTAGAAGCTGGCACCCGGACTTCTAGTTTGGATAGAGCTAGTGCGCCTTCCCAGGCGGTCATTGGCTTTCGAGGATGTCGCCCCAATTCCGTGTGAGTAAAACTATTTCCGAGCGAGGGTTCGCAAGGGAATGGTTGGGTCTTGGATGGATGAACGAGATTACGCCGCCTGGCAGTCGCTGGGGTATTTTGGGTCAAACCGTTCGTAGTTCCCAAATCAAATCGATTCTGCGGTCCCCTCCCATCCTCGAGAAACTCTTCTTCGTCGACATCGACGTGGGTCGATAACGCAGCCCGTACGAGTTGGTCCGTAACGGCCTTTGGCTTTTTGGAACGAGCCCGGTACGCCTTTCCTTTAACAGGGATTGTCTTGACACGAGAAAAGCGAGATCTAGTCCTTCGCTTCCTCCGAGGAGCGGCGCTCGTCAAAGGTTGCTTTATCGTCGGTGGAGGCTGCTCCTCCGTATGATAAATCGTAAGGGAGGTATCGCGAGGAGCGTCGTCAAGATCTGCGTGTTTCAGTTTCTGGCGCTTTCGACTCCCGCCAGCACTTTTACGCAGAAATCCTTCGACAGTCGGGATCGGAATTGGTGTCAAAGAGCCACTGGACTTTCGAGGAGTCCCTGGCGGAGGCTGGTTGTCAACCTCCATCGGAGAGTGGCACCGGGATGGATCTTGTGGGATCTCGTAGTTCTCCGAAGACTCAGATCGAGGTTCTGCGGTTTCGGAACTGGGGTTCGCGTCGACAGACGTGGGGGAGGATGGGACGTAGAAGGTAAGTCCCGGATCAGTGGCTGCACCTAACCGCCTCCGCTTCCGTCGTACCTAGCCACCGACGAAGTTTGCTCAGCTTCCACCACGCCTTCCTTGGACAAATGACGCTCACAAGAAACTCTCCGGACGTACGTGATCCTAAAGGCCGCGGGTCTTCGTTCATTTCGTGGAAGGTGGTGGTAGAGAGTAAGTTGGGGGATGATTATGACTGAATCCTGCCCCAGTGCCACTCCTCGATTAGATCATGCCGTAGCTTCCAAATAAGGAATATTGATTTGGTTTGGACTCGACTCCGGGGTGACTAGATGATTCGGGCACATGCAAGGGCGAGGTTCGACAAGGACAAGGGAACGGCTTGGTGCAGGAGAGAAGGATTTGTACGAATTGTATCAGCTTAGTTTCCTCAGCTTGAAGCAGATCACGTAATGACACTGACGATCACCGAGAGGGGATGTAACTGGTTCCGTTCGGGCGTATCCGCCACCGGTCGCGTCCCATAGGTGAGCTTACCGTCGAACGACTGGCGCACGGTCCAAATTCTCCGTTGAGAAACAAGCTTGTGTCTACGATACGGGGTTACTATCTTACCTCACCACCCGTTCGACATGGCTAGGAAGCTGTTTGGCATAGAACCACTTCATCCACAGCTCTCCATCACCTTGCTCGCCACAGCTGCAAATCATCATGTATAATGAATTGGTCACTGGGGAGTGTCACTAAGGATGTGCTTCAGATGAAGCACGGTAAGAGCGTGGCCGGCGTTATCGAGCGCGTTGTTTCGAGGTCAATTATCGTGGGTTGTGACTCTCACTCATCCATACTTTCGCGTACGCTCATCTCGGGGTTCGCTACGTGCTGGCAAAGCTTCAGGCTGTCCCGAGTTACGACCATACCAAAGTGGACTGTATCAAGGACTACACCTACGATCTCGGAGAGGATGACCCTAAGCCGTCGAGTCCAGGATTTGTAGCTAAAATATGGGAAACCATTTTGTTGTGGGATGACAAAAAATCAACTTGAACCAACCGGCAGGGATGTCACTCTGCCGGCGATCAAACCTCACGTAATGCAACGTATTGGTCCCGGGGCTGCCTGGGATTGAGCAGATCCGGGACGCCGATTGATATACTTCCACCAGCCGACAGCAAGTTGTCGGTTAGGACGGTTCATGGGCTGTTTGGATCATGGACGCCGCTGAGAAGGCTAACGCTGAGAGACAGGCGAGGTGGTAAGTGGTCACATATGCGTCGTTTCCCGCTCACACGTGGGCTGATCTGCGAGGGGCCGGAAGGTTAAAGGAAGCCAAGATTGGTGCGTTCTTGGACGCAGATACTCGCTCACGATTGCAATTAACACGTCTTTTCTCTACGCTCACCAGGGGAGGGTACATATGCCGTTGTGTACAGGGGTCGGTCTCTCCCTCCATAGTCTCTTTGTCCCTCACCTAAACCTCACCTTTCATTGTTTCAGCCCGAGAGAAAACAACAGGCCGACGAGTCGCCATCAAGAAAATCAAAGTCGGTCAGTTCAAAGATGGCCTCGATATGTCAGCCATCCGGGAAGTCAAGTACCTCCGCGAACTCAGCCACCCTAATGTCATCGAGGTGCAGAAA
>Ga0307514_10002632_pt1 | contig 18344 bp, 13 predicted proteins | sample 16_EM_MG_FD_203088 | JGI IMG/M metagenome (GOLD analysis project Ga0307514, IMG submission 203088) | Populus trichocarpa ectomycorrhiza microbial communities from riparian zone in the Pacific Northwest, United States - 16_EM | ecosystem: Host-associated > Plants > Roots > Unclassified | place... | reverse complement strand
CTGCCGCTCGGCGACCGAGTAGAAGGCGAGGGCGGGGACCATGGCCAGCACCAGGTAGGCGAAGACCTTGGCGTACTCCGAGGAGTACTGACCCTGGAACTGCTGCACGCCGATCGGGATGGTCCACCAGGTGGAGTCGGTGAACACCAGCAGCGGCAGGAAGAAGTTGTTCCAGCTGGCGACCACGGCGAGGACCGAGACGGTGCCCAGCGCGGGCCGGGCCATGGGCAGCAGGATCCGCCAGAAGAACCCGAACGGGCCGCACCCGTCGAGCGTGGCCGCCTCCTCCAGCTCGCCGGGGATCTGCCGGAAGAACCCGCGCAGGATGATGATCGTCATCGGCAGCCCGAAGGCGGCCTGCGGCAGGATCACGCCCAGCGGGTTGTCCAGCAGGCCAAGGGAGCGCAGCAGCAGGAACAGCGGCAGGGCCGCCACCGCGAAGGGGAACATCAGCCCCATCGTGAACAGCGTGAACAGCAACTCCCGGCCGCGGAAGGCGAACCGGGCGAAGGAGAAGGCGGCGAGCGCGGAGGCCGCGACGACGATGACGGTCGTCCCGATCGCGATGAGCGTGCTGCTGCCGACCAGCTGCCAGAATGAGCCCGAGCCGAGGATGCCGGTGTAGTTGGAGGTCACCCACGGATCGGGCAGCCCGATCGGGTTGCGGGAGAGCTGGTCGGTGGACTTGAAGCCGGAGACGATCGCGTAGAGCAGGGGTACGGCCATCACCGCACCGACCGTGACGAGGACGATGTGGACCGGGAGCGTCTTGCCGCGGGACTTCCCGGTGGGCGCCCGCCGCGGCGGCGAAGTCCGTGTCGGCGCCTTCTGGATGAGGGTCACTTCCCGTCTCCTCGCATGGTCGTGGTGGCCCCTTCGAGGTCGCGGCGGAGCACGAACCGCTGGTAGGCGAGGGCGAAGACGAGGCTGATACCGAACATGACCACGCTGATCGCGCTGGCGTAGCCGACCTGGTAGCGCTTGAAGCCGTACTGGAACATGGTCACGGCCATGGTCTCGGAGTGGTGGTCCGGGCCGCCCTGAGTGATCACCCACACCAGGTCGAACAGCTGGATCGAGCCGATGACGGACAGGAACACGCTGATCCGCAGGGTCGGTGCGAGCAGCGGCAGGGTGACGTTGCGGAAGCGCTGCCAGGCACTCGCGCCGTCGATGAGCGCCGCCTCGGTCAACTCGGCCGGGATGGACTGCAGTCCGGCCAGGTAGAGCATCATGTGGAAGCCGAAGTACTTCCAGGTCATGACGAGGAAGAGGGTCGCCATCACGGTGGAGGGATCGGCGAACCAGGTGCTGCCGAGCCCGCCCAGGCCCACGCTGCCCAGGACCTGGTCGGCGAGACCGTCGTCCGGGGCGAAGATCATGCTGAACAGCACTCCGGTGATGGCCTCGGACAGGATGTACGGCGCGAAGAACAGCATCCGGTAGACGGCCCGGCCCCGCACCCGCTGGTTCAGCAACACCGCCAGGCCGAGCGCGAACGGCAACTGGAGGGCCAGCGACAGCACGATCAGGACCAGGCAGCGCCACAGGTCGCCCAGGAACACCGGGTCGTCGAAGAGCCGGTCGAAGTTGTCGGTACCGACGTAGTCGGAGGGCATGCCGAAGCCGCCCCACCGGAAGAAGGCCGCGTACAGGGCGAACAGCATCGGCAGCAGCACGAGCCCGATGAACAGCACCAGGGCGGGCAGTTGGAAGGCCGCCGCGGTGAGCCAGTGCAGCACGCGCCGCCGGGCCCGCCCCCGGGCCGCGCCCACGGCCGGGGGCTCGATCTCGACGTCGGGGCCGGTCCGCTTGTCCGGAAGGAACGTGGAGGTCATCGCCGGCTACTGCTCTTCCTTCGTGACCTGCGTGATCGACTGGGCGACCTGCTCGGGGGACTTGGAGCCGGCGATGAGCGCGGCCACGCTGTCGTTGACCTCCTGGCCGACGGCGGGGGCGTACGCCTGGTCGAGGTAGAGCTGGAAGCCGGTGGCACCGTTCAACTGCGCCTGTACGGCCTTGATGTTGGGGTCGGTGATGGCACTCTCGGCCCCCGCGATCACCGGCAGCACGCCGGTCTTCTTGACCAGTTCCAGGTCGGTCGCCTCGGAGGCGAAGAACTTCAGGAAGTCGACGGCCGCCTGCGGGGCGTCCCTGCGCAGCGCGTGCCCGCCGCCCCCGCCGAACACCTCGGTGATGGCACCCTTGCCGCCCTCCACGGCGGGGAAGGGGAAGAAGCCGAGGTCGTCCCCGAGGCCCTTGCCCGCGTCGGCCTGCACCGCCGGGGCCCACTGGCCCATGAGTTCCATCGCCGCCTTGCCGTTGCCGACGGCCGCGGCCTGACCGGTGGGACTGGAGTAGGCGGCGTTGAGGAACCCCTTCTGGAAGGGCTGGAGGTCCACGAGTTCCTTGAGGTGCTCGCCGGCCGCGACGAAGTCGGCTCCGGTGAAGTCCTTGTCGCCGTAGGCCTTCTGCAGGGCGTCGGCACCGGCCGTGCGCATGGCGAGGTACGCCCAGTAGTACATGCCGGGCCACTTCTCCTTGCCCGCGAGACCGATGGGGGTGATGTTCTTGGCCTTGAGCTTGCCCACGGCGTCGAGGAAGTCGCTCCAGGTGGTCGGGGGCGTGCTGACCCCGGCCTTCTTGAACAGCGCCTTGTTGTACCAGAAGCCGATCATGCCGATGTCGAACGGAACGCCGTACACCTTGTCGTCGAGCAGGTACGGCGCCTTCGCGGCCTTCAGCAGAGCGTCGGCCCATGGCTTGGTCCGGTCGGTGAGGTCCTCGATCAGCCCGGCGTCGACCTGCTGCTTCAGGACACCGCCGCCCCAGGTGTGGAAGATGTCGGGCAGTTTCCCGGAAGCGGTCAGTGCCGTCATCTTCGACTTGTAGGCGTCGTTCTCCAACTGGACGATCTTTAACTTGACCTTGGGGTTCTGCGCCTCGAACTTCTTGGCCAGAGACGCCCAGACGCCCTTCGCCGGTTCGGTGGTGGAGATGTTCCACCACTCGATGGTGGTCGTCCCGGACGACCCTGAGTCCGAGTCGCCGCCGCAGCCGCTCAGTGCCGTCATGCTCAGACCGGCCACGGCGGAGGCCGCCAGGAAGCCGCGGCGGGACAGTGCCGAGTCGCCCATCATGCGCTCCTTGGGTACGGGAGGGCGCATCCACGCCCGTCCGCTGGACCGAAAGTTTCGGAGATAATCCAGAAAGGTTCGTCGTTGCCGCACCCTAGAGACAGCCGCCAAACGGTGGCAACCCCTTGTACGCGGGGAATCTCGGGGAGAGCTCCCGTCAACTCGTTCCGGAAAGCGGCCCGTTCACGAGCTCGACGGTGTGTAGGCGAACCAGTCGAAGGCCGCGCTGCCCTCGGTGACGTACATCCCGATCACCCGCCCGGTGAAGCCGCCGGCTACCTGGGTGGAGAGATAGCGGCCGTCGAGTTCGGCCAACGGCCCGGGGATCTGGGGCTCGTCGTCGGCCTTGCGGTCCGCCTTTCGGTCCGCCTTGTGGTCCGCCTTGTGGTCCGCCTTGTGGTCTGCCTCGAGATCGGCCTCTCGGTCTGCCTCGAGATCGGCCTCTCGGTCCGCCTTGTGGTCCGCCTTGTGGCCTGCCTCGCGATCGGCCTCTCGGTCCGCCTCGAGATCGGCCTCTCGGTCTGCCTCGAGATCGGCCTCGACCTCGACCGAGAAGGCGACCGTGTCAGGGCCGCCGGCCCGGATGCCGGGGGCCGGTTCGCGTGCGCTCGTGGACAGGGGGGTCACGAGGGACACCGTGCGGATCTCCACGACGAGCGTGACCGGCCCCGGCGGGACCGGCCGCCGGGCGACACACTGCCGAACAGGTCCGATACGGGCGATCACGCTCGCCTCTCCCCCGGCGACCTCGATGTCGTAGTGGTGGGCCTCGTCGATGCGGACGGACAGCCCGGCGCGGCCCGCCCCGGGTTCCAGGCGGGCCGCGACCCGGCAGTCGGCGTGCTGCTGCCGGCGCCCCACGAGGGTGTGGCCCGGCCGGTCGAGGCTGTCCCCCGTCGCGTGCAGGGTCAGCCGTCCCGGCCGTTCACTCAGCGACCAGGAAGTCTCGGGCCTGCGGCGCGGGGAGATCCAGTGCGGCGCGAGGTCCCCGGCCTCGAAGTCGTCCCGCTCCGGCGGGAGTTCGACGGGGTGCCAGGCTGCCGGTGCCGGATGCCGCTCGCGCACCGGGCCGACACGCGGCCAGCCGTCCGCCCACTCCACGGGGGTCAGGAAGGTCTCCCGGCCGAGCACGTGGAAGGAGGGGAAGAAGCCGCGGGGCCGGGTGCCCAGCAGCAGCATCCACCAGGTTCCGTCGGGCGCCTGGACCAGGTCGGCGTGACCGGTGCACTGGACGGGCAGGTCAGTGCTGCGGTGGGAGAGGAGCGGGTTGCCGGGCGCCGGTTCGTAGGGGCCGCGCGGGGAGCGGGCGCGGGCGATCGAGACGCTGTGGCCGTGTGCGGTACCGCCCTCGGCGAGCATCAGGTACCACCAGTCGCCGACGCGGTAGAGGTGCGGCGCCTCGGGGTGCTGCATGCCGGTCCCGGACCATACCGGGAGCGGCCCCTCCAGCACCGCGCCCGTCGCGGGGTCGATGCGTGCCACCCGTACTCCGGAGACAGCACACCAACAGGAGCCGTCGTCGTCCCAGGCCATGTCCGGGTCGATCCCCTCCAGGTCGATCCGGACCGGGTCGGACCAGGGGCCTTCGGGCCGCTCGCTGGTGACGAGGAAGTTGCCGCCGCGGGAGACATTGGTCGTGATCATGTAGAAGCGGCCTTCGTGGTACCGGATCGTCGGGGCGTAGATCCCGGCGGAGGCCACCGTGTGTTCGGGCAGCGTCAACTGCCCGGGCCGGTCAAGGACGTTGCCGATCTGCCGCCAGTGCACGAGGTCACGGCTGTGGAAGAGCGGGACGCCCGGGAAGTACTCGAAGCTTGAGCAGACGACGTAGTAGTCCTCGCCCACCCGGCACACACTGGGGTCGGGATGGAAGCCACCGAGCACCGGATTGTCGTACGTCCGCATACGCGTCAGTCCCTTCGAGCGTCGCGATGGGCGAAACTTTCGGATGATCAGGCGAACGTTACGGAGCTGCACTGTAGGTGGCCTCGACGACCGGGACAAGACGTGGCGAGGGGCATGCGGAACGGGATCAGCCGGCTCCGGGCAAGATCAAACGCTGACGCCGCCCCGCCAGTCTTAACGGAAGCTTGACGCCCTCGGCGCCCTCATCCTCGGGCCCGGGTGTCACTCTCTGCTTACGCTGGTCCCGCCGTAGCGTGATGGCCGGATCCACACGTTGAGCCGCACCCCAGGAGCACCCTCGATGGCCACCACCGAACACCCTCCTCCCAGTCGTCTGCGCACCTGGATGCTGGAGGGGCTGTCCGACATGGGAAAGGAAGGCGGCCACCAGGGACCCCACGCAGCACCGGAACCCGCGCACAAGGGCCAGCGCTGGTGGCGGGTGATGTGTCTGACCGGTGTCGACTACTTCTCCACCCTCGGTTACCAGCCAGGCATCGCGGCCCTCGCGGCCGGCCTGCTGTCACCGGTAGCGACCATCGTGCTGGTGATCGTCACCCTCGCCGGCGCACTGCCCGTGTACCGGCGAGTGGCCGACGAGAGCCCGCGCGGCGAGGGCTCGATCGCGATGCTGGAGCGGCTGCTGTCCTTCTGGAAGGGCAAGCTGTTCGTCCTGACCCTGCTCGGCTTCGCCGCCACCGACTTCCTGATCACCATCACCCTCTCCGCGGCGGACGCGTCGACCCACCTGATCGAGAACCCGCACCTGACGAGCACCCTGCACGACCAGAAGATGCTGATCACCCTCGTCCTCGTGGCGCTGCTCGGCGCGGTGTTCCTCAAGGGCTTCCTGGAGGCGATCGGTGTCGCGGTCGCCCTCGTCGGCGTCTACCTCATGCTGAACCTCGTGGTCGTGTGCGTCGGTCTGTGGCACGTGATCACCGCGGGCCATGTCGTCGCCGACTGGTCCAGCGCCCTGACCGCCGAGCACGGCAACGTCTTCGCCATGGTCGGCGTGGCCCTGCTCGTCTTCCCCAAACTCGCCCTCGGCCTCTCCGGTTTCGAGACCGGCGTCGCCGTCATGCCGCACGTCCAGGGCGACCCGGACGACACCGACGAACGGCCGACCGGACGCATCCGGGACACGAAGAAGCTGCTCACCATCGCCGCCCTGATCATGAGCTGCTTCCTGATCGCCACCAGCTTCATCACCACCCTGCTGATCCCGGAGAAGGAGTTCGAGCCCGGCGGCGAGGCCAACGGACGCGCGCTGGCGTTCCTCGCGCACGACTACCTGGGCAACGCCTTCGGCACGGTCTACGACATCTCGACCATCGCCATCCTCTGGTTCGCCGGCGCCTCCGCGATGGCCGGACTGCTCAACCTGATGCCCCGCTATCTGCCCCGCTACGGCATGGCTCCGCACTGGGCCCGCGCGGTACGCCCCATGGTCATCGTCTTCACCCTGATCGCCTTTCTGGTCACCTGGGTCTTCGACGCGGACGTCGACGCGCAGGGCGGCGCCTACGCCACCGGTGTGCTGGTCCTGATCAGCTCCGCCGCGATCGCGGTGACCATCGCCGCGCGCAAGGCCGGCCAGCGGCACTGGACCGTCGCCTTCGCGGTGATCTCGGCGATCTTCCTCTACACGACCGTCGTGAACGTCATCGAGCGCCCCGACGGCGTGAAGATCGGCGCCTGCTTCATCGCCGGCATCATCCTGGTCTCCCTGTTGTCCCGGCTGGCCCGTGCCTTCGAACTCCGCGTGACCAGCGTGACGCTCGACGACATGGCGGAACGTTTCATCCGTGACATGGCAAGCCGCAAGATACGGTTCATCGCCAACGAGCCGGACCAGCGGGACAAGGCCGAGTACCGCGACAAGATCGAGCAGATCCAGCAGGACAACGACACCCCCGGGGAGGACTTCGTCTTCGTCGAGGTCACGGTCGTCGACCCGTCCGAGTTCGAGGCCGGCCTGACGGTACGCGGCGAGGTCCTGCACAACCGCTACCGCGTCCTGACCCTGGAGTCCTCCTCCATTCCGAACGCGCTGGCCGCCCTGCTCCTCCATGTGCGCGACTCGACCAGGTGCACCCCGCACATCTACTTCGAGTGGACCGAGGGCAACCCCTTCGCCAACTTCCTGCGCTTCTTCCTCTTCGGCCAGGGCGAGGTCGCCCCGGTCACCCGAGAGGTCCTCCGCGAGGCCGAACCGGACCGTGCGCGACGACCACGGATCCATACGGGCTGAAGCCGCGGCTCGCACCACGGCCGAAGCGCGGAGGTCGACCCACGGGACCGACCTCGGCTTCCGCACGGGCTCCATACAGAAGGAAGTCGCGCCTCCGCTACCTCCCGAACCTCCGCGGCGGACGCACCACGACCTGCCCGAAACTCAGCTCACCGGCCACCTCCACACGCAACACCACGGGTGTCTGCGGCACAGCCGACCGGGATGCCTTGATCTTGGCGTAGTTGGTCACCAGGGCGTCCGTGTCCACCACAACGCCCGGCCGCGTGAGCAGCTTCAGAGAGCCACCACGGATGTCGAGGTCGAGGCGCAGTGTGTCGTAAGTGATCACGGCCTGGGTGAAGTCGAGTATCACCTCGCCCCACGCGGAACGGATCTCCATCCGCCGCGGCACCACCCAGCCCTCACCGCGTCGCGTCGAGGCACCCTCCTGTTCGATCCGCACGATGTCCTTGACCTCGGACACGCCCCAACTCGCGGTCGCCGTCGGCAGATCCGCAGTGAGAACGACCAGCTCTCCCATCGTGCGCGCGGTCAGCGCGGCACCCACCCGCTCATCGAGTTCCTCCGCGGTCAGCCGCCCGTCCCCCGCGGCGACCCGCAGCACGTCCACGACCTGGTCCCGGTCCGCGTGTGAGGCCCTCAGCTCGAGCTCCGTGCCGACCCCAGGCAGCCCGCTGCCATGAGATGACCCATCCGCCATGCGCCTCATCCCCTCCGTCGTCGCGCTAAAGCTATATCGCGTTATACCCAACGGCCAACCCCCCGCCCGCAGTTCCCCGTCGGCGCCCTATCGTGACCGGCATGCAGTCCTACACGATCGGCCAGGCAGCGCGGCTGCTGGGCGTCAGTCCCGACACCGCGCGACGCTGGGCGGACGCCGGCCGGGTGGCCACCCACCGTGACGACAGCGGCAGGCGGCTCGTCGACGGGCGGGACCTGGCCGCCCTCTCGGTGGAACTCGCCAAGACCGGCAGCAGCGAGGAGGACCCGCCGTACACCTCCGTCCGCAACGCCTTCCCCGGCATCGTCACCGCGATCAAGCTCGGCGATGTCGCCGCCCAGGTCGAGATCCAGGCCGGCCCGCACCGACTCGTCTCCCTCCTGACCCGCGAGGCGGTCGAGGAACTCGGCCTGGAGGTCGGCATGGAGGCCACGGCTCGCGTGAAGTCGACGAACGTGCACATCGACCGCGTCTGAAACACCGGCCCCACGGATCCCGCGAACCCCGGACGGTGGATTCCGTAGAAACGCACATGCCCACCCTCGCCCCTGCTTACGCCAGCTCATGCGATGCACCTGGAGACTTATCCCTCGCATATGCGGAAGTATGATCGGCGCAACGGAAGAGTCCGACGGGCTCTTCTCCAGGCAGACCGAGGGAGTGGACCCGTGATGACCCGTTCCGTGCGCCGGACCCGCCGTACGCTGCAGGTGGCCGGCGCGGGTGTCACCGCGCTGCTGGCGCTGTCCGCCTGCTCCTCGTCCGACGCGGACTCCGACTCGGGCGCCGCGGGCTCCGGCTCCTCGGCGTCCGCGTCGGCGAAGCTGTCCGGCGACGTGACCGTCTTCGCCGCCGCCTCGCTCAAGGAGAGTTTCACGACGCTGGGCAAGGACTTCGAGAAGGATCACCCGGGCACGAAGGTCACCTTCAACTTCGGCGGCAGCGACACCCTCGCCGCGAGCATCACCAGCGGCGCACCGGCCGACGTCTTCGCCGCCGCGAGTCCCAAGACGATGGCCGTCGTCACCGACGCGAAGGACGCCGCCGGCACCCCGAGCACCTTTGTCCGCAACCAGTTGGAGATCGCCACCCTGCCGGGCAACCCCGACAAGATCGCCACCTTGAAGGACCTCACCAACGCGAAACTGAAGGTCGTCCTGTGCGACAAGGAGGTTCCGTGCGGCGCCGCCGCGCAGAAGGCACTGGACGCCGGCAAGCTGAAGGTCACCCCGGTCTCCTACGAGCAGGATGTCAAGGCCGCCCTGACCAAGGTCGAGTTGAAGGAGGCCGACGCCGCCGTCGTCTACAAGACCGACGTGCACGCGGCGGGTGACAAGGTGCAGGGTGTGGACTTCCCCGAGTCGGCCGACGCCATCAACGACTACCCGATCACCCTCCTCAAGAACGCCCAGAACCCCGAAACCGCGAAGGCGTTCATCGAGCTGGTCAACTCCGCCGAAGGCCAGAAGGTCCTGACCGGGGCCGGGTTCCTCAAGCCGTGACCGGCCCGGACCAGGCGACGCCCGACCCCACCGGATCCGGCAGGACCACCCCCGGCCCCACCGGATCCGGCACGACCACCCCCCGTCCCACCGAACCCGGCAAGGTCCCGCCCGCCCTCGCCGGCCCCGCCCCCGTGGCCGTCACTCCGCGGGGCGGGCCACGGCGTCGGGGGGCCGGCCGGGCCGGAAGGGGTCACGACGCACCCCGGTGTCGCCGAGGGAGCCGCGGCATCCCGCTGCCTCTTCTCCTCCCCGCCCTGGCGGGTCTGGCGTTCCTGCTCCTCCCCCTCATCGCCCTGCTGGTACGTGCCCCGTGGCACAGCCTCCCCGAGCAGCTGACCAGCGCCGAGGTCTGGCAGGCCCTGCGCCTGTCGCTGGTGTGCGCCACGGCGGCGACCGCCCTGAGCCTGGTCATCGGCGTCCCGCTGGCCTGGCTGCTGGCGCGCACCGACTTCCCCGGCCGCGGTCTGGTCCGTGCCCTGGTCACCCTGCCCCTCGTCCTGCCCCCGGTGGTCGGCGGTGTGGCCCTGCTGCTCGCCCTCGGCCGCAACGGAGTGGTGGGCCAGTGGCTGGACTCCTGGTTCGGCATCACACTCCCGTTCACCACCACGGGCGTCGTCCTCGCGGAGACGTTCGTGGCGATGCCGTTCCTCGTCATCAGCGTCGAGGGCACTCTGCGCGCCGCCGACCCGCGCTACGAGGAGGCGGCCACCACCCTGGGCGCCTCCCGCTTCACCGCGTTCCGCCGGGTCACGCTCCCGCTGATCGCGCCGGGCATCGCGGCGGGCTCCGTCCTGGCCTGGGCGCGGGCCCTGGGCGAGTTCGGGGCGACGATCACCTTCGCCGGCAACTTCCCGGGCCGTACCCAGACCATGCCGCTCGCGGTCTACCTGGCTCTGCAGAACGACCCGGCGGCCGCGATCGCCCTCAGCCTGGTCCTGCTGGCCGTCTCCATCGCCGTGCTGGCGGGCCTGCGGGACCGCTGGATGACCACCTCCTGAGCCGATGCCGAACGCCCCCGCGTGCCGAGCGCCGCTGCCACCGGCGACTGAGGCAAAGCCGAACATCCCCAACACCCGCCCACCAAGCCACCACCCCAAGCCACACCCGCCGCCCGACACCAAGCCACACCCGCCGCCCGACACCGAGTCGCACACCCGCGGGCCAAGGCCCCACCGCACCCGGCATCACCCCACACGCTGCCCAGACCGAGCTGGACGCCCCTCATGACCGACGCCACCTCAGCCGACCCCGTCACCGAGGACGTGCGCGACACGGGCCTCGACTCCCGTCTCGTCGTCGAACGCGGCACGTTCCGACTGGACGTCGCCCTTACCGCCGCCCCGGGTGACGTCGTCGCCCTGCTCGGTCCGAACGGCGCCGGCAAGACCACCGCCCTGCGCGCGCTCGCCGGTCTCGTCCCCCTCACGGGCGGCCATCTGCGCCTCGACGGCGCCGCGATGGACCGTACGCCGCCCGAGTCCCGCCCGGTCGGCGTGGTCTTCCAGGACTACCTGCTCTTCCCGCACCTGTCCGCCCTCGACAACGTGGCCTTCGGCCCGCGCTGTCACGGCGCCACCAAAGCGGAGGCCCGGGCGGAGGCCGCCGAATGGCTGGACCGCATGGGCCTCGCCGAACACGCCGCCGCCAAGCCCCGCAAGCTCTCCGGCGGTCAGGCCCAGCGCGTCGCCGTCGCCCGCGCCCTGGCCACCCACCCGCGCCTGCTTCTCCTCGACGAGCCCCTCGCCGCGCTGGACGCCCGCACCCGCCTGGAGGTCCGCGCCCAACTCCGCCGTCACCTGGCCGAGTTCGAGGCCGTCGCCGTACTGGTCACACACGACCCGCTGGACGCCATGGTGCTGGCCGACCGACTCGTCGTCGTCGAGCACGGCCGGGTGGTCCAGGAGGGCACTCCCGCCGACATCGCCCGCCGCCCCCGTACGGACTACATCGCGCAACTGGTCGGTCTGAACCTCTACAAGGGGCAGGCCGAAGGCCACACCGTCCGTCTCGACGTCGGCTCCGCCCTCACCACCACCGAAAACCTGGCCGGCCCGGTGTTCGTCGCGTTCCCGCCGAGCGCCGTCACCCTCTACCGGGACAAGCCCACGGGCTCCAGCGCCCGCAACCTCTGGCGCTGCGACGTGGCCGGCCTGGAGACCCACGGCGACCAGATCCGCGTGGACCTCACCGGTGAACTCCCCCTCACCGCCGACCTCACGACGGTCGCCGCAGCCGAACTCGACCTGCACCCCGGCGCTCCGGTCTGGGTGACGGTCAAAGCAACGCAGACACATGCATACCCGACATAAGACCTCCAGGCGGCTACGGTGAGGTTCCCCGGACCCCGCATCCCACCCCCAGTGAGGCCTCCCCATGAGCCTGAGCATCCGCAACCAGCTCTCCGGCACCGTCACCGCCATCACGCCGGGAGAGGTGATGGCCACGGTCAAGGTCCGCCTCACCGGCGGCCAGGACCTCACGTCCGCGATCACCCTGGAAGCCGCCGAGGACCTGGGCCTCGCCGCGGGGACGGCCGTACGCGCCCTGGTGAAGTCGACGGAGGTGTCCCTCGCCACCGCACCGGTCGACGGCCTGTCCATCCGCAACCAACTCCCCGGCACGGTCCGCGACATCGCGACCGGCGGCGCCATGGCCGCCGTCAGGATCACCGTCGAGGGCGCCGACCTGACCGCGGTGATCACCAGGGACGCCGTCACGGACCTCGGCCTCACGACCGGCATCCCGGTCGTCGCCCTGATCAAGTCGACCGAGGTCTCCCTGGCGACCGCGTGACACCGCCGCGTCACCCCGCACGCCCCGTGCCCCAGGGCTCCTGACACAGAAGGGCTCCGCCCGGTGTACGACCGGACGGGGCCCTTCCCGTCTACGACAGGTCAGTTACGACAGGTCAGTCCTCGTACGCGTCCAGCGGCGGGCAGGAGCAGACCAGGTTCCGGTCTCCGAATGCCTGGTCGATGCGGCGCACCGGCGGCCAGTACTTGTCCGCCATCGACACACCGGCCGGGAAGACGGCCTCCTCACGCGTGTACGCGTGCTGCCACTCCCCGCCGAGCGTGCCCGCGGTGTGCGGCGCGTTCCGCAGCGGGTTGTCGTCCACGGGCCACTCGCGCGAGCCGACCTTCTCGATCTCGGCACGAATGGCGATCATCGCCTCGCAGAACCGGTCGAGTTCGATCAGATCCTCGGACTCGGTCGGCTCGATCATCAGCGTCCCGGCCACCGGGAAGGACATCGTCGGCGCGTGGAACCCGTAGTCGATGAGCCGCTTGGCGACGTCGTCGACGCTCACACCGGTCGCCTTGGTCAGGGGCCGCAGGTCGATGATGCACTCGTGCGCGACCAGCCCGCCCGGACCGGTGTAGAGCACCGGGTAGTGCGGTTCCAGCCGCTTGGCGATGTAGTTCGCGGAGAGCACCGCCACCTGCGTGGCCCGCTTGAGCCCTTCTCCGCCCATGAGCCGCACATACGCCCAGGAGATCGGCAGGATCCCGGCGGATCCCCAGGGCGCGGCCGAGATCGGCCCGACCCCGGTCTCCGGCCCTGCCGCGGGCTGCATCGGGTGGTTCGGCAGATACGGCGCCAGGTGCGCGCGCACACCCACCGGGCCGACGCCCGGACCGCCGCCGCCGTGCGGGATACAGAAGGTCTTGTGCAGGTTCAGGTGCGAGACGTCCCCGCCGAAGTGCCCCGGCTTGGCCAGCCCCACCAGGGCGTTGAGGTTGGCGCCGTCGACATACACCTGGCCGCCGGCCTCGTGCACCTGCGCGCAGATGTCCGCGACATGCTCCTCGAACACACCGTGCGTGGAGGGATACGTGATCATCAGCACCGCCAGCTCGTCCCGGTGCTGCTCGATCTTCGCCCGCAGGTCCTCGACGTCGATCTCGCCGTCCTCGGCGGTCCTCACGACGACGACCTTCATCCCGGCCATCACGGCACTGGCGGCGTTGGTGCCGTGCGCCGACGACGGAATCAGACACACGGTCCGCTGCTCGTCCCCGTTGGCCCGGTGATATCCGCGTACGGCGAGCAGCCCCGCCAGCTCGCCCTGTGAACCGGCGTTGGGCTGCAGCGACACCTTGTCGTACCCGGTGACCTCGGCGAGACGCTCCTCCAGCTCACGGATGAGCGTGAGGTAGCCCTCAGCCTGCTCGGCGGGCGCGAAGGGGTGGAGCTGTCCGAACTCGGGCCAGGTGACCGGCTCCATCTCGGTGGTCGCGTTGAGCTTCATGGTGCAGGAGCCCAGCGGGATCATGCCGCGGTCGAGGGCGTAGTCGCGGTCTGCGAGCCGACGCAGGTAGCGCAGCATCGCGGTCTCGGAGCGGTACTGGTGGAAGACGGGGTGCGTGAGGTAGTCGTCAGTGCGCAACAGCGCGGCCGGGAGGGAGTCCTCGATGGCGGCGTCGAGCGCCTCGATGTCCCCCTCGACCCCGAACGCGGCCCACACGGCGGCCAGTTGGGCTCGCGCGGTGGTCTCGTCGCACGCGATCGACACCAGGTCGGTGTCCACGAGCCGCAGGTTGACGCCGTTCTCGCGCGCGGCCGCGACGACCTCGGCGGCCCGTGAGGGCACCCGGGCGGTCAGCGTGTCGAAGTAGGAGCCGTGCACGACCTCGACCCCGCCGGCCGTAAGGCCGGCGGCGAGGACCGTGGCGTATCGATGGGTGCGCCGCGCGATGCCCTTGAGTCCCTCGGGCCCGTGGTAGACGGCGTACATGCCGGCCATCACGGCGAGCAGCACCTGCGCGGTACAGATGTTGCTGGTCGCCTTCTCGCGCCGGATGTGCTGCTCACGCGTCTGCAGGGCGAGCCGGTAGGCCTTGTTCCCGTCGGCGTCGACGGACACGCCCACCAGCCGCCCGGGCAGGCTGCGCGCGAACTTCTCGCGCACCGCCATGTATCCGGCGTGCGGCCCGCCGAAGCCCATCGGCACCCCGAACCTCTGGGTCGTCCCGACGGCGATGTCCGCACCGAGCTCACCCGGGGACTTCAGCAGCGTCAGCGCCAACAGGTCGGCGGCGACTGTCACGAGCGCGCCGAGTTCGTGGGCCTGCTCGACGAGCGGCTCGATGTCGCGTACGGCACCGGAGGCGCCCGGGTACTGGATCAGCACGCCGTTGATCTCACGCCCGGCGATCTCGGCCGGAATGCCGTCACCGAGGTCCGCGACGACGACCTCGACGCCGGTCGGCTCGGCCCGCGTCTGGATCACCGCGACGGTCTGCGGCAGCGTGTCCGCGTCGACCAGGAAGAGACCCTTCTTGTTCCTGCCCATGCGCCGCGACAGTGCCAGCGCCTCGGCCGCCGCGGTGCCCTCGTCGAGCAGCGAGGCACCGGAGGTCGGCAGCCCGGTGAGCTCGGCGACCATGGTCTGGAAGTTCAGCAGCGCCTCCAGGCGCCCCTGGGAGATCTCGGGCTGGTAGGGCGTGTAGGCCGTGTACCAGGCCGGATTCTCCATCACGTTGCGCAGGATGACGGGCGGCGTGAAGGTCCCGTAGTACCCGAGGCCGACCATGGAGTCGAGAACCTGGTTCCGGTCGGCCAGCGAACGCAGCTCGGCCAGCACCTCGGCCTCGGTGCGCGCGCCCGGCAGATCGAGCGCGTCGGCGTTCTTGATCACGTCCGGGACCGCGGCGGCGGTGAGCTCGTCCAGCGAGCCGTACCCGACCTGGGCGAGCATCTTCGCCCGCGCTTCCTGGTCAGGCCCGATGTGACGCTGTTCGAACGGAATTCCCTGCTCCAGCTCGGAAAGCGGACTGCGGTGGGCGGTCATTGCGGAGGCCTCCTGGTCTGACGCGACCTTCGAGGGGCACCACGGCACGGGTACCCGAACAGCCTCCCCCTCTGTCATCTCGACCTGAGAGCTTCACCGGACCACCCGAGGGCGCCCGGCTTTCACCGTCGGTGAGAGCGGGAGCCGTCGACACCCGCCCTGCTTTCCAGAGTGACCTCGTCCGTGCGGTACGTGGGCCTGAGAGATTCCGGGGAGGATTTGCTCCTTCGGCGCCTCCGGACTGTGTCCGAAGGACTCTCCCGCACAGGGTCAGCAGCCGCTTGCCAGCCTACCAGCGAGGTCAGCGCTTGAGCGTTCGAGTGGCCACCTCCCCGATTCTGCTCTTTTGTAGTGCTTACGGATGAGTTGCCATCAAATGGAGGGACCGTGCAACCCGACATCGATCCGCGCAACCTGATCGGCCGCAAGGCGTTCGACCGCAACGGCACCAAGATCGGCACGATCGACGAGGTCTACCTCGACGACGCGACCGGCGTACCGGAGTGGGCGGCCATACGCACCGGTCTGTTCAGCAGAGACGCCTTCGTCCCCCTGGAGCCCAGCGAGCTGGTCGACGGCGCCCTGCGCGTCCCCTTCGACCGGGCCCTGATCAAGGACGCCCCCGACTTCGGCGTGGGCCGCCACCTCTCCCCCGAACAGGAACTCCAGCTCTACCACCACTACGGTCTCGACCTGTCCGCCCCGCCTCCGCTCCCGGACCACGACTTCGGCAGACTGGCGAACACTGACGAGTCCTGACCCCCACGTCGTCCGCGCACCCTCGCCGACGTCGCCCGTCCCACCCGGGCGGCACCGAGAGCCGACACAGCCGGCCCAGGCCTCGCCGGACCCCGTCGGCCGCGCCCGCAACACGCTGAGCCCCCACGCATACAGCCCCCCGCAACACCCATCCGGCTCTGCCCCCTCCCCTCACCCAGGCCGCCGTGACCACCCAGACCTGGTACCACCGTCACAGTGCGCAGCCGCCGACGGAGCGCCGAGCCGAAGATCCAACGCCACCAGGCAGCGTCACCCGGCACGGCAAGCCAGTCCGATCACACGACCGCACTCACCGACCCGCCCGCTCGCCCGCTCGCCCGCTCCAGCCAACCTGCCGTCCTCCACTGCCCACGGACGTCCGTCCGACCGTCCAACCCAAACAGCGGCCAGTGGCCCCCAGGCCGTCCTGCCCGACACCCCTCCGGTGCCGAGTGGCCCGCCCCGCCCCGGACTCACCCCAGCCCCGCAACCCCACCCACCGAAGCCTCACCGGCCTCAGAACGCTCCCGCACCAAGGGCAACGGTTCCGCCGGCTCCAGTGCCGGATCCTCGGTCCGGAACGTCCGCACCCGCCCCGGCCGCGAGTCGGGCGTCTCGAACCGCACGGTCACCCGCCCTAGTCCGCTTCCCTGCACCCACCCATGCCCGTACTCGGTGTGCCGCACATCGTGTCCCGAGGGCCACCGTCGCTCCACCGGAGCCTTCGGCTCCGCTTCGGGCGTGTCTTCGGCCTCCTCGGCCACACCGGAGTCCATCCGCTCCCCCGCCGCCTGCGCGAACAGATCCTCCTGCGTGTAGTCGGCCAGCCCACTGACCCCTACCCCGAGCAACCGCACACCCCCGGTCGTGTCCACGGAGTCCAGCAACCGTGCGGCCGCCTCCCGCACCACCGCCGGATCGTCCGTGGGCCCCCGCAGGGTCTCGGAGCGGGTCAGCGTGGAGAAGTCGTACCGTCGCACCTTCAGCACGATGGTCCGCCCGGACAACCCCGCCTCCCGCAGCCTGCGCACACACCGGTCCGCCAGCCGCTGCACCTCCAGCCCCACCCGGACACGATCATGGATGTCGACGTCGTACGTGTCCTCCACCGACACCGACTTCGTCTCCCGCTCCGACACCACGGGCCGCTCGTCGAGCGCCAGCGCCATCGCGTACAGCGACTGTCCATGCGCCTTGCCCAGCAGCCGCACCAACTCGTCCGCACCCGCCTCGGCGATCTCCTCTACGGTGTGGATCCCCGCCCGCCGCAGGTGGTCCCCCGTCGCAGGACCCACCCCTGGCAACGTCCGCACCGACATCGGCCCAAGCAGCCCCCGCTCGGTCCCCGGCTCGATCAGCACCAGCCCGTCCGGCTTGGCCTGCTCCGAGGCGATCTTCGCCAGCATCTTGGAGGCGGCGAGCCCCACCGACCCCGTCAGCCCGGTCACAGCCCGTATGTCCGCCCGCAGCCTCACCCCGGCCAGCCGCGCCGACTCCTCGTCCCAGGCCGCTCCCCCGGCCTCCAGATCCACGAACGCCTCATCCAGGCTCAGCGGCTCCACCAGCGGCGACAGCGCCCTGAGCAGCTCCATCACCTGCTCGCTGATCGACCGGTAGAACGCGAAGCGCGGCACGAGATACGCGGCGTTCGGCGCGAGCCGCCTCGCCTGGGCCATCGGCAGCGCGGAATGCACCCCGAAGACCCGCGCCTCGTACGATGCCGTGGCCACCACCCCGCGCGGCCCCAGCCCGCCCACCACGACGGCCTTCCCCCGCAGACTCGGCTTGGACGCCTGCTCCGCCGAGGCGAAGAAGGCATCCATGTCGAGATGCAGGATCGTGGGCGCGTTTCTCACATCTCCGATGCTGCCCTACGCCACTGACAATGCCCCGCCCGAAGAGCGAGGACGGCGCTCAGACGGCCCGGTTGCGGCGCCGCGCCAGCTCGTCCGCGGGGTTGTGCCCGACGAGCGTCTCGCCGGTGTCCACCCGCTCGCCGTGCAGTTGTGAGAGGGCACTCTCCACGTCCCGCCACACCACACCGACGGCGATCCCGAAGACACCCTGGCCGCCCTGGAGCAGTGCGTGGACCTCGTCGGGCGTGGTGCACTCGTAGACGGTGGCACCGTCGCTCATCAAGGTCACGCGCTCCAGGTCGCGGAATCCACGCTCACGCAGATGCTGGACGGCGGTGCGGATGTTCTGCAGCGACACACCGGTGTCCAGGAAGCGCTTGACGATCTTCAGGATGACGACGTCCCGGAAG